>Ga0102943_1000002_pt1 | contig 215681 bp, 154 predicted proteins | sample SalPonC_black_MG_FD_78174 | JGI IMG/M metagenome (GOLD analysis project Ga0102943, IMG submission 78174) | Salt pond soil microbial communities from South San Francisco under conditions of wetland restoration - Salt Pond MetaG... | ecosystem: Environmental > Aquatic > Marine > Intertidal zone...
CTGTCATCATCTCGGTCATCCTTTAATCAACTCCAGCAATTTCTCCGCGGTCAGCTTGGCGCTCACCTCCCTTCCCGTCGACAGGAAGGTTGAAGATCAACGACCTGTGCTTTCCGCTTTCCGACTTCCGATTTCCGAATTGGTATAAAATCGCTCCCGGTGTGAAGCTGCATAATTCAGCAACTTCTCCCCCACTTCCGGATAACGCGCCATCACGTTACGGCTTTCGAACGGATCGATCTCTATCCGGAACAGCACGGTATCGGTCTGCGCCTGATCGTATTGGCCGGCGGCGCCGTCGAAGCCCGGCTCGCGTAGGGTCCGGTAAGGATGCGGAAGGTGGAGTTTCCAGGCGCCGTCTCCGCTCATAATGCCCTCAAAACGAGAACCGGTGGAGATTGCGTAGTAATCATGCGGGTTTTCGGCGCCTTCGGCCCCTCGGATCAGGTCCCAGACATTTTTCCCGTCGATCTCGTTTTCCGGCAGCGACGCTCCTGTCAAGTTACAGAGCGTGGGCAGCAGGTCGATCGAGAAAAAGGTAGCGGTAGAAGTGCTGTTGGCCTCCAGTTGTCCGGGATATTTGATAATGCAAGCCGAGCGGATACCCCCGTCGAAGGAGGTGCCTTTGGCTTCCCGGAAGGGCGTATAACCGGAATGGTTCCCGTAGGAGGTCCAGGGACCGTTGTCCGAGGTGAAAATGACGATGTTCTTCTCTTCGAGTCCATTTTCCTTCAGCGCCCTGTTGATTTGTCCGACCGACCAGTCGAGTTCCATGATGACATCTGCGTACAATCCCTTGCCCGATTTACCCTCGAATTCCTCGCTGCAGAACAAAGGCACGTGCGGCATGGAATGGGGAACATAGAGGAAAAAGGGTTCTTCCCCGTGCCGGTTGATGAAATCGACGGCGTGTTCGGTGTACCACCTGGTAAGGTTTTTCTGATCCTCCTTCGATACGTCTTCGATCGTCACCTCCCCGTTTTTCCAGAATTGGATGGGGTACTGGCCCCAGTAATCCGGATTTTCCGGGTGGTGCTTCCACATGTCGTTAGAATACATGAGACCGCAGGATTCATCGAAACCACGGGCCGGCGGGCGTGTTTCGGGTTGATCGCCACAGTGCCACTTTCCGAAGACGGCGGTTTTGTACCCGGCCGACCGGAATACCTCGCCCATGGTGGCAAAGGCAGGCTCGAGCCCCCGTGCTTTGGGTCCGTGCGCGCCGAACACTTTCGTCCGCCCGGGATAGCATCCGGTCAGCAACGCCGATCGGGAAGCAGAGCAGATCGCCTGGGGAACGTAGAAGTTCTGGAACCGGCGACCCTTCGCAGCCAGCGCCGATACAGCGGGCGTTTCAATCAACTCTGTGCCAAAAGGCGCAAAGTCGGCCCAGCCGGAGTCGTCCAAAAAGATGATGACTACGTTGGGGCGGCTTTCTTCCGGCATATCTCCTACGGCATCCGGTCCATCCGCTTTTTTATTTCCGCAGGATGACAAGCTGAACATAAATAAAATAAAAAGGGTAAAAATGATGTGGTTTTTCATAAGTGCGGTTAACATATTTAATGGAAATTAATGCTTTTACATAAAAGTTATAACGGAAAGCAAAGCCGCAATGACCACCGAAAAAACGATCCACCGGTGACGCCGCGTGAGAAAAACAACTGTGAAGAATATTCCGGAAATCAATACCTGGTACATCACTTCCTGTACCGGTCTGTGAAAAAAGAGAACGGTGAAAAGGGTGGTGAACGGCAGGAATAATATGGTGTAGGTGTTCAGGTACTCGTCAATCCAGCTTTGCATCCTGATTTGGACCTCGTTTTTCATTGAAAAAAGAATTTGTTTTCATAAAGATAGGTCGTGCAAGTCAATACCTCCCACCTCCGTCTATGAAATATATCCCGGCCATCCTGTCAGGCGAGAGGCCGCGCCTCTCTTCGCGTCTTTTTCCAGTGAACTTCAGAATCGCTTCCCCCCTGATATTGTCAACTTAAGCCTTAAAAAACTTAGGAACAGCGAGACAAGGAGGCTCGGGGATCAGAGAAACCGCGGGGGCTCCCAGTCTCCATGTCCCCCGGTCTCCCGGTCATTTCTCCTTAGTTGACGACATGGATTTCCAACCCATCTTTAAGCTTTATCCAGGGCGCAAAAACAGGAGGCGCTCTGTAAGGCGCCGTCTGTCTCCGTCCCGGTCCCTTTTGACACTGCCTTAACAATACTGGCTAAAAACCCCGCAACCAAGTATCCGATAAAGTGTTAAATCAACGTAAAATGTATTAATTTTGCGCTTACATTCTCTAACCAAGAAATCAAGGTTTTTAGTATGAATAAAACGGCCTTCTACGACCAGTTTGCCAAGCGCCATAACGGCCCCAGTCCGGAAGAATTACAGGAAATGCTGAAGGTAGTCGGCGTCGAGTCACTCGATCAGCTCATTGACGAGACGGTCCCCGATTCCATCCGCATTGATGAGGATATGGACCTGCCCGAGGCCATGACCGAGTTCGAGTACCTTAACGAGCTCAAGGAGACCGCTGCCATGAACAAGGTCTTCAAATCATACATCGGCATGGGCTACTATGGCACGATTACGCCCGCCGTCATTCGCCGCAGTATTTTCGAAAATCCGGGGTGGTATACCCAGTACACGCCGTATCAGGCAGAAATCGCCCAGGGCCGCCTGGAAGCACTACTCAATTTTCAGACCATGGTCAGCGATCTCACCGGGCTGCCTATCGCCAATGCTTCCCTGCTCGATGAAGGCACCGCCGCCGGCGAAGCCATGGCCATGTTTTACGGGATCAAAAACAAACGCGTCAAGAAGGATCCGGCCAATCGCTTTCTCGTTTCTGATAAGGTATTCCCCCAAACGATCGACGTGCTGCATTCACGCGCTCAGCCATTGGATATCGACATAGTCGTGAAGGCGGTTGAAGATTTCGATCTTGATGATAACACCTTCGGTATTTTACTGCAGTATCCGGCCAAGGACGGCTCGGTAGAGGATTACCGAAGCCTGGTAGAGCAGTGCAGCGCCCAAAACGTATACGTCACTGTCGCCGCCGATATCCTCAGCCTCGCTCTACTCACGCCTCCCGGCGAGTGGGGCGCCGACGCCGTGGTGGGCAACACCCAGCGCTTCGGTATTCCCATGGGATACGGCGGGCCGCACGCCGCTTACTTCGCCACCAAAGAAGATCACAAGCGTCAGATCCCGGGCCGCATTATCGGTGTATCGGTCGACAGCCAGGGTAAGGCTGCCTTTCGCATGGCACTACAAACCCGCGAGCAACACATCCGCCGCGAAAAAGCAACCTCTAATATATGCACTGCTCAGGCGCTGCTCGCCGTTATGGCCGGCATGTACGCCACTTATCACGGCCCCAAAGGCATCAAGGCCATCGCCGAGCGCGTGCACACGCTTGCGCAAATCCTGGACCGCAACCTGCAGCGCATTGGCTATGCTCAGCAAAACGAACACTTTTTCGATACGCTGCACCTGCAGGTCGATAGCCAGAAACAAGCCGGCATCCGCGAACGGGCGATAGACCGCGGCATCAATTTCTACTATACGGATACGGAAACCGTCCAGATCAGCCTGGATGAAACCACCACCCTGGATGATGTCTATGACCTGGTGCGTCTCTTCGCCGAAATCCAGGCTAAAGGCGCCAATTTTGATGATAGCGAACCGGCAAAGTACAGCTTCCCTGAATCACTCGTCCGTTCCAGCGAATATCTGACGCATCCCATTTTCAACACCTTCCATACGGAAACCAATATGATGCGTTACCTGAAACGGCTGGAAAACCGCGACCTGTCGCTGGTCCATTCTATGATACCGCTCGGCTCCTGCACCATGAAGCTCAACGCCGCCGCCGAGCTGATCCCCGTCAGCTGGCCAGAATTCGCGAATATTCACCCCTTCGCCCCGCTGGATCAAACCCAGGGCTACCAGAAAATATTCAACGAACTGGAGCGCTGGCTCAGTGAAATCACCGGCTTCGCCGCCTGCTCCCTGCAGCCCAACTCGGGCGCCCAGGGCGAATTCTCGGGGCTGATGACCATCCGCGCCTACCACCTGGCCAACGGCGATGATCACCGCAATGTCGCGCTCATCCCCGAATCAGCCCACGGCACCAACCCCGCCAGCGCCGTCATGGCCGGCATGGAGGTGGTGGTCATCAAATGCGATGACCATGGCAATATCGACCTGGAGGATATCAAGAAGAAAGCAGAAAAGCACAGTGAGAAACTCGCTGCTCTGATGATCACTTACCCCTCTACACACGGGGTATTTGAAACCCAGATCAAGGAAATCTGCCAGCTCATCCAGAAGCACGGCGGCAAGGTGTATATGGACGGCGCCAATATGAACGCCCAGGTCGGACTTACCAGCCCGGGCGCCATCCACGCCGACGTTTGCCATCTCAATCTGCACAAAACCTTCGCCATCCCGCACGGCGGCGGCGGCCCCGGCATGGGCCCCATCTGTGTCAACGAAAGCCTGAAGCCCTTCCTGCCCAATCACCCACTGGTGGAAACAGGCGGCGAGCAGGGCATCCCGGCCGTGGCCAGCGCCCCCTGGGGCAGCGCCAGCATCCTGCTGATCAGCTACGGCTACATTAAGATGCTAGGCAAAAAAGGCCTGGTCGACGTATCGAAATACGCTATTCTCAACGCCAATTATATCAAGGCGCGCCTGGAACGTGAATATCCCGTACTCTACACCGGCGAGAAAGGCCGCTCGGCGCACGAGCTGATCATCGACCTACGTCCCTTCAGATCGGTAGCCAGCGCCGAAGATGTAGCCAAGCGACTGGTCGACTACGGCTTCCACGCCCCTACCCTCTCCTGGCCCGTCGCCGGCACTATCATGATCGAGCCGACGGAAAGCGAGAGCATGGACGAACTCGATCGCTTCTGCGACGCCATGCTGCAGATCAAACTCGAAATGGATGCCATCGCCGCCGGCGAAGCCGACCCGGAGAACAACGTCCTGCACAACGCTCCACATACCGTGGAAATGGTGACTGACGATAAGTGGCTCTATCCCTACACCCGGGAAAAAGCTGCCTATCCTCTGCAGTACCTGCGCCAGGGACACAAATTCTGGGCCAGCGTCGGGCGCATCAACAGCGCTTTCGGCGACCGCAACCTGGTGTGCACCTGCCCGCCGATCGAAGCGTACGAAACGACGGACTACTTTGCGGAGTAAAGTTTAGAAGTTTAGCGCCCCGGCCACTTCCCGACACTCCGTGCACGGGATAAACTGTCGCGGGGCTGGTTAAGAATTTAGAAGTTCAGAAACCGGAAATGCCATTTTCAGATCTTCTATACCAGGCGCCCCGGCGACTAAACGCTAAAAATTACGGATTTAGGTTTACGAAACCTTCGAGGTTTCGTAAACCTATCGCATATTTGCTCCTCGAATCAAAAGACCACCTACCATGATCGTCATCACCGGAGCCGCAGGATTTATCGCTTCCTGCCTGGCCGCCAAATTCAACGAAGAAGGCCACACGGATCTCATCCTCGTCGATGATTTTAGTCGCGAAGACAAGCGCCGCAATATCGAAAACAAAGATTACATCGAACTGATCCACCGCCGCGAGTTCGTCGACTGGCTACGCGCCCACGCGGCCGACGTCGACATCGTTTTCCATCTGGGCGCCCGCACCGATACGACTGAAAAAGACACCCTGATCTTTGATGAACTCAACCTAAACTACAGCAAGTCGGTCTGGAAAGTCTGCACGCGTAACGCCATCCCGCTCATCTACGCGTCCAGCGCCGCCACCTACGGCCTGGGTGAACACGGCTATGCAGACACCCACGAAGTGGTCAAGGAGCTCGAACCGCTCAACCCATACGGGGTTTCCAAAAATGAATTTGACAAGTGGGCCCTGACTCAAATAGATGCGCCGCCCTACTGGGCCGGCCTGAAGTTCTTCAATGTCTACGGTCCAAATGAATACCATAAGGGACGTATGGCTTCCGTCATCTTCCACACCGTACGCCAAATCAAAGCAACCGGGGAGATGAAACTCTTTCGCAGCCACCGCCCCGATATAGCCGACGGTGAGCAAAGCCGCGATTTCATCTATGTAAAAGATGTAGTCAACATCTGTTACTTCTTTTATCAAAAGGCTCAGCTGCCCGCCGAAAATAAAAACGAAAGCGGTCTGTACAACGTCGGCACCGGCCAGGCCCGCAGCTTCCTCGACCTGGCTACCAATACCTTCCACTCCATGGACCTGGAAGCGAACATCAGCTTCATCGACACCCCGGAGGATATCCGCGATACCTACCAATACTTTACCGAGGCCACCATGGTCAAGCTGCGACAGGCGGGTTATGACAAGGAATTCTACTCTCTGGAAGCCGGCATTGACGACTATGTCCGCACTTTTCTCCTCGAAGAACGGATCTGGTAGCCATATTTACAATTTATCGAACATAGGGAATAATGCCGGTTAGGAGACATGCCGCAAGGAAAGTTTAGAGGGTAAATCCGGTTTTCAATTTAATTACCACGCTCAATTCGAATTCCTCCCGTATCTGTGGGCCGGACCTGGTTCATATCGGCAAAGTATATGAGATACCACTCCCCGTTCTGCCGGGCCCAGCGGCGCACCATGCCGTAGTCGCCGCTACGGTGCAGGATATACTCGATGATGATATCTTTTCCCAACGGAACAAACTCGCGCCGGAAGTCGCTTTTTGTAAAGTCGACCGGCCGGTGAAGCGTCCAGTCTTCGGCGTGGAAGAAAAAATTGTTGCGCGCTACCGTTGCGCTGTCGGCCCTTTGCGGCAGTCCCTGCAGTGGAAACTGGATATGTTCCATCTGGAAGGCGCTGTCGCGATGCCAGCGTTCGTAAAACTCGGCAAAGTCGGCGTAGGTATCCGGCAATTGTTCTTCGACCTGCTCCTCCCGGCCACAGCCGGCGAGGAAAGAAAAGAGAAAGAAAACGGAAAGAAGATATATCGGACGGTAATTCATAGAAAATGTCTTTATGTTAGATGGGCTTGCATAGCTTAAACCGGCTTCTTGCGTTTATTTATTTCCTGGTTTTCACTCTTCCATCACCACTTCCGCCAAGCTCTCTTCCGAGGGAGTGGCTGCGACGGCGATCTCATTCACGCCTCGTTGTTCCAATGCTTTGGCCGTTGTTCGGCCGATGGCTATAACGCGTTGGTTCGGCCGTATATTTCGCTGCCGGCAGTAGGCTTCCACACTCATAGGACTGGTAAAGACCAGCACATCGTACGTTTTTTCCGGGACATGGGCAGAGGGGCGGTTATCGTAGACAATGAGGTCGATAGCCTGGATTAGCCCGGCGAGCCGTTGTTGTACGGATCGCCGGGAATGACGGGCCCGGGGAAAAAGCACCCGCCGGCCTCGCGCCACATCGAGAAAGTTCTGTGCCGTCTGTTCCGGGTCACCGGTTCCGGTAAAATCCGCCCGATGCCCCTGTTCCCGGAGGGTCGTTTTCGTTCCCGGACCGATAACGGCCCATTTGCTTTCCGGGATTTCGTCTATGCCTTCAAAAAAATAGCGGACACTGCGACGGCTGTAGAAGAAGATCCAGTCCGTCTTCGGAACCTCCTCAAAAGGAACGGCTTCGAATTCGATCAACGAGCGTCCCTCGACGAGGTAGCCCGCCGCTTCGAGCCGGCGCCGGAAAGGGCTATCCGTCTGTAGCTGCCGGGAGATGAAGATCCGCTTCATTTTTTACGATAATTAATTCTGCCTTTTCCGCTCTCACTTTTTCAGCTCCTCCACCACGCGCTCTGCGAGCTGATGATGGGTGCTGGAAGAGAGCCGGACCTGTTTTAACGGACCGTTCCAGTGATCGGCCTTGGCGGCCCAGACGTGGTAATTGCCCTGATCATCGCGTTCACAATAGACGCCCAACGGCATGTGGCAACCACCCTCAAAGAGTTTTAGTACACTTCTTTCTACATTGGTGCGCGCCGATATCTCGGGATGGTGAATTTGCCGGAGAATACGCCGGGTGGGCAGGTCGTCACGCAGCGTTTGAAAAGCCAGCACGCCCTGTGCGGGAGCGGGAACGAACTCCTTCGGGTTCATCTTGAAAATCTCGAACTCCGACAGGTCGGGCTCCAGCCGGCTCAGCCCGGCGGCAGCCAGCAGGATGGCGTCAAAATCACCACGTCGAAGTTTATTCAATCGCGTAGGTACATTACCTCGAATATCCCTGATTTGAACATCGGAACGGAAGTGCAGCACTTGTGCTTTTCGCCGGGCGGAAGAGGTGCCGACAACGGCCTTGGCCTTCATATTAAAGAGCTGCTCCTGATCCACCTTCTCCCGGGGGATGACCAGCCAATCGGCCGGATTTTCCCGATAGGAAACGGCGGTAATGGCCAGTCCTTCCGGTTGTTCTGTCGGCAGGTCCTTCATAGAATGTACGGCCATATCCACATCGCCGCGCAGCAGGGCATCTTCGATTTCCTTAGTGAAAAAGCCTTTGCCTTCCATCTTGTCAAAACTCAGATGCTGAATGCGATCGCCCTGTGTTTTAATAATCTTCAATTCTACGGGGATGCCGATGCGGGCCAGCTGTTCCTTCGCATAATGCGCTTGCCAGAGGGCCAGATCACTTCCCCGGGTGCCTATTCTGATTGCTTTTTCCAAAGTTTCCTGAATTTTGGTGCAAAGATACGATAAAGAGAGTAAGGTCATATTTTTTCTTACCTTTGCCCCATGCAACTATCAGCAAAAGAAATAGCTAATATCGTTGAGGGAAACGTAGAGGGAGATCCGGAAGTACTGATCGATCGTCCCAGCAGAATAGAGGAAGGCGGCAAAGGCAGCGTCTCTTTTCTGGGCAATGCCAAATACGAAGCCTACGTTTACACCACGACAGCTTCTGCGCTGCTTGTCAGTCGCGATTTTCAACCTAAAAAACCGGTGGACCCCACCCTCATCCGGGTGGAGAACGTATATACCTCCATTGCACAACTTTTGGATCACTTCGGAATTAATAACGGGAAGCCCACAGGCGTAGCCCCCAGCGCCGTAATACATCCGGAAGCCGACCTGAAGGACGATGTAGCAGTAGGCGCTAACACCACCATAGAAGCCGGCGTGAAAATCGGTTCGGGTACCACCCTATTTGCTCAGGTCTATATCGGTCAAAACGTAAAAATCGGCCAAAACACACTCATCTATCCAGGGGTCCGCATCCTGCACAACTGTATGATTGGCGATAACTGCATCATCCATCCCAATGCCGTACTAGGTAGTGACGGCTTCGGTTTTGCCCCGGATCCAAAGGGGAAATATCAAAAGGTGCCGCAAACGGGAAATGTCATCATTGAAAACGATGTTGAAGTCGGCGCCTGTACCACCATCGACCGGGCAACCATCGGTTCCACCATCGTCCGGGCGGGCGTCAAGCTCGACAACCTCATCCAGGTAGGGCATAATGTCGAAATTGGAGAGAATACTGTGATTGCCGCCCAAACGGGAATCGCAGGCAGCACAAAAATCGGCAAAAATTGCCAGGTAGGCGGACAAGTAGGCTTCGTGGGTCATCTCTCCATCGCCGATAATATCCGCATCCAGGCGCAGAGCGGTATCGCCTCCTCCGTCAAAGAACCCAACCAGGCGCTGTTCGGCTATCCGGCAATCGAATACGGCAACTATATCCGCTCCTATGCCGTTTTCAAACAACTACCCGATCTGTACAAACGCATCCACGAACTGGAAAAACGCCTGAAAGAGAAGGAAGAACAAAGCTAACCCCATTCGAAAGTCTTACTTCAACGGTCCGGCCAGCCGGTCTTTCGAAAAAGATTATCTTTGCACCTACTTTTTAGTCGCCAAGCGAAATTATGAAGCAACATACGATTAAGCAACCGGTCTCTGTCAAGGGGATAGGCCTGCATTCAGGCAAAGAGGTCACCCTGACTTTTCAGCCGGCCCCTATCAACCACGGTTATAAATTTCAGCGCATTGACCTGGAAGACCAGCCCCTCATCAACGCCGATGTGAACCGCGTCATCTCTACCAACCGGGGGACGACCATTCAGGAAAGCGGCGCACAGGTCAGTACCGTAGAACACGTACTATCCGCCCTTTGCGGCCTGCAAATTGACAACATTCTGATGCAGATTGACGGGCCCGAAGTGCCTATCCTCGATGGAAGCGCCACCGAATTCGTCAAAGCCCTGCAAGAAGCAGAACCGGAAGAGCAGGATGCCGACCGGGAGTTTTTCGAAGTGGAAAAGCCGATCAGCTTCCGGGACGAGGTCACCGGCACCGAATTACTGGCTTTACCTGCCGGCCATTTCGAAGTCACGACCATGATTGACTTTAATTCTCCCGTCCTCGGTCAGCAGTACGCCTCCCTGACCGATATAGAAGCCTATCCGGAACAGATTGCCCCCTGCCGCACTTTTGTCTTCCTGCACGAATTAGAGCACCTTTTTAATCAAAATCTTATTCAGGGCGGTGATCTTGACAACGCCATTGTCATCGTCGACCGTGAAGTGGATCAGGAAGAACTCGACCGGCTGGCCAAGAAACTGGGCAAGCCAAGCATGAAGGTAGATAGCGAAGGAATTCTCAATACCGCAAAACTGCATTTTAAAAACGAACCGGCCCGCCATAAACTGCTCGATGTAATGGGAGATATCTCCCTGCTGGGCAAACCCATCAAAGGCAAAATCGTGGCCACTAAACCCGGCCATACGGCCAACGTAGAATTTACAAAAATTCTGAAAAAACACTATCAGGAACAGCGGAAACTAAGAGGCAAACCCAGATACAACCCCGACAAGGAACCCCTCTTCGACGTGGTGCGCATCAGTGAATGGCTGCCCCACCGCTACCCTTTTCTGCTTATCGACAAGATCATCGAACTTTCGGAAAGTCATGTGGTTGGGGTGAAAAGCGTAACCTTTAACGAATTTTACTTTCAGGGACATTTCCCGGACAACCCCGTTATGCCCGGCGTGCTGCAAATAGAAGCTATGGCCCAAACCGGTGGCATATTAGCGCTGTCAACCGTTGAAGACCCAGGCAATTGGGATACGTACTTCCTAAAAATTGAAACTGCCAAATTCAAACAAAAAATAGTCCCCGGTGATACCATTCTTTTCAAAATGGAATTGCTGGCTCCCATCCGGCGCGGCATCTGCCAAATGCAAGGTACGGCCTACGTCGGCAACAAGATCGTTTCCGAAGCAGAGTTGACTGCTCAAATTGTTAAGCGTTCCTAAGATGAATCAACAAATCATGAATTATATCCATCCCGAAGCACAAATCGGCGACGGGGTTGAAATCAGCCCCTTTTGCTACATCGACCGGGATGTGACCATCGGCGATGGTTCCTGGATTGGCCCCAATGTAACCATTTTCAAAGGCGCCCGTATCGGAAAAAACGTTCGGATCTTTCCCGGTGCTGTTATCTCTGGAATCCCCCAGGACCTCAAGTTCAGGGGAGAGGAAACTACCGTAGAAATCGGTGACGGAACCACCATTCGCGAATACGTCACCCTCAACCGCGGCACTTCCTTCTCACACAAAACGGTGATCGGTAAAAACTGCCTTCTGATGGCCTATGTGCACGTAGCACATGACTGTATCCTCGGCGATCATGTCATCCTGGCCAACAATGTGAACCTGGCGGGGCACGTGGTCATCGAAGACTGGGCCATCCTGGAAGGGCTGGTCGGGGTTCAGCAGTTCATTAAAATCGGACGCCACAGCTTTGTGGCCGGCGGCTCGCTGGTCCGCAAAAATGTTCCCCCCTTTGTCAAAGCCGCCCGCGAACCGCTATCCTACGCCGGCATCAATTCCATTGGCCTCAAACGGCGTGATTTCTCTCAGGATCAGATCAACCACATCCAGGATATCTACCGTATCCTCTATGTCAAAGGCTACAATATCAGCCACGCCCTGGAAATCATCGAACGGGAAGTCAGCCCATCCCCGGAGAGGGAGACCATCCTTCAGTTTATCAAAAACGCCGACCCCGGAATCATGAAAGGATTCAAGCAAATCAACGGCAGCAACAATGTCAGTAAGGATTGAACTGGAAGGCGTAGCCAAACGCTATCGCCTGGAATGGATACTACGACATATCAATCTCACCCTGTATTCAGCACAGCGATACGCCCTTACCGGCCCCAATGGCTCCGGTAAGTCGACGCTGATGAAAATGCTCTCCGGCCACCTCACCCCCAGCCGTGGCCAGGTCCGCTTTATTAAAGACGGCCGGCCCGTCGACCGCGGCGATATTTACCAATACCTGTCCTACGCCGCCCCCTACATCGAACTGATCGAAGAATTTACCCTGGAGGAAAGTATCGACTTCCAGCAGCGATTTAAACCGCTACAGGCCGGCCTCAGTACGGAATCCCTCATCCGCCTGCTCGGCTTTAAACGAGCGCGCCACAAAGCGGTACGCGCCTTCTCCTCCGGCATGAAACAACGCCTCAAACTAGCGCTGGCCATCTGCTCCACTTCTCCCCTGCTGCTACTCGATGAACCCACTACCAACCTGGATACGCAGGGGATACAGTGGTACCTCGACCTCATCGAGCAATACGGCGACAACCGAACCCTCGTCGTGGCCTCCAATGCCGCCGTGGATTACGGGTTTTGTGAGGAGGAAATTTCCGTGATGGAATTTAAGGGCTGAACAGTTCCAGTGCGCTGAAACCTGGATCGATTAAAAATCCGTATCCGCCTCCTCCAGCTCCAACTCCTTAATCCATATATTCCGGTACAACACCTCATGGCCTTCCGCCTGCAGCTTGATGCCACCGGGCCGGTCGGTGATGCCTTTACCGCCCTCGTTGCCCCCATCGATACCCGAATTGGGACCGCCCCACACCTGGTTGATGGTCTGGTTGCCGTGTACCTTTTCACCGTTGAAGTATAGCGTCACCATCGCCTTTTCGGTTCGTTTGCCGTTCTCAAAGCGGGCGGCGCGGAAGACGATGTCGTAGGCATTCCACTTGCCGACACCGTTATAGACGTGGTAAGGCGATTCCGTTTCGTTGATCACCGCCGCCATGCCGTGTTTGGTGGAATCACCGTCGAGCACCTGAATTTCATAGCGGTTCTGCAGATAGACCCCGCTGTTGCCGCCTTCACCGGCGATGAGGAACTCCACGTGCAGCCGGAAATCTCGGTACTTCTCCTTGGTGACGATATCTGCCGCGCCGTATTTGCCGCCGGCCGCTGCCGGATCGTTGCTGCTGACTACCGTTCCATCACTAACTGGATCTTCTACGATTTTCCACTTAATCGGCAGCTCGGCCGACAGACGCGGGCCTTCCCAGTAGGTCCACTTTTCTTCCAGCATCTCGCGGCTGCCGTCGAAGAGCACCTCGGCATCCTCGGGTGGTTCCGTGCCAACGCCGGTATGGGATTCCTGCGTCGATGCCGGTCCTCCACAAGAGAAAAGAATCAGTACCCAGGCAATGTTGAAAAGAAAATTTTTCATGACGTATTTTTTATGATTAATTCTTGGTTGGTTTCATGGTTCACACCACCCTCTTCAACTATGTAACAGTGAAACACTACCCCTTCCGTTTACTCCTCTTTCTCAAAGCGATATCCCTGCACCTCGAACCCTTCGATCTCTCCGCCTTCCTTGCGGAAGAAGCGGAGGGCTGTGCCGTCGCCGATGTCGAAGAAGCGATCCGTTGAATCAGGATAGAGTACGGAGGGTTGCTGGTTCCACAATTGAACAGCGCGCAGTTCGTCGCCTTCCACGGTCAGCCGGATCTGCCATTGCTCATTCGCTTTAAACAGACCGGTGTATTCCTCCTTTTTCTTTGCGTTCATGGGAATAACTTTTTTGACCTCAGGCTCGAATTGATTCCAAGCACAGACCTTTGAAACACTGCGGAGGATTTCACCGTACAGGTTGCCTCCCCGGTCGCCGTTGGTCATGATGGCTACGCCCTGCCCGTCCGTTTTTGCAAAAGCGAACAAATAGCACTTGTACCCTTCATTCGACCCACCGTGGCTGAACCACAGCGAATCGGCCTCGCCGCCCAGGGCGGGCCCCAGCCCCCAGTCGTTGGCGTGCTTGCTCAGCATGCGCCGTGCCGTTTCCGGGCTGATAAACCTGTCTTCCGCTCCGTTGTAGGCTTTCTGGACGGCAAGGGCCCAGCGCGCCAGATCGCTGGGAGTAGTCCATAGACCGGCTGCCGCCATCTCCGGGTAGGTATGCCACTTGCCCTCTACAGGACTGCCGTCGCCGCGATGGCCGTTGGCAGTATTATCATGAAGCGAGGCAGGCAGGGGTTGCGCGTAGGTACTGTTCTTCATACCAACGGGTGACAGAACCGCAGTTTGCATGAACTCGGGGAAGGCATCACCATTCATCTCTTCCACCAGGCGCTGCATCACCGTATAGCCTCCGCCCGAATAGCGCCAGATCGCACCGGGAAAAGTATCGGGCAGTATGGGAGCAGAATTGGCGGGGTTTTCTCCATTTAACACCTGCACCGTAGTCGGTACCGCTTCGTCAGCGGCGTAACCTCGAAAACCATGCACGGTTAATCCTGCATTATGCGTCAGCAGACCGCGAAGGGTCACTTTTTCGGATTCGGTAAAGCCGTTTTCCGGCATTTTCCACTCCTGAAGGTAGGTATTGACATCGGCATCCGGGTCGAGGTTTTCCTGCTCCACCAGGGTGAGCACCCCGGAGCCGGCTACCGGTTTGCTGATGGAGGCCGCCTGGAAGCGGGTGTTTTCATCTACCGCCTGCAGGCTATCGTTGCTCAGGTATCCGTATGTACGGGTCCACTGAATATCCCCGTTTTCAAAAAAGGCGATGCTGACACCAGGAACCTTGTAATGCGCCATGCGTTCCTCAATAGTCATCGGTTCCACCTCTTCCCCTTCAATAAGAATAGAGGGTAAAAGCCCCTGTTCTATTTTCTCAATATCCTCCGAATAGTTTTTCCCCGCTTCGGATTCGGGCTGCTGACAACCAGTGAATAGAAGTAACAGCAGAAAGAAAAGAGTCAGTTTTTTCATGTCGGATGGTTATAGAAAACAATTATTCCCGGTTAATTGACGGGTGACTGCGGTAGGTATTTAGCGTGAATCTGAGTTTGAACCCGAAGTTTAGAAGTTTATTCGCCGCACCTGCCGGGGCGGCTGGTTTAGGAGTTTAGCAAACCTGAAACCGGGAATCTCGTTTTCAGGTCTGCTAAACTTCTAAACTTCAGGGTCGATCCAACCGATGAAGCCCGCTAAATACGCATTGACTGCGAGCCACTCCATCAATTACTATAGAAGCACCTTTTCGCGTTATTTTCTCCTCAATATAACCAAGGTTTTTTATCTTCTACAAAAATTCGACCTATGAGAACTTCCTGTCTACTTTTAGCTGTTCTTCTCCTGATCAGCGGCTGCAGCCTTGGTCCTGATGCCGGCCTTACCCTGACCCACGAAACACTCCGCAATAAAATTAAAGGCGCCTGGGCAGCCCAGACCATAGGCGTCACCTATGGCGGCCCTACGGAATTTCGCTACAATAAGCGCATCATCCCCGATTCGGTGGAGATCTCCTGGTCGGATACCATGATGCAGGACTGGATGAGCAACAGGCCCGGGTTGTACGACGACGTTTATATGGACCTCACCTTCGTCCAGGTACTCGAAGAAAAAGGACTGGATGCACCGGCTATGGATTTCGCGCACGCCTATGCCGAGGCCGATTACTGGCTCTGGCATGCCAATCAGCAAGGGCGCTATAACATCCTGCACGGCCTGGAGCCGCCCGCTTCCGGGCACTGGACCAATAACCCCCACGCCGACGATATCGACTTCCAGATCGAGGCCGACTTTGCGGGCATCATGAGCCCGGGCATGCCCGCCGGCGCGATGGAGATCTGCGACCGGGTCGGTCATATTATGAACTCCGGCGACGGTTACTACGGCGGCGTCTTCGTGGCGGGGATGTACAGCTATGCCTTCATTATGAATGACGTGCCGTCCATCACCCGGCGCGCACTGGCCCTCATCCCCGAAGCCAGCACCTTTCATCAGTGCATTGCGGATGTAATCGAGTGGTCGGAACAATATCCCCAAGATTGGAAGCGCAACTGGCAATTGCTGGAAGACAAGTGGGGCGATGATATTGGCTGCCCCGACGGCGCCCTTCGCGACTTCAACATCGATGCCAAACTCAATGCCGCCTATGTGGTGCTCGGACTGCTTTACGGAGAAGGAGATTTTGAAAAAACTATGGAAATCGCCACCCGCGCCGGTCAGGATTCGGATTGTAATCCGGCTACCGCGGCGGCTATACTGGGAACGGTTAGGGGATACGATGCCATCCCCGGAAAATGGTCCCGGGGGTTGTCCCTTATCGAAGACATGGACTTCCAGTACACTACCATTTCACTGAACGAAGCCTACGAACTCAGCTACCGCCACGCCCTGCAGATGATCCGCCGCAACGGTGGTGAGGTTTCCGATGAATGGGTGCGCCTTCCTCAACAGGAAGCAGCGCCGGCGTCGCTGGAGCAGAACTTCCCGGGCTATGCCATCGCCGGAAAAACACCCCTTGATCTGCGGCTGACTAAAAGCGATGTTCTAAGCCATAGCTGGGATTTTGAAGGAATAGGAGTAGTGCTGCGCGGAAAAGTCGGCAATACTGAATTCCCCGATAAGTACGCTCTGCTCACAGAAGAGGAAACGCTGGGCTACGCCAGCGTCACAGCCCGGTTTTACATCGATGATGAACTGACTAAAACCATGGACCTGCCGCTGTATTTCATCAAACGGGCGCACGAACTCTTTTTCCAATATCAGCTGCAACCGGGCTCGCATACCCTGCGCATGGAAATCACCGACATGCCGGGCAAGGCCTATGTGGAAATACCGGATATGCTCGTATATACAGCAAAGGAAAAGTAAGTGGCGGGGGCGGAACTGGTTCTGCTGTGGTTCTGCCGGGTGGCCCGGTTTGGCGCCGCTCGTCGGGCAGCTTTGCCAAACCCACTTCTGTGTTTCATCTGTTCAACTGTTCAACCGTTCTTCAGTTCCTTCAGGAATCCCTTCAGCGCCTCCAGCCGTTCGATCACGGCCGCGCGCTTACTTTCGTATTCTTTAAGGCGTTTGATCTCGCGCTTGGCGCCCTCCAAGGTAAAGCCCCGCTCCCGCACCAGGTCGTAGATGAGTTGCATCTGTTCGAGATTTTTCAACGTAAAGCGACGCTCGCCCTTACTGTTCTTATGGGGTTTGAGCACTTCAAACTCGCTATCCCAAAAGCGGATCAGGGACTTGGACACGTTGAACAACTCAGCTACCTCACCGATGGTGTAGTACCGCTTCAGGTTATGCTCATCGATCTTTTTAGGCATAAAGCTGCAATTTTTGGTGGAGGAACAGAAATGGTCGGGTGACTATCGCTTACCGGCGCATGATTCAAAGGAGTTAATTCAACAAATATAACCGGTAAAAAGTAAAGTTGCAGGTTTCAACCGCACCCGCCAACTGCAAACCTGACAACCACCGGCTTTTCAACCCGCCAGCTTCTCCCGCAACAACTGATTCGTCAGCTTCGGATCCGCTTTTCCCCGGGATTTCTTCATCACTTCACCCATGAAGAAACCTAGCAATCCCTTCTTACCGTTGCGGTAGGTAATCACTTTCTCCGGATGTTGACCCAAAACTTCCTCGACCAACCTTTCCAGATAATCTTCATCGGAAGTTTGGATTAGATTGAGCGACCTGGCCAGCTCCAGCGGTTCGCGTTGGGGCTGGTCCACCAGTTCCGGAAATACAAATTGATAGGCTTTGGCGCTGCTGACCTTTCCTTCGTCGATCAGTTGGATAAAAGCCGCCAATCGTTCGGGGGATACCGGAAAGTCGTCGATTTCAAGGTCTGCCTCTTTGGCATGGGGCATCACTTTATTGATGATCAAATTGGCACCCCCTTTGAAGTTAGAGGTATAGCGGGTCAGCTCCAGAAAAAAACCAGCGGTCTGCCGTTCCTCCGTGAGCAGGCCGGCATCGTAGGCAGGCAGGTCAAATTCTTCCTGAAAACGCTCATATAAATCCCAGGGCAAGGCTGGCAAAGCACGACGCACTGCTTCCACATAAGCCTCGCTCAGGACCACCGGCGGCAGATCCGGTTCGGGGAAATAGCGGTAATCGTGTGCCTCCTCCTTGTCGCGCAGGGGGCTGGTTACGCCGGTGGCCGGATCGAAATTGAGTGTTTGCTGTTCCACAGTCCCACCGTCCTCCACGAGATCGACCTGCCGGCGCATTTCGTAGTCGATGGCGCGACGGGCGTAGCGCATGGAGTTGATGTTCTTAATTTCGCAACGCTGCCCCAGCGCTGTCGATCCCTGTGGGCGCACCGACACATTGACATCACAACGCATGGAGCCCTGCTCCATATTACCATCCGATATTTCCAGATAACGCACCAGTTGCCGCATGCCGCTCATAAAGGCATCGACTTCCCCGGCGGAGCGCAGGTCAGGCTCCGTCACCACTTCCAGCAGGGGGACGCCGGCGCGGTTCAGATCGATCAGTGAATGGGCTTCCTCCTGGTCATGCATCGACTTGCCGGCGTCTTCCTCCATATGGATATGGTGAATACGCACCACCTTGCGCTCTTCTCCCATAAGCAGGATTAATTCACCGCCGACGCATACAGGCTGCCTGTCTTGTGTAATCTGGTAGCCTTTCGGCAAATCTGCGTAGAAGTAGTTTTTCCGGTCAAAGCTGTTGTACAGGTTGATCCGGCTGCCCAATGCCAGGCCGAGCCTTACGGCAAATTCTACCTGCCGCTCGTTGAGCCGGGGCAAGGTGCCCGGATGTCCCAGGGAAACAGCACTCACCTGTGTATTGGGCTCCCCACCGAAACGGGTATCATCACCGCAAAATGCCTTGGAAGCAGTAGATAGCTGTATATGTACTTCCAAACCGATTACCGGCTCGTATCGATCATATGACATAATCTCTATTTTTTTCTGTTACCTAAGGCTCCCCGTCTTACCCCTCGCCCCTGCTGAAACGCTAACCCGGGTTATTCATGGGCCAATCTCACTAGACCCACACCGATATCCCAAAAATAGTATAAAATTGGTACCCGGAAAAAATGGGGAATGCGTTCTACTTTATGGCTGATCTGATTTCGCTCAAAACAGAAAGGCGCTGATGGCCAAGGTGAAAATAAAAAACAGGGTCAGCAAAAAAGTATAAAAGAAGAAAAGTATGAAATACTTGACCATTGTTTTTATCCATCCCTGACCGTATACCCGCTTCATCGCAACCAGCAAATATCCTCCGATGAAAAGGTAAATCAATCCCGACAGCTGGCCGTTCGACTGCTCCACCTGGGAAAGGAGCAGGGCAATCACGAGGGTGAGGAAAGCAAAGGCATGGTAATGAAAAGAAAAGATGAGATGCTCCACATAGTAGTAATCCCGCCGGATATAGAGTAATTTCAGGATCAGCGCCAGGGCGGGCATCATGAATAATACCATCCAGACCAGTTGGCCGAGCATAAACTCAGCAAAGGAATTTAATTCTTCCTGCAGGCGTACTTGCTGCTTGATGACCCAGTGGTTCACCCACCCTGCAATTTCATACTTCTGGGCCAATGAATCAGGGGATAGCAAAATCAAATCCCGGTTGCTGACTTCCTGTTTTTTGATTTCAATGGCAAGTGGGTAAGAGCGGTTTCTCTCTACATAATACACTGTAGTTTCCTCCTGCCGCGTATCCTGAAAATGGTGGATCATAGAATCCAGAGCAACGGGTAGAGGCGGTTCGGCCCCGTACGCGCTGAGCACCTCTTGTTTGGCTGAATCCAGTTGATCGAGAAAATCGGCCTGATAGGCTGTTCGTTCGCTTTCTTCCACGTTCTTACGAAGTGCCTGCGTCAGCTCCTCTCCGAACAGAAAGCTGATGACCGCAAAAAGCAGCACCGTCAAGCCGAAAAACAGGCGCATCGGATTCACGTAACGCTTGTGACGCCCCTCAAAATATTCTCTGGTCAGTTTGCCGGGAATGAAAAGGGCCGCCAGGGTGCGAAATATCTTGGAATCAAAATTAAAAACGGCTTCAAAGGCTTCCCCCATCAGGCGCCAGAAGCTAATCCTGCCCGTCGTATATTTCTGTCCGCAGTGATAGCAGTACTCTCCCAGGTCCACCATTGGATAGTGGCAATTCCGGCAGTAGCGGGCGGAACGCCCGAATGAGTCCCGGTCATCGGGGGGAGCTGCTTTCATACCCTACTCTTTCGACAGTTTTCCCGAGGGATCGATCTTCAAGTTCGTCTCCGGAAAATCCGCTTTGGTCAAGTCTATCAGTTTTTGGACAGCCCGCTTTTGCGGATCGACTTTAGGTCCATGCGTTTTTTGCTGATAAACGGGAATGGCTTCTCCCCGCAGAAAGACGCCGCTTTTGTCGACCTCCAGGCGGATGAGAGGAGCAATGCCGGCGGCGCCGCGCAGGTTGAATCGGCCGTAGGTACAGAAATTGCCGAGGCTGTAAATGATAAACCGGTCCTTATAAAGTTCAGCGGCGCGGGTAACATGAGGGCCGTGGCCGAAGACGATATCGGCGCCGGCATCGACCACAGCGTGGGCAAATTCATAGACGTTGCCCCGGTTTTCTCCGTAATAGGTCTCTGTTTTGCGCGTCACGTGCTGATGCTTGGCGCCCTCGGCCCCGCCGTGGAAGGAAACGATAACGATGTCGCTACGATCTGCCAGCGAACTGACGATCTGCTTTGCCCGGCTGATATTACGTACATCACAGGTGCCGCTGTTGGGAGCGAAGGCACAGAACCCGTAGCGAATGCCGTCCTTTTCGTAGACAGCTGTTTCGTCGGTGCTGGCAAGGCCCGCGTAGCGAATATTCAGTTCATCAAGCACCGCTTTAGTGCGCCGGCGCCCTTCGGCCCCGAAGTCTCCCGAGTGATTGTTCGCCAGGCTCAACAGATCAAACCCGGCTTCGGCAAAATGCCGCCCGTAGTGCTCCGGCGAGCGGAATACATAACAGGCATCCGGATTATTACAGCGTTTGGGCTTTCCTCCCTCGTTGATAATGGTGCCTTCCAGGTTACCAAAGGTGACATCCGCTCCCCGCAGAAGATCTTCCACTTCTGAAAGCAAGTCTTTACCGTCGTTAGCAGGCAAGTATCCCGCGGAAGGATAATCGGTCCCCAGCATCATATCGCCTACCCCGATAATGGTGAAAGTCTCCGGCGTATCCACCTGGAGCGATACGCTTTCCGCCGGCATGGTATCGATTACCCGGGGAGCCGGAGCCGTCAGGGCAGTTTTGTCTGTCCTTGACAAGGAGGAATCGTTACAATTGAAAGCCAGGCAGGCTGTTACGGTAATGAAAAAAAGACTTCCCAAGGGGAAGCCTTTCAATTTGTACATTCTTATCATCTCTAAATCTCTATATTTTCAGCCAGCAATGAAGGTTTGTTCAGGAAAATGAGCCGGATTTACCACTACTATCGACCCAAAGTCCGGCTATTTAAGCATGCCCGGCCGAATTCGCAAAGCGATTATTTGACCGGGCAACCTTTCTAATTTCTTATTCCGGATTTCTTCTTTTCGATATCAGTCCATGGATTGGTTTGCCATTTCGGCTGCTTTCACCATCTCCTGGTATTCTTTAGGAGACAGTCCATCCATACAATAGTGGATGGGGTTGACTTTCTTTCCGTGCAGGTGCACTTCGTAGTGGCAATGGGGAGCAGTAGAGGTTCCGGTACTGCCGACCAGGCCGATACGCTGGCCTCGCTTGACCTGCTCGCCTACCTTTACATCGACAGAACTCATGTGCCCGTACAGGGTACGGTAACCATGGCCATGATCGATGATGACGTGTTTGCCATAACCTGTTCCACTATGCTGCACCTTAATCACTTTACCAGCGCCGGTAGCCTGAATCGGAGTACCTTTCGGCGCGGTGAAATCAATACCGGTGTGCATTTTGGGAACCTTATAGATGGGATGAATCCGGTATCCGAAGCCGGAGAGCAATTTGACCTGACGGGCCAGTTTGTCAGAGCGTACCGGCTTAATGGAGGGGATGGAAGCCAGCATTTTTTCTTTTTCATGCGCCATATTGACGATGGTATCCAGGGATTTGGACTGAATCACCATCTGGCGCTTTAGCTTGTCGGCTTTCTGCTTGACCCGGGCCATTAATTCACCGGAATTTTTAAAATCCCGGTATTTGGCGTACTCATCATGCCCACCGACACCGCCATTCCACACCCCGTCATCTATCGGATCAACGCCGAAGATCATCCGGTGGGCGTAAGCGTCCCGGTCTTGCAGGTGGTTGAGCTCTTTGCTGAGCATGTCCAGATCGGTGACGAGGTTATTGTACTCAACCTTCATCTGATCTATTTCACGCATCAGCGCCTTTTCTTTCGGTGAAGGAAACCACTTGTGCGCAACAAGCGTAAAAACAAAAGCAGTAAAGAGTGCGGCGCAGATAAACCCAAAAACCCTTAACAACCTGGTACTCAAAGATTCATGTACCTTCTCGTACCGTAAGGTTTGGGTGTTGTAAATGAATTTTTCTTTTCTCATGAGTGTTTAGATCTTAGCCAAATTAACTAAATTTGCAGCGTTTTTTCCAAAGCACACGGCCAATTTCAAACGCGGTGAACAGAGGCCGGGGAAATGTTCATGGGCCTTGATCTGAACTGAAAATTTAGCTTTCCCTCCCTTTAAATGACTCTTTTTCATTGAGTGGCTAATCAAATTTAAGAGCCGTTAATTGAAATACAAAAATTTAATTCGAAAATCATTCAATTTCATCATCAAAAGAAGGAAATCAACCTAAAGTGCAATCAAATTAGTGTCGTTTAAAAGTGAATTTGCACCTTATTTCATCAATTTGTTCTAAACTGGGGAAGAAGCGATTCTTAAATCGGCGACAAATATCAAGAATATTAAAGGCTTAGTTTGTTAATTAAGATAACTTTAACGCTTCTTAAGAAAATATATTCTTGATTGGATAAAGATAGGTAAGTAGAAAGCATCTATTTATTTTTACGCCTGCTCTAACCGGAATGTTTCTTATAAACTGGAATAATTCATATGACATCTAAAGAAATTCGTCAGCAGTTTTTAGACTTTTTTGCTTCAAAACAACATAAAATAGTCCCTTCTGCGCCTATAGTGAGTAAGGATGACCCTACCCTTATGTTCACTAATGCGGGAATGAATCAATTTAAAGATTATTTTCTTGGGAATAAAGAACCGGAAACACCCCGTATTGCTGATACACAGAAGTGCCTGCGGGTGAGCGGCAAGCACAATGATCTGGAAGAGGTGGGTCGCGACAGCTATCATCATACGATGTTCGAAATGCTGGGTAACTGGTCCTTTGGGGACTACTTCAAGGAAGAAGCGATCGCCTGGGCATGGGAGTTGCTGACCGGGGTGTACGGCCTTCCTAAAGACCGGCTCTATGCCACCGTATTTGAAGGGGACGAAAGCGAAGACCTGGACCCCGACCACGAAGCAAGCGGGTTCTGGAAACAGTGGCTGCCCGAAGAACGTATCCTGCTCGGCGATAAAGCTGACAACTTCTGGGAAATGGGCGATACCGGCCCCTGCGGTCCCTGTTCGGAGATCCACATCGATCTGCGCAGCGATAAAGACCGCCGAAAGATCGACGGAGGCGCGCTGGTCAATCAGAACCATCCGCTGGTCATCGAAGTATGGAACCTCGTTTTTATCCAGTTTAACCGCAAAGCGGACAGCAGCCTGGAAGAACTACCTGCCAAACACGTTGATACCGGCATGGGCTTCGAACGACTGACCATGGCTTTGCAAGGCAAGCAGTCCAATTACGAGACGGACATATTCATGCCTTTTATCCGCTTTATAGAAAAGGCATCCGGTAAAAAATACACCAATAGTTATGATAAAGACGCCAAGTCGGATATCGCCATGCGCGTCGTATCGGACCACATCCGGGCCGTAGCCTTCGCTATCGCCGACGGGCAGTTGCCCAGCAATACCGGCGCCGGATATGTCATCCGGCGCATCTTGCGACGGGCGGTGCGCTACTACTATTCCTTCCTGGATATCCAGAAACCCTTGCTCCATACCCTGATTCCCTTGCTGGCCGATACCTTCAAGGAGATCTTTCCGGAACTGAAAGCCCAGGAAGAACAGGTCGCCAAAGTAATCGAAGGGGAAGAACGGACCTTCCTGAATACCCTGGAAAATGGTCTTAAGCGCTTTGATTCGCTGGAAGTAAAAAATGGCGTGATCGACGGAGAAGATGCTTTCGAACTCTACGACACCTACGGATTCCCAATCGATCTGACTCGCCTGCTTGCGCAGGAAAAAGGCCTGCGGGTGGATGAAAAAGGCTTTGAAAAGGCCCTCGCCGAACAAAAAGCCCGTTCCAAAGCCGACGCCGCCAAAGAAGTAGGAGACTGGATTAAAGTAGCGGAACGCGACGAAGTGGAATTCCTGGGCTACGACAAACTAACAGTAGACGATGCCCGCGTACTGCGCTACCGCATCGTTAAAGGCAAAAAGGGCAAGCAGCACCAGATCGTACTGGACAAAACCCCCTTCTATGCCGAAAGCGGCGGCCAGACCGGCGACAGCGGCAGGCTCCATTTCGGGGAAGAAACCGTTCGCGTGCTCGACACCCAGAAAGAAAATCAGCTGATCATTCATCTGGTCGACAAGTTGCCGCAGGATCTCTCTGTCATCGTAAGGGCCCGGGTCGATGAATCAGCGCGCGAGGCTACTTCGCGCAACCACTCCGCTACCCACCTGATGCACGCCGCTTTACACCAGGTATTGGGCGAACATGCCCTGCAAAAAGGTCAGGATGTGGATGACAATCGCCTGCGCTTCGATTTTTCTCACTTCCAGAAAGTCGAAAACGAGGAACTCGAACGCATCGAAGATATAGTCAATGAGAAAATCCGGGAGAATATCTCTCTGGAAGAAGTACGCAATATTCCGCTCGAGGAAGCCAAAAAGGCCGGCGCCTTGATGCTCTTTGGAGAGAAATACGGAGAGCTGGTGCGCATGATCACCTTCGATCCCTCCTTCTCCAGAGAACTCTGCGGAGGCACACACGTTTCGGCTACCGGTGAAATTGGCCTGTTCAAAATTGTTTCGGAAGGCTCGGTAGCCTCAGGTATTCGCCGTATCGAAGCCATTACCGCCGTGCGTGCCCAGGAATTTATCAAGTCTGAACTGGCCGAACTGGCGGAAATCCGCTTTTTGCTGAAAAGCACCAATAACACGCCTAAGCAGGTCGCCGATTTGCAAAACGAGAACAAACAACTGCGCAAGGAAATCGAAAAACTGCAGGCTACTCAGGCCAATGCCCTGAAAGATGAACTGCTCAACAAAGCGGAAAAAATCGATGGTATTACCTTTATCGGCGCCAAACTCCCCATCGACGATTCCGGCGCACTCAAAAACCTGGCCTATCAACTGGAAAAAGAAGTGGAAAATGCCGTCATCCTCTTCGGCGCAGAAATCAAGGGAAAACCACAACTCATGATGGCCATCAGCCGCGAACTGACCGAAGGTAAAGGCCTGCATGCCGGCAACATCATCCGCGAACTCGCCAAGGAAATCGGCGGAGGCGGTGGTGGGCAACCCTTCTTCGCTACCGCCGGAGGCCAGGATACCGGAGGCTTGGATCGCGCTATTGATAAGGCCAGGGAGAAGTTGAAGGTGACCAGTTAAAAGAAAGAAGGTATGACTCGGCATGGCCCTGCAGTCATACCTTCTTCCTCTTACGGAGGATGGTATCCTAAAATCTGACCAAAACGACTGCTTGCCCATTTCGCGTACCCAGAAAAAGGCTGGCGGAAGACTTCTTCTGATATTGCGATTTTATTCCTTCGTTGTAAAGAAAGACAGCATTTTTCTGATAATTATTAGAAATTATCTGAAAAATGAGCCCGCTTCCCATTCCTACGCCGCCGTAGAAAAACAGGTCACGGCTCAACCCGGGATTAGCATCGTTGAGCAGCATCCCACCCAGAAGAAAAATACTTCCAAATCCGTATCCCACGATACTCAGCTGATCCGTAGTCTGCGCTACCTTGATCTGATTGTGGGCACTGGGATGACCTTCCATAAAAAACTCCATCACTTCCAGCGTCAATCGCTTGCCATCCAGCAGGTAGGTATTGCTGAGAAATCCCCGCTTGGTGATGATGGTGTCCTGTGCCAGAGCGTTGTATGTCGGCTGACCTGAAGCGGCCAGCCAAATACAGACAAACACACAGGACAGTTTCCATCTGATTGACATGTCAGTTTTAATTTTTCCTTGATAGGATGCCCGGCGAAGGAGCGATCCCCTATTGGCTGACGCCATTCAATTCACCCAGTAAGTCGTCCTGTCAGACCTGAATGGAAAAGGTCTGAGGGTTCATTCCTCTCCAGTCACAGCCGATTTATTGTTCTGGGGTTTCCGCTCCCGCGACCGGTTACTGATGGTATGACCAAAGTACAAAGCATTGGCAAACAGTTTATTGGTTCCGTACCAAAAAGCACGGAAATTTGGATTGTCTGCCAGACAAATGACCTTTCCACGCCCGACACCAGTCACAATAGCCGCTGCCGAATTGCGCAGCTGCTCCACATTCCGGTCGCTGACATAACCGCTGAGCAAGGGCTCCCCGGAATAAACCAATGGCGTAGAATAGGGGTTTTCTCCCGGTTGCAAAAAGAGCGTGTGATTGCGGAACACCGGAATCTTTTCCCGCTTGAATCCGAAGCCCAGCGGATGCGTCAGGTCTAGCCTGGCCTCAAAGATAGCCCCGCCGATGACGTCTGCGCCCCGGTCTTCAGATATTTTACCGTAAGGCCGGGAACCTTCCTTCTCTTCCTCCCGCTCTTTTATAGCTACGTAACCCAACTCGTTATCCTTCACCCAGCGAATGGCATCTTTCGTAGCGACCAAGGTACCTCCATCCTGTACCCAGTTCTTCATTTTACTGACGCCGGCCTTGGAGATATTGCCGTAGCTTCCGTCCACCATCACGATAGTATTGTAAGCATCCAGCGAAGCTCCGCCGACATCATCGGTTTCGATCATCGTGACCTGGGCGTGATAACGGCGGTCGAGCAGATGCCAGACCTCTCCGGCCTCATAGCTGGAAACGCCATCCCCCACGATAAGCAGCACCTTTGGTTCCCGCAGGGCTTCGAAGTCTCGGCTGCCCAGGTCAAGCCCTTCGGGTGTCAGGCCGCTGTCCACTTCCCAGATACGCACGCCCGATCCGCGGGCCGCAATCTGCATCAGCTGATGCAGCTCTTCCTTACCGGCCTCCTGGTTGGCTACCGGAATCATAATGGTTCCCGGGCCGAAGCGATGCCCTTTAGCGGTAAAAGGTTCCATGGCCACCCTGGCGCGCAGGCCGTTCTGCAGTAAGTACTGCAAGGCTTTGGGCGAATAGTACTCCTCCCATTCGAAAAGATAGGCATAGTCGCCGGCTTCCGGCGTGGGGGCGGTAAGCGGAATTTCCGTTGCCTCTACCTTGGTTCCCAGCAAATCGGCGGAAAAAGTGCTGCCTGGAATACGGGCATAGGGAATATTAAAGGCGTAGGGCATCGTCCAGGTAGACACATCGTAAAACAGACTGTCATCGAACGTCGTGATGGTGTCAAAAATGACCTCCACCATCCGGTATTGCTGTTGCGCTACCGGTACGACATAGGCGCTCCCGGCCTCGAATTCCTGCCCCCCGGCGTTTACACTTTCGTTGAGTTCGTATACCTGCAGCTGATGACGGCGCAACAGTTCGATAAAAGCGGACAGGCGGCCGCGATCACTGGGTTCTCCGAATACATAGGCCTTGTGATCGGAGGCCGGCGCTTCCTCCTCCACCCCGCTGCGGTAAAAGTCACGCTGAAAATCCAGTAGTTTCTGTCGCATAGCTACGCCGGCTTCAAAGGTGGAGAGTGCCGTTGTCACCTGATTGCGAATGGTAAATGGAAAAGTCAACGGGCCGTGCTCCGTCTCCTGCAGGTGCCCGCGAGAACTGGCTTGTTCGAAGAGAATACCGATGGCGCCGTTCGCATCCGGGTAAGTTGATCCCTTACCGGAATAGAAGTCGTCATAGCCCTCCTCGGAGTAGTAAAGCGACCCGATCTTATCGAGCGCCGCGGCGTGATATTTGCCGATTTCGGCAGTGAGTTCCTGATTCAATGGCGGCGTCAGGGGGTTGGTACGTTGCGGTTCGCCGGGCATGAAAAAGAAAGTAGAACTGGTACCCATCTCGTGATGATCCGTCAGAATATTGGGCTTCCAGGCGTGGAAAGCCTCAATCCGACCCCGGCTTTCCGGATGCTGCACCAGCAACCAATCGCGGTTGAGGTCGAACCAGTAGTGGTTCGTCCGGCCCCGGGGCCATACCTCATTATACTCCCGGTCCTGAGAATCGCCCGTCAGATTTTGGTTTTTATGCATATTGGCCCAGGTCGAAAAACGCTGAAAGCCATCGGGGTTGTAACAGGGATCCAGCAGGATAACTACCTCATTCAGGAGCTGCTCCACCTCCGCACTCTGCCCCGCTGCGAGATAATAGGCAACCAGCGCTGCAGCATTGCCACCACTCGGCTCATTGCCGTGAATGCTGTACCCCTGATAGATGACCAACGGCATTTCAGCAGTATTCAATTCTGCCGAAGCGCCGGGATCCGTCAATTGCACATGCCGGGCCTGAATATTTTCCAGGTTTTGATGATTGCTTACTGAAGTGACCGTAAGATATATCAATGGACGCTCTTCGTAAGTGCGGGCGTATTCGGTCAGGGTTATCCGCGGGGAGCGATCCGCCAATTCCCGCATATAGGCATACTGGCGGTCGTGGCTCAGATGCCAGTCCCCTATCTGATAACCAAAATATTGCTCCGGCGTCGGAATATCCGGATCATATTCAATATCGGGAAGATAATAAGTCAGTGCTTTGGATTGTGAAAAACCCTGAACGCCAAAAAGACATATCAGGAGCAGAAGTGATAGCGATTTCTTCATCGGTACTATTATTTTTTGTGCATTGCGCGTAAAAATAAAAATTGTTTGCTCGCCTGATAAAGATAATTCGGACAGACCCCACAATTTATCCGATAGTTCTCACTTCCCTTGCCATGAACAAAATCGGTTTTCAGCCATTTTTAATGTATAAACATTGATTTTCAGAGAATAAAAGCTTTATTCTCAAAACTTCTGAGACAAGTAAAATGGTCGTACAAGGCAGTAATGATAAGAAGAAGCAAAACCGGCAACAGCCCATTCACCCGCTGCTGCAGAAACGCTGGAGCCCCCGGGCTTATTCGGATGAGTTGCTTTCGGAAAAGCAAATACAAACCTTATTCGAGGCTGCCCGCTGGACACCGAGTAGTTATAACGATCAACCCTGGTATTTTCTATACGCTACCCGAGATAACGAAGAGCAACACAATAAGTTACTTTCCTGCCTCAATGAAGGTAATCGCGGCTGGGCACAAAATGCTCCCCTATTGGTGATCGCCATCGCCCGATCCCATTTCAGCCGTAACGGCAAACCCAATCGCCACGCCTGGCATGACGTTGGCCAAGCCATCGCCCACCTCACCATCCAGGCTACCGCTATGGACCTTTATGTCCATCAAATGGCGGGGTTCAGCCCGGAAAAAACCCTGGAAACCTATAATATTCCCGGTGAATATGAACCCGTGACCGCCTTCGTCGTAGGCCTGCTCGGCGATCCCGAACAATTGGAGGATGAAAATAAACGCGCTTCGGAGACTAAACCACAGAGGCGTAAACCGCAGGAGGAGTTTGTATTTGACGGGGAATGGCGCCAGTAACACAGGCTTTAGCCTGCCTCCTAACCGCCATTGCTAACCATAAATCTTTCAATTAATCCCTCCATACAATAAGTATATGGCCATTCCCAGCGCCTTCTGACCAGTGCACAACCTTAACCGCATTCATTAAAATGATTCTGACAAGATTGAAACACTCCACCTCATCGAGTACGAGATGGCCATAGCTCTCAATATTCCAAAACTTGCCCTTCCTTTCGAGAAATTGTTGGCTGTAAAACTACTTCCCTTTTTGATCAATTGCATAGTTTTACTGAGTGAGACGTTATTTTCCTTATCTGGGAGAACGCCTTTCGGCAAATTTTCAACTTGAAGATAGGTATCGATTGAAAAAGTATATGTTCAGGCATGATAGGCACCGCCATCAAACGGAGGAGAGAACAAATTACCTGCCGCTACGACCAAAGGGCCGGCAACTTTGTAGCACTTTTGTTCTAAAATTTTTCTCATTTTAGTTTTTTTGTTCTAAATTACAGCTCAAAATCACAATAATGTCTTCGACCAAGCAACGGATTCTCGAAGCGGCGATCGAATTATACAATACCAAGGGCGTCGGCAATGTCACCATGCGTGACATAGCCGCGTCCGTGGGTATCAGCCCCGGCAACCTGGCCTATCATTATAAGAACCAGGACTTTATCATCGAGGCCATTTTCCGGCAGATGAAGAACGAGCGGGATGAATTGTTGATGGGTGTCCAGCAGATACCAACATTTGAAAACATCAACCGGCAGATCCTACCGCTGCTCGAAACTTCCAGGAAGTACCTCTTTTTCCACCTTGACACAGTCCACCTTATACGGAATTACCCGGTCATCGCTCGTTTGCAGCAGAGCTATTACGAAGACTCTATCAATTACGTCCATGCCGTACTCGATTATTCCGTCGGCAGCGGCAACCTGCAGCCCGAGCAACACGAAGGACAATACAAGCGCCTGGCGCACACCGTCTGGATGCTGACCACCTTCTGGCTGCAGCAACTGGCGGTCCGCGGTCTGAAAGAACTCGACAATGATCAGCTACGGATGAGCATATGGGATTTGGTGCTACCTTACCTGACTGATAAAGGACGCCATCATTTCCAGCGTATTTTACAACCCACCGTTCCAGGTTTGCAAAAACAAAACACGGAAGCCCGCCAGTCATGAAAGTAATAAAATCAAGAGTCAATACTCATTCCCAAACCTATCGCGACAATTACGAGGGCATGAAAACACTCCTGGCGGAGTTGGAACAACATCTCGAGAAAAGTCGCTTTCAGGGTAAGGAGAAGCATATTCAAAAAGCCCGTAAGCGTGGAAAGCTCCTGGCCCGGGAACGACTGGAACTGACGCTTGATCGCGACAGTCCTTTTCTCGAACTTTTACCGCTGGCTGGATTGGGCGGCAAAGGCTTCGGCCCCGGCGGCACTACTGTCGGCGGCATCGGGCTGGTACAGCAACGCCTCTGTATGATCATCTCAAATGTTGGCACTAACAAAGGCGGAGCGGTAGACTATGCCACCCTTCAGAAAAGCCTGCGCCTCGGCGAGATCGCCTTCGAAAATGCTCTTCCGGTGATTAACCTCGTCGAGTCAGCCGGCGCCAACCTGCCGGAGCAGCATTCCATCTTCAACTACGGAGGCGCCTCCTTTCGCGACATTACGCGGCGCTCCAAGGCCGGCCTGCCGACCATTTCGGTGGTCTTCGGTAATTCCACAGCCGGTGGCGCATACGTCCCAGGGATGTCCGACTATTCCGTATTCGTCAAAGGGCAAGCCAAGGTATTCCTAGCCGGCCCTCCTCTGGTCAAGATGGCCACCAACGAAGTAGTGGACGAGGAAAACCTCGGCGGCGCCGAAATGCACAGCCGCGTCAGCGGCGTCAGCGACTACCTCGCCGAGGATGAGTATGATGGGATACGCCTGGCCCGTGAAATCATCGGCCGGATGCCCCCCCTCTATCCTTCCCGGAGAGGGAGAAGGGATGGGCGGGGTGCAGAGCCTCCTGCCTACCCCCCAGACGAACTGCTCGGCATCCTCTCCCCCGACATCCGGCAGCCTTACGACAGCCGCGAGCTCGTCGCGCGTGTCGTTGACGGCTCACGCTTTTCGGAGTTCAAACCCGAATGGGGCAGCACGCTGGTAACCGGTTTCGCCGAAATTCACGGCTTCCGCGTAGGGATATTGGCCAATAACGGAGTATTGTTTAGCGAGGCGGCCAACAAAGGCGCCCACTTTATACAGCTCTGTAATCAAAATAAAACGCCCCTCATCTTCTTCCAGAACATCACCGGCTTTATGGTCGGTAAAGATTACGAGCAGGGCGGCATCATCAAACACGGCGCCAAACTCATTAATGCCGTCTCCAACAGCGAGGTGCCCGCCATCACCATTATGGCCGGGGCCAGCTACGGAGCCGGAAATTACGCTATGATGGGCCGTGCCTACCAACCGCGATTTCTCTTTTCCTACCCCAATTCTAAAATCGCCGTGATGGGCCCCGAACAGCTTTCCGGCGTTATGGAGATCATTCAGCGGCAATCGGCAGAAAAAGCAGGTATGGAATTCGACGAGGACCAGGCTGAAATGCTGCGCCAGCATATGATGAAGGAAGTGGAAAAAACCTCCAGCGCCTGGTACAGCACCGGGCAGCTCTGGGACGACGGCGTCATCGATCCGCGCGAAACCCGCAACTACCTGGGTTTCTGCCTGACGGTGGTGCACAATAAACCGGTTGAGAGCAGTAATAAATATGGTATCTTCCGCATGTAAGTGGAAGAGTTTAGAGGATTAGTCGCCGCCCCTGCCGGCTGGTTTAGGGGGAGCAACGGTTGGTCCCGATACGGCTGGCAGCGCCTTTGCTTTGCCTCGCCAGGCTCTAAACTTCTAAACCAGGCCGCCACAAAGTGGCCGGGCCGTCTAAACTTCTAAACTCCAACCGATCATCCAGAAAAAACAAAATATGCAATCACCAAATTCCCCCAAAGCATGCGTCATCGGCGCCGGCTGCTCCGGCATCACCGCCGTTAAAAATCTGCTGCAGGCCGGTGTAAAAGATGTCGTCTGCTACGAGCAAAACAGCGATGTCGGCGGCAACTGGATTTACTCTTCGAAAACCTCCCACTCCAGTGTCTGTGAGACTACGCATATCATTAGCTCCAAGCGACTGTCGGAGTATCTGGATTTCCCCATGCCGGATTGCTATCCCGACTATCCTTCCCACGAGCAGGTGTTGGCCTATTTCCGCTCCTATGCCCGCCACTTCAACCTCTACCCCTACATCCGCTTCAATACTTCGGTCAAACACATCGCGAAGACGGCAGCGGAAAAGTGGCAGGTCGAACTGGATAGCGGTGAAACAGCAGTATTCGATTTTCTGTTTATCGCTAACGGCCACCACTCCGTACCCCGGCATCCCAGGCTGCCGGGAGAATTCACCGGGGAATACCTGCATTCACACAATTACAAGACGAATAAACCATTCGCCGATAAACGCGTGCTCATTGTAGGTTCGGGCAATTCGGGCTGCGACTGTGCCGTGGAGATCAGCCGGGTGGCCGAGAAAGTGGCCATAAGCATGCGACGACCGCACTATATCATTCCAAAATTCTTTCTCGGCAAACCCACCGACACCTTTAATAAGGATGTCACGCGTCTGCCCAGCTTCATCGCAGAAATCCTCCGTAAGATCACCCTGCGCATACAGGTGGGCAATTACCGCGACTACGGTCTGGAACAACCCGATTTCCCCGTAACCAAGGATCATCCGACACTCAATTCCGAATTGCTGTATAAAATACGCCACGGTAAGGTGTACCCCCGCCGCGGCATCGAAAAGATAGAAGGACAAAAGGTTAACTTTAGTGACGGCAGTGCTGAGGAATACGATACCATCATCGCCGCCACCGGCTACAAGATCGCCCTGCCCTTCTTCGACGATGATTTTATCAACTACGAAAATGCCGACCGCATCCCGCTGTACCTGCGCATGTTTCACCCCGATCATCCTACGCTGGTCTTTATCGGACTGCTGCAGCCCCAGGGGGCAATCTGGCCCCTCAGCGATGCGCAGGCCAAACTGGCCGCCAATTACGTCATGGGGCGCTGGCAGTTGCCCGGGAATGTCCGGGAACTGGCCGAAAACGACTCGGATCATATCGAAAAGGAATTCATCAAAAGCAAACGCCATACCATCGAAGTACACTATCATCCGTATCTGGACAAACTGCTGAAAGCCATTCCGGATGAGGCCCCCCAGTGGAAGGATCGCAAACAGATGGCTGAAACCCGACCATGAAATACTGAATCCGTGAATACCATCAACAACATACTCATCGCCAACCGCGGCGAAATTGCCCGCCGCATTATCCGCACCTGCCGGCGCCTGGGCATCCGCAGCGTTGCCGTGTACTCGGAGGCGGACCGCGAAGCGCCCTATGTCCGGGAAGCCGATCTGGCTCTGCATATTGGGGAAGCGGCGGCGGCCAAATCCTATCTCGACCAGAACAAGATCCTCGACGCTGCCCGCCGCGCCGGCGCCGACGCCATCCATCCCGGCTACGGTTTCCTTTCGGAAAATGCGGCTTTTGCCCGCCGCTGTCAGGAAGCCGGATTAATCTTCATCGGTCCCCACCCTGAGGCGATAGAACAAATGGGCTCCAAATCGAGAGCAAAAACCATCATGGAGAAACACGGCGTCCCGGTCATCCCCGGCTATCAGGGGGAAGACCAGTCGGTCGAACGCCTCAGCACTGAAATGGAGCGCATCGGCTTTCCTCTGTTGCTAAAGGCGGCGGCAGGTGGCGGCGGCAAGGGCATGCGCATCGTCCGAAAGGCCAGCGAAATGAAAGAGGCGATCGGGGCCGCCAAACGCGAAGCCCGGGCGGCCTTTGGCAACGACGAGCTCATCGTCGAGCGCTACTTCCCCTCTGCCCGGCACATCGAATTCCAGATTTTTGGGGACCAGCACGGCAATGCCATCCATCTCAACGAACGGGAGTGTTCCATTCAGCGACGCTACCAGAAAGTGATCGAGGAAAGCCCCTCGCCGGTGCTCCATGAAGCCATCCGGCAAAAGATGGGCGAAGCGGCCGTCAACGCCGCCAAGGCCATCAGGTACGATAATGCAGGGACCGTTGAATTCATTTACGCCGGAGAGGGCGAGTTCTATTTTCTGGAAGTCAATACGCGGCTGCAGGTCGAGCACCCCGTCACGGAAATGATCACCGGGATCGATCTCGTTGCTTGGCAAATTACAATTGCACAAGGGCAGCCGCTGCCGCTCGAACAGAAAGACATCCAGCGCAATGGCTACGCCGTGGAGGCACGTCTCTATGCCGAAGACGCTCGCAATAACTTTCTGCCAGTCACCGGCACGGTTCATCGCTGGGAACCGGCCGAAATGGAAGGGCTCCGCTACGACGCCGCCGTAGAAAGCGGCGCTGAAATCGGCATCCACTACGATCCGATGATCGCCAAGATCATCGCCCACGGCCCCGACCGGCCTGCGGCCATCCGCCGGATGCGCTACGGCCTCGAGCGGCTTATCTGCCTCGGACTGACCACTAATCTGCCCTTCCTGTACCGGCTCTTTGCCAGGGAAGACTTCCAAAAAGGCGACTACAACACCCACTTCATCGAACAGCGGATGGATCTCGAGACGCTGTACGAATACCCTGAAGAAGTATATCATCGCGCCGCTGTCGCGCTGACGCTCTACCGCTGGCGGCAACGCTCGGAACGCCCGACACCGCTGTCTTCTCTGCCGTCCGGCTGGCGCAACAACTTTTACCAGCCGCAGGAAGAAAAGTTTCACATTGTCGAAAAGGATTATACCGTTCGCTACCGCTACTTCGAAGATCACTTTGACTTTTTTATTGAGGACGCCCACTACAGCGTAACCCTGATGGAAGGCAGTGAATCGGGCATTCGCCTGGAAATAGATGGCCGGCAGGAGTTCATCTCCTTCGCCAAAGGAAAAGAATGGTATTTCCTTCACCTCCCCGGCGCCGGTCAAATTATCGCCAAGGCTTACCCCCGTTTTCCGGAAGTAGAGGGCGAAGGCGTCAAAGGAGGCTATCAAGCCCCCATGCCCGGCGAGGTAATCGACATTCTGGTGGAAGCCGGCAAAACGGTTAAGGCCGGCGACAGCCTGCTCGTTCTCTCCTCTATGAAAATGGAGAACCGCATCGCTGCCGAAGAGGATGGAACCGTAGAGGAAATCTACGTCCGGCAAGGACAACATGTGGAGGCAGGCGTCCTGTTGGTCAAGATCTCCAAAGAAGAAAATAATGGTGAAAATCAATAAGGATGAAAACAAGCCGACAGTTTAAAGACAAGGGGCCTATGCCTGAAGCGGTGTTCCGCGAAAAAATGATGATGTCGCCCAAACGGCTGCAGCATCCTAAAATCCCCTTTTTGATCTTTACCCCCGTCGCGCTGGCCCTGCTGGCTTATTGCATCTGGCACCCCGGCATTGACTGGCTGTTATTTGCCGGCGGGCTGGGAGGAGCTATTCTCTTTTGGACCCTTTACGAATATATCGTTCATCGCTACTTTTTCCACATGCAGCCCCGCAGCCCCTTTTGGCGAAAGCTGCTCTACAGCGTCCACATGGCTCATCATGATTATCCCAACGACAAGCGGCTGATGCTCATCGGGCCGGAGGTAAGCCTGCCTGGATTTGCAGTCTTCTACGGCCTTTTTTACCTGCTGCTCGGGCATCCGGCCGTTCATGCCTTTATGTTCGGCATGGTCAGCTGCTACCTGGCTTACGACTGGCTGCACTTTGCCGCACATAATTATCATTTTAAAAATAAATTATTCCAGTACTATCAGCAGCATCACCTGGAGCATCACTTCCAGGACAATGAAAAAAATTACGGTTTTACCACCACCGTCTGGGATGAAGTCATGGGCACCAAACTCAAAGATTAAATTATGCTCTACACCAAAGAACAAACGCAAAATATACAGGAGCAAACCTTCGCCTACCTGCAGGTGGAAGAAGCGGATCACGTACTGCGTATCACCCTCGACCGGCCGGCTAAAAAGAACGCCCTGAATCCGGTGATGCTCAACGAACTGGCCTACGCTATGTACTACGCCCGCCACCACCATTCCGTATGGGCGGTGATCATAAAAGCCGAAGGCGACGTCTTCTGCGCCGGCGCCGATCTGAAAGCCTTCATGGGGAGTACCGAAGAAACAAGCTCCAGCGTCCCCCAACCTGAAGGTGAGGTGCTCATTGGCGAACTGTTCAATAAGCTCTATAAACCCTGTATTGCCCAGGTAGAAGCCAACGTCTACGCCGGCGGTATGCTCATCCTGGCGGGTTGCACCCACGTGGTAGCAGAAGACGGGATCCAGTTCGGCCTGCCGGAGGTCAAACGCGGCCTATTCCCCTTCCAGGTGCTGGCCAGCCTGATGGAAGTTATTCCCGCTCGCAAGGCCCTCGACTGGTGCATCCGTGGCTACGACCTCAAGGTAGAACAGGCCATGATCTGGGGTTTGGTTACGCATTTGACCATGAAAGGAAAAGCGGAGGAGGAAGTCCGCCTCCTGCTCGACGACATCCTGGCGAACGCCCCCACCGCCATCCGCAAGGGTCTGGAAGCCTACGACGAAATACGAAAGCACGACACCGCCAAACAGCACCAATATCTCAGAAATATGTTAATACAAACGCTGCAAACCAAAGACGCGCAAGAAGGACTGAAAGCTTTTCGCGAAAAGCGAGAACCTAAATGGACGGGGGAATGAAGGGGAAGTGGGAAGTCGGAAAGCGGGAAGTGGGAAAGCGGAAGTCGGAAGTCGGAAAGTGGGAAACGGGAAACGGGAAATGGGAAATGGGAAGGTTTACCCGCCCCGATCCCGCTTGAAAAGCGGGAGAGAACGGGCGGAAACACGAAATTTCACCCTTTGGAATAGTTGCTTCGCGAATTCCAAAGGATTTAGCCGGCCCGAGGTGACGAGGGGCGGGCAGAAGCAGTACAATCGCAAATAACCGGTGAAAAGCGAACAGCTAATAGCCAAAAGCTGAATTGAATCCGTAAGAAAAAACAAATACGTTAAAGTATGCAAGCCATCATCTATCACAACCACGGCTCCGCCGATGTGCTGCAGCTCGAAGAGCGGCCCCGTCCCGTCGTGGGTAGTAATGAGGTGCTGGTACGCGTCCGGGCCGCCGCCCTAAATCCGGTCGACTGCGAGATCCGGCAGGGCATGCTGCGGCCGGTTTCCAGCTTCGGACTCCCCAGAATTCCGGGCAGCGATTTTGCAGGAGAGGTAGTGGAAGTGGGACCCAGCGTTAATCATCTGGGGCCCGGCGATCCGGTCTACGGCATGGCGCCTCCGCTGAGCGGCGGAGCCTATGCCGAGTACATTGCCTTAAAGACCGACAAGTTGGCGCCCATGCCGAAGGGAATCACCTTTGAGGAAGCCGCTGCCGTTCCGCTGGTCGCCCTGACGGCGCTGCAGGCGCTGCGCAACCTGGCGCATATCAAAGCCGGACAGGAAGTGTTTATCCACGGCGGCTCCGGCGGCGTCGGCACCGTGGCTATACAACTGGCGGAGTCCTTCGAGGCCCGGGTGACCACCTCCTGCAGCTACCGCAATACGGAGCTGGTCCGCGAGCTCGGCGCCGACGAGGTCATCGATTACACCAAAAAAGATTTGACAAAATTGGAAAACAGATATGACATCTACTTCGACGTCTACGGCAATATGCCTTTCCGGCGGGTCAAACATCTGATCCGACCGCGAGGCCGGCACGTCACAACGATCATTGCCCCCGTCAATTTCCTCACGGCTTTCTGGACGCGTCTGCGCCCCGGCAAACAGGCCCGGGTCGTCGTCGTCAAATCCAAAGCCCGCGACCTGGACTTAATCCGGGAAATCGTAGAGGCCGGACAATTAAATCCAGTCGTCGATAAAACTTACCCGCTGGCGGACGCCGCCGCCGCTCAGAAATACCTGGAGACCAAGCGGGCTAGTGGGAAGGTGGTGCTGAAGGTGGAATGAGAACTGGGTGCTGGATGCTGGGTGCTGGATATTGACCATCCCGCTTCGCGCTCTGGTCGGGCTCGATGCTTGCCCCTCTGAAGCCGCGTAGCGGCGACAGACGGTAGCCTGGGGCGCGAGCCCCAGGAAATTAGAGCATACATTTCGAATGTAAAAGCCGCGTAGCGGCGACATATAATTATTGATTTTTCATCACGGCGCTACTGAGCTCACAGAAGGACATAAGTTAGGAATAAACACTTTACCCCAGGATCAAAGAATCATCATTGAAATTCATCAAAGCAAAATCATAAACATGCACGATAACAAAATCATCATCACCGCCGCCCTGACCGGCGTACTCGCCACCCGGCAGCAGAACCCGAACATCCCCTACACCCCGGAGGAGATTGCCGAGGAAGGCCGCCGGGCCGTTGACGCCGGCGCCGGCATCCTGCACATCCACGCCCGGCAGGACAACGGCTTCCCCGCCTACGACGTGGAGACCTACGCCCGCATCGACGAGGAAGTCAAAAAGTGCTGCCCGGAAGTGATCATCAACTACTCCACCGGCGCCGTCGGTATCGAGCGGGAGCAGCGGATCCACCAGATCGAGGCGCTGCAGCCCGATATGGCCGCCCTGAATATGGGCTCCATGAATTACGCCATCTACTCGCGTAAGAAGAAAACCTTTTACCACGATCACGTCTTCTCCAATCCTTTTAAAGACATCTCTTTCTTCCTTGAGAGAATGAAGAAAGCCGGCACGCGCCCCGAGATGGAGTGCTTCGACACCGGCCATATCAATAACGCCCAGCCGCTGATCGACATGGGACTGTTGGAGCCGCCCTTTCAGTTCAGCCTCATCATGGGCGTGCTCGGCGGTATCCCGGCCACCACGCAGAACCTGGTCCACCAGGTCAGCCAGCTGCCGCCCCGTAGTTTCTGGCAGGTCATCGGCATCGGCCGCAAGCAGTGGCGCATGGTCGCCGCCGCGCTCACCATGGGCGGGAACGTGCGCGTAGGCCTGGAAGACAATCTCTACCTGCCCGACGGCGAACTCGCCGCCTCCAACGGCGAACTCGTCGAGGAAGCCGCTCGGCTGGCCAGGACCGTCGGACTGGAACCGGCTTCCGTCAGCGAAGCTCGCGAAATGCTTGAGTTATCCTTAAAGGTCGATAAAACCTGAGCATAGCCTTGCGCTCTGCCATTACACCAACAAAACAACAATACACCATGGAAGCATACCTCTATGATACTATCCGCACCGTACGCGGCAAGGGCAACAAAAAAGGCGCCCTCATCGGCATCACGCCTACCCAACTGCTCGTCGAACTGCTCGTCGAACTCCGCCAACGACACGATCTCGACACTTCCCAAGTGGAGGATATCCTCCTGGGCTGCGTCACCCAGGTGATGGACCAGGGCGCCAACGTCGCTAAAACCGCCGCCCAGCAATCGGGCTACGGCGACCAACTCTGCGGCGTCACCCTCAACCGCTTCTGTGGCTCCGGCCTCGAAGCGGTCAACCAGGCAGCCGCCTATATCAAAGCCGGCTGGAAAGACCTGCTTCTGGCCGGCGGCGTCGAATCCATGTCGCGCGTACCTATGGGCTTCGACGGCGGCGCCATGGCCATGGACCCTATGGTCGCCCTGCCCGGCCACTTCGTGCCCCAGGGTATCTCCGCCGACCTCATCGCCACCAAGTACGGCTACTCCCGCGACGACGTCGACGAGTTTGCTACCCGATCGCAGGAGCGCGCCGCACACGCCCAGGAGCAAGGGTATTTCAAAAAATCCCGCATTCCCGTCAAGGATATCAACGGCTTCACCGTGCTCGACCGCGATGAAAACATCCGCCCCGGCACCACTAAAGAAACCCTCGGCAACCTCGAGCCCTCCTTCTCCATGATCGGCGCCATGGGCGGCTTTGACGCCGTAGCCATCGACAAGTATCCCGAAGTGGAAACTATCGAACACATTCACCACCCCGGCAACTCCTCGGCCATCGTCGACGGCGCTGCCATCGCCCTGGTCGGCAGCAAGGAGGCCGGAGAGCGGCTCGGGCTGAAGCCCCGGGCCCGCATCCGCTCCGTCGGCCTCGTAGGCACTGATCCGACTATCATGCTCGTCGGACCGGCGCCGGCCAGCCGCAAAGCCTTGCAAAAAGCCGGGATGGAGAAAACAGATATCGATCTGTACGAGGTCAATGAAGCCTTCGCCGCCGTGCCCCTGCGCTTTATGGACGACCTCGGCGTACCCCACGACAAGGTCAACGTCAACGGCGGCGCCATCGCTATGGGCCATCCCCTGGGCGCTACCGGCTGCATGCTCCTCGGCACTCTTCTCGATGAACTGGAACGACGTGACCTGAATACCGGACTGACTACCCTCTGTATCGGAGGGGGAATGGGTATTGCGACGATTATTGAAAGGGTTTAAGGGGAAGACAGGAAAGTCATGGAAGTCATGCGAAAAGCCCGGGAAAACGTATGACTTAGAAATTAAATTTTAAAAACTAACACACTAAGGGACAAAAGTGGAAGGAATTATCTGGAACAATGGATTGAAGTCACGTCCGCCCTTTCCGAAGGAACATCCCCCTTTGTCGAGCGAAGCGAGACAAACATCCCCCTTACGAAGCGAAGCGAAGGAACACCAAACCTTCCCAAATAATACCCTGCTGAAGTTCCACATCCAAATTGACAAAATTTCACATCAATGAACACCACCCACACCCAAAATAACATCCTCGACTACCGCGTCGATGACGACGGAATCGCCGTCATCACCATCGATATGAAAGACGCGCCGACGAATCTGTTCAGCTTGGACTTCGTCGAAACCTACATCGAGATAGCCAAGCAAGCCATCGCCGACGAGCAGGTCCGCGGAGTCGTCGTCACTTCCGGCCGTAAGGACTTTATGGCCGGCGCCGACCTGAAATTCATTTCCAACCCGCCGGAAAACAAGAAAGAGCTCTTCGAGGGGCTGCTGCTCATGCACCGCGAGTTGCGCGAGGTGGAAAAGGCCGGCAAGCCCTTCGTCGCCGCTATCAACGGCAACGCCCTCGGCGGCGGCTACGAACTGGCCCTGACCTGCCACCACCGCATCGCCGCAGACCATCCGAAGATTCGCATCGGCCTGCCGGAGACGCAGCTCGGACTCTTCCCCGGCGGCGGCGCCACACAGCGACTGCCGCGCCTCATCGGCCTGCAGAACGCCCTGATGGTCATCCTGCAGGCCCGGCAGCTGCGACCGAAGGACGCGCTCAAGGAAGGCCTGGTTGACGAACTGGTCGATCATCCCGATAAACTAATGGCTGCCGCCAAAAACTGGATCGAGGAACACCCCAATGTCAAACAACCCTGGGATGCCTCCAAAGGCAAAATCCCCGGCGGCGGTCTTAAGACTAAAACCGGCGTGCAGACCATGATCGGCGGCATCGGCAACCTGCGCAAGAAAACGCACGGCAATTACCCCGGCGCGCAATACGCCATGGCCGCGGTGCATGACGGCATCGAGCTGCCCATAGAACGCGGACTGGAGGTAGAAGCCCGCTATTTTATCAAGGCCTTCTACAGTCCGGAAGCCCAGAACCTCATCCGCACCGGATTTTTCTTCGTCAACGAAGCCAAAAAAGGTCAGGCCAAACCCGAAGGCTACGGACCCTTCGAAATCAACAAGCTGGGCGTCCTCGGCGCCGGCATGATGGGTGCGGGTATCGCTTATGTATCGGCAAGGGCCGGCATGCAGGTCGTACTCAAAGATGTCAGTGAAGACAAAGCCGCAACCGGCAAACAGTACTCGGAGCAGCTTTTGCAAAAGCGGGTTAGCAAGGGGCGGATGAATTCGGAAGATATGCAGGAAGTCCTGCAGCGCATCCATCCCACCGGTGACCCTGCTGCTGTAGCCGGCAGCGATCTGGTCATCGAAGCGGTTTTTGAAAACCCGGAACTCAAGGCCAGGGTCACGAAAGAGACGGAGGCCGTACTCGGCAAGGATGCCATCTACGGGTCCAACACCTCCCCCCTGCCGATCACCATGCTCGCGCAGGCCTCCGGGCGGCCGGAAAACTTCATCGGCATCCACTTCTTCTCCCCGGTGGATAAAATGCCGCTGGTGGAAATTATCGTTGGAGAGAAAACCACCGACCGGAGCATCGCCGCTGCGGTCGACTATGTCACCCAAATCAACAAAGTTCCCATCGTCGTCAATGACAGCCCGGGCTTCTTCACCTCCCGCGTCTTCGGCACTTTTACCGGGGAGGGGGCCCTCCTGCTGGAGGAAGGCGTACCGGCGCCCATGATCGAGAATATCGCCAAACGCATCGGCATGCCCGTCGGACCGCTTGCGGTTACGGACGAAGTCTCCCTCACCCTGGGCGTACACGTCATGGACAATATGAAAGATATGCCGGAACATACCCGCCGGGTGTATAACCTCTACAAAACACTGATCGACGGGCACGGTCGCGAAGGCAAAAAGGTAAAGAAAGGCTTTTACGACTATCCGGAAGGCGGGAAAAAGCACTTATGGCCAGGGCTGAACGACCTTTTCCCTGGCAATCCGGATTTACTCGACGAAAGCACCGTCGGCAAGCGCCTGCTGCACATCATGGCCCTGGAGAGCTACCGCTGTCTGGAAGAAGGCGTGCTGCGCAGCACCAAAGACGGCGATGTGGGCTCCCTGCTCGGCTTCGGCTTCCCGCCCTACACCGGCGGCGTGTTCAGCTACATCGACTACGTCGGGCCCCGGCAGTTCGTCGCCGAATGCGAGGACTTCTCTGCACGCTTCGGCAAACGCTTTACCGTGCCGGTGGGCTTGCGGAAGATGGCGGCGGATGGGAAAAAGTTTTACTGACTCCCGGCCGCTATCTATTGACGGGGTGACTTTGAATCACCCCGTCGATGGTCCGCACCAATTAACCACAATCTCGAACAACCTTAATAACTATTACACCATATGAACTCTCCCTATTTCAAAGAAGAACACCACCTCTTCCGCCAGTCGGTCCGCGACTTCCTCCAAAAGGAGATCGCGCCCCATTTCGACGAGTGGGAAGCCCAGGAACAAATTCCCCACTGGGCCTGGCAAAAGATGGGCGAGATGGGCTACCTCGGCCTCGTCCACGATGAAGCCTACGGTGGCATGGATGCCGACTTCTTCTACTCCGTCGTCTTCCTCGAAGAACTGGCCCGCGCCGGCAACGGCGGCTTTGGTTGCGCCATCAGCGTACACGAATACATGGCGCTTAACCACATCGCCCGCGCCGGATCGCCGGAACAGAAGGAGCGCTTTCTGCGCCCCGGCATCGCCGGAGAAAAGATCGCCGCCCTGGCCATTTCCGAGCCGGATGTCGGCTCCAATGTACAGGGCATCCGTACGAGCGCCCGTCTAGAAGGCGATCATTACATCGTCAGCGGCGCCAAAACCTTTATTTCCAACGGCTTCTATGCCGATTTCATCACCACCCTGGTCAAAACCGATGCCGGCCTTTCCCTGCTGGTCATCGACGGCGAGACGGAGGGCGTACACCGCTCCAAACTCAAGAAGATCGGCTGGCATTCCTCTGATACTGCCGAGATCCAGTTCGACGAAGCGCGGGTGCCTAAAGACCGCCTCATCGGCCAGGAAGGGATGGGCTTTTACTATATCGTCGACAGCTTCCAGGTGGAGCGCCTCGCCGGAGGACTGCTGGCCGTCGGCGCCATGGATGCCGTCATGGAAATGACACTGCAGTACATGCAGGAACGCGAAGCCTTCGGCCGGCCCATCAAGAAGTTCCAGGCCCTGCGCCACCGCCTGGCCGATCTGGCTACCGAAGTGGAAGCCTGCCGGCAACTGGTGCACCATACCTCCTGGCTGCACGAGCAGGGGGAATTTGCCGTCAAGGAATGCTCCATGTGTAAGCTGCACGCGGCAGAACTGCAAAAGAAAGTAGTCGATGAGTGTCTCCAGTTTTTCGGAGGCTACGGCTACATGGAGGAATACCCCATTGCCCGCGCCTTCCGCGATACGCGCGTGGGCACCATCGCCGGCGGCACCTCGGAGATCATGCGGGAGATTATCGCCAAAATGGTGGTGGATGATGTGCAGTACTCGACGGCTTATAAATAGTCCATATCACCGGGTTAGCGTACTTTCCTTTTGTTTTTGGAAGGAGTAGGGTTAGTCCATGGTCGATGGTCCATAGTTGCGGCAAATACAACGGTGGGGGAAAATTGGGAAGTTGGTTTTCAGGCGAATGTGGGGAGTAAGTAGTCCATGGTCCATGGTCGATGGTCCACAGCTGCGGCAAATACAACGGTGGGGGGAAATTGGGAAGTTGGTTTTCAGGCGAATGTGGGGAGTAAGTAGTCCATGGTCCATGGTCGATGGTCCACAGCTGCGGCAAATACAACGGTGGAGTTGACTCAGAAAATTAAATGAAAATACGGAGAAGCGATACGTGATGAATTTGAAGAATGATTTTTCTGAAACCCTTTTTTTTAACCAAAATCAATCATTATGGCCTTCAAATTTGAAAATCTTAAGGTATGGCAACGGGCACTCAATTTTTCGGCGGATATCCATGAATTGACCCGGAGTTTTCCGAAAGATGAACTTTACGTACTCACTTCTCAGATCAAAAAAGCGGCCGATTCAGTGGTTCTCAATATTGCGGAAGGTTCTACCGGGCAAACCGATCCGGAATTCAGCCGGTTCCTCGGGTATGCCATTCGCTCCGGCATAGAAGTGGTGGCTTGCCTCTTCATCGGAAAAAAAAGAGGGCTGATCCCGGAACGGGAATTTAGAAAATACTATCAGGAAGCAGAACTGATTATCAAAATGGCACAGGCACTGAGAAACTCACTTGGAAAATAAATTTTTCCGGTTTTACCTCAAAAGGTGTATTTGCCTGACTGTCGACCATCGACTATCGACCAGCTTAACAAACAACCCCTCAAGGTTTAACCAAATGGTGTATTTGCCTGGCTGTGGATTATGGACTATGGACTATCGACCATCGACCATCGACTATCCACCATCCACCGCCCTCAAGAACCAAAAAAGTACGAACTGAAAAAATAAAGATGCAAACACTCGAAAACACCACCATCATCGACCTCACCCGCCTCCTCCCCGGCCCGCTCGCCACCAACCTGCTGGCGCAGATGGGGGCGCGGGTGATCAAGGTGGAGCATCCCGAACGCTCGGATATGGCGCGCAGCCAGCCGCCTTTAAAGAACGGGGAATCCACCCTGTTTGGGGCGCTCAACTTCGGGAAGGAGATCCGGCAGATCAATTACACGGAGGAGGCCGGCCGTCGGGACTTGATGGCGCTCGTCCGGGAGGCCGATGTAGTCATCGAGCAGTTTCGTCCGGGTCGTATGGCGCAGTGGGGGCTGAGATATGAAGACTTGAAGGCCGTAAAAGAAGATTTGATTTATGTATCGCTCTCGGGCTACGGGCAGGATGGGCCGTACCGGGATTATCCCGGTCACGACCTCAATTACCTGGCCTACAGCGGTATCCTGGGACTGAGCAGAGACCAGCAAGGCCGGCCGGTTATCCCCGGCGTACAGATCGCCGATATAGCCGGCGGTTCCTATCTGGTGGTCACCGCCTGCCTGAGCGCCCTGCTGCAGCGCGAGCGCACAGGCCGCGGCAGCCGGGTGGACGTCGGCATGCTCGACGGCCTGCTGCCACTGCTGGCGGTTCCCGCCACCCAGCTCTGGGGCGGCTTCGATCCCAGCCAGATGAATCCGTTGGGCGGCGCCCTGGTCAACTACAACGTCTACGAGTGCGCCGACGGCCGCTGGGTCGCCCTCGCCGCCCTGGAAATCAAATTCTGGAAAAACTTCTGCGAGCTGGTCGACCGCCCCGACTGGATGCGGACGAATCATCTGGAATTGTCCGCTTTTGTTTTTCCGAAAGGAGAAATCGAGGCACTGTTCAAAGAAAAAACGCAACAGGAGTGGGTCGAATTCACGGAAGGCAAAGAGATCTGTCTATCCCCCGTACGATCCCTGGAGGAAGTGGAAAAAGATCCGCATATCCGCCACCGCGGTGGGATAATGACCGTGGAAAGCCCGGGAGGCAATGAAATGAAAGGCTTTCGCCTACCCTGGCGGGAGGTGGAGTGACCAGCATCCAGCATCCAGTATCCAGCATCCAGTATCTAAAAAAAAACACCATGCCCAACTACCACATCAGCAACGGAACGATTTACGACGGCAGCGGCGGCGACGGCTTCCGCGGCGATCTGCTTGTAGAAGACGGCAAGGTCACCCACCTCAGCCGGCAGCCGATGGAGTCCGGACCTGGATTTCAACGCATCGATGCGGAAGGCCTCTGGGTCATGCCCGGCTTCATCGACATCCACACCCATTACGATGGCGAGGTTGAGATCTATCCTGAGCTGGATGAGTCGGTGCGCCACGGCGTAACCACCTGCCTGATGGGCAGCTGCGGCATCAGCATGGTGATGGGCGACCCGGAGCAGCTCTCCGATATGTTTACCCGGGTAGAGGGCATTCCCAGTCACTATATCAAAAATTTGCTCAAAGAAGTTAAAGACTGGGACGGCCCGGAGGAGTACCTCGATCATCTGCGGCAGCGGCCGCTGGGGCCAAACATCATGATGTTCCTTGGTCACTCCACCCTGCGCGCTTACGTCATGGGGTTGGGCAAAAGCCTGAGTCACGACAATGCGCCCAGCGAGACGGAAATGCAGCGCATGACGGAATTGCTGGAACAAGCGCTGGATGTAGGATATCTCGGACTTTCTGTCAACATGCTGGAATTCGACAAGATGGACGGCTCGGCCTTTCGCTCCCGCCCCACTCCTTCGGTCTTCGCCGACTGGAAAGAATACCGCCGCCTGTTTGACCTGCTGCGGCGACGCGAGCGCATCCTGCAAACTGTCCCCAACACCGCCAATCCCCTCACCTATTTCAGCTTTATCTGGGAGAGCCGGGGCCTTGGCCGCAAGGGTTTGAAAACCTCTATGCTGGCCATGATCGACGGCAAGGCGGCGCGCGGCATCCACCGCATCTTCGGCAATTCGGCGCGCTTTGCCAATACCTTCCTCGGCGCCAACGTCAAATTCCAGGGACTGCCCGAACCCTTCGACGTCATCACCCACGGCTTCGATTCCCCTTTCTTCGAAGAGTTCGAAAGCGGGACGGCCTACCTGCATCTGCAGGATGTGGTGGAGCGCCGCGAGTTACTCGACGATCGCAAATACCGGAAAAAATTCCGCTCCCAGTGGCAGGCCAAGTTTATGCCGCGCGTCTTCCACCGCCAGCTGCGCGACACCTCCATCATCGACTCGCCGGATCCGGAACTCAACGGCCGCTCCTTCCGGGAGGTCGCCCGCGAAAAAGGCAAAGACGAGATCGATCACTTCCTCGACCTCATCGGCCGCTACGGCAATCACCTGAAATGGTACACCGTGGTTGGCAATGACCGGCCAAAGGAACTCAACTGGATCGTCAATCATCCCGATTGCCACATCGGCTTCTCCGATGCCGGCGCCCACCTGAAAAATATGGCGCATTACAATTTTGCGCTGCGCCTGTTCAAATTCGTACGAGAACAGGCCGCGGAAGGACGCAAGACGTTAACCATCGGGCAAGCCGTCCACAAGGTGACCAAAGAGCTGGCCGACTGGTTTATGGTCGACCGCGGTTACCTCTCCCCGGGCAAAGTGGCCGATATCGCCATCATCGACCCCTCCAAACTGGATGGCCGCCTCGACGAAATGACGGAAGCGCCCATGCCGGGCATGCCCGAATTCAAACGCCTGGTGCGCCGCAATGACGAAACCGTACCCTACGTGTTCATCAATGGGCGTATCGCCTGGCAGCAGGGCAAAAAAGCCGCGGATCTGGGACAAAGCACGAACTATGGAACCGTTCTCGAAGCCATTAACCCCTGAAATATGAAAACGAACACCGGCATACAAACCCACTACCGCACCTGCCATCTCTGCGAAGCGATGTGCGGCCTGGCCGTCGACGTGGTGGACGGCAAGGTGAAAAGCATCCGCGGCGACGAGCAGGATATATACAGCCGAGGCCATATCTGTCCCAAAGGAGTAGCCTTGAAAGACCTGCACGAAGATCCCGACCGGCTCCGCTATCCCCTGAAAAAGGTGAATGGGTCCTGGAAACAAATCGGCTGGGAAGAAGCCTTCAACGAAGTAGCGGACCGCATCATTGAGCTACAGCGGCAATACGGCCGGGATTCGGTGGCGTTGTACACCGGTAATCCCACTGTGCACAACACGGGAACAGCCCTGTATCTGTACGACTTCGCCAATGCCCTCGGCACGCGCAACCGCTATGCCTCCCACTCGCTGGATCAGCTCCCGCAGCTCTTCGTCAACGGCGAGCTCTTCGGCCATCAGGCCATGTTTCCCATTCCCGACCTCGAACGCAGCGATTTCTTTCTGATGATCGGCGCCAACCCCCTCGTGTCCAACGGCAGCATTATGGCTACCCCCGATATTTCGGGCAAGCTGCGTAAGCTACAGGAGCGCGGCGGAAAGCTGGTCGTAATCGACCCGCGGCGGACGCGTACGGCCAAAGCCGCCGACCGGCACCTGTTTATCCGTCCCGGCAGCGACGTCTGCCTGCTGCTGGCCTTTGTTCGCACCCTCTTCGAAGAACAACTGATCCGCCACAACCCGGTGCTGGAATTCACCGACGGCATTGAAACCCTGCGGGAACTGGTTCAGCCTTTTACCGTAGAACGAGCCGCGGAGCAAACCGGGATTGCCGAAGAAGACATCCGACAATTAATACGCGATTTCGCTTCCGCTAAAAGCGCCATCTGCTACGGCCGACTCGGCGTATCGGTGCAGGCTTTCGGCGGACTCTGCCAGTGGCTCATGTATGCCATCAATATCCTGACCGGCAACCTCGATGCGCCGGGCGGCATGCTGTTTACCCGGCCCGCGGTAGACTTCCTGGCCTTATTGAAAAATGAAGCCAAGGCGCTGCGCTGGAAAAGCCGCGTGCGGCAGCTGCCGGAGACCGCCGGCGACCTGCCCACCGCTACCCTCGCCGACGAAATACTTACCGAAGGTCAAGGCCAGGTGAAAGGACTGATCACCATCGCCGGAAACCCGGTGCTCTCTGCTCCCAACGGCAAACGGCTCGACCAGGCTCTGCAACAGCTCGACTTCCATGTGGCCATCGATATTTACCTGAATGAAACGACGCGCCATGCCGATATCATCCTGCCGCCGGCAGCCGGGCTGGAGGTGCTGCATTACGATTTTGTGCTGAATATCGTGGCGATAAGAAACGTGGCTAATTTTTCTTCACCGGTTATACCCAAAGCGCCGGAAACGCGCTACGACTGGGAAATCTTATACGCTCTTCAAAAAAGACTGGAAAAAGTACGGGACGGCATTTTCGCTCAGGGCAAACACCTGCTCTTCGACCGCCTGACGCCGGAGACCCGCCTCGACCTGGCGCTGCGCTTCGGCCCCTACGGCGCCTGGGGTGGCCGCTTCGGGCGTCGCGACGGACTGAGCCTGAAATACCTCAAAAAGCATCCGCACGGCGTCGACCTCGGGGCCCTGGAACCCTGCCTTCCGGGACGCTTATTCACCAAAAACAAACGCATAAACCTGGTTCCGCGGACTATTACGCGCGACCTTCAACGCGTGTCACATTATGGGCTTACGCCAAATCAAAGTGAAAAAACACCACCCCTGCTGCTCATCGGCCGCCGGCATCTGCTCAGCAATAATTCCTGGATGCACAATGCCCCCCGGTTGATGAAAACCGGCGCCCGCTGTACAGCATTGCTGCATCCTCAGGATGCACAACGCCACGGCGTCGAATCCGGTCAACGGATCACCCTGCGCTCCGCCAGCGGGAAAATAGAGATAGAAGCGGAACTGACCGAGCACATCATGCCCGGTGTCATCAGCGTACCACACGGCTGGGGCCACGGCCGGCCGGAAACTCAGTTAGAGATAGCTAATCAGCATCCGGGCGTGAGCATCAATGACCTGACGGACGATCAGCAGGTGGACGAAATGACCGGAAATGCCGTATTCAACGGCGTGCCGGTATGGATTGACAATGGATAAGGCAAATATAGACAGAGGCTATTTCGAGGTCCCTGCAGTTAGCTTTTAGCAATCGGCCAGCCAGTAGCCAAAAGCCTTTTCAGAAGTAAATACCCGATTTAATGCAAAACAAAAAAATTACAGCAAAAAGAAGAACCAAATATGTTCCAACCAGATCTATTTAAAGACAAAGTCGCCCTCGTCACCGGAGGCGGCAGCGGCATCGGCTACACCATCGCAGAGATGCTGCTTCGCTACGGCGCCCGCGTGTATATCGCCTCCCGCAAAGAGGAACGGTTGCAGGAAGCCATCCAAATGATGGAAGCGGGCGACCGCTGCGATTACTTCGTTTGCGATATCCGCAACACGGAAGATATCGAGCAGATGGCAGAATCCATCAAAGAAAAAGACGAACAGCTCGATATTTTGATCAACAACGCCGGCGGGCAGTTTCCCGCGCTGGCTGAGGATATAGGTGACAAAGGATGGAATGCCGTGATCAACAACAACCTGAACGGCACCTGGTACGTGACGCAGCGCATGGCCAAGACCTTTTTCATCCCGCAGCAGGAAGGCGTTATTGTCAATATGATCGCCAACATCTTTCGGGGTTTTCCGGGTATGGCGCATACCGGAGCGGCCCGCGCCGGCGTCGACAATCTGACCAAAACGCTGGCGGTGGAGTGGAGTAAATACGCCATCCGCGTCAACGCCATTGCCCCCGGCATCATTAAGTCGTCTGGCCTGGCCAACTACCCGGAGCAGATGCTGCAGGGCCTGGCCGATACTATTCCGGTCAAGCGGCTGGGCAGCACCGAAGAAGTGGCCTGGCTGACGCTGTTCCTGGCCAGTCCAATGGCGGCCTATATTACTGGGGAGACCATATATGTCGACGGGGGGCAGCGGCTGTGGGGAAATCAGTTTCAATTATAGTGGAGATATCAGATGTCAGACGTCTGAAAACCATCTGACATCTAATATCTGACATCTAATTATTACCGAAAAAATCACCAACAAAACCGACATACCATGGACGCAACTAGCACGAAATACATCAAAGGCGGCGCCTTTCTACTCGGAGAGGCAGATCCCGAAACCGTCTTTACCCCCGAAGATTTCACCGAAGAGCAACACATGCTGCGCGAGAGCTTGCAGAACTTCCTGAAGAAAGAGGTAGAGCCCCGATACGAAGCTTTCGACTCGGAAAAGGGGTATGAACTCGCCCCCGATCTCCTGGAGCAGATGGGCGAACTGGGCTTTCTCGGCATCGGCGTGCCGGAGGAATACGGGGGCTATGAAGCCGATTTCAAGAGCCAGCTCGTATTTGGGGAAATCGCCTATTCCGCCTGGTCCTTCGGACTGAGTATCGGGGTGCAGACCAGTCTGGGCGTAGCTCCGCTTTTACTGTATGGAAATAAAAAACAAAAGGAACAGTACCTCCCGGGCATCGTTTCCGGGGAAAGCAAGTCCTGCTACTGCCTCACCGAGCCCGGAGCCGGGTCGGACGCCAATTCGGCCAAAACTAAAGCCGTGTATACAAGCGACGGCAAGCACCTGGTCCTGAACGGACAAAAGATGTGGATCACCTCTTCCGGGCACGCCGACCTGTTTTTCGTCTTTTGTAAAATTGAAAACGATTCCAACCTCTCCTGCCTCATGGTGGAGAAGGCCTACGGAGGTATCCGGCTGGGGGCCGAGGAGCAGAAAATGGGGATAAAAGGTTCCTCCACCCGGCAAGTTTTCTTCGAAGACGTCAAAGTGCCGGTGGAAAATCTCCTCGGAGAGCGCAACGGCGGGTTCAAAATCGCGCTCAACGTGCTTAACACCGGGCGGATCAAGATGGCCACCTCGGTGACCGGCAATGCCAAGCGGGCGCTAAAGTTAGGGGTGCAATACGCCACGAAGCGGGAGCAGTTCGGTGGGCCTATCGCCCGGTTCGGCGCCATTCAGCACAAGATCGGCGAAAGCGTGGCGCGCATTTATGCCATGGAGTCCATGGCTTTTCGCATTGGCGGCCACATCGATCAGATCAGACAGGAGATGATAGAGCGTAACATCGATGCGCTGGAAGCCAAACACAAATCTATCGCCGAATTCGCGATGGAATGCGCCATGGCTAAGGTACACAACACAGAAGGAGAGGATTACGTCGTCGACGAGATGCTGCAAATTCACGGGGGGATGGGCTTCTCCGCCGAAACGCAGATCGAAACCCTGTATCGCAATATTCGGGTCAACCGCATCTACGAAGGCACCAATGAGATTAACCGCTTGCTGAGTGTAGACATGCTGCTGCGGCATACGCTGAAAGGCAAGATCGACCTGATGAACCCGGCCATGACGGCCCTGCGGGAAGCGCAAAGCGGCAAACCTTCGCCGGGCTTGCCCCAAAAGGGGACTCTGGCCGAAGAAAAACACGCCCTGGGCAATTTCAAAAAAGCGGTCATCATGATTGCCGGCGCTGTCACCCAACGCATGATGAACGAGTTAAAACAGGAACAGGAAATTCTCCTTCAACTGGCCGATATGTTTATACAATTGTATGCCTTTGAGTCCGCTCTGCTCCGTAGCGAAAAGCAGGCCTCCGAAGCGGATTTTGCCATACGGCGCGATCTGACTACCTTGTTGATGCATCGCTGCGCCGATGCTATCCGGCACGCGGGTAAGGAAGCCATCCTCGGTTTCATGGAAAACACGGAGGCGGCGCAATTCCTGCGCGCGCTGGAAAGCTGGACACAGGCGCCGATCGCCAACCTGAAGGCAGCGCGACGGCGGGTGGCGGAGAAGACGCTGGAGAAAGGCGAGTATATATTCTAAGGGAAGGGCTATCCGACCTGAAGCGAGGAGTGGGAAGAATGACAGGGTTTAGCTCTACTTTATGGCTTTAGAAAACATTGGGCCGCAGGGCGGCCCAAGCTCTGTTTTAACTTGAATACTACCGACATTCGGCCGCCCTGCGGCCAAAAATCAGCAATTCGAATTAAGAGTTGATGAGAGCCGCAGCGCGGCTCAATGTTCTTTAATACAGGTTAAAATGAGAAAGTAGTATTAGGACCCGGAGAAGAATAACTTCCCCATTTGATGTGGCTCTTTTTCTCCGGCCTATTAGCTGCCGTATTCGAACACTTTGACCCATTGAAAATAATATTATGGAAACAAAAGCAACCAATGACCCACAGGCAATGCCCCGTCCCTACCCGGATGAGGAATTAAAGACCATTCTCGATTATTTTTGCGAATGGGAAAGCCGGCAGCCGGATGCGCCTTTTTTGCGACAACCTTTCGGCGACACCTGGAAAAGTATCACCTGGGCCGAAGCCGGCGAAGAAGCACGGCGCATGACAGCCGCCCTACGGGGGTTAGGACTGCAAGCCGGTGACAAGGTGGGCCTCATTTCCAAAAACTGCTATCACTGGGTCATTGCCGATCTGGCTATCATGATGGGAGGATTCGTCTCCGTACCTTTTTATCCCAACCTCACGGCCGGCCAGCTGCGGCAGGTGCTCAAGCTCAGTGACACCAAAGTGTTGTTTGTTGGCAAACTGGACGAATGGAGCAACCTCAAAGGCGGCGTGCCTGAAGCGGTACAAATGATTGCCTTCCCACACTACCCTGGCAATGCCCGGGTGGAGGAAGGTCTGGGCTGGGATGAACTGACCGAAAGCTACAAGCCGGCGGAAATCCAGCGGCCAAAGCTGCATGACCTCTGGACTATTCTTTTCACCTCCGGCACAACGGGTATGCCCAAGGGGGTTATGCATACCTATTACGCGCCAACCACACTCCTGCATAACGAAGAGGTGCACAACAATCTCAAGATATTCGAAGGAAAGGAGCACCGGTATTTTTCCTATCTTCCACTCAATCATATTGCCGAGCGTATCATCGTGGAGGTAGCTGCCATCATAACCGGAGGCACGATAAACTTTGCCGAATCTATCGACACCTTCGCAAAAAATCTGCAGGAAACCCAGCCGACCCTATTCATGGCGGTGCCTAGAATATGGACTAAATTCCGGCTGGCCATTCTGGAAAAGATGCCGCAAAAAAGACTGTCTTTCCTGCTGCGCCTTCCGCTCATAGGTCGACTGATCAAGAAGAAAATCCACCGGGGGCTGGGGCTTTCCGTCGCCCGTATTATGCTGACCGGCGCCGCTCCTACGCCCGATTCGCTGAAAGACTGGTACCGGGAATTGGGGCTGCACCTGCAGGAAGTGTACGCCATGACCGAAAACTGCGGCGGCTGCACCCTGATGCCCATCGACAACATAAAGAGCGGCACCGTAGGATATCCGCTCCCTAATGTGAGCTTAAAAATAGCCGAAGGCAGCGGGGAAGTACTTATGCGGGCGCCCTGGGTGATGAAAGGCTACTACCGCGACCCGGAAAAAACGGCCCATGTGCTGCAGGACGGCTGGCTGCACACCGGTGATCAGGGCGAAATCGATGAAGAAGGCTTCCTGCGCCTGACAGGCCGTGTCAGCGACACTTTTAAATCAGCAAAAGGCAAGTTTATTATCCCCGCCCCTATCGAATGGATCTTCGCTAAAAATAACTACATCGAACAGGTTGCCGTCGTCGGGCTGGCCATCCCGCAGCCGCTGGCGCTGGTCGTGCTCTCGGAACTCGGCCGGCAGGCCCCCCGCGCGGAGGTGCAGGAAAGCCTGAAAAATAGCCTGGAGGAAGCCAACCAGGACCTGGCCAACTACGAACGCGTCTGCGCCGTCATTATCATGGAAGAAGACTGGAGTGTGGATAACGGTATCCTGACGCCGACGCTGAAAATACGACGCGATGTGCTCAACGAACGCTACCAGGAGTTCTATATGCGTTGGTATGAAGAAGGAGAACCGGTGCTGTGGGAAAATAAGAAATCTGAAATCTGAAATAGGAAACATGAAGGATCTACGCAACAAAGCCGCCGTCATCACTGGAGCCGGTTCGGGCATCGGGCGGGCGCTGGCGCTGCAGTTGTCAGCGGCAGGAGCAAGCGTAGCATTGAACGACTGGAATGCGGAAACCCTGCAGGAAACACTGCAGCAAGTAGAATCCGGTGGAGGTGATGGCTGGGGCTCCGCCTTCGACGTATCGGACCGCGAAGCGGTTTTTGGTTTTGCGGAAGCGGTCACCAATCGCTTTGGGCAGGTAGACATTGTAATCAACAATGCTGGCATCAGTCTACCCTTAAAACCTCTGGATGAATGTATGCCAGAGGATATCGAGAAGATACTCAAGGTAAATCTGTGGGGGGTTATTCACGGCAGCCAGGCCTTTTTACCCTATCTGAAGGAAAGGCCGGAAGCCGCCTTGGTTAACCTGTCGAGCGTATTCGGATTATTTGGATACCCCTACCAGGGACCGTACAACATCAGTAAGTTTGCAGTTAGAGCCTTTACCGAAACTTTACGTAATGAACTGAAAGACAGTAATATTGTCATTAGCAGTGTGCATCCCGGCGGTATTAAAACCAACATTGCCCGGAATGTGCAATACAAGGATAAGGCGAAACACCAGGAAGTCATTAAAACCTTCGACCGAATGGCGCCAACCAGTGCCGAAGAAGCAGCCAGGGTTATCATCAAGGGAATACAGCGCAAAAAACAGCGTATTCTGATCGGACGCGACGCCCGCTTCATCGATCTCGTGGTGCGACTGCTGCCCGGCGCCTATCAGCATATTCTGCTGCGCCGCTTTGGAGTCGAACCTTAATTGAAGGCGGAAGTCGGGAAAAGTTATTTACCGGTATCAAAGAAGTTCAAATTTCCCAAATAACCGGTCACTACAACTCAAAAACATGGAAGTACCAAGCATCAATGACCAGATCAGAACCCAGATAACCGAGGTATTCCAAATGCAACAGGAATACGCCCCTCAGTTGGTCCACACTACGGCCAAAGAGCGCCTGGAAAAGCTGGAGCGCATAGAGCGCTACCTGCGAGACGAAGGCAACATGAAGCGGTTATTTGAGGTCATGCACCAAGACTTGCGGAAGCCGGAGGTAGAAGTGATCGCTTCGGAAACCGGCGTGATCGAAAGTCATATCAAACACGTGCGGAGCTATCTCAAGCGATGGATGGCGCCAAAAAAAGTACCTACGCCGCTGATGATGATCGGCACTTCCTCCTACATATATTACGAACCCAAAGGGGTCAGCCTGATCATGGCCCCCTGGAATTACCCGCTCAATCTGGCGCTGGTGCCTGTGGTATATGCTCTTGCGGCAGGGAATACAGTGATACTCAAACCCTCGGAGATATCGAGGCATACCTCCGCTTACATCAAACAGATGATAGAGGAGCTGTATGACGAACGCGAAGTCGCCGTCTTCGAGGGCGACGCCTCCGTGGCCAAGGCCCTGCTCGACCAGCCCTTTAACCACATCTATTTTACCGGCAGCCCGCAGATCGGCAAAGTGGTGATGAAAGCCGCGGCCGAGCATCTGGCCTCGGTAACGCTGGAGCTGGGCGGCAAGTCACCCGCTATCGTCGATCCCAGCGCCAGCCTGGCGACCATCGCCGAGCGGACGGTCTGGAGCAAAAGTATCAACGCCGGACAAACCTGCATTGCACCAGACTATCTCATAGTCCACGAATCGGTAAAAGAAAAGTTTGTCGAAGAATACCGGCGCGCCGTACACAATCTTTTCGATCCAAAAGGGGAAGGCGTACAGGCCTCCCCGGATTACTGCCGGATCATCAGCGATAAGCATTTCCAGCGCCTGAACGAACTACTGGATGATGCCTTGGATAAGGGCGCCGAAGTGGCGGTCGGAGGACAGCGCGACGAGGGCCATCGCTTTATCGCCCCTACCCTGCTCACCGGGGTCACCGAAGAAATGGAAGTCATGGAAGAAGAAGTCTTCGGCCCACTGATGCCGCTGATCACCTATCGCGACCGCAAAGAAATTGTCGATATAGTACACCGTCGCCCCAAGCCGCTGACTATGTACATCGCCAGTAAGAACAAGGACAACATCCGCTATCTTCTGGAAAATACCTCGGCAGGCGGCACCATCATCAACGAATTCCTGCTGGGCTACAGTAACCCCCATTTGCCCTTCGGCGGAGTGAACAACAGCGGCATCGGTAAGTCGCTGGGACACCACGGCTTCGTCGAGTTCAGTAATGAACGGGGCGTAATAAAACGAAACTGGGGGACCCTGAAGTTTATCTATCCACCCTATACCGACTGGATACGGAAGACGGTGGAACGGGTTTATAGGTGGTTTTAGCTGGGTACTGGATGCTGGGTACTGGATGCTGGGGCAGGGCAAAACCGGGCTTTTCCCCGCCTGAGCCGGAAAAAAAGAATTAAACGAAAAACAACATGAATGATTCTCCCACCGTACTGATCACCGGCGGCTCTCACGGCATTGGCCTGGAACTGGCCAGGCTCTTCGCCCGCGACGGCTACCGTCTGATTCTGGTGTCTAAGCCGCCGAAAGAGCTGGCGAAAGCCAAAGCACTTTTAGAAAAGTCGTTTCCCGGGGTGGAAATTCATACCCAGGCGATAGACCTTGCCGTACCGGAAGCGCCGCCGCGGGTGCACGCTTATGTGCAGGGATTGGGCAAGCCGGTGGACGTGCTGGTCAACAACGCAGGATTCGGCAGCTACGGATTTATCAACGAGGTTTCTGTGGAAAAAGAACTGACCATGATTCAACTTCATGTGGCTACGCTTTATCACCTCACCCGTTTATTTCTGGAGGACATGATTGAGCGGAATAAAGGGCACATCATCAACCTGTCGTCCATTTCCGCGCTGCAGCCCAGCCCTATGCTGTCTACTTACGCCGCCACGAAAAGCTTTGTGCTACAGTTTAGCCGGGCCATTAACTACGAATTAAAGGAGAAAGGCACGCAGGTTCGTGTAACGGCCGTTTGTCCTATGGCTACCCGCGGCACCGGTTTTCAATCGGGCGCCGATATGGACAACACTAATACTTTTGACAACTGGATGACCACCACACCGGAAGTCGTTGCCCGCGACGCCTACGCTGCATTAAAAAGTAAAAGAGATTTTGTTATTCCGGGGCAGGGGTTCGAACTGTTGCAGCGCTTCGTCCGCCATTTGCCTGACTGGTTGCAAATGCGCATTGCCAGAGAAAACCTTAAAAGAAGATAAGATGAAAACCTTGCTTTGGATCAACACCGTCATCGAAGTGCTGGCAGGTTTGTTGTTTCTCTTTTTTCCCGGTCTGCCGGAATTTCTGCCGGGCTGGACAGAAGCGGGAGACGAATTGATTACCCTGCTCGTCAAAATGTATGGAGTCGCCGCCCTGATCCTCGGGGTGTTCTCCGGTTTTCTCTTGTTCCGGCTCAAATACATCCAGGTAGTCCTGATCGATGGGCTGGCGCTGTTTACCTTTTTCCACGCCGGTATCGCCGGCATTCTGTTTATCTACAGCCCCGATATTCGACCGGGTATTTTGCACGGCACCCTGGGATTAGCCTTTTTGTTTTTCTGGATCAAAACCCGGTAATGAGCTTTAACGAAGAACATCAGTTATTCCGCCAGTCCCTGCGCGACTGGCTCGAACGGGAAATACTTCCACACATTGACCAATGGGAAGAGGAGCGGGAAATTCCTCGCTGGGTATGGCCGGCATTTGGAGAAATGGGCTACTTCGGGCTGAACTTTCCGGAAGCCTACGGAGGTTTGGATCTGGACTTCTGGTATCAGGTCATCTTCATCGAGGAGCTCAGCCGGTGCTACTCGGCCGGCTTTGCAGCAGCCATTACGGCGCACCCCATCCTGGCTTTGACACACATTGCCGAGACGGGAAGCGATTTCCTCAGGGAAAGGTACCTGCGACCAGGCATCGCCGGCGAAAAGTTCGGTGCGCTGGCCATTACCGAACCCGGCGGCGGCTCCGATGTAGCAGCTATGCGTACCCGGGCACTCCGGCGGGGAGATCACTACCTCCTGCAAGGATCGAAGACTTTCATCACCAACGGTCTCCTGAGCGACTTCATCGTCGTAGCCGCCAAAACCAATCCGGAGGGCGGCGCCGCCGGCCTCAGCCTGCTCGTCGTCGATCGCGACAGCCCGGGCCTTGCGGCCACTAAACTGGAAAAACTGGGCTGGCATGCCTCCGATACCGCTGAACTCCACTTCGACCAGGTGCAGGTGCCCGCAGAAAACCTCATCGGGCAGGAAAATATGGGGTTCTATTATATCATGCAACGCTTTGCTCTGGAGCGGCTCGTTATGGCCGTTTCCGCCGTGGCCGGGGCGTCACATGGGCTGGAGTACGCACTACAGTATATGAGCGAAAGGCAAGCCTTCGGCCGCCCTCTCAACCGCTTTCAGGAACTGCGCCACCGCATTGCCCAACTCAGCGCTGAGCTGGAACGGGCACAGGCTTTTAACTACCAGCTATGTGAGGCGTTTAACCGGGGAGAATATCAGGTCAGGGAATGCGCTATGGCCAAAATGCTATCGACCGAGCTGGCCGACAAAGTAGCCTACCAGTGCCTGCAGTTTCTCGGCGGTTACGGTTACATGGAGGAGTACAAAATGGCCCGTGTGTTTCGCGACAGCCGGCTGGGAACAATAGGCGGAGGAACGTCGGAGATTATGTGTGAGATCATCGCGAAGATGATGCTGGATGAGGGGTAGGTGCTGAGTGCTGGATAACTTACCCTGTGGAATTCACAATGCGACTATTCCACAGGGTGAACCCGACCAGAACGCGTAGCGAAAAGGACGGGCTGGGCCTGGCTATCACCGGGCATTACCTTTGACCGACTAAGCCGCGAACAGCGAACGGCCAATAGCCAACTAAAACTGAAACGTAAACTGAAAAATAACCGATAATGAATACCTACTACTTTAATGAAGAACACCAACTCTTCCGCCAGGGACTACGCGACTTTCTGGACCGGGAAGTCCTCCCCAATATTGACGAATGGGAGGAACAACGCCGGATACCGAAAGCGCTGTGGAAGAAGTTCGGAGATATGGGGTATCTTGGTCTCAATTTTCCCGAGCAATACGGGGGGATAGACGCCGATTTTTTCTTCTCGGTGGTGTTTCTGGAAGAGATCGCCAAATGCTACTCGGGCGGCTTTACTATTACACCCAGCGTGCAGCAATACATGGCGTCCCCTTACCTGATGAAACACGGTTCGGATTTTCTGAAAGAGAAATATCTGACCAGGGCCATCGACGGGGAGTGGATATGTTCTATTGCCATCACCGAACCAGGAGCCGGTTCTGATGTTGCTAATATTCAGACGCGGGCCGAACGGCGGGGTGATCACTACGTGGTGAACGGCGCCAAGACCTTCATCACTAATGGAGTGTATGGCGATTTTCTTATCACCGTAGTGAAGACAGACCCCGAGGCGGGGTTATCAGGTATCAGCCTGCTGGTTATTGACCGGCACGCGGAAGGCGTCTCGGCGCGCAAGCTCAAAAAGTTGGGCTGGCATGCCAGTGATACCGCCGAGCTCAACTTCGACGAGGTGAAGGTGCCTGTTGAAAACCTGATCGGTGAAGAAGGCCAGGGGTTCTTTTACCTCATGGGAGGCCTGCAGCTTGAACGGCTGGCCGGGGCCATTTCGGCAGTAGCAGGCTGTGAGCATGCGCTGGCCTATGCCCTGCAGTACATGAATGAGCGGGAAGCCTTTGGTAGGCCCATCAATAAATTTCAGGTATTGCGTCACCGGGTCGCACAACTGGCTTCGGAGATCGAGGCGACTAAGGCCTTTGTCTACCACTGCGCGCGCATGCATAACGACGGGCAGTACGCCGTTAAGGAGTCTTCCATGGCCAAACTACTGGCCACCGAACTGTCAGACAAAGTCACGTACCAGTGCCTGCAGTTTTTCGGTGGCTACGGTTATATGGAAGAATATAAGATCGCCCGCATGTTTCGCGACAGCCGGATCGGCACCATAGGAGGCGGCACGTCCGAAATTATGCGTGAAATTATCGCCAAAATGGTGATCGATGACAAAAATTACGCTGCTCAGGGGCCCAAGGCATCAAGCATACCCAAGCCTACTCAGAGCACAACGGGGCAGACAGCGGCAAAACAACGCCCCAACGGAACAGCTAATCAAAATGTAAACCATAAAAACACGACAGTTATGAGTTTTGAAAGTATCCTGAATGCTATTAAGGGCAGAGCCGATAAAGCTTCTGCCATTGGCAACACCCTGAAATTTGATTTTGGCGATCAGCAAATCTATCTCGACGGCAACGGTGACAGCAATACCGTCTCACAGGAAGACAAGGAAGCTGATTGCACGATCAAAATAGACCAGGAAGATTTTGAATCCATTCTCAGTGGCGACATGAATCCCATGTCTGCTTTCATGAGCGGCAAAATTAAAGTCCAGGGCGATATGGGCGTGGCAATGAAGCTGCAGTCGCTGCTTGGATAAACTTCAGCAAGGAATGGGCAGTTTTCAGTAAGCAGTACCCTCGTTCTTACGAAGAGGGGCTGCCGGCTGGAAGCTGCCGGCTGGAAGCTGAAAAATGATACCTGATCGCTCCGAAGAGAATTACCTGCTTTCTTCCTAATTAATCCGTCAATACCCTAATCATGCTGGAAATAAAAAACCTATCTGCCGCTGTGGTCCGTTATACTACCCTCTGCTTATGGTTGATCCTGTTGTCAATCGCTGCTTGTAGTAAAGATGACAACGGCGTAAGCACCGGTCCCGATCCGACTCCGGCTCCCAGCTGTGATACCAGCCGACTGCCGGTCGTGTTCGTGCATGGTTTTCTGGGGTCGGGGGATACCTATGCCGGGCAGGCTCAGCGCTTTTCCAGCAACGGCTATTGCCCGGAGCGGCTGTTCGCTTTTGATTGGAATTCACTTGGTGAACGGGATGCGGCTCTGTTAGAGCTGGATGCCTTTATTGACGAGGTGCTGAGCAACACCGGCGCCAGTCAGGTCGACCTGGCCGGCCACTCCGCCGGTGGCAGCCTGAGTTACGAGTACCTGGGCGATGCCGGCCGGGCTGCCAAAGTGGCCCACTACGCCCACCTGGCCAGCGGCCAACAAAACGGGGCAGCCGGACCCAACGGAAATATTCCGACAATCAATATTTATTCTACGGACGATCTGGTCGTGGAGAGCGGCGATATTCCGGGAGCACAGAACAAAGCCTACGCCGGCCTGGACCACTACCAGGCCGCTACCGCTCCCGAGACTTTTGAGGCCATGTTCGTTTTCTTTAATGACGGCGAGCGACCAGAAGAATTGAATATCGTCCGGCAGGATGCCCCTGCGATAAGTGGAAAAGTCCTGACCTTCGGAGAAAATCAACCGGTTGAGGATGCCCTGGTGACCGTGTACCGGGTGGATCCCGCTACCGGACGCCGCGCCGACGTGGCGCCCAGCGCTACTTTTATCACCGACGCAGAAGGTAGCTGGGGGCCCCTGGTCGCCGACCCGGAGGCCTATTACGAATTTTTCGTCGAACCGGACGGCGCCGAAAACCGGCCCGTACATTATTACCGCGAGCCCTTCCAGCACTCCAATCCGCTAACTTACCTGCGCACCCTGCCCCCGCCGGGGTCCATCGCCGGCATCCTCGTTTCCGATATTCCTGAAGATGACCGCCAAACGGTTATCGCCATCTTTTCCTCCAGCCGGGCCGTCCTCGCCGACCGGGATGAACTGCGCGCCGATGCGCTCGAACTGTCTACGGAACAATACGCTCCGCGCGAATCCACTAATATCGCCTTCTTCCTGTACGACGACGGAGATCAGGCCAGCAGCGGTGATATCCACTCCATCTTTCAGCTGCTCACCTCTTTTGTCACCGGAATTGATTACTTCATTTCCACCAATGAAATTCGCTCTGTACCTGTCACCTTTAACGGTCGTACGCTACAGGTGCCCAACCTTAAATCAGCTTCTGATGGCATAGGGGTAGTGGTTTTTGACTAGTGCTCGGTAACATAAGTTTTTCCAGAAACAGGACTGAGTGTGTATTACCTACACTCAGCCCTAATAATATCCAATATTCCTTACCTTTGCCCGGTGATCAATCAGGTATTAATTCCAACAGGATCTGCAAAGTAGCCAAGCATGTTTATACTACTCATATCCATCGTCATCGGGTTGTTTATCGCCATGTTGTTCCTGAACCTCTACTTCCGGGTCAAAGTCTTTAAAACCTATCGGAAACTCGTCGATAACCGGGTGGAATTTGGCGCCAGCCATATTTTTAACAAAGAGAAAATGGAGCAGGAAATCTTTCCGAAATATCCACATATGAAAGAGGAAATTCAGACTTTCGTGCGCCACATGCGCTACTCCATCAGAATGGCAACGGTACTGATCGCCCTGATCACTTTGTTCGGGGCTATACTCATGTACTTCAGGGAACAACCTGGGTAGGGGGGTAGAGGGAGGGGGGTAGAGAGTAGAGGGACGGTAGGCAACACCGTCTCTCTACCCTCTACCAATATCCCTCTACCCTCTACCTAAATTCTCGTACTTTTACGCACCAAAAACATACGATATGCTAAAGATAGGAGTGCTCGGGGCCGGACATCTGGGAAAGATACACCTCAAATGTATACAACTGGCCGGCGAACACTATGAACTGGCAGGTTTTTACGATCCCGATGAGGCAGCAGCCCGACAAGCCAGCCGGCAATACGGAGCGAAACTATACGACAGCGTGGAAGCCCTGCTCGATGATGTCGAGGTGGTGGATATTGTCACACCCACTATAAGTCACCATCAACTGGCCAGCCAGGCCATCCGTAAGGGCAAACACCTTTTTATTGAAAAACCACTTACCCATACTATAGAAGAAGCGGAAGAGCTGGTAACGCTCAGTAAAAAATACGGGGTACAAGTTCAGGTAGGCCACGTCGAGCGCTTCAATCCGGCGTTGCTGGCGCTGGAAGACATGCCCCTGAACCCCATGTTCGTGGAGGCCCATCGCCTTTCGGTATTCAATCCGCGCGGCACGGACGTATCGGTCATCCTGGATCTGATGATTCACGACCTGGATATTCTGCTGAGTATGGTGCCTTCGGAAGTCAAATTCATCAGCGCCAGCGGAGTAGCTGTGGTAAGTGATTCTCCGGATATCGCCAATGCCCGCATCGAATTCGACAACGGCTGTGTAGCCAACCTCACCGCCAGCCGCATGTCGCTCAAACAGATGCGTAAGATCCGTCTGTTTCAGCGGGACGCCTATATCAGCCTGGACTTCCTCGAAAAGAAAGCGCAGGTGGTCCGGCTCTATGAGCAAAATGCCGCCAAGATGCCTGACGCCAGCCAGCTTATGGAATTACAGACAAAAGAAGGCCAAAAATACATCCATGTCAATATGCCTGAAATCGAGCCTGTCAATGCCATAAAGATGGAACTGGAGACCTTCGCCGAAAGTATTGAGCAGGGGAAGCGCCCCCGCGTCAGCGTGGAAGACGGGTACCGGGCGCTAAAACTGGCCTACCGGATTATTGATGAAATCGAGTCGCGGGGGCAGGCGCTCTCATGAGCAGGCTTCCGCTGCCGCTCAAGTCCGAAAGCATTGGCAGCCTGCCCTAAAAGGTATACTGTTTGCATTCTCCAAACCTGACAAGTAATTTGTAATTTTGAAACGGATGAAGGGAGTATCTCATAGCAACTATTTTTTCGCAGGGTGCTTACTGGCCTTCGGGTTGATGTCCTGTGAAATCATTAATCCTGAAGAAGATATCCCAGCCTACCTGTACCTTGAGGAGTTCCAACTGAATACCGATACGAATGCGGAAGGCAGCGATTCGGAAAAAATCACGGAGGGATGGTTAAGTGTAGACGGGCAATTCCTGGGCGCTTATTCGCTGCCTGCGCTGGTACCCGTACTGGCTACCGGGGAGCGTGAAATCAGCTTGCAGGCAGGGATCCGGGACAACGGAATCAGCCGCACGCCTGAAGTGTATCCCTTCTACCAAATCTACCGCACCACGCTCAGCCTCAGCGCCAATAAGGTGGATACGGTCAGCCCCCGTACCAGCTACTCCGATCGAACCCGCTTTGCCTTCATCGATGATTTTGACCGGGGCCCGACCGAGTTCCAGGACATCAGAATCGGCAGTTCCGAAAACGCCATGCGAGCCGAGGAAACTATGGTCTTCGAGGGCCAGGCTTCCGGCCGTATACGTTTGGATGCCGATAACCCGGCCGTAGAACTGGCCACGGTCACCCGGTATGGCGACCTGACGGAAACCAGCCCTTTCGTGTATCTGGAAGTCAATTACAAATCCGATGTACCGGTTATTTTCGGCCTGATCGGATATCAGGCTACCTTTCCCGGCCCCGGCACACCGCTTTTCGATCCCGGATTCCGCGAGCGCGATGATTGGAACAAAATCTATTTTAACTTATCTCCGCTCATCGCCAACAGTAATTTTGATGAATTTCAAGTAGCGCTACAAGCCGTTTTACCCCCGGATAGTGGAGTGGAAGAGGCTTTTATCTGGTTTGACAATATCAAGTTAGTGCACTTTTAAACCCGGAACATGCAACACATCCCCTACATCTGTATTCGAAAAGAAAAAGGCAGTTCTTCTTCTGTCTGTTGCTTATCAGAGCAGGCCTGCGGCCTGGGGGGAAACGCACATTCTTCTCGATAAAAAATGTCCTTTCATGACCCAAAAGCGTCGTCTGGATACACTGTTTTATAAGATCGCCGATTTCTTCACAGCGATGCTGGCCTGGGCGCTTTTTTTCCTCTACCGCAAATACCTGGAGGGGGCGCCCATCGATCAGACTATTCTGGAAGATCAAAATTTCTGGTATGGTATTTTCATCATTCCTACCGGATGGGTGCTTTTCTATTCTATTTTTGATCAGTATAAAGACATTTACCGCCTGTCGCGACTGGCTACGCTGGCCCGCACGCTCTTTCTGAGTTTCTTCGGCGTGCTCTTTTTGTTTTTCAACCTCATCCTGGATGATTTCGTCACCAATTACCGGACCTATTACAATTCTTTTCTCACCCTCTTCTTTCTGCATTTCATCTTAACGGCTACGGTGCGTATGATTCTACTTACCCGCGCCAGCCGTCGCCTGAAAGCCGGCCAAGTTACTTACAACACCCTGGTTATCGGCGGCAACCAGAACGCGTTGGATCTTTACCAGGAAATTACCGGACGGGAGAAAGGGCTGGGGTATAATTTTCTGGGTTTCATCGACGCCAACGGAAGAAGTACCAATGAGTTAGGCGAATACCTGCCAAAACTGGGAGAGATAGAAGACCTTTCCCAGGTTATACGGGAAGAGCAGATAGAAGAAGTCATCATCGCTATCGAGACTTCCGAGCACAATCGCCTCAGAGAAATTCTAAATGTCCTTTTCGATTTCGGAGAACAGATTCTGGTTAAAATTATTCCCGACATGTACGACATCATGCTGGGAAACGTCAAAATGAACCACGTTTACGGCGCCGTTCTCATCGAAATCCGCCAGGATCTGATGCCCAAGTGGCAGCGCCTGGTCAAACGGCTTATCGACATCCTGGTTTCCCTGCTCATGCTCGTGGTCTTATCCCCGCTATATGCCTATATTGCCCTTCGCGTCCGCCTTTCTTCTTCCGGACCCATTATCTTCTCCCAAAAACGAATCGGGCTCAATGGCCAGCCTTTCACGATTTACAAGTTTCGCTCTATGCCTATTGATGCTGAGCTCAACGGTCCGCAACTCAGCCACGATGGGGATCAGCGATGCACCGCCTGGGGCGCCACCATGCGCAAGTGGCGACTCGACGAACTGCCCCAATTCTGGAACGTGCTCAAGGGAGATATGTCTATCGTCGGTCCCCGCCCGGAACGACAGTACTACATCGACGCTATCGTGCGACAAGCGCCGCATTACCGGCACCTCCTCAAAGTACGTCCTGGCATCACCTCCTGGGGCCAGGTCAAATACGGCTATGCCTCCAGCGTGGAGCAGATGATCCAGCGTCTGAAATTCGATATCCTCTACATTGAAAATATGTCCCTCGCCCTCGATTTCAAGATCATGTTCTACACCTTACTGGTAATCCTACAGGGGAAGGGGAAATAGGAATCTGGAAGCGATCTGCCGAAGCAGGGGCGGACAGCACCTCTAGAACTATTTAAACTGCATTGCTTCCACCCCTGTCCAGTTATCGGGCACGCCATCGGTGAGATAGCGGGAGGAGCGTTGCAGGAAGAGGCGGGCAGCCGTATCGTGGGCATTGCGGGACAGCACCTGTTCAAAAGCATCGTGGGCGGATTTGAAATCCTTTTGATAATACTGTCGCAGTCCTTGTTCAAATATTTCCCGGGTAGCCAGTTTGCGGGCCACGGTATCGACATGGTCCCCATCGATGCACTCATAGATATTGACGGGTTGGTGTTTGCCTTTTACCTGTACGCGACCGAGATAACGGAAGTGAAAATCCTCCGGATTTTGCAGTCGGCCGCGGCTCTCTTCGCTGAGAATGATATTGACGCCATAGTGCTTTGTAAGCCCCTCCAGTCGGGAAGCGGTATTGACTGTATCGGCGATGGTGGCGGCGTCGTTGCGGTAATGATCGCCGATGATACCCATGATGAGCGACCCCGTGTGCATCCCCATGCCCACCCGGATTGCGCGACGGCCTTTCTGAGCACGTTCTTTATTGTATCGTTGAATGGCAATCTGCATATCTACCGCCGCCTGCAGCGCCTGTTGCGGATGCTCTTGAAAAATGGCCATGATGGCATCACCGAGGTATTGCTGTACGAAACCACCGTGGTGGTGGATTACCGGCCCCATACGTCCGGCATAGGCATTGACAAACTGGAAGTTGTCCTCCGGGCTCATCAGTTCGGAAAGCGTCGTATAGTCACGGATATCAGAAAACAGGACGGTGACTTCGAGTTGTTCATGATCACCGAGCGAGACATCGGTGATATCCCGTTTGCCGAGGGTACGCAGAAATTCGTGTGGCACGAAGCGGCCGGTTGCGCGGTTGATGTAGCTCAGGTGCAGGTGGGTCCGGATGCGGCTGAGCAGCTCTTCGCGCAGGAAAGGCTTGGTGAGGTAGTCATTGGCCCCTGCATCGAAGCCCTCCACCAGGTCGGTGACGTGGTTTTTGGCGGTCAGCATGATGACCGGCAATTCGCTGGGCAGGTACTGTTTGCGCAAGTGGTAGCATACTTCGTATCCCGACATGTTGGGCATCATGATATCGAGGATGACCAGGTCGTAGCGTTGTGCGTTAAGCAGGAGGTCAAGGGCTTCCTTCCCGCCGCCTGCCGCCGTCACCTCGTAACCGGCCAGGCTGATTTGATTTTGCAGTACTTGCCGGTTGACAGCCTCATCGTCAACCACGAGAATACGGATTTCCGACTCCCGGTTGGCTAGGGGATGAAAAGGCTCGGCAGGCGCCGACCGACCTACAGAGGCTGCGGGTTCCGGAATAGCTATATCCCGGCTGGCAGCGCCGGCGGGTGTCTTGCTTCCTTTGCCTTCCCCGAGTAGATCTTTCTCTATCAGGTCGGCGCTGTTGACGAGGCCTTCCGGCTCTTCCGGGTACTGCTTTTCCGCTGCTGTCATGGCCTCTTTACCAGCCAGGGGCAGGGTGAAGTAAAAGGTAGCGCCTTGGCCTTTCTCCGACTCTACCCAGATGCGGCCGCCGTGCAGGTGAACAAGCTGGCGGGTGACCGCCAGGCCCAGTCCCGTGCCTCCGTAGGTACGAGCGGTAGAGCCGTCTCCCTGTTCGAAAGCCCGGAAGATACTTTGCTGTCTATCAACCGGGATGCCCGTTCCGGTATCCCGAACATAGGCAATGATGCGGGGTACGGGGGAGTGACCTGCAGCAGTAGCATTGGGCAATAAATCATTCGACTGTTCAGCCGATACCTCCTTGCTGCGCCCGGCTTCCTGAACGAGTCCGATTTCGATGACACCGTAATCGGTAAACTTGATTGCGTTTCCGACCAGATTGTGAAGAATCTGCTGGAGCCGGTTTTCATCGGCCAGGACCGGAGCCGTATCGTTGGGGATAGCATTGACAAGACGCAGGTCTTTGCCCTTGGTCAGCGGTTGAGAGAGGATGAGCACGTTGTGAGTGACTGCCTGCAGCCTGACCGCCTTTTTGCGCAGCGTGAGCTCGCGGCTTTTCAGTTTGGAGAAATCCAGAATATCGTTGATCAGGTTATTGAGGCGGCGGCCACTAGCGGCAATCATGCTGAGGTGTTCGCGGGCAGTCTCCGGCAGTTCGCCGGTCGCACCGTCCCGCAGGGATTCGGCCAGTCCGATAATACCGTTTAACGGAGTGCGCAGTTCGTGCGAGGTGTTGGCCAGAAACTGGTCTTTCAAGTGGTCGAGTTGCAACAGCCGCTGATTGATCCGGGCCTGGTTTTCCAGGGTTTGCTGCAGCGCCCGCTCCTTCTCCCGGCGCAGGTTGAGATTGCGGTACCCCATCCCCAGGGCCATGAGCGCCAGCATGATGACGACGCCGATTTTAAAAAAAATATAGGTCACTTCTCCGCCTTGGCCGGCGGGAAACAAGACAAAGGAAAACAGATGGGCGAAGGCGCTGATGACAAAGATGAAAACAGCTGCTAAAAAGATACCGGCAGGTCGGTATCCCTGCAGCCGGATGAGGATACCCAACAGCAGGGGTGTCAAAATTCCTACCCCGGTTAGCAGCCGCCAAACCTGTGCTGCCCACAGTTCCGGAACCAGCTCCGCGAGCAGGGAACTAAGCAACAGGATGACCAAATAGGAGTTGATGAAAGTCCGGGCGCCGGACAATTTTTTACGCAAGTGTAAAAACTGTTGACTAAATTTCAGCAATCCGAAAATGGCTACGAAAGACCCCAGGTTGAGTAAGGAATGCCACCACTCGGGATGGGTAGGAAGCCACTGCCGCAGCGTCAGGTCATAACCCTGCATGGCCATGAAAAACAATTGCATGCCAAGGATCAGCACAGCGTAGTACAACTCCCTCCATTCCCGGACGATGAAGAACAAGAGTATAGAATAGAGAAACTGGATCCAAAGCGCCCCCTGGAACAAACCGTTCCAATAGCGGATATTTTTGCCGCGCGCTGCGTAAGCCTGCCCGTTAAAATGAGAAAAGAAGAGGTCCCCCGGAACAAAGGCAGGTATTTCCGATTCAAGGTAAGCATAAACCGTAACCGTATCGCCGGCTGGAACGAAGACCTCAAAGAGATTGTGCACATCGTCAACCGGTTTTTCGGCCGGCGGAACTTTCGACCCTGTCTTCCATCGCTGCAGCCGTCCGTTCGGAGCAGGTACATACAGGTTGGCATGTGTCCAGGTGTTGGTGGCGTCGCGGCCCAACATAAAAGTATGGTAGGTGGACTGCAAGCTGTCGCCGATCAGTCGTTGGCGTAACCAGTAAGCCTTCCCGGTATCGAAAGCAGTAGCTTGATTAAATTGAGCATACCGGTTCCATACCGAATCCGCCAGGATGGTCTGAAGACCGAAACCTCCCGCTCTATCGGAGAGGATTTCCGCCGATCGCAGGGCGTAGTCGATGATATTGCCGTAGGCGGGCGAAAACTCGTAACGATAGTTCCCGGAAACGCGGTACCCGTTCCATTCGTGCATGGAGTCCGGGTCAATATGGAAAAGATCTATCCCTTGGGGGGGATTGCCGGAGCGCACCCCGTCGAGCCGAAGCAGCATTTGAACGGTATCACCGGCGGGGACGGGCAGGGTAAAAAAATTAAAAGCATCACGCACGTCTTTTTGTCCCGGAGGCAGATCGAGACCACTCTGCTTTTCCAAAATCTGTCCGTCCGGATAAATTCCGTACACCTCGATCCGGCGCCAGGAGGCATACCGCCGGCCTACCTGAAAAGCGTAGGTGTAGTCGCGCAGCGTATCCCCGGTCACCGGCACCCGCAGCCAGAGTACGGCAGCCGTCCAGCCGGGCCGGGAGGCAACCGTGTCGGGAGAACGCCAGGCCGAAGCAGGCAATCGCAGCAGGGTGTCAATGGATAGAGTGGCGGAAGTATCCATGATGACTTCCAGTGGACGCTCGATCCGGCTATAGCCGTATTGAAAGCGTTCTTCTTGCTCCAGAAAACCGTAACGGCGATCTTGATCCAGGCGATATATCTCCCCGGTTTGCGCCAAACCGATGAAAGACGACAGCAGGAAGGAGATCAGAAGGAGCAGGTACGGATTTCTCATAGCACCAGACTTGAAATTCTGTAAGGACAGCACAAGGCTTGATAAAGATTAACAAGATGCGGGTTTTCTCGTCTCTTTTTATAATTTTTCCGATGAAAGCGCTACTTAAAGCAGCTAACTACTCCTCTCCGATCCTTTCAAAAACTTCTAAGAGCCAGCCTTTATTGGCAATCAGCGACAACTGTTGCAGCCGCCTGCTGATCTGCTCCCGCTTTTTTTGCACTATTGCAGGAGCTAAAAGATCCTGCTCCAGACGCAACTGGTAGATTTGCTGTGCCAAACGAAGAAAGTGGTGATTGGCCCGTTTGCGGTAGTCCGAAATTTCCCGGTTGCGCAGAATATATTTGCGAAAGGCTTCCACCAGAGAGAAAAAAGCTTCTGTTTCGTCCAGTTCAAAAAAGCTCTTCAACTGGATTATTTTAGCACCAAGGTGATAGGAGGTGTCGGTGAATTCCACGTCGTGTAATTGCTGCAACGCCTTATCATAATCCCGCTTTTCAAAGTAAAAGGCCGCCAGGTTATAGGTATATACGTTTTTCCGTTCATCGGGCAGGAGGCGTTCTTTGTAGCGATGGATAAACTGCTCCGTCCAGGTGTATTCTTTGAGCCGGATACCTGCTGTGATAATGTTGATATAAGACCATTGGGTCAGGTAACCGTTTTCAAAGATAATTTCCTTATCCAAGAGAAGTTTGTACACTTCCAGTAACTCCCGGTAGTAATGCCCCTTTCCAATATTAATCTGCCGGACCGCGTAATTGAGTACATAACGGTACAGGAAATTGAGTTCGCGGCGGGGGAACAGATGCATATAATTTGCGAGCAAGGCTTTCAATTCCCGGTAATAGCCCTCCGAACTATCGCAGGTGAGCATCTGATAGGTTTTGTAGTACACCTGCAAGGCCGGCAGTGATTGCAGTTGCTGTTCATCCGCTTCGTATCGACGCAGGAGTTCTTCCAGGTGATGACATTTGTAGCCCGCCTGCACCACGATATTGCGGCTGACCATGTCACAGGCGATCCGGAGTTTGTTGCACAGATAGTATTGGTCCAGCGCATCATTTTTATGCTGCAGGTTTTCATCGTAACCCCGGCGCCCTTTGGTAAGCGAATAGCGGTCCAGCAACTCGAAGTAGGAGTGCGCTTTGTGAAAGAACGCATAACTCTGGTCCGGCTCCTGTTCGCGCAATTGCCGGTACCGGCGTACCATGCGCTCCACTTGGCCGTGAATCTCCCGGTCAAGTAATTCCTCGACGAGCAATTGCTTTTGTAAGACCGGTTGGGATTCGTACTTCAGAAAGGCGAGATAGTCGTAAAGCCGTTGCAGCAGATCAGAAATGACGTTGTTGATCCGCAGCTCCTGAAACCCATCTTCCTGAAAAATGATTTGATAGGTCCTGGTCTTATCCAGATCGGGATGATCAAATGCCGGCGCGAATTCCAATATGTAATCGCAAAGGCGACGAACCTTTCGGTTTTTATTCAGCAGTGGAGAATGCACGTATTCGCGAAAGCGGCGCCGGTCTTTGGCCGAAAAAGTGCGCAACAGTTCTATCAACCTGGAATCCTGCATTTATTTTTTCTATAAAAAAACAAAAAAGCTTTTTAAATAAAGGGTATAATCTATTTTTAACTAAGAAAAAAATCTATAAAACCCAATTATTGTACTTTCCTGCCTCCATTCATGTCTCTACTTTTGTATAGCACCAATGAATTATAATGCCATAAAAAATCACCTATGGACATAAAAAAGATTTACACCACTTTGTTATTACTGATGGGAATATGGACCCTCAGTGCCCAGTCGGACCCCGGGTGCTTCAGCCTGCGCACGGAATCCGTACAAGCCGAAACGGGAGAAGAGATCTGCGTCAGCGTGACTGCGACGGATTTCCGGAATATACTCGGCCTGCAGTTTGCCTTACAATGGGATCCGGCCAAACTCGAGTTTAAGAACTTTGCCGATTTCAATTTACCGGGACTTTCCGAGCATAACTTTGGTCTATTCGCCACAGAAGGCAGCGCCATGTTCAGTTGGTTCCCTAATCAATTATCCGTTGTAGACCGGCCCGATGGCGCTACGCTATTCTCCCTGTGTTTTGAAGTCCTGGCTCCGGTGGGCGCCTCCGCTTCTGTCCGTATAGACGACCAGCTACTACCTGTAGAAATCACCCGGCAGCCGGATGGCCAGTCCGCTCAACTTTTGCCCAACTATCTCCTGGTCAATGGCAGCGTTCAGGTCGGTTCTTCGGCAAGCGCTCCACTGTTCATTTCCGAGGCCTGTAACCGCTTAGGTTCTTGTGAACAGGGCCAGGGCGGCAGCATCGATATCGGTATGACTGGCGGTCTTCCGGCGTATACCTTCGCCTGGACCGGACCGGCGGGTTTTACCGCCTCAACACCCAACATATCAGCACTGCCATCCGGTGTTTATAAGCTATCGGTGCATGATAGCGAAGGATATCGGGTGGAAGCCCTGGCCGTAATCACGCCGGCCACCCCCCGGATAAGTGATTTCCGGATCCTGCCGGCCTCCTGCGCCGCGGCCGCCGACGGTGCCATCGATATAAGCGTCGAAGACGGCAGCGGCAATTATACCTTTCAGTGGAGCAACGGCGCGATCACCGAAGATATAGAAGGTGTGAAGGCAGGCACTTATTCCGTGACGGTTTCAGATGAAGGTAATTGCCAGGTTAGCCAAAGCTTTGAACTGGATACGATCACCAAACTCGGTTTCTCACAGGTCCTGACACCCGCCAGTTGTGGCCTGCCTACCGGCAGCATTGACCTGATTCCCCCGGACAGCAGCGCGGAAGCCGGCTATATCTATCAATGGAGTAATGGACAAAACACCCAGAATATCGCCGGCCTGAGTCCGGGAAATCACCAGGTAACCATAACCGATACCGCCACTTCCTGTCAGGCCCAACTCAGTTTCAGCATTGAAGCGATCGCCCTGGAAGTAACGACAGCTGTCGGCAACTGTGAGGATCCCTCGACGAGGGAACTGACCGCCGTCATCAGCAGCGGCGGCGAGGCGCCCTATACCTTTCGCTGGAGTACGGGAGAGGAACAAATACGGGAGCGTCAAAGTACCGTTTCCGTCCCCAACCTTCCTAGCTACAGCCTGACAGTCACCGATCAAAACGGCTGCGAAACCATACTATCCGAAATTGAGAATCCCTGCTTCGCCCCGCAACCCCGACCTCTTGGCCTGTATCTCGAGTCAAAAACGGTCTCACTGGCAAAACCCGTCTGTATCGACCTGCGCGTCATGGATTTTGACTACATCGAAGGCTTGCAATTCAGCATCGGGTGGGATGCCCGTCAGTTCCGCTTTGAGGAACTGAGCACCTCCGGTCTCCCCGGTTTCGGAGAAAACGACTACGCCATCACCCGGCAGAGCGACATGCAGGTGCTCAGCCTGTCCTGGTTTGATGATTCCGGCAGTGACCGGGGCATTACACTGCCGGATCACCAGTCACTGCTCACCTTATGCCTGCAGCCGGTGGGGGGAGCCGGCACCTTTCCGCTCATATTCACTGCTACGCCCACTCCCTTTGAAGCTTTTAACGAGAAGCGGGAAACCCTGAACGGAAATTTAACAGACGGCAGCATCACCTTGCTGGAGGACTTTGCCGAGGGTATACAGCTCATCGCCGGCGAAACCCAGGTCCAACCCGGCGAGGAAGTCTGTGTCGATATTACTGTCACTGACTTCCGGGCCGTGAGCAGCCTGCAGCACACCCTGCGCTGGGACCCGGCGCTACTGCGCTTCGAGCGCGTAGACTCCTTCGCCCTGGGGCCCGACACGCTTTTACTTTCTAATTTTGGCCTGACCCAGGACAACAAGCAGGGCATCCTGCGCTTTCTCTGGTCGGAGTACTACCAACCTGCCGGTCGCACCCTGGCCGACGGGGAGCGCCTTTACCAGGTCTGCTTCACCGCCCTCGACACTTCGGGCATCAGCCCCCTTGCTTTTGCCGATGAACCACTGCCGCCGGAAGGACACAGCGCGACCCTCGATGAACTCGGTATACTTACCCGGGATGGCGCTATAGCCATCGGCGATGACTTCGTCTGGCCCGGAGACACCGACGTCGATCAGGTCGTCACACATTACGATTTGCTGAACATCGGACTGGCTTTCGGGCAGGAAGGCCCCGCGAGAGCCAACGCCTCGCTCGACTGGCGCTTCCAGACGGCCGCCGACTGGCCGGGCAGCACTCCTCAATCCCGAGTCAACCATAAACACATGGACACCGACGGCAACGGCCGCATCGAACGAGCCGATACCAGCGCCCTGCGCCGGAACTGGGGCAGAACAGTAGGGAAAGAGGAGTTCTTGCCATTACCTATTCCCCGCGATGAAGACGGGGTTCCGCTGTACATTCAACCTCATTCGGCCGCTCCTGGCGCACACACCGGTTTTGATATTATCCTCGGCGACGAAAACCGAACGGCGGAAAATATCTATGGACTGTCTTTTTCCATCCGTTACGATACGGCCGCCGTAGCCCCTGGCAGCGCCGCCGTCCTCCTTACCGATTCCTGGCTGGGCAGCGCGGACAATGACCTGCTCACTATTCAGCAAGATAATCACCAGGAAGGCCGGCTGGATGTTGCCCTGACCCGTCTCGACGGTTTAAGCCGCAGTGGACGGGGCGCTATCGGTCAATTATTGGTCACCATCGAAGATGTCATCCTCATCCGTAGCGAAGAAAATTATGAGATGCCTTTTCAAATCGAAGGCGTCAAAATGATATCAGCGGAAGAAGAAATCATCCCGGTCAACACGCCGCAAACCATGGTCTCCGTAGCACTTTCTACCTCTTTGGATAACCCAGAACTGGGAGAGCAGCTACGACTATTCCCCGTGCCGGCCCGCGATCACGTCGCCTTGCTGAGCGAGCAGCTCGAAATCCGGCGCATAGAATGTCACGATGCCACGGGTCGTCTGGTTGGCCGGTATGGCCCCGGCAATGAGCTATACGTAGGAAACTGGCCCGCCGGCGTCTACGTGCTGCGTATCGTCACAAACCGGGGACTGGTTCGAAAGACCTTAATCGTCAACCCGTGATCTGAGCTAGAAATACTGAGCCTTCTAATATGTTTTCCGTCAAAAAAATCATTATGAAAAATATAGTCATTCTCCTTTTCCTTACGCTCTTAGTTCCCTCTCCAACCCTGACCGCGCAGGGGTACACCCTGAGTGGAGGTATTTCCACTGCCAACGATACGCCTGTCGAACAAGTAGAGCTCGTATTGATTAATACTGCTACCAACGAAAAACAAATTCAATTTACCGGAGCCGACGGTGTATTTTATTTTCTGAATGTCCCTGCGGGTAATTATACCCTGCAAGCGGAAAAAACGGATGCCGTCAGGGCCGGGGTAAGCACGGTTGATCTCATCAGGCTGGGCGAACACTTGCTGGGATTGGCGCCGATCTCCGACCCGCTGGCATGGCTCGGAGCCGATGTAGATCAGTCTGGCGCCCTATCCGTTTTCGACATTCAGCTAATCAGCCGGATCATTCTACAGATGGATCACGCCTTTCCGCAGTCGCCCGGGTGGCGCTTTCTCCGGGCCGGTCAGCAATTCACTGATCCTGATGATCCCTTCTCCACCGATCTCACCGGAGCGGATAAAATCTCTTTTGCCGTAGATGCTGACCGTAGTGAGCTGAATTTTACGGCAGTGAAACTGGGTGATGTGAATTTGTCCTACAAGCCGTAAGCTGCCTGCCTTACCGGCTATGAGCAGTAGGATATACTCGAGCAGGGAACCCGGACCCATTTTTAAAAAAGATTTTTGCTCCTGCAGGAGACTTTGAGGACATTCTAGGCTGGTATTAATTCATGATTTTATAAATTTGTGGAAAGATCACAAATAATAAGACCATGAACAAATACTTTACCTTGCTTGCCTTTGTATTTTTTACGGGTTTTAGCTTCGCTCAGAACAACACGGGAACCATCGTGATGGAGATAGAATCCGCGATCGTACAGCCCGGCGATTCCGTATGCCTCAATGTCAATGGCTCCGGTTTTTCCGATGTACTGGGCATGCAGTTTAGCATGAGCTGGGATCCGGACGTACTCCAGTTTGAGGATGTGGTTGGGCTCAACCTGCCGGGAATGTCCAGCAGCGACTTCGGGCTCCGTTTTATTGACGAGGGAGAGCTCACCTTTGCCTATATTGCTCCAACCGGACAGATGCTGCCCGATGCCGGTAATTTCTTCTCAGTTTGTTTTCGGGCAACTGGTCCGGCCGGCAGCAGTACCTCGGTGAAGATTACCTCCTCTCCCACTGCCGTTGAATTTGTCGGTGAAATAGACAACCTGGCACAGGTTATCACCAACTACAGTCTTATCGGCGGCACGGTGCATATTCCGGACAGTCAGGGACCCTCTGAACCGCTTTCGCTAAATGTAACCAGTGATCCGATCAGCAACTGCCTCATCGATGGGGTAGCCCAGATCACCGTAGCCGCCGCCGGCGGCCAATCCCCATATATGTATACCTGGACCGGCCCGGGCGGGCTGGTGGCCAGCGGCGCCAGTATGACCCCTTTGCGTGAAGGGGTCTACCACTTACAAGTCACCGATGCCCAAGGCGGTCAACTGGAATCCAGTTTCAGTATTTTCGAATCGGATTTAACAATCACCGGCGCCGACGCCACGGACGCCTCTTGTACGGGCTTAGCCGACGGGCAAGTCTCCGTGAGCGCCACCGGCGGTAAAGGAGACCTGAGTTACCTGTGGAACACGGGGGATACCGGAGAAGCCCTTAACGGAGTCACCAGCGGGGAGTACCGCGTTACGATCAGCGATATGTTCGGCTGCGCTACCACTCAGCAACTGACGGTGGGCGCAGGCCCGGGAGTAACAATTAATCCCCAAGCCACAGCCCCCACCTGTGGAGCTGCCGACGGCGCCGTCACATTGAATGCCAGCTCTCCCGACGGCAACCTGAATTACAATTGGAGCGACGGAGGCGATGGCGATGCCCGCAGCGGACTAACACCCGGCACCTACGCCGTCACCGTGACGGACGCCAAGGGTTGCTCAGCTACCGACAATTTCGACTTCTCCTGGGACCCGCTCTCCGCTACCCTTTCAACAGATTGCGGCCCTGATGACACCAACCAGATTAATTACTCTGCTGTTAGCAGCGCACAAGGTGGTGTCGGACCTTACAGCTTCGACTGGAGTACCGGCTTTGAGGAACAGCAGGTACAGCAAAGCAGCCTGATGTTGCCCGGCCCAGGCACTTACACGCTTACCATAACCGATGCCGAAGGATGCACCGAAACCGCGCAAATCGACGTTTCTCTTTGTGGCCAGGAGGCCCCCGTTTGGCCCGGCGATACCGATAACGACCAGGTGGTCACCCACTTCGACCTGCTTCCTATAGGCCTGGGATTTGACGAGCAAGGCCCCGTCCGCGAACAGGCCTCCCTCAACTGGAACGCCCAGGCAGCTGTCTTCTGGGGCGAAACGCCTGCACTCACCGGAATAGACCTGAAGTATGCCGACGCCGACGGCAACGGCCGCATAGAAGCCGCCGACACCCTTGCTATCGCACAACATTGGGGTCAGAGCCATGACGGCGGTGTATTTACACCCCAAACCTCTCCCTCCTCGGAAGAATTATCCCTTTTCGTCGAACCGGCTACCGTCATGCTGGGCGAACTGGCTGCTTTTAATATCATGCTGGGCGAAAACGGCGGTCAACCGGTTAGTGATGCCTACGGGTTAGCTTTCCAGATCGTTTATGACCCCGTGGCTATACTTCCGGAAAGCGTCGATGTCTCCTTCGCCGGCAGCTGGCTGGGCGACCCCGGCACAGAACTCCTGACCCTAGCCCGGAACCGACCCGATGCCAACCGCATCGATATCGCACTGACCCGCACCGACCAGAGTGGTCGCAGCGGCAGCGGAGCCATTGCCCAAATCGTATTACAGATCAGCGAAACCATGCCTCCCGGCAGTGACGGTTCCTACGACCTGCCCTTCCGCATTGAGCAGCTGCGCCTTACTGACACAGAAAACCTCATCGCCGTATCGCCCATGGAAACTACCGCAACGCTAATGCTGCCCACTTCGATTAACGATCCCGCGCTGCAGCGCCAAATACGGCTTTTCCCCAACCCGGCCGGCGACTTTCTCCGCATCGAAAGCGGCGAACTTCAGCTCAGGCGCATCGACCTGATGCTGCCCAACGGGCAAACCGCCCGGAGCTGGACAGACCGGGACCGCCTCGAACTCGACAGCTTTCCTGCCGGTACTTACTGGGTGCGGATCATCATGGATGAGGGCGTTGTCACGAGAAAATTGATCATCGCCAGATAAGAGAGTCAACACGGACAACTTTAAAGCCGAAAGTTGTATAGAGAAGTCTCTCCATACAACTTTCGGCCCCCATTAAGGTGATATTTCCAGCGATTCTTAGCCGGCCATTTCAGTTGCCGTCTTGGAAATACCGAAGGCTTCCCGAATCTTATCTACGTAATCGAGTTTTTCCCAGGTAAAGGTCTCTATCGTCATGGTTTTCTTGTCGCCGTTGCCATTGACGAACTCCACGGTTTTGGTTTCAGGTTCCCGCCCCATATGACCGTAGGCAGCGGAATCCGAATAGATGGGCGTGCGAAGCTTCAGGCGCTTCTCAATGGCGTAGGGTCGCATATCGAAGATCTCGCCGATCTTTTGGGCGATTTCTCCGTCTTTCATATCCACCTTGGCTGTATCGTAAGTCTTGACAAAAATATTGGTCGGCTTGGCCACCCCGATCGCATAGGACACCTGTACGAGCACCTCATCACAAACACCGGCAGCAACCAGGTTTTTGGCGATATGCCGGGTCGCATAGGCGCCCGAGCGGTCTACTTTGGAGGGATCCTTGCCAGAAAAAGCACCGCCGCCGTGGGCTCCTTTACCGCCGTAGGTATCAACAATAATCTTTCGGCCGGTAAGTCCTGTATCACCGTGCGGGCCACCGATGACAAACTTACCGGTAGGGTTGACATGGTAGGTGATATCGTCTTTGAATAATTTCCGCACACGGGGTTCCAGTTGCTCCATGACGCGGGGAATGAGAATGTTGACTACATCTTCGCGAATCTTGCTTAACATTTGCTCCTCGGCATCAAATTCGTCGTGCTGGGTAGAGATGACGATCGAGTCAATACGTTGCGGAATGCGGTCATCAGAGTATTCGACCGTCACCTGTGATTTCGCATCAGGACGCAGGTAAGTCATCTCCACGCCTTCCCGGCGGATGGCCGCAAGCGTTTGCAGAATGCGGTGTGACAAGTCAATGCTTACGGGCATCAGGTGCACGGTTTCCCGGGAGGCGTAGCCGAACATCATGCCCTGATCGCCCGCTCCCTGATCTTCGGGATTCTCCCGTTCTACCCCTTGCCGGATATCGGGCGACTGTTCGTGAATAGCAGAGAGGACACCGCAGGAGTTGGCTTCGAACATATAATCGGACCGGGTATAGCCGATACGGCGAATGACGTCGCGGGCGATTTGCTGTACGTCGAGGTAGGTGCTCGTCTTAACCTCTCCGGCAAGGATCACCTGTCCGGTAGTGACCAGCGTTTCACAGGCAACCTTGGAATCGGGATCAAAAGCCAGAAAGTGATCGACCAGGGCATCGGAAATCTGGTCGGCTATTTTATCGGGATGTCCTTCCGAAACGGACTCGGAGGTAAAGAAGTAAGGCATATCTTTCAGAGTTAAGGTTTACAAATCCTATACGCGCTTGAGAATGGTGCAAAAATAGAAATAGTTTAGAGAAATTTCAGTGTCAGCGTAGTCATCCGGCAAAACTACTGCGCAAACACCGGGACCGGCTGATCATCCGAATGAACCACCACTTCTTCTAGCGAATTTCGCAGGTCAGCATCTTTTTCACCTCGTCCTTGAGGTGCAGGTAACCCTCCAGCGTATCGCCGATCTGTACCGGGCCGACGCCGGCCGGGGTGCCGGTAAAGATCAGGTCACCCATCTGCAGTTTGAAAAACCGGGATAGATAGACAATGGTATCCTCGAAGGAAAACAAGAGGTCTTTGGTATTGCCGTGCTGTACTGTCTTGCCATTTTTGTGGAGCTCAAATTCGATCGCCGAGCGGTTGAACGCTCCGATTGGCATAAAACCGCTGAGGGGAGCCGCCCCGTCAAAGCCCTTGGCGATCTCCCAGGGCTGCCCTTTTTCCTTACAGCGCTGCTGCAGGTCACGCGCGGTAAAATCGATGCCGAAAGCGATCTCCTCATAATATCCAGATGCAAATTCCGGCTGTACGTGGCGCCCGTTTTTCGCCACCTTTAAAACGATCTCGGCTTCGTAGTGCAGATCGTTGGTAAACTCCGGATAATAAAGAGGTTTATTATTGACCAGGAGGGCGCTCGCCGGCTTCATAAACACGACCGGCTCTTCGGGAACAGGGTTGTTTAACTCTTTGGCATGGGCAGCGTAGTTCCGCCCGATACAGATTATTTTCATGCTTATATGATTTCATGGCTGACAGTGAAACCGCAAAGCCCCCTATCAGTACCGGACGTTCATCAATCCGGAAAGTTCTTTTGCCATGCGAACGGTTTCCTGTGCTTCCTTTCGAATTTCAGCAGAGGAAGCCTTGATCCGGTTTTTCACTTCTTTTTTATTATCCAGCAATTCCTCTTTACGCTCCCGGAAAGCGCCGGCGATATCTATCAGGGCATCGGCAACGGCGTCTTTCAGTTCCACGTATTTCAGCGAGCCGGCTTCGTGGGCGCTCATGAGGATATCGTGCGCTTCCTGACGGCCGCTGGCGCGCAGGAGGGTGAAAAGGTTTTCCACACCCGGGCTCATTTCTCCATTGTTGGCTTCGCCGGTATCAGTGACGGCCGAGCGGATTTGCTTGCGGATGCGTTTCTCATCGGCGAAGATATTGATGTAGTGTTTTTCGCCGTAGCTTTTACTCATTTTGCGGGTCGGATCGGCAGGTGACATGAGTTTGGGTACTTCCGTAAACAGGGGCTCGGGAAGTACGAAGTATTCCTTACCGACCTGATTATTGAAGCGTTGCGCGATATTGCGCGCCAGTTCCAGGTGTTGTTCCTGGTCTTTGCCTACCGGTACATAATCGGCGCGGTAGATCAGAATATCGGCAGCCTGAAGGACGGGATAGTCCAGCAAACCGGCGGAGATAAAATTGTCCGCTGCTTTTTCCTGGGCCAGTACACTTTTATCCTTAAACTGGGTCATGCGCGTCAGCTGACCGTAGGAGGTAAAGCAGTTGAAAATCCAGCAAAGTTCGGCATGTTCGGGCACCAGGGACTGGATAAACAGATTCTCCGCCTTGATCCCGGTGGCCAGCAGATTGAAAATGAGCTCCCAGGTATTTTCCCGCAGTTTTTTGGGCTGGTACGGCATGGTCATCGCATGGTAGTCGACCACTCCGTAAAAACAGTTGTATTTTTCCTGCAGCAGTACCCAGTTTTTTACCGCGCCGAAGTAGTTGCCGAAGTGCATGTGTCCCGTCGGCTGAATGGCGGATAGTACGCGTTTTTTTTGATCCATGTCGTCTTTTTTTCAAATTATCGGGGCACCTTCAACTCATCCCGTCAATCGATCCAAATTCTTACCAATTGAGGGGGTGACTTTGAGTCACCCCCTCAATGGATTCAAATTCTTATCAGAAGTAAGTCATTACCCGACAGCGGCGATAGCGGAAATTTCCACATTGACGCCTTTCGGCAAATTGGCGACCTCCACCAGTTCGCGGGCCGGCGCGGTAGCTTCGTCGAAGTAGCCTGCATAGACGGCGTTGATACGGCTGTAGTTGTTAATATCGCTGACAAAGATACTGCACTTAAGCACCTCGGCAAAGCCGACACCGGCCTCCTGCAGGATGGCTTTTATATTGTCCATAACGCGCCGGGTTTCCGTTTCGATATCGCTGATGGCAAGTTCTCCGGAATCCGGATCGAGGGCAATCTGACCGGAAATAAAAAGCGTGCCGCTATGGCTCACGGCTTGGTTGTAGGGCCCTACCGGATCGGGCGCCTGGCTGGTTTTGACTATTTTTTTCATAAAGACAAGAAAGGTTTTGGCCGGGTAAGGAATAAAACACAAAAGCTCCGCATCCTCAAGGGGGATGGGAGCTCATGCTTTATTCGCTATTCACTGGAAAGCGGGGATAGAAAGGCAGCAGGCAGGATAAGCTGCGCTGTCAGTACCTTATTTACAAAGCATGTCCGCTCACCGGTATTCATTAAAATGATTCTTTGACAAAGCCGGAAGGCGTTGAAGACGGGAAAGGTATATCTTTCCTTATCAGCGCCTCAATTTTGTCAAAGCATCCCTAAAATTCTTCTTCTGCCTTCTTCAGCAGTCGACCGCGGTAGTACAGGTTGCCCTCCACATCGTAATAAGCGCGATGGTAGAGATGCTTCTCGCCGGTTACCGAGCAGGTAGAGATCTGTGGTACCGGCGCTTTTTTATGCGTTCTGCGCTTGCGTTTGCGCTGCTTGGAAGTTCTATGCTTAGGATGTGCCATTGCTATGTGATTTAATTATCTTTCGATAGTTTTTTCCTCAATTCGTCCCAAATGGGGTTGTCTTCTACTTTTTTTTCCATCGGAGGGGCCTCTTCGGTCGCTTCCAGATAGCGGAGCATATCAAAATTGCAGGGTGGGTTTTCATCCTCCTGACAATCGTATACCTTAATCATTGGAATGGCCAGTACTACAAATTCGTAGATATACTTGGAAACATCCAACTTTTTGGTCTCCGGGCTGATGTAGATGACTTCTGCTTCTTCATCTTGCTCTTCGTAGCTGAATTTAACCAGCAGCTGCTGACTGCCCGAGATGGGCAGGTCAATGGTAGCGAGACAGCGGTCGCAGGCAGTTTTCACGGTACCCTCAAAGTCGAACTCCAGTACATACATGCTGGGACTTTTGTCCAGCGTAAATGTAAGATCGATATCTCCCTCTTCTACCGGTGCATTTTCAAAGTGCTTGAAAAAAGACTGATCAATGTGAAAATCAAACCGGTGGATGCCGTCACCTAACCCTTTTATGGGGATAGAAAATTCTACTAACCCTTCCATTATAATAAGAACTTTTATAAAGAACTGCTCTTACCCAGTTCAAAAGCGGATGCAAAGATAGGCTTTTTTGCCTGAAAATCGATATCTCGCTTGATTTTTTTAATGGCGGAGGCGCAGCGCTAGAATATAGGATTTATTTTTGGACCGTTCCGGAATAATTCAATTGAGTTTTTTTGCGTTATCTGTATATCTCCCGCAAATAGAACTCAGTAAAGGGAGCGCAGCTTCTTGACCCAGACTACGTAGAAAATCAGGTTCTTCAGCCAATGGTGCACATGACCACTATTTGGTTGGGGAAGGGAAAATCATCACTACACTATGCTCAACCCCCTATCTTCGCAGGCTCTTATTTTCATAGGACTTGCCTTCTTCCCCTGTTTTGGCTTCAGCCAAACTATGCTGCAGCCGGGTGACCTGACCGTTGTCGGGGTGAATGCCAACCTCTCTGGCTGTGGGGAAGGTAATGTCGACCTGATCAGCTTTGTCTGCTTTCGCGACATTACTACCGGCACGCTCATTGACATCACCGACAACGGCTGGGAGCGCGCCAATGCCGGCCAGTGGGGCAACTCCGAAGGCTTCATTACTGTAGAACGAACCGGCCCTACTATTCCAGCCGGAACAGTCATTACCTTCCAACTGCCCCCCGTCGGCCAAAGCGATGCCTACCAGGCCATCGCTCCGGACGGCGACTGGGCCTTCACCCAACTGAGCAACAATACCCTGAACTTCAATAACGGCGGCGACCAGATCTATTTCATGCAGGGAGGAGAATGGGACAATGGCAACGCCAGCCCCGGCAACTTCGCAAACGATGCAACATACAGTAATGGCTTCATCTTATTCGGCTTCAATACCAAGACCGGTTGGAACGCCTTCGTCGACACGTCCCAGGACAGTGGCCTGCACCCGGAAGTAGAGCCTTGCTACCACATGGAACCCAGCGGCAGCGCTACGGACTACATCAGCTTTAACGGCCCCTTCGCTGCGGCCGGGCAGCTGGAGTGGATCGCCCGGATTTCCACCCCTGGCAATTGGACTTCCTATCCCGACTGCCCCTCCTACACGGCGCCTCCGTCGAGTATCGACCTGCAAACCGCAGATATCGACCTGGCCTGCACCGTTTGTAGCGGCTGTGACACCATTCAGGAACAAATCCGGTTCATCCTCCCCGATTTCGGCGGTCCCTTCACGGTCACCTACACCAACGGTACCGATACCCTGACCGCTTCCAGCCTCAGCAATGGCGACATGGATCAGGTAGCGGTGACTAAGGATGTCACCTTCACAGTAGTCTCTGTCGAAGATGCAGCCGGCTGCCCGGTATTTTCCAATTTTGGCCCTGGCGTCGAGGTGTTGGTGGAAGTGGCTCCCCCGGCTACCGAGGCTCGCCTGGAGGGCTGTGCCGGCCCCGGTGGCTCCGCCACCTTTGACTTGCGACTCCTCGACGAAACCGTCAACCTGGGTACCGGCGACCCCGTAAGCTATTACGAAGATTTCGGCGCTACCCTGCTCATCAGCGATCCCTCCGCTTATCTCTCACCGGCCAAAACCATCTATGCCGTGGTCGGCGCCAATGGCTGTACTTCGGAAACCGTCCCCATCGAACTCACTGTCATTGAAAACCCGACACTGGAAGCCATCATCGAAAAAGAAATTACCTGTAACAGCTTTACCGACGGCAAAATCCGCCTGAATATCAGCGGGGGAGCGCCTCCCTACCGCCTCGACTGGAGTGATGACGCTTTCGATAACCAGGCGGCGCCGGCCAACCTGCCGGCCGGCACCTATAGCATCACCGTTACAGATACCAAGGGCTGCAGCGATTCCACCAGTGTCACGCTGGATGCCCCGCCTTCCCTGTCTGTCAGCTGCGGAGAATCCCAAGCGGTCTCCAGCATCGGCGGCGCCGACGGGCAGGCCGAAGTCACTATCGACGGAGGAGTAGCCCCCTACGAAGTACAGTTGACCGGCCCGGTCAGCAACGGCGCCACGCTGGATGCCCCCGGCAGCCTGACAATCGACAATCTTACCGCAGGCAATTATGACGTACAAGTAGTGGACAATAACGGATGCAGCATCAGCTGCGTTTTTACCATAAGCGCCCCAGGTTGCACGCTCAATGTCAGCGCCGACAAACAGGATGTCACCTGCGACGGATTGCCCGACGGCGCTATTGACCTGACCATCAGCGGCGGCTCCGCTCCTTTCGACATCGACTGGGATAATGACCGGCTCGACGGAATAGAGGATCCCACTGATTTGCCGGAAGGCGTTTATACGGTCATCATCACCGATGCCAACGGTTGCAACGCTACGGCCAACGCCACGATTGAATCAACTTTTCCCGCGCTTTCTGTCGATATTTCCCCCGGCGGCCCCATCTGCCCCGGCGAGTGCTCTGGATTCAACCTGCTTCTGGAAGGCACCCCGCCATTTACCATCAACTACGAGCTGAGCTTCGACGGAAGCACCAGCACGGAATCTTTCACCACCGACGCCACCCAGGATTTCTTCGAACTGTGCCCTGATGAGCTGGGACTTACCGGTAATGAGATTCAAGTCAATTTCCTCAATCTGCAGGACGCCAACTGCCAGCGTTCCATCGATCAAGCCGAAGTGATCACCCTGCTGGAGGAATCGGTCACCAACCTGGATACTATCCTTTGCGCGGGCGACAGCCTCGTGATCAATGACATTACCTACAATGCAGCCAATCCGGGCGGCAGAGAAGTCATCAGTGGCGGCAGCACCAACGGCTGTGACAGCATTGTCAACATCAGCCTGCGCTTTACACCCGCCGCTGAATTCAGGATCGATTCTACTCTTTGTGAAGGAGAATCCATCACCGTAAACGGCCAGGTCTATGACGAGGGAACGCCCTCGGGCGTTGAGGTCCTTAAAGGCCAGGCCGCTTCTGGCTGCGACTCCGTCATCACCGTCGAGCTGCAATACCAGCGGGATACTACCGTAACCCTGGAACCCATTCTCTGCACGGGTCAGAGCATAAACATCAACGGAACGATATACGATGAGAACAGGCTCAGCGGAACGGAGACGCTGCAGCGAAGCAGCGGATGCGACAGTACCGTCGTGGTAAATGTGCAACTGGTCGACGCCGTCGTCAATGAAGTCGACTCCCTGCTTTGCCGTGGAGAAAGCATCACTTTAAACGGGGTGACTTATAATGAAAATAACCTCTCGGGCCGCGACACCATTCCCGGGGGCAGCTTCAGCGGTTGCGACAGTATCATTGTAGTGGACCTCCGTTTTACGGGAGGAGAAACCCGCCTGGATCAGACCCTGTGTACAGGCCAAAGCATTACAGTGAATGGGACCGTATACGACGAAAGCAATCCCTTCGGAACGGAGATTCTTGCCTCCTCCCTTCCCGGATGCGACAGTACCGTGATCGTCAACCTGAGTTTTGACCTACCGACAACAACCGTCATCGACAGTACGCTCTGTGAAGGTGAAAGCCTCACCGTTAACAACATTGTTTACGACATCGATAATCCCAGCGGAACCCAAGTTCTGCAAAGCAGCAGCGGCTGTGACAGCACCGTGCAGATCAACCTGGCTTTTGTGCCGGGAGCTACAGCTTCGATAGAAAGCGGCGGCAATATTTGTCCGGGGGAAAGCACCGACCTGACCTTCCGCTTGTCGGGCGCCGCCTCGGCTACTATTCAATACTCGGATGATAGCGGTAATATCTTTCAGCTCGATGATATCAGCGACGGATATAGCGAACCCATTTCACCGGCGACGACGACCACCTACTCCATCGATTTCGTCCTGGTCAACGGCGCTACCTGCCCGGCAGGCGTCAACGGCTCGGTGACGGTAGAAGTGAGCGACCTTAGTGCCGCTATCGAACAGGTAGTCGACTATAGCGGTTTTGGCGTAAGCTGTTTTGGCAGCACGGACGGCGCTCTGCAAGTCGAAGCCGGCAGCAGTGTTCCGCCGCTCACTATACAATGGAGCAACGGCGCCACCGGGGAAAGAATAGAAGACCTACCGGCAGGTGAGTACGGAGTCACGGTCAGCGACGGCGCCGGTTGCACAGCCAGCGATCAGTTAACCCTGACCGAGCCGGATGAAATCCTGGTACAGAGTTCCCTGATTCCCCCCACCTGCCCCGGCGACCAGGACGGCGCTATCATCCTCGAAGCCATCGACGGTGGATCCCCGGCTTATTCCTACCGCCTCGATAACGGCGTCTTCGCTCCGCTCGTGGGCGACCTGCCCGTATTCATCCGCGATATCGGCAGCGGCTCCTACCTGCTGACTATAGAAGATAATAATGGTTGCCAAACCTCACAATCCTTCGAGGCAGCCCCCCAAACCCTTCTCAGCCTGGACCTGGGAGAAGATCAGGTCATCCGGCGGGGCGACAGCGTGCAGTTATCCCCCGCAGTCAATTTTACTGTAGATTCTCTTATCTGGTTCCCCACAGAAGGACTGCAACAGCCGGATCAGCTGCTTACTATCGCCCGCCCGCTGGTATCGACTACCTACCGGCTGACGGCCTTCGATCCGAAGGGCTGCGACATCAGCGATCAGGTTACCATCACGGTGGAAGAGCGCAGCCGCATCTATGCCCCCAACGCCTTTAGTCCCAACGACGACGGCATAAATGACATCTTCAGCCTCTTCGCCCGATCCGATGACGTGGAGGCCTATACCCTGCGCATCTACGACCGCTGGGGCAGCCTGATCTTCGAACAGGATACCCTGGCCGCCAATGTCGACCGGGAAGGCTGGGACGGGACCATCCGCGGTCTCGAAGCGCATGAGGGCGTATATGTATATATGGCGGAGGTGAATTATAACGACGGAACAAATGAGACGGTAACCGGGGAAATCGTGCTGCTGAGGTAGAGAAGGATGGGCTGCTCAAAAGCCTGGTTCTCAATCGCGAGGGGCATGTCCAAGCAAGGCCCCTACATCAACTACCATCCATTCCGAAGGCTTCTTCCTCAACCTGCGCGAGGAATGGCTCGAACGGCAGGTCAAACACGAGTGATGGATGAAACGAAATCTCATTTATTTTGCTGAAAAATACAATCCGATAAGCAAAGCGGAGAGTAGCCAGCATACAGCCTCACTCCACCCGCCGCTGAAAAATGAAAGCATCGGAATTAAACTGGTTACGGATATCTTCGAGCGCGCGTTCGAGTTCCCTTTCGCTGTCGTAACTAACGCGTACCCCGACCCGGGTAAGGCGACCGACAGGTTCGGTATAGGCTTGATAACCTGCTTTGAAGATCTCCCTGGAAAGTTCGTTGACATTCCCTGCATCTCGGAACAGGCCGATAGCGATGATGGCGTACTTTTGTCCGGGGCGGGGCGTCGAGCCTTCCGTATCCAGCGGGTTAGGATCGACAGCCTCACTTTCCATATCACTGATATCTTCGGGATCATCGAGGGAGGCGATATCTTCCCCGGATCCTTCCCTGGAAGGCTTTTGATTGATGCGGGGAGTCGGGGTTTTCTCCTGGGATGTTTCGGCAGCGTCCCGGTCACGCAGAAAGAGGAAGATCCCAACCCCAACGATGATAACGGAAAGGGCGCCAATATAGGGCAGGTAGCGCTGAAACCAGTCGGCGATCGTCGCGGTCAGCATTTTTTCCGGAGGGACTGCAGCCGGAGAGGAGTCGGTCTTTTCCGTACCGGCGACAGCACTTTTATTTCCCTGGCTTACGGGATTGAATTGAACGGTAGGCAATCCAAAAGCCTCCGTGTTGAAGTTGGTATTGTCAGGTAAAAACTGCAATTTGTTTTCATAATCCCGATACAGACGCCCGACCCGCGGAAAAATAATGATCTCCCGTTTTTCAATTGCCTGTTTTACTCCCTGTACATACTCTTCCACAGCCTGTTCCGCTTCGGCGTAGCTCAGCTGATGTTTTTTCCTGATGTAGTTGATGAGCAAGCCATCGTTAACCATCAGGTTTTCGTTGAAGTGTAGATCTTTTGAAGGAGGGTGCAATTTGCCCTGCACCCGGTCTATTTCGGCCGGCTTGTACTGGCTTTGAAAACCACCAAGGCCAGGAACGTTGACGGAATCGTGTTCGTACAATAAATCTGCTATGTAGGCGCCTACGTCAATCTGCATATTACTCGAGATATAAATACCGGAAATTTGCTTCAAAGGTAAGCCTTTTTCCCGCTTTGGCCAATCGAATAATGACAGGCGTATTACGCGGGAGCCTTAAACAATTCTTATTTTTGGCAGCACATAAACAGATTAAGAAATCACTAAATATGGAATTCACCGATACGGTTATCAATCGTGCGCGTTCTGCGGCTTTATTTGAAGAGGCGAAACAGTATTTTCCGGGAGGCGTCAATTCGCCGGTCCGGGCCTTCAAATCCGTCAGCGGACCGCCGCTTTTTGTCGCGGAAGGAAATGGTTGCCGGATCACAGATGAGGACGGCAATGTCTTCATCGACTTTTGTTGCTCCTGGGGGCCGCTCATTCTCGGGCACAATAACGAACAGGTGCGCGAGAAGATTATCAATACGGTATCTCGGGGTACTTCTTTCGGAACCCCTACCCGGCTGGGCAATCAACTGGGCAAGCTGATTATCGAGAACCATCATTATATTGAGAAAATGCGCTTTGTCAGTTCCGGCACGGAAGCTGTCATGTCGGCTATCCGGCTGGCGCGGGGAGTAACGGGAAAGAGCAAGGTCATCAAATTTGAGGGATGCTACCACGGCCATGTCGACTCTCTACTGGTAAAGGCAGGTTCTGGGCTGGCGACCTTCGGCGTCAGCACTTCGGCGGGCATTCCTGAGTCTTTCACCGCAGAGACCATTGTGCTTCCATTAGATGACCGCGACCTGCTCGACGAAACGCTGCGCAAGCACGGCGACGACATCGCCTGCATCATTGTTGAGCCCATTCCCGCGAACAACGGCTTGCTGCTGCAGGATCGATCCTTCCTCGAATGCCTGCGTCTGAAGGCCTATAAATATGATGTGCTGCTCATCTTTGATGAGGTGATCTCCGGTTTCCGGGCCGGTTTCGAAGGTGCTGCCGGTCACTACGGCATACAGCCCGATATTTTGACCTACGGCAAGATTATCGGCGGGGGTATGCCCGTAGGCGCCTACGCGGCCAGTCATGAGATCATGAGCTATGTTGCTCCCGACGGCCCGGTTTACCAGGCCGGCACCTTGTCGGCCAATCCGGTAGCCATGGCAGCCGGTTATGCTACGATCCAGCAACTACTGCAACCCGGTTTCTACGAAGAGCTGGCTCTTAAAACGGCCCGGTTTACCTCTATTATACAGGAGCACTGTGACAGACGGGGCTACGAAGTACGTATTCCGCACCTGCATTCTATTTTCTGGATCGCATTCAGTCGCGATCGCATTCTGCGCGCCGACCAGATCGACACCCGGAGCATGGAACAATTCAAGAAGCTGCATCACGAATTACTGCAACGCGGCATTTATCTCGGGCCTTCGGGTTACGAGGTCGGTTTTGTTTCGGCGGCACACCGCGAAACGGACCTGGAAGAGGCGGCGGGGCTGATCATCGAGGCGATAGATGAGGTGTTTGCTTGATGCTGGATGCTGGATGCTATCAATTCTTTATTATGAGACAGAATATCCGCCTGCGAGTACTGAGTTACGGAGTAATTGCCTACATGATGCTGGCCTTCGCCTGGTGGTCTATCCTGTTATTCATCAAAAACCGGGATGCTTTTTATGCGAAAAGGGACCTGTTGCGCATCGGCATGGTGGCCGAGGGACTGGTCGATAACGAAGAAGCATTCCGGGATAAGGAAACATTCAAGAATTTGTACAGGCAGTACAAATCACAGGAGTACATGATCCTTGGAGAAGCCGCTGTCTTCATGATCAGCCTGGTTATCGGGATGTGGCTGATCAACCGGGGATATAATAAAGAGATGACCGCCGCTCAGCAACGACGCAATTTTTTGCTCTCGATTACGCACGAATTGAAGTCTCCCATCGCCTCTATCCGGCTAGTACTGGAAACGCTGAAAAAACGACAACTGAAAAAAGAACAATCCGACAAACTCGCCGATAATGCGCTGGCCGAAACCGAGCGCCTCAACCGGCTGGTTAATGACTTGCTGCTGTCCGCCAAGCTTGAATCGACTTACCAACCGCACCGCGAGCCCATCGACCTGGAAGAGTTGCTGGAGGACCTCATCGTGAAACTGGAAAGCAAATACCCCGAAGTCAACTTCTCTTTTCACGCCCAGGAAAAACTCAATCAGATTATTGGTGACAAGCTGGGCATCACTTCCGTGGTGCTCAATCTGCTGGAGAATGCCATCAAGTATTCACCCAAACCCGCTCATATTGAGGTTCAACTGCTTCAATTCGGAAAGCGCATCCATATTGATCTCGCCGATCAGGGGTATGGCATACCTGATAACGAAAAAAAGCGCATCTTTGAGAAATTCTACCGCGTAGGCAGCGAGGACACCCGAAAAACAAAGGGAACCGGCCTGGGGTTGTACATCGTGGATCAGATCGTCCGCGCACATAAGGGAACGATCACTGTAGAAGACAACGAACCGCAGGGTACGCGCTTTCATATTGAGTTACCCGTGGAGAAAGGAGACGGAGTATTGATCTGAAACCGGAAGTTTTGCCCTGTAGAATAATCACTTCTCGATTTCCAATCGGGTTGCCCGCCGGGATCTTAATGCCCGAGGCACTAGTACACGGTGTACTAGTGCCTCGGGCCTGAGAACTTTTAAACCCTGGTTCCGACTATTTGTTAGAACTTAAATTAGCACCCAAGTAAATTACGGAAGGTATGCGCATATTACTCGTCGAAGACGAAGAAAACATCCGCGATGTCGTCAAACTCAATCTGGAAATGGAGGACTATGAGGTGGTGGCCACCGATAACGGCAAAGATGCCCTGAAATACTTTCAGGAGCAGCATTTCGACCTGCTCATCCTCGATGTCATGCTTCCCGAAGTAGATGGCTTTCAGATCTGTGAACAGGTTCGGCTGACCAACATGAAGGTACCGATTATCTTCCTGACGGCCAAAGATACCCCTATGGACCGCATCACCGGTTTGAAAAAAGGAGCCGACGACTACCTGACCAAACCCTTCGTCCTAGAAGAACTGCTGCTTCGGGTCAATAACCTCATCAAAAGAACCAGTAAAGCGCCGGACAACACGCCCGAGATCTATACCTTCGGCGGGAACACGATCAACTTCGCCACCTACGAAGCAGAGGGCAATCCCGGCAAATTCAGTCTCACCAAAAAGGAAGCCATGCTGCTCAAGCTGCTCATCGACCGGCGCAACGAAGTAGTCTCCCGGCAGCAAATCCTACAGTCCGTCTGGGGCTACGATGTCTACCCTTCCACCCGCACCATAGACAACTTTATCCTTTCTTTTCGCAAATACTTCGAGAAAGATCCCAAAAACCCCGAGTATTTTCTTTCGGTACGGGGGGTGGGATATAAGTTTGTGGGCTAAAGTATCCTCAGCTCTTTTCCAAACGGCGGCTCCCTTCTACCGTTGCCGCCGCCGTGGCCAGGGGCAGGGCGAAGAGGAAACCGACAATACTGAAGAGCAGTAGCAGAAAAACCGCCCCGTTGCCTATGGCCAGCCCGGCATTACGCCGCACAAAACGAACGCTTTGCCGCACCGTAAAATGGCGCTCCATCAGGTAATCGAGATTACCGAAGCCGGCGTAATAGGACTGAAGAATGAAGATACCCAGCGTGGTGAACGGACTGAGCACCGGAATAAGCCCTAAAAAGAGCAGGATAAGCGTAAAAAGCAATTCGCGGATGATGTTGCGCAGCGCAATGCGAATGCCGCGCAGAAGATCGCCGACCAGACGGGACAGCGAGAAAGAGACTTCTTCAGCCCTGCCTGTGATCTCCCTTTCAATTTTCTCAGAAAAGAAACTCATGAAAGGAGAGGCTAAGGCGAGCACCAGGTGTTTAAAGAGCACCAATCCCAGGGCAACGACAAAAAGACCTCCGATAATATTGGCCAGGCCTTCCAGGAAATCTCGTCCCCATTCGAAGGGATACAAGGCAATCAAACGGCGGCCGATATCATCGGAGATTCCCCAGGCCGAACCGAAGATGCCGAAACCTAAAAGCAAGCTGATCAGCCCGGGCGCCAGGATATAGCCCCACAGCCGCAGACGATTGATTAGCCGCAAGGCTTCCCCGTAAGCGGCAATGCCGGCCAGTAGTCCGTTTAGCATGGATAAGCAACTTCTTTCTGTTCACAGGTGATGAAATTTCCTATTTCATCTTTCATTTTTCATCTTTTCCTCCCGGCTCATCTCCACAAAGTCGTTCAGCAAATTGCGCACATCTTCAACAGTGAGCAGGTTGTAGCGGGCCGCGCTCTTCTGCAGGCCCACTTTTACGGTATAAGCTTCGGGTGGCATCACTTTAAAGGTATCCTCGTCCGTACTGTCATCCCCGATGGTCATGATGAAATCCCAGTCGCGCTCGTGGAGCCAGCTGAGGGTTGCTTTTCCCTTGTTGACGCCGGCGTTCTTTATTTCAACTACTTTTTTTCCTTCCAGTACCTGCAGGTCGAGGTTGGCAGTGAGATAGCGGAGCACATCGCGGAACTCCCGGACGCGTTTTTCGCCAAAATCTTTATCTACGCGACGATAGTGCCAGGCGATGCTGTAATCTTTTTCTTCGATAAAAGAACCGGGCGTACGTTCGACCAGGTTTTCCAGAACGGTCCGGATCTGATCTTTCCAGCCTCGCTCCAGGTTGGGATTGGAGATCCAGTCATCGCCCCGTTTGATCCATACGCCGTGTTCGGCCGACATATCAATGTGCAGCGGGCCCAGCCATTTTTCGAGCGTTTCCCGGTCACGCCCGCTGTTAACGACGACTTTAGTACCTTTTTGCTTATTGAGTTCGCCCAGTAATTGCAGCAATTTTTTGTCGGGCGTAACCGCATGCGGATCCGGATTAAAGGGCATCAGGGTACCGTCGTAGTCGAGGATGACCAGGCGCCGGCGGGCATTTTGATAAGCCTCATACACTTTTCTTCGCTTCTCATCATCGAGTTCAAAAGTATTCTGCTCCCGCTGTTCTTTCATGAGGGCGCGCTGCTCCCGCATGAAGGCATTTGCCCAGTTTCTGATATCGTATTTCTTGAGTTTTTTCTGCATGGTTTCCAGGCGCCAGCGCTGTTCGGATTCATTCATTTCCAGCGCATCGTGCAAGGCCATTATCAGATCGTTGACATCCTGGGGATTGACCATGATGGCTTCTGTCAGTTCATTTGCTGCGCCGGCCATCTCACTGAGAATAAGCACGCCTTTTTTGCTGTCTTCTTTACTGGCCACGTATTCTTTGGCCACCAGGTTCATGCCGTCGCGCAGGGGCGTAATGAGGGCGATATCGGCCTCTTTGTAGAGTGTAGTGAGGTCGCCGAACTCCAGAGAGCGGTAGAAATAGTTGATCGGCACCCAGTCGAATTCACCGAATTCGCCATTAACTTCACCGACCAGTTCATCGATATGGTGTTTGAGTTCCTGATACTGGTCGACACCGGAGCGCGAGGGAACGACCACCATCATCAGCGTGACTTTCCCTCTGTATTCGGGATATTCGCGCAAAAAGCGGCGGAAGCCGTAAAGTCGCTGTTCAATGCCTTTGGAATAGTCGAGGCGGTCGATGGAAATGATCAGCCGGGTAGTTTTAGCCAGCTGTTTAATTTTGAAGGAATCGTCTTCCGATTTGATATCAATCTCGGGATGAGCGTACTTTTCATAATCGATTCCCATGGGATACACATCCACATTGACCAGGCGATTACCGACGGTGAGCTTTCCGAAGCTGTGTTCGTGCCCGACGATGCGGTAAACCGCACTGAGAAAATGACGCATATAACCGAAAGTGTGGAAACCGATAAGGTCGGAACCGAGTACGCCTTCGAGGATCTGCTTGCGCCAGGGCAGGATGCGGAAAACCTCATAAGAAGGAAAGGGAATGTGCAGAAAGAAACCGATGGATACCCGGGGGTGCTCTTTGCGAATCATCTGCGGCAGCAGCATCAGTTGGTAATCGTGAACCCACACCAGGTCATTTTCCTGAATGAGTTCATTGACAACGTCGGCAAACTTTTGATTAACAGACTTATAGGCTTCCCAGTATTCGTCCTGGTAAGTGGTATACTGGGTAAAATAGTGGAAGTGCGGCCAGATGGTTTTGTTTGCAAAACCTTCGTAGTAAAGCGTAATCTCCTCACTGCTGAGAAAAACCGGAACCAGCCCTTGATCTTCCAGATCCCGGCGAACATTTTCGCGCTCAACTTCCTCGGTGACCTCCTGGCCGGGCCAGCCGATCCATATTCGCGGAAGCGAATCATCCAACGAATTAAGCCCGGTGGCCAGACCGCCAGCGCTGGGATGGTAAATTAATTTATCATCGTGCTTTTCAATAGTGACGGGCAGTCGATTGGAGATAATGACGATTCGGGACATAACAGCGTTTGTAGTTGGTTTGGATTTTAGATAATCTGATCTTCTTTTAAACCTACCGGAAAGCCCTGTCAACTTGCGGCAGAAAAAAGATACAACAAGTGATTTCTTCAACCAACTCTCTAACAGCCCCTGTTGCAACAATGTTCCATAGTTTCACGGCTTGCCGTGTTTCAGGGCTCCCAAAACCGGGGGCCCTGAAACACGGCAAGCGTGAAGTGAGTGTTCAGGCTGATTTCTTCCGTTTCTTACGCCGGGTTTTAAACAGCTCGGTCACCTCTTTTTCCTTGAGGAAGCCAAAATCCTGGAAGGTAGTAGACACGAACTTTTTGATATCCTGATAGTCCTTGCCGCGCTTGTCCGTGAAGTGTTTGAGCAGGCGTTTGACGTAGGCCATCGACAGTTCTTTCAGGCTTTGGTTAAACTGTTGATTGGCGAATATGCCCATATAAATGGGGAAGAGCTTGGTGATTTCAAAGAAATCGGTATAGTCTTCCACCTCCAGATCGTTAATGAAGCGGGCAAAATACTGATAGATGGTTTTGCGAACCACCTCGTTGATGGTCGACACCCCTTCGTGTTGAATGTAGAACAGCCTGACGGCCTCCTGCACTTCTTCAGTATTATATCCTTTGGTGTGTATCTTTTCCACCAGTTTGTAGAATTCGCTTAACTGGTCTTTAATTTTTTTATCGATCAGGGCGGCCATCCTCAGGTCGGCATCCGGGCTCAGGTCGAGCTCATCATGATCGTGCAATTCGAGCACGAACTCCAGGAAGCGCTCATCGAATTCTTTGGATTTCTTACGGGTTTCATTGAGGTATTTGGCGAGGTGCTTCCGATCGGCTTCTTCGAGATCGAAGAAAAAGCCGTAGAGGGCCATGAGTTGAAGATGCTCATCGGTACCCTGAAAGTCTTCATTTTCAATAAACTTTTTGATAGGCGGGATAAGGCTACTGTTATCCACGTCGATAAGAATCCGGTGGATGATGAAGCTACGTAGCTGAGAAAACATCGTTTTCAGCTGCGCTATAGTTTCCGGAAATTCCGCCGTCATGAAGTTGTCATTGCGGAACTGCCGCCGGTAACGCAGGTATCCGGTTTTACGCTCTTTTCGGCGCCGGTACTTATCCAGTTTCTGCGATTGCAGGAAGTAGCGGACGCGCTTATTATCGATGGTGTTGATCAGGTTGGTGATCCAGATATCGCTGCTGAGGGCAAAGCCGATCTGAATAGATTGGCCGATACGCTTCTTAAGAATATCGAAGTTAGCCGAATTGCAAATAGCCAGCAGTACTTCTTTAAAGTGGTCTTCCGGACGGGCGTACATGAACTCATCATTGATTTCTCCGCGCAGGACGGAGTAACCGAGAATTCTGGGAAGATAAAGACCCTCAAACACCTCGTCGAGAAGCACGAGTTCCAGCGGAACCAGTTGCAGAGGATCCTTGGCCGCCACCTCATCGTAGATGAGAGCGATACGCGGCTCAAACATCTCCTTGAGGCGCAGGTAATCCTCTTCCTCTTCCTCTTCCAGATACGAGGACAGTTCTTCCGAGGCTTGGATCTCGCCGGCCAGCTCTTCCAGGCCTTCCAGGTAGGATTTATCTAACTCATACATAATTTATAGGGCTCATTTTAAAGGCAAACCTGATAGTGCACTTCGAGGCACTACCAGGTTCACTAACTATAGTAGAAATAAAGTATAGCCAATTTAACTATTGCTACAAATATACCTTTTCAGGGCCATAAGTTCAAACTCCGGCCACAGGAAAGTGCATTTGAGAACGTTAAATTTAGTTAATCTCTACGGCAAAAGGGCCCGCATCCGGTCGGAAGCGGGCCCCTTCACCTGAAATTGCAGGAGCTGGAGTGTATTAGTCCTTTTTCTTCTCCTCCGATTCTTCGGTCTGTTCCTCTTCGGTAGATGCTTCTGCTTCGGCCGGCGCTGTTTCTTTTTCCGGTTCAGCGGCGCCTTCCTCCGGTTCCTGGGTAGCCGCTTCGGTTTCAGCGGGCGCTTCGGTTTCAGCGGGCGCTTCTTCGGCTGCTTCAGCCTCTGCCGGCGCTTCTTGCGTTGCTTCGGCAGCAGCGGCTTCTTCCTCCGGTGCTTCCTCTTCCTCTTCGGGAATGACAGCCGGTGTACCGCTCACCTGTTCCTGGAATTCAATCCTTTCTTCTTCCCACTTGGCCCGGCGCTCGGAAATTTTTTCCTCTTTTTTCTCTACCCACTGCTGAAATTTGGCCTCGGCTTCTTCTTCGGTGAGTGCCCCTTTGGCGACACCACGCATCAGGTGCTTTTTATAATAAATACCTTTAAAACGAAGAATAGCTCTGGCGGTATCGGTGGGTTGAGCACCATTCATCAGCCATTCGTAAGCCTTATCGCGATCGATGTCGATGGTCGCCGGCTGAGTCATGGGATTGTAGGTTCCCAGTCGCTCAATAAAACGGCCATCGCGCGGAGCACGAACGTCGGCAACGACAATATGATAGAAGGGGCGCTTCTTACGGCCTTTTCTCTGCAAACGAATCTTTACAGGCATTGGTTATTTTTAAATTTAATTTAACCATAACCCGCTTACCTTGAAGATCAAGCGGCGGGTTTTTAACGGGCGCAAAGCTACACCTTTTTTCTGTCAAGCACAAGTAAAGTTGTTCTTTTACTAAAGATTGTTTCCGGCGGAAGATTCTTGCAACAATCCCTCTGCCTTTGATATTGGGGATGTAATGAATGCTTAAGGGACCGCAGAAAAATAAATTATGAATAATCGTGTTATAAATTATTCTGTACACAACCCTAAAACAGGTCATGCTATGATAAAACCCCTGCTCCGTAGCTTCCTACTACTCGTTTTGCCTGTTTGGCTTTGCGCTCAGGCAGAAATCGGCGGAATTGTCAACCGATACGCTGCAGTAGAAGATATTGAATTCTGTTCGGCGCAGCTTCTGCTCTCCTCCTCAGAAGGTTTTGCTCCCGGCGACGACATTTTGATCATCCAGATGAAGGGCGCCCGGCTTAGCATCGAGGAATCGCCTGCTTTCGGCGACCTGCTGGATCCGGGACAGGCGGGCCGCTTTGAACGTGCACGCATCAGCACCATCAACGGCAACCGGCTTACCCTTGAGAACGCGCTGCTCCACGAATACGACCCCACCGGGCAAGTGCAGGTAGTCAGCATTCCGGTTTACGAAGAGGCCACCGTGGTCAGCACATTGCAGGCGCCCGGATGGAACGGCGCCACGGGCGGCGTGCTCATTATAGAAGTCAACGGCGTCCTGGAGCTGGAAGCTGATATTGATTTGAGCGAGACGGGTTTCCGGGGTGGGCTTTCCGACGTCATCCAGGATACGGAATGCAATTTTTTAACAGCCGTCCGCGACTACGGGGTCGAGCGCAACAGCTGGAGAGGAGCCCCCAAAGGAGAAGGTATAGGGGTAACCCTTGACAGGGAAAACGGCCGCGGTGCACAGGGCAACGGAGGTGGTGGCGGCAATGATCACAATGCCGGTGGTGGTGGTGGCGCCAACAGCAGTCCCGGCGGCAGCGGCGGGGAAAACCGCCAGAGCGGCTTCGGGTGCGACGGCGCTTTTCCCGGCCTGGGCGGCAAAGCGGCTCCGATCGATTCTGCCCGCCTCTTTATGGGCGGTGGCGGTGGCGGAGGTCACGAAAACAACGACAATGGCTCGGACGGCGGACAGGGGGGCGGTATCCTGCTTCTTTTTGCCAATACCATTGTGGGTAATGATCAGGTGATTCGAAGCAACGGCGGCAGCCCTGCCCTTACTACCGGTGACGGCGGCGGTGGCGGCGGGGCCGGCGGAACCATCGTCATCCAGGCTCAACAAATCGACGGCCCGCTGCGGGTGGAAGCCTTAGGCGGCGAAGGCGGATCCATTGACAACCGTAACGAAAACCGATGCTTCGGCCCCGGCGGCGGCGGCAGCGGCGGGCGCGTACTGAGTAATCGAAGTGCAGTCCTGGATACGGACGTCCGGGGCGGCAGCCCCGGCCAATCGATCAATTCAAGCAGTTGCGGCGACGGCCCCAACGGCGCCCAGGCCGGCACGGAGGGACTGATCACTCCCTTCGCAGGCCTTCCCCAAAGCGAAGAACGCAACGAAGCGCCCGCCATCGTCAGTCAACCGCCCCCGCAAAGCGCCTGCCCCGGCGACTCGCTGCGCCTAACCCTGGAAACGACAGGCGCCGGACTACAGTTTCAGTGGCAGATAGACCAGGGGAATGGCTTTGCCCTCCTCGAAGAAGATGATACCCACCAGGGAACTCAATCCGCAACGCTGACCTTGTTCAACCTGACCCCCGGTATGGACGGATACCGGTATCGTCTCCTGCTCTCCACCGACTGCTTTGAAGATATCATTTCCGAGCCGGTGCTGCTGACTATTACCGGGCCGCCCGAAGCCCGCTTCGAATTCACACAACAAGGAAGCACCTTGTCCTTTGACAACCGTTCAGCTGGCGCCGACCGCTACGAATGGAACTTTGGGGATGGCAGCACCAGCGATGAAACCAGCCCCGCGTATTCGTACCGAAACCCCGGGGAATATACCGTCACCCTGGTCGCTGTCAATGCCTGCGGGCGGGACACCAGCCGGCAAACAATAAACGCCGGACAACTTCCCGCTGCCGCCTTTACTTTTGACCAGGCCAACGGTTGCTCCCCGCACCTCGTTCGATTCTCCGATGCTTCCACCGGCCTGTTCGATCAATACGAATGGCAGTTCCCGGGAGGAGACCCCGCCAGTTCCAACGATCCCAACCCGCAGGTGATTTATCGCCAGGCAGGTGCGTACAGTGTGACGCTGCGCATACAAGGCGCGCTGGGCGCCAGCACGGTTACCCGCAATGAAATCATCAGGGTGCAGGCTTTCCCCGAACCGGTCTTTGACTTTGAAATAACCGGCCCCGGGGAAGTCAGGTTTATCAACCGTTCTTCCGGCGCCGAGAGCTATCGTTGGGAATTCGGCGACGGCCAGGTCAGTGAGGAAGAGCAACCCGTACATACTTACAACAGCAACGGCGTATTCGAAGTAACGTTAAATGCCCAGAATGGAAGTTGTGCCAGCGCCACTAGCCGAACGGTCGCTATTATACTCACCGGCCGCCCCTCCCCCGCCCTGCCGCCGGGGATGAAATTGTTTCCCAACCCCAGCAGCGGCCTGATTTACCTGGAGACAGACCATCCCGGACTTTGGCCACTGCAGTGCCGGGTGTTCAGCGCCCAGGGACGCAAACTGTTGGACGAATTCCTGGGGAAAAACGGCTCACTTGACTTGAGTCAGCTGCCTGCCGGAACCTACCTGTTGCAACTTCAGTCGCAGCAACGAACATGGGTATCGAAGATCAGTATCATCCCTTGACCCGGATTGAAAGCCTTACTGATGCGGTCGCTGGATAAACTCAGACTCTTCGGTGACCTCCATGACATTGATACCGAAGTTTTGCAGGATGGCGTAAAGGATAATCAGGATAGCCAGGATGAGGAAAAAGAGTTCCCAGCGGGTAATGAGGCGGCGGTTGTTCTCTGAATCTGCCATGGGTCTAGGGTATTAGGTGTTTTCCGGCAAATATACGTCTTCTTACACTTTTTGATTTATCCTGTTTTTCGTTTTGGTTTTCAAAACTCCATCCGCAGCCGCAGGTTGATCCGCCGGGAAGTCAGGTAATTGGGGATAGCGTACTGCTGTTGAAAGACGGTTTTGATCCAGGTATTGCCGGTTTGGTTTTGGACATTCATCAGGTTAAACACCTCCAGGCTGAGCCAGGTATTGCGGGTAAAAGAAAGCGGATGTTGCGGTTTCATTGCACGGCGTTCCATATCCCAGAGCTGAATAGAGAATCCGATGTCTATCCGGTGGTAGGGATTGAAGCGATAGGTATTCCGGTAGATCACATTATTATTTGGCAGGCCAAAGGGCAACCCTGTACCTACGGTCATATTGAGATGCATCTTGAAGTTTTCATTTTTGGGCAGGTAATCCTGAAAAAAGACGGAGAGCGTCATGCGCTGATCGGTCGGTCGGGGCACATCATTTACCGGAGAGGCCTCTTCTTGACCGACATCGCGGCGCAGGTGCTGAACCCCGTCAATTCGTTCGCGGGCCGTGAGGAAAGACAGATTGATCCAGGACTCGGCGCCCGGCACAAATTCGCCGTTGAGCCGGAAGTCGACACCCGCAACGTAACCGCTGGCGTCATTTTCACCCGAATACCGGATGCGGACGTTCTCGATGTCATAAGACACCATATCCCAGAGGCTTTTGTAATACACTTCGCTGATAAAGCGGAATTTTTTCGGGTTGGTTTTGCCCAGGTAAAAATCCAGGGTCATGCCTCCGACAAGATGGGCGGATTTTTGCGCCAGCACACCGGTATTGACGGCGCCGTTAGGAGCACGCAGTTCGCGGTAAAAGGGCGGCTGGTAGTAGAGGCCACCGGCCAGGCGGAAAGAGATATCGGTTTCCCAGCTAAGTGGTTTATACTGCAACTGGGCGCGTGGGGTGATAAAGAATTCCTTATTCAGGTCCCAGTAGGCGGCGCGCAGACCGGCGGACACTCTCCACTCGGCGCGATCGTTATCGCGGAAGGTGTAGGTGTTCTGCAGGTAGGCCGAAACGCGATGAGAATTCAACCTGTTTTGTGACTTGAAGACACTAAAGAGCAGCACCTCATTGGGGTCGTAGGGCAGCGAATAACCGGCGGAATCGAGGCGCTCCCATTCCTTGATACTGTCGTCGATAGTTTCATTCTGATATTTAACGCTCCACTGCAGGAAGTGGCTGGCGGAGATGCCTGAGTTGTCTTGTCGCTGAAACTCCACGCCTCCTTTGTGCTGAAAGTTGGTTACGCGGGCGTCGAGGAAGTTACGTACAAACTGATGCTGCGTACCGGTGCCCAGCTCCGCCAGCACCTCGCCAAACTGACTGCTGCCCAGGCCGGAGTCGATCTGCCGCAGGCTGTAGTGCCCGAGAATATCGAAGCGTTCGTTTTCGTCACTGGTATAAGTAGAAGCCAGAAATTTTAGAAAGAGAGGATTCTTCTGCCGGGTGGGCAGGTAAGTCAGAGAGACGCCTCCCAGCGAAGTGGTAAAGTCCGTGACTTCCTGTCCTTCAAATACACTGAACAGTTCCAGGGAGAAGTTAATCAGGCCGAAGGCGGTGCTTCGCTCCGTAGGAGTAAAGCGATACACTGAGCGGTTGTAATTCGCCAGGAAACCCAGTTGCCAGTCGCGCGACAGGTCATAGGTCACATAGGCCTGGACATCCGTGAAATTAGGCAGGTACTCCCCTTTGATATCCAGCGAGCCCAGCAGATAGCGGTTGGTTTTGTAGCGCGCACCGACGAGATAGCGCAGTTTGCGGTAACCATCCTTACCCACGTTGAAGCTGCCTTCCAGGTGGGCCGAGGCGCCCAGCATGCTCATACTTACGGAGCCCCGCAAACTGTCGGGGCGTTTATAGCTGATATCCAGTACCGAGGAGAGCTTATCGCCGTAGCGGGCGTCAAAGCCGCCCGAGGAGAAGGTAAGGTCGCGGATCAGATCGATGTTGGGAAAAGTAAGGCCCTCCTGCTGACCGGCACGGATGAGCTGGGGGCGGTATATTTCAAAATCGTTGACATAGACGAGATTTTCATCGTAGTTGCCCCCCCGAACATTATATTGCGCACTCAGCTCTCCCCCCGTACCGCCACTTGCGCCTAGTGCGATATGAGGCAGCAGGCTTTCGAAGTTGCCGGAGGTGCTGGGCACCAGTCGCAGTTCTTCCACCGTTTCCCGTATCATCCCACCTTCCTGGATTTTGCTCTCCCGGACGATCACTTCCAGGTCGGACTCCAGGGGGGCGAGACTAATATCCACCTGTCGATTGCTGCGCGGCGGTAAGGGCGAGATCTCCGCCTCTATTTCTTTATAGCCTACCCGGTTGACCACCAGGGTAAATGCCGTGTTAGCCGGAGCGGTAATCCGGTATCGCCCGTTGGCTGCCGTTTCTACTGCCGTATTGCTGTCTTTAATGTATACCGTCGCGTATTCCACCGGTTTTTCCGACAGAGCATCCTTGACGATGCCCGTGATAGAAGCCTGGTCAGCCGTCTGTCCGGAAGCGCTAAAAAGCAGGCATAAAAAAAGTATACTCGGGTAAAGTGACTTCATCTTCTCAACATTCAATGAAAAACGGGCTTACCCACAGCGGGCAACACCCTTTGGTAAACGCCGTATTCAGGACTTCATTGTAAAGAAAAGGCGGCTTAACCCGGATTAAATGTCCGCTGTCGTCAATAGCCGGGGTCCGCCTAAATAAATTTGCGGACTTCCGAACCGATTTCCTTGAGACGTGAAATAGCCAGAGCGGGATCCTCCGTTTTGAAGATACTGCTCCCGGCAACCAGCACCTGTGCGCCTGCCTGCAATACCTTTTCGGCATTTTGGAGGCCGATGCCCCCATCCACCTCGATCATGGTCCCCGTGTTACGAACCACGATCATATCGCGCAACTGCTGAATTTTGGGTATTGTCCGGTAGATGAACTTCTGCCCGCCGAAGCCGGGGTTGACCGACATGATGAGCACCAGGTCGAGATCTTCCAGCACGTCTTCCAGCAAACTGACCGGCGTATGCGGGTTCAGGGAAACCCCGGCTTTAGCACCTGTCTCCTTGATTTGATGAATCGTCCGGTGCAAATGCGTACAGGCTTCGTAGTGCACCGTAATAATATCGGCCCCTGCCTTTCGGAAATCCGCGATGTATCGTTCGGGCTCCTCGATCATTAAATGTACATCCATCGGTTTCTCGGCCAGCGGCTTGATCTGTTCAATGATGAACATCCCGAAAGTGATGTTGGGCACAAAACGCCCGTCCATCACATCGCAGTGAAACCAGTCGGCTTCGCTGCTATTGATCAGTTCAATCGTTTCCCGCAGGCGAGTAAAATCTGAGGCGAGTAAGGAAGGAGCGACCAGGTGTTTCATACTTCTACGGTTTTACCGCTCCAAAGGTAAAAGATTCTCCAGCAAATCTTCCGCTTTGACGCCGGTAAAAAGCTTTGAAAGGCTATCTACGAACAAAAAAAAGAGGATATCAATCGATATCCTCAAAAATCGTCGTCCATGAGATTATAAAAAGTCGTCGTTCGTGGGATTGTAATTCGCAGGTAGTTAAGTGTTTGACTACCAAGATATATTCAGCATATTTGTCAGTAGTAAGTCGTTCCTTTCTTTGTTCCTTACAAATATCAGCTATGCTTCCCGGTTTCGGTAGTACAAAAATAACGAACACTGTCCTGTTAAAATAATCTAAAAAATTATAAAAGCCTGTAAAACAAATATTTATATCAAATTTTGATCTAAAAACTGTATTTTACTCCGAAATTAAAAGCAGCATTTTTTTATTTTTTTAACCTTTTGAGTCTACTTCCTTTGCATTCGCAGCAAAAAACAAGGGATAATCCCGGATCATTCGCCACAAGAGGCCAAAGTGGGGGCAGGCAGGAGAGAGACACGGAATCGTATCCCCGGATACGGTCAGCATCCCGTAACCGAAGGGCCGGGAAGAAAACGCGAGTGCCTCCGGCATTAAGTAATTGATAATTTTTTGGGAGACTATTTTGGCGGTAGCCAAGGCGCGAGGCGGGAAGATGGCCGTAGCTACCTGACCAACGAGCAACGCAGGATACCGCCAAAAGAGGCCGCGAAAATTGTCAAGTATTTAGTGCCGGAGGCACTAAGTACAAGGAACGAAGTTTTGACGACCGGATACTCCTCTTTGGGAAGGTCTGGCGTCTGATATCTGGTTTCTGACGTCTTTTTGATCCGACAAGATTAAATTCCCTGCACTTAGAATGCGGGCCTCTGCCTCGCCGAAGCGGGCTACGGCCCGGCGTAGGCGGGCAATTTGATCTCGAAATAGATTATTCCATCAATGATCCGGTTAAAAGCCTCCAGTACTCTGAGGCTGTTTCATTTAAGTGTTCAGAATTTATTATAGGCTATTTTTTTTGTCAGGCGAAGCTCCCCGACCCTTTGGGTACGGGGCAGGCTTTTTTGAGCTTCATAGCTAAGGCTATGGAGCTAAAAAAAGCTGAAGCATGACAGAAAAAGAGGCATAAGAAAACTGAAGAATTAAGTGAAACAGCCTCTCTGTACCAGATACCTTGAAAGAAAAAAGGGCGCCGCTTGACAGCAACGCCCTTTTTAACGCACTCATGAGATTATAATTCCTTAGAAAAGATGAAAATCCGGCCCGAGGTACTCCCCCCCTTTTGACCTCGGGACCGGTTTTTCAATAGGATTAATCTTTGTTAGTAGTAGTTCGCAACACGACTGGAATTATAATTTGCTAGTAGTGAGTCGCATTTTTTATCACGCTATAGTGTTTCATCGTGAGTTCCTTACAAATGTCGGTGTAAATCCTTTAGTATCTAAGTACATTTTAATATCTTACTGGTCAATTGGGCTAGCTCTATAAAACGCAAATAACTATAAATCAATAATTTATTGCCAAAAATAAGCTGCGAACTGGATTAAAACACATTAAAAAAAACGATTTTTTAATCGATTTTGCGCTTTCTGGAAATAAAAAAATAAAGCTTATGATGCAAAGCCGTCTGATCAAGTACCTGAGAGCACTGTCCGTCCGGGATCGCGAGCGGTTCAGGCAGTTTGTACAGTCCCCCTATTTCAATCAGCATGAACCGACTATACAGTTGTTGGAGATTATCCTGGATGCCCTGAAGGAAGAGAAAGAGCTGAAGCGCAAGGTAGTTTTCCGGGAGTTGTACCCCGACAAAAAGTACCGGGAACAGACGATCCACAATCTGATGTCTTCGCTCATGAAACTTTATCAGCGTTTTTTGGCGCATGAGCATTTATCCAATGCCCCCTTCCTGGAAGAATTATCTATGCTCGAAGAGGCTTACGACATCAATCAGTTTGACCTGCTGACCAACCGGACGCAACAGCTGGACAAACAACTGGATAAGTACGAACATCGCGACGCGCAGTACCACTACGCACAGTACCGGCTCAACCAACTGGAAGGCTACTACGTGGCCGGCTATATCGACCGATCGAATTCAAAGCAGCTGCAAAAAATGCTCGATCATTTCGATTGCTACTACACCGCCGTGAAGCTCCGCAACTGCTGCCGGCTGACCGCTAACATGATGGTGATCAACACTCAATATAACTTTCACTTTCTGGAACCACTGCTGCAGCATATCCGTGACAACTGGGATTTCTTCGGCAAGGAACCCTCCATTGAGCTGTACTACACTATTTTGCAAAGCCTGCAGGAGGAAGACCAACCCGAGCGATACGCCCACCTCAAAGAAATGATGGCCTCCAAAATCGATCAACTCTCGCCGGTGGAAGGCAAAGATCTCTACGAGTTTTCCTATAATTACTGTATCCGGCAAATCAATTCCGGCCGAAGCCAATACCAGTGGGAATTATTCGATCTCTACAAGCAGGGGCTGCAAAACGGCCTGCTGCTCTACGAGAACAACTTCCTTTCGGAATGGGACTACAAAAACATCGTTACCCTGGGCTGCAAACTCAAGGAGTTTGAATGGACGGAGCGCTTTATTGAAAACTATAAAGACCGGCTGCCGGCCCACCGCCAGGAAAACGCCTATAAGTACAACCTCGCCAACCTGTACTACAATAAGAAGATGTATGAAGAAACCCTTTCGACGCTGCACCAGGTGCAGTTTACCGACGTAAAGTACCACCTCAATTACAACTTCCTCCTCTTGCGCACCTACTACGCCATGCAGGATACAGAAGCCCTGCTTTCGCTACTCGAAACTTTCCGCATCTACGTCATCCGAAACCGCAAGATGACCGCCGAGCAAAAGCGGGGCTACACCAACTTCATACGCTACGCCAAAAAGCTGGTGCTGCTGCGACACCAGGCCTCCACCTACTCCAAGAAAACGCTGCAGGAGAAGCTGTCTGCCCTGGCGGAAAAGATCAGAAATACAGAACATGTCATCAACAGCTACTGGCTGCTGGAGGAATGCCAGCTGGAACCGGCAAGGGAAGGACAGACAATTTGAGGCGACTAAAGTGCGGAACGGACGGGCCGTCCGTTCCGCACTAGCGTTTTTATTCAAATATTTCCGATCTTGCGCCATGCGCTATACGCTCTCCTCCCAGCAAACCCGAACTACCGGTAACACTATGACAAGATCAATCCTAACGCTATGTCTGCTCTGCACTTACCTGTTTCCGCTCAGTGCCCAGGAAGCTTCGCCTAAGCGGGAGTTTCGCGCCGTGTGGGTGGCTACTGTCAAAAATATCGATTATCCCCGGCAGCCCAGCGCCGATCCTGATGAGTTGCGCGCCGAATACCGCCGTCTGTTGCGGGGCTTTCGCGAACTGGGGCTCAACGCCGTCATCTTTCAGGTGCGGCCCGCCGCCGACGCGTTCTATCGCTCTGCGCTTGTTCCCTGGTCTGAATATCTGACAGGCTACCAGGGTATCGGTCCCAAAGAAGGCTTCGACCCCCTGCAGTTCCTCATCGAGGAAACGCATCGCCACGGCATGGAATTCCACGCCTGGCTCAACCCCTACCGGGCTACTACCAATCTCGACACCTTGACGCTCTCGCCGCGGCATGCTTTCTACCAGCACCGCGACTGGATGATCCGCTACGGCAACAAGTTTTATTTCAACCCGGCACTCCCGGAAGTGCGCCGGCACCTCAACGAGGTGGTGGCCGAACTGGTACAAAATTACGAGCTTGACGCCATTCACTTCGACGATTATTTCTATCCTTACAAGGAACTGGGCGAGGTGTTTCCCGACAGCCTGGATTTCCGGCGCTACGGCGCCGGCCTTCGCGATATTGAAGACTGGCGGCGCAGCAACACCGATGCGCTGATACAAAGTCTGTCGGAAACCATCCGGAAGCTAAAACCCCATGTTCGTTTTGGCGTAAGCCCCTTCGGCGTCTGGCGCAATATGGAGCGCGATCCCAGCGGCTCCCCTACCCGCGCGGGCGCTAGCTCCTATGATGACCTTTACGCCGATGTACTCAAATGGCTCAGAGAGGGCTGGATCGATTACGTCGCCCCGCAGCTCTACTGGCATATCGGCTTCGAATTGGCCGACCACGAGCGCCTGCTCGACTGGTGGAGCCGCAACAGCTTCGGCAAACAACTCTATATCGGTCACGCTTTTTACAAAATCAATAATGACCGCTATGAGGCCTGGCGCCTTCCGGAGGAGCTGCCCCGGCAGATCTTGCTCAACCGGCGCAACCTCAGCAGTTCGGGCAGTATCTTTTTCCGCTCGGAATTCCTGCTTCGCAACCCCCTGGGGGTCACGGACTCGCTACGGCAGCTGTATGAGCAGCCCGCGCTGGTGCCGGAATCGCCCTCTACAGCGCCCGCGCCCGCACAGCCACAACTGAAACGCCCCCGCTCCCGCCCCGACGGCATCCTGCTGCACTGGCGTCCTTCCCGGGAAGAAAGGCGATCGGAGCAGCTGCCGGCCTACTACGTCATCTACCGCTTCCCGGCAGAAAAGGGCGGCAGCTTCCAGGATCCGCGCTATATTCTTACCGTCACCCCGCACCTGCTCCACTGCGACCGCAATTACTACATCGATTACTCCGCCGAACCAGGCACACCATATATATATGCCATCTCGGCGGTGAACCGCTACCACCGCGAAGGTCCGCCTAAGACGACAATTATGGTTAGGAAGAGATGAGTTCTTGAGTTGTAGAGGCATGCGTTCGTCAATTCGCGCTTACCGCAACAGACCTGCTATCCTTCTGTTCCACAATTCTGTGGTTGTGATTCAAATCGCTTTGTTGTTCTGTCAGTTTCTGTCCGACCGATCGAAAGCCGATAATCTTTCCCATTTTGCAAGGCCTTCCATTTGTCGTAGCTGTCGACTATCGACTTTCCCACAAAGGATAATGCAGGTTGGGCCATCTCCGGAGCATTGGACGCCACTTCATCCCCCCAATACTAAGGTTCCTCACCCCATCCCCAGGTGCGATACCTGTTCTTCTTCCAGCAGGGGCATGCGTTTGTAGCGGAGCAGGAGCTGGATCGTAGCCAGTACGTCTTTTTCACAATAGTGTGCGATGCGTTCCAGGTCTTTTTCATTCCAGTAGACGCGGCCGACCTCGCTGCCGTCAATATCCGATTTGGGTGAGGGGAAGTCGAGAACGGAAGCCAGCAGGCGCAGCGAGGTATAGCTTTTATAATCGCCGAACTTCCACAGCTCCATAGTATCCAGAAAGTGCTTGAGTTCCCAGGGTTTCCTGCCGTGGATCTGCAGGGTGCCGGGGAAGGGCAGTTGGTTAGCTACCAGGCGGCGGCAGAGGTAGGGGATGTCAAATTCCTTGATGTTGTGGCCGCAAAAGAAATTGCGGTTGGGATCGTTGTAATGCTGGAAAATCAGCTGGGAAAAAGCATGCAGCAATTCCGCCTCGTTTTCGCTGGCGAAGGATTTGAGGCGCACGCGCAGTTGTTCCTCCTCCTTATTGCGGTACACAATCCCGACGGAGATACAAATGATTTTACCAAACTCCGCAAAAATACCGGCCCGTTCGGGATAGAGTTCCGCGGCTTCTTCCAGGGTGACTTCGTCGTCGTAACGCCGCAGCACAGAACGGGATTTCAGGCGCCAGAGTTCCTGCATTTCTTCATCCAGCTGCTCAAAATCGGCGCGGCCGGAAACAGTTTCGATATCCAGAAAAAGCACCTGGGCGAGATCTATCTGATCGATCATACTTCTTATTCAGTTTAGGGTAAATATCAGGATTTTTAACGAAAATTCATCTTTGTTCCTAATCGACTTTCCCCGGCGCCCTTTTGATTTTTTGTTTTCAATAATAACCAGACAAACAGGATCATCCAGATTTCTCATTTCTTATTTCTTATTTCTCATTTTCTTCCCCCCCATACAATACCTTATAAATGAGGGCCGTTTAATGATTTGTCGCGATAATTTTTATCCGACCGGCTAATTTTTCACTAAACAAAACATTATGGCTACTAGCAGTTCAAGCCCGAAACCGAATCCTACTCCGAACTCCGGGAACAACAAACCCGGAGGCGACAATTCCAAGCAGCGTATCATCGCCATTGCGGCGGTGGTCATCATCGCCCTGTTGGGTGTCAACATTTTCTTGTTGGTCAATCGCTCGCAGCAGGTGAAAGCCAAGCAGGAGCTGGCCTCCTCGCTGGATGAATCGGAACAGTTGAAAGCGGAGTTGGAAAAGCAGTATTACGAAGCCTTGTCCGAACTGGAAGAAATGCGTGGCAGCAATGAGGAACTCAACCTGCTGATCGAAAAGCAGAAAGAAGAACTCAAATCTTCCAAAGATCAGATCGACGTGCTGCTACGCGACAGCCGCAACCTGGCGGCTGCCCGGCAGAAGATCAAGGATCTTAACGTGCAGGTCGAGGGGTACCTTGCGGAAATTAACCAGCTGCGCGCTGAGAACGAGCAACTTGCCGCCGTCAACACAGAGCTTTCCGAGGAGAAAGACTCGCTGTCGACCGAGCTGGTCAGCGAACGCAGCGCCAAAGAGGAACTCTCCCAGGCCAAGGCCGAGCTGGTCAGCGAGCGCGAGCAGCTGCTGACGGAAAAAAGCGCACTGTCGCGCAAAGTTAACATGGCTTCCGTCGTGGATGTCCAGGAGATCGACGTTACCGGTCTGAAAATCCGTAACAACGGCAAGCGCGCCAAGAAGCGCTACGCCAAGAACGTGGATGAGCTCGAGGTGTGCTTCAATACCACCGCGAACGAAGTGACCGAGCCGGGCGTAGAAGAGTTCTACATCCGCGTCGTCAACCCGCTGGGCGAAACGCTGGCCGTCGAAAATCTCGGCTCCGGCACCCTGACCAACCAGGAAACCGGCGAGCAGGTCCGCTATACCCAGGTCAAAGAAGTGGAGTACGACCGCGATGCCAGCTCCCTTTGTCTGGTATGGGCTCCGAATCAGCCCTTCCAGGAAGGCGAATATCTCGTAGAGATCTACAACAAAGGCTATCTGGCCGGCAGCTCTACCTTCGAGCTGAAGTAATTAGAAGAGATTTCAGACGCCAGACACCAGATGCCAGACGGCAAAAGGATCATCTGGCCTCTTACAGGAACAACAGAACGCCGGAGCACCTTACTCCGGCGTTTTTGTTTGAACCAAAGCCACGGCTTATCGGTTTACGAATCACAAAAGAAGTAATTCGAAATACCGCACACGCTATGTCCAAGAAAAAGGAGCAACAGGAATCCAACGAGGAGTTCGTTAACCCTATCGACCCGGATAAGATCGCGGAAAACCCACATTCGCTTCCCTATGCGCACAATGTGGGCAGCCAGATCATCAAGCCCATCGACAAGGGGCGGGTCAAAGGGCGCGCCGTCTCGGCCATGTACGAACAAACCGATGCCCAGCTCGATCAGATCCGGGAGCAGGTAGAACTGCTGGCCCGGCAGGCCCGCCAAATTCACGATCGTGTCAAGATCTCCGAGGAGATCTATTTGGCAGAAATGAACTTCGCCCCTCTGATCGGCGACCGGTACCACCTGTATCGCCGATCAAACGGCAAGCCTGTCCTTTCCCTCGTCGGACCGCGCGAGTGGGGTAGCAGCTGCCCCTACGAATTCGTAGCTAGCGTGCGGATGCTGAGTGATCATACCTGGGAAGTACTGGAGAAGAAGGACAAAGAAGAAACCGGCGGTTGACTTCCCGTCATGGATCCAGCTCCTCGTCTACCCGAAAAAGTCGAGAGTCCATGATCTATAGTCCACAGCCACGGCAAATGGAAGGCCTTTCTAAAACCGGAGAATGGTGATTTCCGGTAAGTTTGATCGTTGGACAAATATCTTTACTGGACGCCGCCAGAAGTCTTTAGACTTTCTTTTGGAAAAAAGAAAACAGTACAGTCTGCTGTTGGTCGAGTGTCTATCACCTCGACCAAATATTCTGTGATCTGTGACCGCTTCCAGGATTTGACTACGAACTTCCGGCGGCATCCACTTAAGTAAAACCAAAACTTCCAGAAAACGAGCTCAAGCATTCTCAAACCATCTAAACGCCTGCTCACATGACTTTTGCTGCCATCCTGTTCCTTTTTTTCACCTCATTCCTATCCAGCGGCCCCGACATCCACTGGCTGACGCCCACCGAGCACGACTTCGGTGACATTATCAAGGAGACGCTGGTGGAATATGCCTTCGAATACCGCAACGACGGCCAGGAACCGTTGACGATCGACAATCTGCGCCCCAGCTGCGGCTGCACCACCCCTGACTGGCCACGCGAAGCCATCCTCCCCGATTCTACCGGCACAATCAAAGTGGTCTTCAGCGCCAGGATGCCGGGAAATTTTCGCAAGCTGATCAAGGTGTACTTCTCAGGGCAGCGGAAGGCGGAGAAACTGTATGTCTCCGGATATGTGGAATGACGGCACGCTTTTCGCTGTTGGCTGTTCGCCATTCGCAGCGATGCCGGGGCAAACCAGGGACACCCCGCCGAAAGCAAGGATCGGCGCCTGCAAGAAAGCGGGCCTCCCTAGTATGAATACAGTTTGCCCGGTTGGGACCGATACCGAAAAGCCGGTAGCCAACCGCTCGCTTACATTCGCCCTCTCCTGCCTATCCGGGATTACAGGCATATCGTCGATAAAGCCCGCTTCTCCTTGGAATTAACCACTCCTTAAGTTTTTGATCTTGCAATTTAAATTATCTTTGCAGCGATTTAAAGTCCGGGCTTTAGATGCCAGATATCAGACTCCTAAATCCTGATCATCAGAGGTGCATCCAAAAAGATTAATGATTGGCCAGGCTTCAGGAGAAAAGCAATCCGGTTGATCTTCCCGACATCTGGCGTCTGACATCTGGCGTCTGGCATCTTTACTCTACAAAAGAAGAACATACATGTGGTTTGTCATCTTTCTACTTGTCGGATATATCCTGCTGAGCATCAGCCTGTACTTCGTTTTTGAGAAGGCCGGTGAAGCCGGCTGGAAAGGCCTCGTGCCAGGACTCAACTTCGTTGTGTGGAGTAAGCTCGTCGGACGGCGCAGCGGCTGGTACGCAGCGCTGCTGCTTATTCCCATCGTCAACATCTTCATCTACGCCGGGCTGACCATTGATATGGTGCGCTCCTTCGGGCATTACTCCTTCTGGGCCAGCCTGCTGGCGGTGCTGTTTGCCCCCTTCTACTTCTTCTACCTGGGATTCAAGGAAGAAGAAGCTTATGAAGGTCCCACGCTCACGCGTGAGCGCGAGTACCGGGCCCGCGTTGAGGAGGCCAAGGAGAGCAACAACGAACGGCTGGTGCGCAAGCTGGAGGCCAATAATCCCTACAAAAAATCACAGGTGCGCGAGTGGGCCGAGGCCATTATCTTCGCCGTCTTCGCCGCCGCTTTTATCCGCATGTTTCTGATCGAGGCATACGTCATTCCCACTTCCTCGATGGAAGGCTCGCTACTCGTGGGCGACTTCCTCTTCGTAAGTAAAGCCAACTACGGCATCCGCCTGCCGCAAACGGTACTGCAGGTGCCCCTGCTGCACAACCGCATGCCGGCGCTGGGCGCGGAGTCCTACCTGGAGAAACCCTCGCTGCCTTACAATCGCCTGCCGGCGCTGGAGGAGATCAATCACAACGATCCCGTGGTGTTTAACTACCCGGAGGGCGACAGCGTCTACGTCTTTCCTGACCGCACCTGGAGCATCCACGACTACCGGCGCGGCAGCATCGCCAACCCCGCCTACAACCAGATGATCAAAAACGGGCGTAAAAAACTGGTCACCCGCCCGATGGATAAAAAGGACCACTACATCAAGCGCTGTATCGGCCTGCCGGGCGATACGCTGGAAATCCGCGAACGCCAGGTGTACATCAACGGCGAAATAGCCGAAAATCCACAGTACCTGCAGTACATGTACCTGGTGACCTTCCCCAGCGGCAACATCAACACCCGGCCCTTCTCCGACTGGGGTATCTCCCGTGAGGACGTACTTTCCTCCACCGCCGGACAGATGATCCTTATTCTGTCGGATGAACAGCGGCAGAATATCCAGGACATGGACCCCGCTATCACCGTGGAATACCTCGACCGCACGCAGTTCGGCAATTCCTCCGTCTACCCGCACGATCCCAAGTACTTCAGCGACTGGACAGTCGACGACTACGGCCCTGTCTATATTCCCAAAAAGGGCGAAACGACCTGGCTGGGACCGGAAAATATCGGCCTGTACCGCCGCGTTATCGAAGCCTACGAAGGTAACGATCTCCAAATTAAAGGCGATCAGATCCTCATCAACGGCGAAGCGGCGGATTCCTACACCTTCCAGATGAACTACTACTGGATGATGGGTGATAACCGCCACAATTCGGAAGACTCCCGCATCTGGGGCTTCGTCCCGGAGAACCACGTGGTGGGCAAGCCGCTCTTCATCTGGTTCTCGACCAAGGAGGGCAACATCCGCAACGGCATCCGGTGGAATCGCATCTTCTCCTCGGCTGATAAGCGGTGACGTTTACGAAACCTTTGGAGGCTGTACGTATTTGTGTGAATCTGAGCCAAAACTCGAAGTTTAGAAGTTTAGACGCCGCCACCTTCGGGGAGGCTGGTTTAGAAGTTTAGCAGATCTGAAACCGGAAATCTCGTTTTCAAAACTGCTAAACTCTAAACAGCGAAGCCCGAAGGGTGAGCGCTAAACTTCTAAACTCAAGGTCAACCTAACTGAAAAATCCCGCTAAGTATAAAAGCCAGGCCGCAACCGAAGTACGTATTTAGTCCCCCATTCAAAGGGATTAAATACGTACCAACCGAAAGTTGCGACTTGGCTTTGAAAAAATCATAAAGGATCATTGCGGATCCTGACAAATCAGTATCCTATCTTCCCCGCAGCACCTGCCGGCTCACGCTCTCCCCGCCCGTACTCAGGCGCAGGATATAGGCCCCCGCCGGCAGCTGCGGCGCGTTGATGCGGTGCTGCATCGCTCCGACGGCGCCCTGTAGCTGTTCGCCGTACACCCGGCGGCCCACGGCGTCGAAGAGTTCGATGAAGACGGTTTGGGCGGCGGGCAGTTCGAAATTGACGGTCAGCTGTTCATCGAAGGGGTTGGGGAAGACCTCTACCGGACGACCGTGCAGCAGCGTAGGTGTGGAAGTACTCAGCGTGCGGCTCCCGGTGGCGAACCAGACGCCGGTAGTAGCGTCGGAGAACAGCAGGGAAGCGTCGCCAGCACCCGTAATTTTGGAGTCCTCCAGTTCGCTAAAAGCCAGCACCTGGTCGCCGCCCTGCGTGGTGGCGTCGAAGATCAGAAACTGATCATCGCTGGAGAAGTTAGGGACGCCGGGCACGGGGTTGCCCTCGAAAATGATGCCGATGTCCCCCGTCTCGATATTGACGCCGAGCTGATCGAAGGATTCATTGTCTTCGGTATAGTCGAAGGCGATGATGTAAGGCGAGTTTTTGGCGAAGCTGGCATTACCAACGGTGATGCCTTCCTGCAGACCGTTGAACAGCTTGAAGACGGTGCCGCCGGAAAAATCCTGCGAGGCATTATCCCAGGCCTGGAGAAAACCGATATCCCAGTAATCGATACTGCCTTCAAAGGCCGAAGAGATGGAATTGAAAGCGTCGTAGAGGACGAATTCTCCTGAAAAATCCCACTCCAAACGATCGGCAAAGAACACATCGCCGGTTTGGGCGCCATCCTGGGCTGTGGTGGGGTTGTACAATTCAAAGAAGTCGGCGGTGATGGGATCCGAAGTCAGGTCAAAAATATAGATCCGGTTGTCGAGCGACCCCGGATCATCAAAACTGCCGACAACTCCAGCGAGCTTGCTGCCGTCGCGGGAGATAGCCACGTTGCGCCATTCGGGCGTATTGCTGAGAATGCCGGAGTTGACAATCTCCAAATTTTCCCAGTCGATAACGAAGAAGTGGATGTGCCGGTCCTCCCCTACGAAGACGATCACGGAGCCGTCGTCCGTGACACTGGGACGGCTGATGATGCCCTCATTAAACAGCGGATCGGCGACGAGGCTGCCGTCCGGTGTAGCGATAGTAAGCGTCTGAAAATCAGGATCTGCGTAGACAATCATGCTCTGTCCGGGGTTAGATTCCAGGTCCTCCTGGTAGTCGCCGCCCTGATCGCCGAAGATGCCCACTGCATCGAAGGCGGCGGCGGCGGCGGCGGCGACATTCTCGCCGTACAGGTCGCGCGCCGACTGCAGCGTGGCTACCCGCATATCGACAAACTGGGAAGATCGGACGAGATAGACATCCAGCGCACGGTAGTAAACCTGTTCGGCCACCTCCCGGCCGACCTGATTGGCAAAGAGATAAAAGGCCCGGTTCGGGATGCCGCTGTTGATGTGCACCCCGGCGTTATCCTGCTGGCCAAAATACTGCTCTGTTGTACTGGCCGGCTGCCAGCCCGGGTCGCCGAGCCGGGCGCCGCCGTTATTCGGGTCACCCATATCGCGCAGGGCGCCGGTACGGAAGATATTGCGATTGACTACCTCCTCGCCCAGCTGCCAGTCGTCGCGGTCGATTAGTACACCAAAAATGTCGGCAAAGGATTCGTTGAGTGCGCCCGACTCGCCGTAGTACTCCAGGTTGGCAGTATTCTGGATGACGCCGTGTGACATCTCGTGACCGGCCACGTCCAGCGATTTGGCCAGCGGCGCGGTAAAGGCCTCGTCACCGTTGCCGTAAAACATGGCGGCGCCGTTCCAGAAAGCATTGTCCATCTGACGGCCGTTCTCATCCGTAACGTTGATAATGGAGATAACGGTGCCGCCGCGTCCGTTGATCGAGTTGCGGTTGAAGGTAGTTCTGAAGTACTCATAAGCACGGCCGGCGTTGTAATGTGCCGACACCGCATTCGGATCGCTCCAGTTATTATTTCCGGAGACGACATGAGAAACTTCAAAATTCTCATCCTGCGGATTACCGTTTTGCGCGTCGATCGTCCAGATAGCTCCTTTCGGATCATCGGGCAGGGTAGACTGTGACAAGTTAAACATATCGCGCGAGGCGTCGATCAGGAAGAAAGCGCCCTGGTATTCGTAAGTGTTGATCGTTCGGGTTTGCCCCAGGAGATCCCCGGCATTCGCCGTGCGGGGACCGTCAGCCGGCAGCGGTCCTATTTTTTCCTTATCGCCCTTGTGGCGAGTCGCATGATGTGTGCTTTTTTCATCTTCCTTCCTTTCCAGGCGCGGGTGTAACTGACAAAGCAGGCTGTAGTGCTCCAGTACGCTGCCGTCCAGCGCATCGACAAAGTAGGCCCAGCGCTGGGTCAGATTGGGCGCAATATTGACGGCCCAGGCCAGGCGCTCACCCTCCAGCTCGCCATAGGGATGATAAACGACCAGGCTGGCCTCCACCGGCTTCCCGTCGATGTATTTCAGGTCGGCGGTCTCCCACTTTCGTACCGGCATATGTTGCGCCAGATCTTCCTCCACAAGGCGGACAGCCGCCTCGCGTCCGACCGCGGGGGTCGTGCGCGCCAGGGAGGGCGTGGGATAATAGCGGCCGTTGAAGAAGTGGACGGCTCCGTCTTTGAGATGCAGCTGCAATTCGCCGCCGTAGACTTCCACACCATTATATAGTTGCTGCAACCGGACATGAGTGTGGCCGAGCGCATCTTCCGAAACGGAAGTAACCGCAAACTCCTTTTCCGGCTGCTGCATTCCCATCACGCCCTTCAGCAGCGAAAGGTAGGAAAACAGCTGGTTTTCCATTTCCGACTTGCCGGGAAATTTCTGCAGGGTATATTCCAGTTCACCACTAATCATAACGGGCAGCCCGGTTTTAGGATCCTGAAGCATATCTACCGGCTGGGGTTGTGCCCCCAGGAAGGGAAAGGGCCGGCTCAGCTGACGGGCGTATTGATTCGTCATTCCCGCAAAGGGCGCCTTCGCCTGCGGCAGTTGGCGGAGGGGCGATTGGTTCAGGGTGGGCATAGGCGCAGCCGGCGCGCTGCGAATCAGGGCTTTTTCTTCCTCCGAAGGAAAATACTTACCCTGCGCGTAAGAAATTTGTAAACAAAGGCCCAAGCACAGTGAGAAGAGCAGTAGATGTTTAATCCTCATATCGGTAATTTTTTTTGATGTGGTTAATTCAGAGCTTAGGGCAGTTCGCGCAGACTTTCATACAGGTTAGCCACTTCCGGGCTCACCGGATGATTTGGGTCGCCCCATGTCCAGCGAAGGTTCCCTTCAGCGTCCACCCATTCGATGAAGTAATAGAGGTTGCCAGGATGCTTAAATGCTGCTTGCCCTTGCTTGTTTATCGAGCGGGCCTGTTCGAAGAGGCGGCGGGCCTGCCTTTCCGAAACCTTGCCTGCCGATTGCAGTGTTCCTTCCGTCCCGGAGCGATGAAAAAGCTGACCGTTTTCCAGAAGAATGTATTTCTCGTGAGCGCCGGCGAATCCGCCGCCGTTCCCGAAATGCAGCTGTTCCTCCGGCAATTGGCCGGCCTGATATTTTTCGGTACTGCAGGCCAGCAATAAAAGCAGGCTACAAAACAGGTACCTGGTCGTGTTTTGCATAAGTTGAATCTGTTAGTTCCCGGCGCAGCAGGCAGAAGCCATAACTACGGCCCTGCCTCAATCCGGATAGAAAAAGTAAGCGAATGGGTTGGAAGCTCAAATTTATACTGGCATCGAAAGGGTCTGGGAAAATTCTCATACCCTTTTACGTCGAGTATAATTGAGATAAGTAGAAAAGCACATGCGTTATAAAATCTAAATATAGGAAATACTAAAGTAAAGCACCAGCTTTAGTGGAAAAACTATTAAGACTACTCAGCGTCCTCGCAACGGCCTGCCGCCGATCACCATTTATAACTCCGAGTACAAAATCCCCTTCCGGTATTCCAGTAACACGTGGCGAATGGTAGCGGTGAGATTGCGCGGCAAGCGCTCTAGATCGAACCACTGGGCTTCTTTGAATTTGTGGGTTTCGCGCGCTTTCAGTTCACCTTCCCAGCGGTAAGCTTTAAAGTAGAGCACTACGCGATGATTCCCGCCTTTGCTTTTGTGCAGCACGTGGACGAGCTTGAGGTCTTTTTCCCGCAGCAATATTCCCGCCTCCTCGTAGCTTTCGCGGATGAGTGATTGCCTCGCATACTCGTGGTTTTCCACAGTTCCGCCGACCAGCGTATAGTTGCCACCGTTGGGCTTGGTCTGTTTGAGTAGTAAAATCTTTCCTTTGTGGTATAGAATAAGACGCGCTTTGAGCGATATTTTACGGTTTGCCATTAATCCGATCAGGTTTAGGTTAAAACGACTGATATGAGTTAAGTTGATCATGTCATTAGGACGGCCATTGCTTTTTTTATATCTTTACCTCCCCGTAAGCGTTGTCGCATGAGAACGCTCAGCGAAACACAAACGAAGCTACCGGCAGGAAAATCCCACCGTTGCTAAAAGGCAGGTGAAAATAGGAAATATCCGTTTCCCACGCCGGATTTTTTGAGAGAAAAAGTGTAATCAAACACTCGAACAATACAGCTTTCAGCCCATACTTCATAATCCTGATAACCGTTACTTTCAACAAATTCCATCGTCCAAGTCAGTATAGCCGAAAGATCTCTAAACAAATTAGTAAACGTAGCCCTATGTACTACGAGAGTGTATTAGAAACCATAGGAAATACTCCTTTAATCAAGCTCAGCCGCATCGGTAATGAATTTCCATTTACTGTATTCGGCAAGGTGGAGGCCTTTAATCCCGGCCAATCTGCAAAGGACCGCATTGCGCTTTACATGGTGGAGCAAGCGGAAAAAAGCGGAAAGCTCAAACCCGGCGGCACCATCATTGAGGCAACCTCCGGCAACACCGGGTACAGCCTGGCCATGGTCAGCGCCCTGAAAGGATACCACTGCGTGCTGACCGTGACGAGTAAAGCATCACCGGAAAAACTAGCGCTACTGCGCTCCCTTGGCGCCGATGTGGTCATCTGCCCCGGTGACGCCGAGCCGGAAGACCCGGGCTCCTACTATTCCCGCGCTGAGCAACTGGCAAGGGAGATCCCCAACTCCTTTTACCTGGGACAAAACTTCAACCTCGACAATATCCAGGCGCATTACCACACCACCGGCCCCGAAATATGGCGCCAAACCGAAGGCCGCATCACGCACTACGTCTGTTGCGCCGGTACCGGCGGCACGCTTTCCGGAACCGCCCGCTATCTCAAAGAGCAAAATCCCAATATCCGCATCATCGGCGTCGACGCCTACGGCTCCGTACTGAAGCGGTACTGGGAAACCGGCCTTTTCGACAAAGAGGAGATCTATCCTTACAAAATTGAAGGCCTGGGGAAAACTATTATCCCCAATAACGTAGATTTTGATCTTATCGATGACTTCGTGAAAGTCACCGATCGCCACAGCGCCAATCGCGTCCGGCAGCTCGCCCGGCAAGAAGGATTATTGCTCGGCTACTCGGCCGGCGCCGCCATGCAGGCCGTCTTCAAAATCCGCCGGCAGTTGCGCCCCAGCGATGTCGTCGTCGTGCTCTTCTCCGACCACGGCAGCCGCTACCTCGGCAAAGTGTACAACGATGAGTGGATGAAACAACAAGGGTTCATGCGCGAAGAGGACGAATGGCAGTCGCCTTACAGCCACACCATCCGCAAGATCTACCGCACCTATCGCATGAAGTACAAGCGCTATCTCCGGCAAACCCGGCAAAGTTTGCGCATCTGATGAAAAAGAACTGTCGTCCTCAAACAAATGTCCTGTTTTCTTTTTCTAAAAGCAGGTTGCCCCGACGGTGAACATTGACTACTTTTGTTTCCGGATTTAAGAAACATATGACGTTATGAAAAATAAGAAGAGCAAGAATTTCAGCTCCACCGACAATGTCTCGCCCGCTCTTTTCAAAAACAAATGGCTGGACATGCTCACGCGAACCCATATCGCCGTACCCGTTGGTCTTTTTTTCCTCTATGCTGCAGGACTGATTTTCTGGACCAAGCAGGTCACTGAGCTGTCAAACCTGGCCATTACCGGCCTCTTCTTCGGAGGCTGGTTCGTGTTTACCTTTGTCGAATACATCGTTCACCGCAAGGTGTACCACATGCCGGCTACCACGGAACGCGGCAAGAAGATCTCCTATACGATGCACGGCGTTCACCACGATTATCCGAAGGACAAACAACGCCTCGCTATGCCGCCGCTGATGAGCGTTGTCATCGGAACGCTGCTGCTGCTGATCTTCAAATTAGTACTCGACCAGTACAGTTTCTCCTTCCTGGCCGGATTTCTGGTAGGCTACGCTTCCTATTTGCTGGTACACTACTCCGTACACATCTTCCGGCCGCCCGACAACTTCTTCAAGGCATTGTGGACCAACCACGCTATCCACCACTACGGGGATGAACACATCCTCTTCGGGGTCTCCTCTCCTATCTGGGACTACGTCTTTGGTACACTGCCGAACAAGTCGCTGAAGAAAGGTAAAATGCAGGTGAAAGCCAAAGGGTAATTTTCTCTTTTCGCTTTCGCAAAAGCCCGCTCCGTCGAACATCCGGCAGAGCGGGCTTTTTAATTTAAAAGGATTGAATATTTCCCTCTCTTTTACCTGCCGTAGCTTAAGTGAAGGCAGGCAATCCTTATATTCACCCAAAACCAGCGGCTATGAACCCTTCCGTAAAAGACTTTCAAGCAGCCATACTCCAGGGCATTCCTGCCGAGCTGCCTCCTGCCCGCCCTCACGACGACAGTGTCAGCCATGCCCCACGGCGCGTGATCGAGGGCGTACTTAATGAAGCGGAACGCAAACTGGCCTTGCGCAACGCCCTGCGCTACTTCCCACCGGCCTTTCACAAAACGCTAGCCCCCGAATTCGCCGAAGAACTCCGGCAGTACGGTCGTATCTACATGTACCGCTTCCGGCCCCGCTACGACATGTACGCCCGTCCTATCGATGAATACCCCGCCAATAGCCGGCAGGCGGCCGCCATCATGCTGATGATCCAGAACAATCTCGACCCCAAAGTCGCCAAACATCCACACGAACTGATCACCTACGGCGGCAACGGCGCCGTCTTCCAAAACTGGGCCCAGTACCGGCTCAGCATGCGCTACCTGGCCGAAATGAGCGACGAGCAAACACTGGTGCTGTACTCAGGCCATCCGTTGGGCCTCTTCCCCTCCCGGCCCGACGGCCCCCGCGTGGTGCTCACCAACGGCATGATGGTGCCCAACTATTCTTCCAAAAACGACTGGAACAAGTACAACGCCCTGGGCGTCACCTCCTACGGTCAGATGACCGCCGGCTCCTTCATGTACATCGGTCCTCAGGGTATTGTTCACGGCACCACCATCACCCTGCTCAACGCCGGCCGCCTGCAACGGCTCGGTGAGGAGCAGCTGCGCGGTAAGGTCTTTGTCACTTCGGGCCTGGGCGGCATGTCGGGCGCCCAGGCGCTAGCCGCCGTTATTACCGGCGCCGTGTGCCTCATCGCCGAAGTGGATCCCAAAGCCGTGGAGCAACGCCTCGCCGACGGCTATATTCAGCGCGAAAACCTGTACGAAAACCTCGATGATCTGCTGCATCACCTGGAGGAGGCCAGAAATAAGCGGGAAGCCGTCGCTCTCATCTATCAGGGCAATGCCGTCAACCTTTGGGAAAAACTCGCCCGCGAGCATGTCCAGGTTGAACTCGGCTCCGATCAGACCTCCCTGCACAATATCGACGATTTGGGATATTGCCCCGCCGGATATACCTACCAGGAAGCCCAAAAACTGCTCAACCAGGATAAACCGGCCTTCCTCGACGCCGTGCGGCAAAGCCTGCGCCGGCAGGTGGCCGCCATTAACATTTTGGCGGAGCGAGGCATGTATTTCTGGGACTACGGCAACGCTTTCCTGCTCGAAGCCGGAAAAGCGGGCGCCGATATATGGGCCGATGCAAAGAATGGGCAATATCGTTACCCTTCCTATGTGGAGGATATCATGGGGCCCTTGTGTTTCGATTACGGCTTCGGCCCCTTCCGCTGGGTGTGTAGCTCCGGCAAAGCCGCCGATCTGGACCGCAGTGATGCCATCGCCACGGAGATACTCCGGCAGATGCGCGAGGAAAGCATCTCCTCTATACAGGATCAACTGACCGATAATATCGCCTGGATACAGGAAGCCAAGAAGAATATACCTGTCGTGGGTTCCCAGGCGCGCATCCTCTATGCCGATGCCGAAGGGCGGCGGCGCATAGCCCGCGCCTTCAACCGGGCCATTGCCGAAGGCGAAATATCCGCTCCCATCGTGCTGGGCCGCGACCATCACGACGTCTCAGGCACCGATTCGCCCTACCGCGAAACCGCCAACATCGACGACGGCTCCCGTTTTACCGCTGATATGGCGGTGCACAATGTCATCGGTGATGCTTTCCGCGGCGCCACCTGGGTGAGCCTGCACAACGGCGGCGGCGTCGGCTGGGGCGAAGCCATCAACGGCGGCTTTGGCCTCGTACTCGACGGCAGCGAAACCGCCGAACGCGCCCTTAACGATATGCTGTTCTGGGATGTCAACAACGGCATCGCCCGCCGCAGCTGGGCCCGCAACCGCGGCGCCATAGAAACCGCCCGCCGCGCTATGGAAGCTGAACCCCGGCTGCGCATCACGATGCCCCATGAGGCGGAAAATGAGCTGTTAGAAAAAGTGCTTTCACAGGCGGGATTTTAGGGCGACCCGGGGACAGTAAAAACGGTAGACCCCCGTTTTTTCCCTGGCCTTTGCCACACCTTTTTCGGCTTTAGAGAAAAGACCTAAAGGACAAATTCCCTGCAAATCCGGGGCTTGCTTTTAGATGCTGTCGCAATTGCTTATTTTCATGGCTAAAAACAGCACTATGAGAAGGGGAACAATATATGTAATGCTACTTTATGCAGTACTATCAGCCGGATGCTCCGGAGGTACGGAGCCGGAGGGCGCTGCGGAAGACAGCTTGGAAAGGAAGGCCCAGAAGGCCGATCCTGCCAGCCTGCGCCAGGCCTATCAAAACTATCAAGAAGCGCGTGAGGACCCCATGCCCACTCATCAGATCGAAGAGGCCGGTAAACTTTATCCGGTTGATGAGGCGCCCCTCGATACGGCCTTCTTTGTTTTTCGGGAAGAACTCATCGACGCGGTGGAAGAGAAAAATATCTTCGCCGTTATGGAAGCGGTCGCCGACGATATTAAGGTCGGCTCCGGAGGTGAAAACGGCATCGCCGCCTTCGCCGGCACCTGGCAACTGGAATCGGAAGAAAAAACGCAACAATCGCCGCTGTGGAAGGTCCTCGCCGAAGTGCTGCGGAGAGGGGGCGCCTTTCACAAAGACCGGCGGCGCTTCGTCGCTCCCTACGTCTACGCCACCTGGCCGGAGGAGTACGACGCTTTCACCCACGCCGCCGTAAACGGCGCCGGCGTCCGCCTGCGCAGCGAACCCAGTCTGAGAAGCCGCATCCTCACCATGGTCTCCTACGATATCGTTGAGTTTCTTGGGGAAGAAGATAAAACAGAAACCATTGACGGCGAGACCTATCCCTGGATCCACCTCAAAACACCTGATGGGACCGAGGGCTACCTCTGGGGAAAATTTATTGACCGCCCCACCGGCTACCGCGCCGGGTTTGAAAAAAGAGACGACGTGTGGAAAATGGTATTTCTGCTTGAAGACAAGGGAAGTTCTTGAATTTCTGGGTTCGTCTGGAATCCGGCACCTGGTGCGCTGTCCCAAAGTATTTAAACTTTCTTTTTTCAAATAACGGGGCTTAGAACTGTCAGATTTCAAAAACCTGACAGTTCCATCCAACAAAAGAGGACAGAATCACCGACAGTTACTTTTGGGTAGTATCCAAATTATAGCCCTCCCTTGGCCTTCCTCTTTTCAATTTTTCCTATTTTGACCGGAACAAATCTACATCCGATCAAAAAGAAAAAATGACCCACGAGCAACTAGAACAAATTCAGTCCTTTCTCTTTGACCTGATAAGTCAACGCGCACCGGAAGAGGGACTGGACTGGCTGAGCAGCCGGCTTGAGGAAATTCAACAAACAAAAAAGGATCGCACCTTTTATCTGACCTTCAGCGCCATGCCACGCTACCTGGGCAAGGATAAGCTATTGCTGGAACTTGCCCATATGAAGCGCGCCGGTCAGCTGCGGGAAGGCTTTCACCCGCTCGACTGGACCGTAGACCGGGCAGCGCGTGTATGGCTGTTGTTGCATTTACCACACGATAAGACCACTGACTTCATTCGCAAAATGGAGATGCTTTTTAGTACGGCCGATATGGGTGAGCTGGAAGCGCTGTACAGCAGCCTCCCGCTCATTCCCTACCCGCAGCATTTCGTTAAACGCGCCGCCGAGGGCATCCGCACCAATATGACAAACGTCTTCGACGCCATCGCCCTCGACAATCCTTATCCGGCCGAATACCTCGACCAGGGCGCCTGGAACCAACTGGTGCTGAAAGCCGCCTTTATGGACCGCCCCCTTTATCGAATATACGGCCTGGAAAAACGCGCGAACAGCGAACTGGCGCAAATCATCTCTGATTATGCCCACGAACGCTGGGCTGCCGGCCGGGTCGTATCTCCCGAATTCTGGCGCCCCGTAGGCCCTTTTGTCACCGATAGCATCGTAGAGGATCTGCGTCGCCTCTTCCAGGAGGAACACCCCTTGCAACGGGAAGCAGCTGCCCTCGTTTGCGCCGAAAGCGAACACCCGGAAGCGAATAAACTACTGGACGAACACCCGGCGATTAAGCAGAAAATAGAGGAAGGAAAAAGCAGCTGGGAACAGCTGTCGCGTACCTGGTGGGAAGAGAAGAGCAGTAGGCAGTAGGCACCCTCTCATCACAACTGAAAGAAGCCAATAACCAGCTGCTAACATTATAAAGATTCAAAACCGACAATCATGTCACAGGATAAATTAACCATGATTATTGACCCGCACGTGCACATGACCTCCCGGACGACGGACGACTACGAGGCTATGCGCAATGCCGGAGTGGTGGCTATTATAGAGCCGGCCTTCTGGCTGGGGCAACCTCGAACTACCCTGGGTTCCTTCAAGGATTACTTCAGCAGCCTGGTCGGCTGGGAGCGCTTTCGCGCCAGCCAGTTCGGCATCAAACACTACTGTACTATCGGACTTAACTCTAAAGAAGCCAATAACGAAGAGCTGGCAGAGCAGGTCATGGAAATACTTCCGCTGTACATCTGTAAGGAAGGGGTAGTGGGCGTAGGCGAAATCGGGTACGACGATCAGACACCCGCCGAAGACAAGTACTTCCGCCGGCAACTCGAACTGGCGCTGGAGGCCGATCTGCCGGTGCAAATTCACACGCCGCACCGCGATAAGAAGCGAGGCACCTCCCGCTCCATGGACGTCTGTGAAGAACACGGACTGGAGCCCGGCGCAGTCATCGTCGATCACAATAATGAAGAGACGGTGCGTGAGGTGCTGGACCGCGGCTTTTGGGCAGCTTTTACCATCTATCCTTTTTCCAAAATGGGCAATGAACGCATGGTAGAGGTAGTTCGCCAATACGGTTCTGAGCGTATCTTCATCAACAGCGCCGCCGACTGGGGCATCAGCGATCCGCTGGCTGTCCCGAAAACGGCCGCCCTCATGCGCGAGCGCGGCATTCCCGAATCGCAGATCATCGATGTCTGTTACAACAATGCCCTGGAGGCTTTCACCCAGAGCGGCCAGATGAAAGAAAGCGACTGGCTGGAAGAAGAAGGAATCGACCAACGGGAGAAGTTTCTCGGCAACTCCATCCTGCGCGGCGGGCAAAAGCCGAAAGTAGGAAGAGAATCCGGGAATATTATTATTGAGTAAAGTGTTTGAGTTCTTGAGTTCCTGGATGCCTGCAAAAAATCCTGAGAAAAGTACCCGGGCACATTTAAATTGGGTTTGTGAAGAAGAGAATCATGAAGACAAGATGACCGGGGAAACGCCTGGTCTCCTTGTTATCTTAAATTTTCACAAAATCAGGCTTAGTTTCTAACTCCCGGTTAATCAAAGAAATTGAAATGTCCGTTATTGCTCCTTATCTGCGTCTGATGCGACCGGCCAATATCATCACGGCCTGGGCTGATATCCTCGCCGGATTCGTCGTTTCGGGTGTGTATCTGCCGGTATCGCTGAGCGGTTTCTTTCACGTGAGCAGCGGCCGGCTGGAAGATCTGGCCTGGTTGCTGTTGTCGACGACCGGACTGTACGGGGGCGGTGTGGTCATGAATGACGTTTTCGACCTCGAACTCGACCGGATAGAGCGGCCGGAGCGCCCCTTGCCCAGCGGCCGGGCCGGTTTCCGGGGGGCACTTCTTTTAGGCATTGCCCTCTTGTTGCTGGGCGTGCTTACGGCCGCGCAGGTCAGTGCGCGCAGCGCCTGGCTGGCTTTTGCTGTGGGGCTGCTCGCCGTCATCTACGATGCTTTTGGCAAACATCATTCCTGGCTGGGCCCGCTCAACATGGGCGCCTGCCGGGGAGGTAATCTCCTGCTGGGAATGAGCCTCTTGCCGCTGGCCTACTGGGCCTGGTTGCTGGCGCTGATCCCCGTCGGGTACATCGCCGCCATCACCCTGATCAGCCGGGGAGAAGTGAGCGGTAGCGGCCGGCGGCCGCTCTACGGCGCCCTCGCCGCCTATCTGCTGATTATGGGGGGACTGCTGGGGTTAGGAGCTGCCAGCGCTTACGAGTGGTGGTTATCCCTGCCTTTCCTGTTCATATTCGGCCTGCTCATACTGCCGCCCCTCATCCGCGCTATACAGTATCCCTCCGGCCCCCGGATTGGTAAAGCCGTGCGGGCCGGCGTGCTGGCCCTGATCGCGCTGGATGCTGCCCTCGCTGCTGCCTTCGGTGGCTGGCTGGCCGCATTGCTCATTCTGTTGTTGTTACCCCTATCTTTGCTTGTCGCTGGCTATTTCGCAGTTACCTGACTTTTTTTTAAACTAAAGCCAGGTCACGGCCGTATAGTAGGTAATCCGGGTTAAGGGTTTTCAGGTTCTACTCCGTCTTGGAGCAAAATAGAAATTACATTCCCAAGCGCCCACCTTCTTTGCATTTGACACGATACCCTTATATTACTTCGCCTCAAGGACCAGCAGAAGCACCGGCAGATTTCGAGTAAAAATGAAAAGCACCGAAAGACTGGGAGTACAATATTTACAGGACAACCTAACACTTCATGAAAAAACTTCATCAGGATTTTACGGTCAACTTTAGATACGATGTACATTTTACCCGCGCTTTGTTTGATAACGATAATTCCCTGCTTCAGGAGATTATACACGGACAATCCAGTCAGCATCCCGCTAAGATAATGGTCATTATCGACGACGGCGTCGCCGAATACTATCCGAATTTATCGCAGGAACTGCATCAATATGCCCGGGCGCGGCCGGAACTCATGCAGCTCTGCGGCAGCCCCATCATTGTTCCCGGCGGCGAGCGGGCCAAGAACGACCCGCAACTGGTCGAGCAAATTCTGGTGGACATTAACCGCCACGGCATTGACCGCCATGCCTTTATTATGGCTATCGGCGGCGGGGCGGTGCTCGATATGGCCGGTTACGCAGCCGCGATCGCTCACCGGGGCATCCGGCATATCCGGATACCGACAACGGTGCTTTCGCAAAATGACTCCGGCGTCGGGGTCAAAAACGGCATCAACTACTTTGGCAAGAAAAATTTCCTGGGCTGCTTCGCCCCGCCTGTCGCCGTGATCAACGATTTCAACTTTCTGCGTACGCTCCACGACCGCGACTGGCGCGCCGGTATCTCGGAAGCTATCAAGGTGAGCCTGATCAAGGACCGCCCCTTTTTCGAATTTCTGGAAAAAGCCGCCCCACAGCTCGCCCGCCGGGAGGAAGCCCCTATGGAACACCTCATCTACCAATGCGCCCGCCTGCACATGGAACACATCGCCGGCGGCGACCCCTTTGAAATGGGCTCTTCCCGTCCGCTCGACTTCGGGCACTGGTCAGCACATAAACTGGAGCAACTCAGCGATTACCGGCTGCGACACGGAGAAGCCGTCGCTATCGGCATCGCACTTGACGCTACCTACTCTTTTCTCAAAAGTCTGATCGACAAAACCGCCTGGCAACAGATCATCCGGATGATGCAGGAGTTGGGTTTCGAAGTATTTACTCCGGAATTGAACAAGAAACATGCCGGCAAGTTAGTCGTTTTAGAAGGCCTCGATGAGTTCCGTGAACATCTGGGAGGTCAATTGACTATTATGTTGCTGGAGCAAATCGGCCGGGGCTGCGAAGTTCACGAAATGGACCGGGGCCTCATTCAGGAAGCCATTCAGCTGCTCGAGCGCATTCATCAAACCGCTATAATTTCCTAATGCAAATTTCAGACCAACAACACTTAACGTATTGTACCAACATCCATCCAGGTGAAAACTGGCAGGCCGTCTTCAACAGCCTGGAACGCTACGTGCTGCCCATTAAGGAAAAGCTGTCCCCCGACCAGCCCTTCGGCATCGGCCTGCGCCTGTCCAACAAGGCGAGCCAGGAACTGGGCGGCGGAGAACCACTGGAGGCTTTCCGCAACTGGCTTGACGAGCATGGCTGTTATGTATTCACTATGAACGGCTTCCCCTACGGTGAATTCCACGGGGATAGTGTCAAGGAAAAGGTCCACCATCCCGACTGGACCACCCGCGAACGCGTGTACTACACCATTCGCCTGGCCAATCAACTGTCGGCACTGCTCCCAGAAGGCATGGACGGTGGCATCTCCACCAGCCCCCTGTCCTACAAACTCTGGCACGAAGATATCGCCGAGCGCGAAACTGCTATCGTTCGCTCTACCGAACACCTCCTCGAGGTAGTGGATCACCTTTTCGATATCGAAGAACGCACAGGTCAGCACATTCACATCGACCTGGAACCCGAACCCGACGGGCTGCTGGAGGACAGCCGCGAAACCATCGATTACTGGCAGCGCTGGCTCCTGCCGATGGGCATCGAACACTTCGCCGGCCGCCTGCATATACAGGAAGCCGAATCAGTCATCCGCCGGCATGTCAACCTGTGCTACGACGCCTGTCATTTTGCAGTGGAATACGAAAGCCCTGAAGAGGCCATCCGCCTTTTCCGCGAGCAAGGCATTCAAATCGGCAAGGTGCAAATCAGTTCTGCAATCAAGTCGCTTCTCCCGGAGAAAAAGAAAGAGCGCCAGAAATTCAAAAAGCAGTTTGAGGTATTTAATGAATCGACCTACCTGCACCAGGTCATCGCCCGCGACATCAATGAGCGGCTGATCAATTATCCGGACTTGCCCGACGCCCTGGCTGAAATTGACGATCTCGACTTGAAAGAGTGGCGCATGCATTTTCACGTCCCCCTCTTCATCGATCATTATCACGACCTGAAATCTACGCAGGATGAAGTCATTCGCCTCCTGGATATTCAACGCCGCGAACCTTTTACCAATCACCTGGAGGTGGAAACCTATACCTGGGAAGTGCTGCCCAAGGGACTGCAGAAAGATCTCAAGGAATCCATCGAACGGGAACTGGAATGGGTGAAGGAGCAGATGCTGGATACTTGATGTTTAGAGACACATAGTTAATCAAAACACGAAATCCAACGATGCATAAAACCGCCGTCATCAATGTGGTGGGATTGACGCCACGGTTAATTGGAGAAGATACGCCCTTCATCCGGCGCTGGTCTGCCGGAGGGAAGCAGATTTCCATCGATCCGGTGCTACCTGCCGTAACCTGTTCGGCGCAATCGACCTATCTGACTGGTCAGTTGCCGGCCGTTCACGGTATTGTGGGCAACGGTTGGTATTTTAAGGAAGAATGCGAGGTAAAATTCTGGCGGCAAAGTAACAAGCTTGTCCGGGCCCCCAAGATATGGGAGGTTGCCAAACGGGCAGATCCAGACTTTACCTGCGCCAATATGTTCTGGTGGTACAACATGTACTCCAGTGTTGACTACTCAGCCACTCCGCGCCCCAACTATCTTGTCGACGGCCGGAAGATCCCCGACATCTACACTTACCCGGCCGCCTGGCGCGATGAACTGCAACGCCAGCTGGGCCAGTTTCCTCTGTTCAACTTCTGGGGGCCCACCACCTCCATCGTCTCCAGCCGCTGGATCGCCGATGCCTCCATACTTACCGATCAACGCTACGATCCTACCCTCACCCTGATTTACCTTCCCCATCTCGATTACAACCTGCAACGCCACGGCCACGATCACCCCAGCATCGCCAGTGACTTGCAGCAGATCGACGCCGTAGTGGAAGACCTGGTCAAGCACTACGAAGCGAACGGCGCCCGCGTCGTGCTTCTTTCGGAATACGGCATTACCGATGTGCAGCGCCCGGTACACCTCAACCGTCGTTTGCGGGAAGCCGGGCTGCTGGCCTTGCGACGGGAACAACAGTGGGAACTACTCGACCCCGGCGCCAGCCAGGCCTTCGCCGTCGCCGATCACCAGGTGGCCCACGTGTACGTCAATGACAAAAGTAAATCGGCCCAGGTGAGGGCCTTACTGGAAAAAACGGAAGGCGTAGAGTTCGTGCTCGACAAGCCGGCGCAATTAGCCTACGGCCTGCAGCACGAGCGGTCGGGCGACTTCGTCGCCGTCGCTGACCGTGACTCCTGGTTTACGTACTACTTCTGGCTGGATGACAAATTGGCTCCCGACTATGCCCGCAGTGTCGATATTCATCGCAAACCGGGCTACGACCCCGTGGAAATGTTTATCAATCCCGACATCAAAATGCCCATGCTGAAAGCAGGCTGGAAAGTTCTGCGCAAAAAAATGGGCTTCCGCATGGTCATGGATCTCATCCCGCTCGACGCTTCCCTCGTCAGCGGCTCCCACGGCCGTATCCCCGAAGACCGTGCCGACCGCCCCGTGTTCATCACCCGGCAAAAAGACCTGAATAGTCCCGACAGCATCGCCCCCACCGGCGTGTTTAACCTCCTGCTGCAACATCTGCAAGCGCGGGCCCTCACATGACTTTTATGACCTCCTGACTTCCCTTCAGTAAGCGCCCTTTAAACCCGGATGTTCCGGGCCTATCCTTTAGTATTATTGCACAAATCGCCGGAATTCTTGTTATTCTAAAGGAAAATACGTATAAGAAGCAAATCAGAAAATTAAAATATGGAAACACTTTCAGGAAAACTCCGGTACCGGGACAGAATCGCATTACCAACGGGCGCCGAGGTGCGCGTGCGATTGGTCGACATTTCGAAAACGGAAGGTCCGGCCGTGCCATTGGCTACCCAGGAGTTCACCACCCGCGGTGAACAGCCGCCCCTGTCTTTCCGGCTGGAATATGACTCCAAGGACATCAAAGACAATCACGACTACGCTATCGAGGCCAGCATCTCCATCGATGGCAAGCTCGCCTGGATCACCCCGCAGGAACTCCCGATTTTTGACAACGGAGCCCCGCCGCCCATTCTGCAAGTCAACTTGGTTAAGGTAAGCTGAGCACCGATGCCTGGACGAACTGAATCACTTATTACCCTGAGCGGCCTTCGGCCGATGCATCTTCCTACAAGGGTAATTCCTTTTGTCCAGGCATTCACTTATTCAATTGGTCAGCGTACTATCACGAGTATCGTTCCGGGCCCTTTTGCGACTGCCACCCTCTCTCCTCCCAGCTTCACCCTCCATTTATTCGGCTAAAACAGCAGTGCTGCTCGTATCCCGACACAACAAGTCTAATAAAAGGGAATCACCCTTTTCCCAAGGCCGTATCTATTCTTTTCCAGGATGGCCCTTGCAGCAACAGGCTGATAAACATCACCAATCCGCAGCCGACCAGGTTAAGCCACAGGTAAGCGATATTGACCGTAATCGGACGACCGAAGAGCATGAAGGATATTTCGTATTGCGTCATCAGAAAAAGACCGATAACGATGAGTTCCGCCAGCACCGCGGCGAGAAATACCGCCCGGGCGCCTATCCACTTGAGGAAAAAAGCAACGAGGAAGATCCCCAGGATGGTGCCATAGAAAAGAGACCCAACAATATTAACGGCCTGTATCAGGTTTTCAAACAGAGAGGCGGAAGCGGCGAAGAGCAGCGCTACACAGCCCCACAATACGGTAAACCACTTGGAGGCCAGTAGGTAGTGTCGGTCCGATCCCCGGCTTACAAAACTGCGCCGGTAAATATCGACCACGGTAGTAGTCGCCAGTGCATTGAGTTCGGAAGCCGTAGAGGACATGGCAGCAGAAAAGATCACGGCCAGCAAAAGCCCCACCAAACCAATCGGCAGGTAGCGCACAATGAAGGTGATGAATACGTAATCCCTGTCCTCTACCTGAGCGTCGGGGTCCTGCTGCAGAATCAGCCCCTTGGCCTCCTCGCGCAATTCGCGGTCGGCGGCCAGCAGGGTCGCTACTTCTTCCTGCGCCTCGGATACCGCAGCCTCATTATCGCTGTTTAAAGCGGCGATCAGCTCCCGGATTTCCGATTGTTGCATCTCAAAAACCTCGTCTTGCTGCGCCAGCAGTTGTTCGTATTCGCCTTCCAGCGGCGTACCGGCCAGTTTTTCAATATTGGCTTGGTTGAAATGCAGGGGCGGCTTGGTAAACTGGAAAAAGACAAATACCAGGATGCCGACAAAAAGAATCAGAAACTGCATCGGCACCTTGAAAACACCGTTGAAGAGCAGCCCCAGCCGGCTTTCCGTCAGCGATTTGCCAGACAGATAGCGCTGCACCTGTGACTGGTCGGTGCCGAAGTAGGATAAAAACAGGAACACACCTCCCAGCATTCCCGACCAGAAGGTGTAACGGTTGGATAAATCGAAGGTGAAATCGACGACGTTAAGCTTGCCCATCTTGCCGGCCACGCCCACCGCATCGCCGAAGCTGACGTCACCCGGCAACTGCATGATCAGGATGATAGCGGCGATGAACATGCCGGTCAGGATGACGATCATCTGCTGCTTTTGCGTCATACTCACCGCCTTGGTGCCGCCTGCCACCGTATAGATGATCACCAGGATACCGATGAACAGGATGGTGTAATTGAGGCTCCAACCCAGGATTTTGGACATAATGATCGCCGGGGCGTAGATAGTTAATCCGGCTGCCAGACCACGGGAAATCAGAAAGAGGATCGCAGTAAAGGTACGTGTCCGCAAATCAAAGCGGTTTTCCAGGTACTCGTAAGCGGTGTATACTTTCAGGCGGTAAAAGATCGGCAGAACGAAAACGCTGAGGAAAACCATAGCTACCGGCAATCCGAAGTAAAACTGGGCAAAGCGCATACCGTCGGCAAAGGCCTGCCCCGGTGTCGAGAGGAAAGTAATTGCACTAGCCTGGGTGGCCATTATGGACAACCCGATCGTCCACCACGGCAAATCCCGGTCTCCTAACAGATAACTTTCGGAAGTATTGACATGCCGGGTTTTCCAGACTCCGTAGGCCACAATGGTCAGGATCGTTCCCAACATTACAATCCAGTCTAGTATTGCCATGATTTTTCGTTCTTTTTGCACGCAGCTTTTGCCGAAAGGCGAAGCTTGCTGTTCGGGTTCTCAGCGGTCCGCTTTCAGGAATAGGCCCGGGTAAACAGGTAAAACAAGGTAATGATGACAGCGTGGAGAATCAGTACAAAGGCATACATCTGATTCCAGGTTCGAAAGATGGGGGGCCGTTCTCCCGGAGGTTCTTGGCTGTTTTGCGTTTGCTCGTTTTGCATTGTTCGTTGTTCAGGATGTTTTGAGTTGTCTGTTCATCAGGGCCGGCTTTGTTTACCCACCGAAATCAGGTTGGCGAAGAGACGAAAGGCGCCGGGCACACCGGCGGGCAGTTCGCGAAAAAAAGACAATCCGGTATAGATATAATAGCCGTCACCGTATTTAGCGGCCAGCAGGCTGCCTTCAAAGGGTTCTTCTCCCGGATCCTGTACGGAGAAAATAGGCGTAAAGTGTGCACCGTCCCACTTACCGGGAAAATAGAGGCCTCGTTCCTGCACCCAGTCGTCGAAGTCCTGATGCGTAATTTCATTAGGGAAGTTCAGCAGCGGATGATCGGGTTGAAGAAAATTCATTTTGGCCTCTTCTACTGTCACCCGGTTGCGCGACAGTTCCAGCTCGTAGGGCGCCAGTTCTTCCTGTGGCAGCTTGAGGCGGCGAGAAGTATTGTACTGCACGATCATAGTGCCGCCATTTTTCACATAATCCAGCAGCGCTGCTTGCTTAAACTGCAGCCAGTCGACCGTATTGTAGGCGCGGATTCCCAGCAGCACGGCATCGTAACGGCGCAGGTTGGAAGCATTGATATCATCACTTTCCAGCAGGTCCACCTTGTAGCCGATCTGCTCCAGGCTGGCAGGTACTTCGTCACCGGCTCCCATGATATATCCCACCTGATCACCTGCCTTTTCCAGGGCTATTCTTACGATTTTACATTCGCTGGGTTGCAATACCGTCTGTACCGGAATGTGGTCATAGTCGATGAGGGTGAGTTCCTGGCCGTAAAGCTGCTCACCGATTTGCACCTCGGCGCGCAGCAAACCTTTGCTCTGTTCGGAAGGAGGGAATATTTTAAATTCCACCAGTTCCTCCTGTTCCTTGAGCGGCAGGTCAATAGTTCTATGGGCAGGTTCTACCCGCCAGCCATTGGGCGCCCGCAGGCGTACCCGGCCGCTCACCCCATCTTGGGCAGCCCTTACCCGCACGCTCACGGTGCGGGCCTGCTCATCACCGAAAATGTATACCTTATCGGCGATGTTGGCAAATACCGGCGGCGTCACTTCAAAGGGGCTGTAAACCTCACCGGCTACGGGGTCTGTCTCTTTGTAGATGATGTTCTTCGAAAAAACCATCGGCTCCCCCTGAATAAGTAATTCGAATTGTGCTTTCAGTGGTCGGGGACCTTCGGGCAATCCCCGCAGCCTTTGTTCCTCTACCGTGTACATGCCGAGTTCGTGCGGCTGCCGGAGCCAGTAAGGCGTGGTATAAGGCAAATCGGCGGGCAGGAGGATGCCGCGCTCGAAGCGCAGACGCTCGTTATTCTCCAGGTTCACCTTCAGGCTGGTATCGGCATTTTCAGGCAGGAAGCGGATCGACTGCAGACGCACCTCCAGGGGGGAGCGATTAATAGCTTCGATAGTTAGCTGTACCGAATCGTCAGGCACGGCGGAGAAATCAGCGGCAGCAGCCTCGAGGAAAAGCCCCAGGCAGGCTTCGATGACTTTTTGCGTTTCCGCCATCTTGATCTGCTTCCAGTATCCGTCGGGCAGCTTTTCCATCATGCGATGAGCCTGCAGGAGCCCGGGTACGCTGGCCGAAGGGTTATTGAGATCAAAATTCATTTCTACTTCCTTCAGTAATTTACCAATAGGGCCGCCTCCTTTGACGCGGGTCCAGCTGGTGTTGATCCCTTCAAAAAGATCAGCCGGGTTCTGTGGCTGATCGCCTTTCAGCAAAAGCAGTTCCTCCTTTTCAGAGCCGCGCGACAGCGCTACGCCGAAGCCCTGACATTTGTGCATACTGCGGCTGCGTGCGGCAATCTCATTATTCGACTGACCGAGCAGAGGGTAGAAAACACCGACATCCAATACGGCCAGCCGGCTGGAATCGAGCTGCCGGTTGTCCCTGAACCAGGAATAGGTATTGAAATAAAGACGGCGGGGCTGCCAGGTATCCACGTACTCCAGCTGTCCGGGATACACATCCTCCCTGGCCGCCAGATCGAAAGCCTCGTGCGACAACATCCCCGACGCAGTATGATGACCGTGCATGCGGCCGGCCAGGCGCTCCTCGTATTCGTGCCAAAAGCGATTGACGATGATGTCCGGCTGCCATTTGCGAATGGCCCAGATGACATCGGCCAGGGCTTCGTCTTTACCCCACACCTGCAGCGTCTCTTCGGGATGCTTGGAAAAGCCGAAATCGATAGCGCGGGAGAACAACTGATTGCCGCCGTCGATACCCCGCGCCGCCAGCAGCTCCTGAGTACGGATGACGCCGAGCAACTCCTGAATTTCAGGCCCGATGAGATTCTGCCCGCCGTCGCCACGTGTCATGGAAAGGTAGGCCGTTTCGGCTTTTACTTCGTTGGAAAGATAGGAAATCAGCCGCGTGTTCTCATCATCGGGATGGGCGGCCACGTAAAGCGCCGAGCCCAGAAAATTGAGCTTTTGAATGGCCTGGTGAATTTCAGCGGAATTCCATGCCTTCGGAGCCTGAGCGCACATTACCAAAGGCGACAGACTTATTGCGATGAGTGCTAGAGTTCTATAACATAAATTCCTATACATGGGTGTTATTTTTTTTAGGGAAGGGCGCCTTTCGAAAATCGAGAAGGGATGCCCCCGGAGTCAGCCCGGCAAAACTTTATTACGGACAGCGCCGTCTTTTTATTTCCCACCATCCTCAAAATAAGCGAAACACAAATATAATAAGGATTAGCCGTCCGGCCGGAATCAGGCCTTGTTAAATAATTCCTAAGGTGAACCTGAGGATAGGGAACAAAATTACAAATATATCCGCTGGGCTACGGTTGAGCGCCAAATTTTCAATAAATTGATAGCCGTCCGCAGCATATACTCAACGCAAGTTGTTTTGAGAACCCTCTCAAGCCATTTCGATGTCACTGTAAGAGTCAAGCTCATAAGTCTTTAATCATCATTTATGAAAAACAAGATCAAGGATCTCACCGCCCGTATCGGAACCACGCTCGACCGCTTTATTGAGCGGGAGGAATACAAATACCCCGGCGCGACGGGAGAGCTCACGCGCGTTTTACGGGACATCAATCTAGCCGCCAAAATCATTCATCGCGAGATTAACCGGGCCGGGTTGATCGGCCTGGGCGGAGCAGCCGGAGAAGAAAACGTGCAGGGAGAAAGCCAGCAGACGCTCGACGTAGTAGCCGATGTGCGCTTCATCCGGGCGCTGCGCACCGGAGGCATGGTCTGCGGTATCGTCTCAGAAGAAAATGAAATGATCATTGATACGGGTAATCACCAAGGGAAGTACATCGTTGCCATGGACCCCCTGGACGGTTCCTCTAATATTGAAGTAAATGTTCCGGTGGGCACCATCTTTTGCATTTACCAACGTCTTTCCGGTACCGGCACCCCTCCCAGCACCAAAGACGCCCTGCAAAAAGGACAGGAGCAGATCGCCGCCGGTTATGTTCTGTACGGGTCATCCACCATGCTGGTATACACTACCGGAGACGGGGTCAACGGCTTTACCTACGACCAGTCGCTGGGCGAGTTTTACCTCTCGCATCCCAATATGCAATATCCGAAGGGCGGCAATACCTATTCAATCAATGAAAGCCACTTTTTCGATATGACCGAAGGCATACAAAACTACCTGGGCTACTGTAAGGAAGAAGGCTATACCTCCCGATACATCGGCTCCATGGTGGCCGACTTTCACCGCAACCTGCTCACCGGAGGCATCTACATATACCCGAAGGTGGAAAAGTACCCGGAGGGCAAACTTCGCCTGCTATATGAATGTAACCCCCTCGCTTTTATCTCTGAACAGGCCGGCGGAATGGCCAGTGACGGGCAGCAACGCATTCTGGATATTGATCCTTCCAGCCTGCATGAACGACGGCCGGTGTTCATCGGCTCCAAACGCATGGTGGAAGAGGCGCTCGCCTTCATCTGATGATTCCGGAAAAGAGGTAAGCGCAAAAAAACAGATGAATTAGTTGTATGATTTGCCCGTTCTGAAATATCAAAGTGATGTAAAAATCACAAACCGCTCTCGAGGCTTTAGAAAATTCGGTTCAGCAGCGATTTCAGTTGCCTCACCGCCCGGCCGCCAAAACCCGGATCCCTTTTCCCGAATTTGCTGTACGACCGGAATAATCCGTTTAACCAAACGGGACCGGAAGGGCTCAAAAGGGTGAATTCTATGGAAAAAGACGATTAACAAAATATTATTTTGCATGCAGTGTATAAACGAATCAAAAATCTTTGAACAATCTTAAATTTGGGCAGTTTACTATCTTTTGTTACTCACTTATTGTTAGATTTACACGAATTTATAATCTCAAAAACTTGCTCTATAAAGGCAAACAGGAAACCGAAAACTAAGATTACTAATTATGGAACCGAGCAAGAAATACATTTGCATCCATGGTCATTTTTACCAGCCGCCACGCGAGAATGCCTGGCTGGAGGTCGTAGAGTTGCAGGACTCCGCCGCTCCTTTTCACGACTGGAACGAAAGGATAAACTACGAGTGTTACGCCCCGAATACAGCAGCGCGCATACTTGACGGCGAAGGGTATATCACTGAAATTGTCAACAATTACGCCCGCATCAGCTTTAACTTCGGCCCAACGCTACTACAATGGATGGAGAAGGCCGATCCGGAAACTTATCAGGCCATACTAAAGGCCGACAAGCTCAGCCAGGAACGCTATGGCGGTCACGGCTCAGCCTTGGCGCAGGTACACGGGCACCTGATTATGCCCCTGGCCGATCGCCGCGATAAAATTACGCAAATCGAATGGGGCATCAAGGATTTCCGGCACCGCTTCGGGCGGCATCCGGAAGGCATCTGGCTGGCGGAAACAGCAGTGGACACCGAAACACTGGAATTGCTCGCCGAACGCGATGTCCTTTTTACGATTCTCGCTCCGCGACAGGCCAAGGCCTACCGGTCTATCGGAGATAGCGAATGGCTGGAGACGCCCGACGGAAGCATCGACCCCCGCCGCCCTTATTTGTACAACCTGCCTTCCGGTCGCAGTATCGTCCTGTTTTTTTATCACGGCGAAATTTCTCAGGAGGTAGCCTTCAAAGGTCTGCTCAATAACGGTAAACACTTCGCCCACCGGTTGCTGGACGGTTTTGACAAGGATCAGCAACAACTGATGCATATCGCCACCGACGGCGAAAGCTACGGACACCACCACCGCAAAGGGGAAATGGCTCTGGCCGATTGCCTCGACTACCTGGAGGATCAGCAATTGGCTACCATCACGAATTACGGCCACTACCTCGGTCTGTTCCCGCCGGACCACGAAGTGCAGATTCACGAAAACAGCTCCTGGAGCTGTGTGCACGGCGTAGAACGCTGGCGCAGCAACTGCGGCTGCAACTCGGGCGGCCACCCTGGCTGGACCCAGGAGTGGCGAAAGCCCCTGCGCGATACGCTTAATTGGCTACGGGACGAACTGCGCCCGCTTTACGAAAAAGAAGCCGGCAAGTTCCTGCTCGACGTGTGGGAAGCCCGTAATGATTATATCCGGGTGATCCTGAACCGGCACCCCGATAACGTGCAGGCTTTCATCCAGCGGAATGCCCGCCGGCTGCTCAACAAAGAGGAAAAAATCAAGCTGCTGCGGTTGATGGAAATGCAGCGCAATACCATGCTCATGTTTACCAGTTGCGGCTGGTTTTTCGACGAGATCTCCGGCATTGAAACCAACCAGATCCTTCAGTACGCTAACCGGGCCATTTACTACGCCGATCAGGTGGCGGGCGCGGAACTGCACAAAGAGTTTATCCAGCGACTGGAACTCGCTCCGAGCAACGTTTTCGAAAACGGCGCTATCAGCTACAAGAAACACGTAGCTCCCGCACGGGTCGACCTAGAACGAGTAGCCATGCATTACGCCGTTTCCTCCCTGTTCGAAACCTACCCCGAATACCTGGAATTCTTCAACTACATCGCCGAAAGCGAAACACTGCGACTGCTGGAGGCCGGCAAGCAAAAGTTCGCCCTCGGCCGCACCACCGTCAAATCCCGCATCACCCACTCGGAAAAACAGTTCAGTTTCGCGGCTCTTTACCTGGGGCAACAAAACATCATCGGCAACATCTCGCTGGATCTGGACCGCAGCAAATTTGACATGATGGCCGAACTGAGTATCGATGCCTTTCAGAGCACCAACCTCGGAGAAGTGATCGGACTGATGCAAACCTATTTCGGGTCCGACAAGTATTCTATCTGGCATCTCTTCCGGGATGAAAAGCGCAAAATCTTACGGCAAATCACCGAACAGAGTCTCGATCAGGTAGAAAAATCCTTCCGGGAAATTTATAATGACAACTACCAACTCATGATGGGTATGCAGCGCAGTAATATTCCCATCCCGGAAGGTTATCAGAGTGCCGTCAAGTTCATCGTCAACCACGACTTGTACAAATATTTCAGCAACGGAAGTACAAATCACATCCGCGAACTGAAACGCCTCGCCGAAGAGTTCAAAAAGTGGAATATCGATATTTCCAACGAGCAATCGCTCGCGCTGGCCGTGAGCGAGTACCTTTTTTCCCAGTTTAAATCCATGAAGCAAAACGGCGAAATGGAAAAATCCCTGATCGACAACCTCATCGTCATTCTCGAAACCCTGCAGGGTATGGGTGTCCATCCGGAAGTGTGGAAAAGCCAGAATCTCTATTTCTCCCTGTTGAAAGAATTCAAAAACGGTGAGCTGATCATCGAGGAGGAAGAAACAAGAAAGGCCTTCCTGCGATTGGGAGAGATGTTAAAGGTTAGAATGTGATAAAAACAGGAAAAGGGAATTAACGGGGAAAACCTGAGGTCACTTTCACAAAGCCCTCCTGCCGAAACAGCGGCGGTGAACAGCTCAATCAAGCTGAGATTAAATATTTTTTTTTCGGAGCCTGCCTTACCGCTCAGAGCTCTCGCGCTGAATATCCCGGCTGAGAATGTGCTGGAGTACCGCCTCCGGTGTTTGGCGGGGTTGGAATTCTTCATCTTCCACTTTTTTCGGGTCTTCGACTTTCAGAAGGGGGCTGACGTAGTTATAATCCACCTCATCGTACTCGTAGATAGACCATCTTCCCCACTTATATTCCAATGCGGTGAGATTCTCCACCCAGTCGCCGGAGTTAAGGTAAGTGACCTTTTTTCTGCCTTTGACTTCCGAGGTGCGCATCTGAGGCCGGTGAATATGGCCGCAGATGACATAGTCATACGCTTCTTCGGCAGCCAATTGAATAGCCGTATCTTCGAAATCTCCGATAAATTTGACAGCTTCCTTAACCTGATGTTTGACTTTTTTGGCGAAGGACATACGCGGCATACCCAGCCCGGTCCGCAGCTTATTGACAAAGCGGTTGAGCAGTATGAGCCAGTCGTAACCTTTGCCACCCAATTTGGCGATCAGCGGGGAGTACTTAATTAATACGTCGAAGATATCACCGTGGAAGATCCAGTAGGTCTTGCCTTGAAGTTTTAGAATCAGCTTATCCCTGAGATGGATGTTCCCGGAAGCAAAATCGGAGTAACGCCGAAGAGCATCGTCATGATTACCGGTAATGTAGTAAACCCGGGTTCCACTGGCCGCCATTTTCAAAATGCGCTGAATCACCTGTATATGTTCTTTCGGAAAGTAGCGCTTGCGAAACTGCCACATATCGATGAAGTCACCGTTGAGGATAAGGGTTTCTACCTTAACACTCTTCAGATAATTGAGCAGTTCCCGGGCGTGGCAGCCATAGGTACCCAAGTGTACATCAGAGATAACGACGATGTCTATTTCCCTTTTCATGGTTTGATTTGATAAGCCGGTCTGAGTCGAGTAAGTGGTTCTATAATTTGCTGCAAGATCCACTTTGTATGTAAAGTGAATGTAAAAGTTTAATTATGAAATGATTAAACATCACAGCACCGGCTTATCGAACGATTTTTTTCAGGCCTTTGCGGTAGGCGCGCGGATTGGTATTGGTGAAGTGCTTAAACTGCTTGTTGAAATGGGAAACATTATTGAAGCCGCTTTCAAAAGCCACCCCGGAAATGGTCAGGTCCTCGTCGGCGAGCAGGCGGCAGGCATGAGCGATACGATATTCGTTGACGAACTGGGTGAACGTTTTATTGGTCAGTCGTTTGAAATAGCGGCAGAAAGCGGGCAGGGTCATATTGACCCGGCCGGCTACTTCTTCTAGACTCACCGCTCCCTGGAAATTACTTTCCACGTAGTTGTAAACCCGGTCGATGCGTTCGTGATCCTGCGTATTCACTTCGATGCCGAAGCCACTGGCCTGCAACAATGCGAATTCTGTGGAACAGGCCATACGCTGCAGCACCTTCAATAACAGGAGCAGCCGGTCGAAGCCCGATAAGCGGGGCATCTGCTTAAGCGCTGTTCCTACCTCCGCTTTTGTTTCTCCGGCAAAGGAAATCCCCTGCTTGGCCCGCTCGAATAGCTGACGGATATCCTTCATTTCAGGCCGCGAAAGGAAATCGCCACCCAGAAAGTCTTCTTTCATCTGTACGACGATCTCCACGTGCTCCTCTTCCAACTCCTCGGTAAAACCAAAATGCGGGAGATCGGGACCGAGAAAGATCAGGTCGCCATCCTCGTAATAGGAAATATGGTCGCCGATATGGCGCTTGCCGCTGCCATTCGACACATAGACGATCTCATACTCCGGATGCACATGCCAGTGCGGACGATTGCAGAAGTTGGCGTCGGCAAATTCTCTTACAGTAAAGGAACTGCCGAAAGCGGGTTCTATTTTTTCGAATTTTGCCTTCATAAGCCATTCAATTCAAATACATGCTAAATTAAGACTTTAGTCCACAAAGCGCCAATTGATCCCCAGGCTGATGCCGGAGCCGGAGGTAAAAGGATAACGGACGTTGAGATAGAAGAGTTTCGGATCGCCGGATTCAGGGTCATCAGGCAAGAAGAACGAAGAGATATTTTCCCATTTGACAAAAGCCCTAAAACGGGTTACGCGCATACCGAGAAATACATCGACGGAAGGGTAGAAAGGGATATCGACCTGATCTTCAAGTATGAACTGACCAGTCAGCGGGAAGTAATAATAACCGCGATAGGTGCTGTTCATACGCAGGTCGGCGCCCAGTTGCACATTCAGTACTTTGAACCATTTGCCCCAATAGTAAAGGCTGTGCTTTGACCAGATTTCCGGTACCCGGATAAACGCTTCCGAGCCGGACTGGAAGGCGATGACATTATCCAGGTGAAACTTGCCGACCCGGAAATCCTTTTTGACAATCAGTTGTGCTATGCTGACGGGGGTTCCGGTTTGCCGCGGCATCGCCAGGGTATCGTAATAGATATAATTGTTGAGCAGATGGAAGCGGCCGGAGACTTCCAGGTCAAAGCCGGGCAGGCGATAAGTAGCGGTAATATTAGTTTCCAGGGTCTTTTTAAAATCGTTGTTCCAGATGGGCTGTTCGTTAACAAAGAAACGCTGCTGCATCAGGTTGGGTTCGTACAACTGGTTGTTGAAAGAGGCCGACAGTTCGCCGAGTTTGCCCAGGCCCAGGGACAGTTCGCCGAAGACACGGTAATCGCCGGCGTTGTCCCATAGTCCCAGCTGGCCGTACGTGCGGAGGCTCAGGTTATCTCCCGGTTGGAAGTTCAGCCGTCCGAAGGCAAAAAGATTTTGGATGAGCGAATCGGTAGCCTCGAGATCCAGCCAATTGAGCCGGTGGTTGATTCCTACTTCGAAGAGATCCCGCTGCCGGCGTACATCCCCGGTTCCGGAAGAACGCGGTTTGAAGGTACGCAGGCGGAAGGTGTTTTCCAGTTCGCGGTGTTGCAGATAAAAGCGCAAGCCACGCGGATCGACGAGAAAGTCGCCGTAGTAATCGGCCGTTATTCCGTCATCCAGTTCCGGATCGAAATATTTGTAGCGGTTATTTTGGTAGTGGATCTGATGGGCCAGGGTAAAGCGTCGCTTGTCAGCGCGGGAGCTGCCGCCGGGTGGAACGGGACGCCGCCGCAGGGAATCCGCACCGGCTATTCTTTGCAAGGAGTCGGGTACTTCGGCGCGGTTGGGCAACTGTTGCATCAGGCTGTCCCCCATGATTCCCGGAGGCCTGCGGCGTGGTATCCTCGCCTGCGTCCGTGCGGGCGCCTTTGGTCCTAGGGTGTAATAATGGGTGTAGGCAATGCCCTGGCGGCGATGCCGCGTTTCAGCATCCTCCAGGAAGACCTCCGCGGTGTTGGGATCCAGTATACCGCTACCTTCGGAGGAGGGTGGCGTCAGGATCCCACCGTTATCCTCCTGTTCAATGGTATTCCAGGCCAGGCTCAGAAATCCGTCGTAGCGCCCTCCTTTACTCTTGTACCACAAACCGGTCGCCAGCGCGGTATTGCGGGTGCGCTGATGTGGATATTGGTTGCGGGTACCCAGCTGCGGCATTCGGTTATAATCAATGCTGAAATTCAGCCCTCCGGAAAAATTGCGGCTGAACTTTCCCTTCAGGTAGGAATCGGCCTGCTCGCCACGCTGATAATAACTCAAATTGGTATAGGCGCGATCGATGCGGTAAAAGGGCATCTCGGTAGCTAGGGTCTGATAAATATCGAACTGATGCAGCCCCACGTCAAAGCCGCGCCGGTAAAGGGGCTCATAAACAATGGAGCGCGCCGCGGAGCCCAGGTTGCCGAGATTGACGTAATCCAGGTCTCTGGCCCGGGTGGGATCGTACTGGTGAAAGTAATTACCGAGTAAGGAATCCGAAAAACTGTATTCCTCTCCCGGGTTATCAGCGTAGAAGTAAAAGATATCAAGCGTATCCGGTATCACCTCGTAATCCTCCGACTGCGGATCCTCCGAGTAGTTGTCGGGAAAATCCACCCCTCCCGGCGTAAACTGCCCCCAGGCAGCTGACGCCATCGCCAGAAAAAACAGGGTGAATATAAATAGACGCATGCGGAATAAAGGATTGAATGAAACGTTTGGATTTTTAATTAAACACCTTCTCCTGTTTTTTAGTCCCCCAACCGCCGGACTTAAATATATCTTAACAAAAGAAACCCCGGATTCCACGCTCCTACTTCTCGCTTGCAGGCCTACGCGCCTGCAAATTTCCCAACCGGACCGGCTCGGATAAGGCCTTAACCCTGCTCCATTCAATCCTTCAGTAAAGCCGGGCTCATCCCCATACTTGAAAAGCCTCCGTCGTGATACAGGTTTTGCATAGTCACCATACGGGTAAAGTCGGAGAACAGGGTCATGCAGAAATCGGCGCAAGCTTCGGCGGAGGCATTACCGAGAGGCGACATTTTTTCTGCATAATCAAAGAACTCGTCGAAGCCTTTGACACCGCTGCCGGCGGTCGTTTTCGTGGGAGACTGAGAGACGGTGTTGACCCGCACTTTTTTCTTCAGTGCATAGTGATAGCCGAAGCTACGGGCGAAGGATTCCAACAGCGCCTTGGACTCCGCCATTTCGTTGTAGTCAGGGAAAGTGCGCTGCGCGGCGATATAGGACAGGGCAACGATGGATCCCCATTCGTTCATGGCATCGCGCTGGTAAAGGGTTTGCATCAGGCGATGAAAAGACATAGCCGAGATATCCAGCGTTTTGTGCATCCAGTCGTAGTTCAAATCGGTGTATTCGCGCTTTTTGCGAACGTTCAGCGACATGCCGATGGCGTGCAGGACAAAATCGAGCTTTCCACCCAGTGCTTCTATTGATTCATCTATCAGTTTTTCCAGGTCTTCCAGGCTGGTAGCATCGGCGGGAATCACTTTGGCATCCAGCTGCTCCCCAAGTTTATTGATTTCTCCGAATCTCAGGGCTACCGGAGCATTGGTAAGGGTTATCTTCGCCCCTTCTTCTACGCAGCGTTCGGCCACTTTCCAGGCGATCGATTGCTCGTCCAGTGCACCGAACACAATCCCTCTTTTTCCTTTTAGTAAGTCGTTTGACATCATCTTGATATTGTCGTTTTTCGTTTTTTTCGTACAATCATTAGTGTATCAGGCAAGGAGCATACCGGCGGCCTCCGGTTCTGGAAGTCCTCACAATGCACTGAGCAATTCCCGGGCATTTTCGATTGCCGATTCGCTTGGCGGGCTTTGGCTGAGCATCGTGGCGATGGCGCGAATGCGTTCCTCTCCTTCCAGCAGGTTCAGGTCCGTTACGGTCCGGTCTTCCTTTACTTTTTTATAGACGAAATAATGCCGTTCGGCCTTACAGGCGATTTGCGGGGAATGGGTAATTGATATTACCTGGTGGTTATTGGATAGCTTTCGCAAAATATTACCCATTTTCAGCGCAATATCTCCCGATACACCGGCGTCGATTTCATCGAAGATCAGTGTCGGGAGGGGAATAGCGCTGGCGACCAGGGACTTGGTGACCAGGGTCAGACGGGATAATTCGCCGCCCGAGGCGACATCCTTGATCAGCTGAAGGCGGCTGCCCTTATTGGCGGCAAAAAAGAAGTTGACCTCGTCGAGGCCGGTGGGTCCCAATTCACTCATCGGTCGCATTTGTACGCGAAGCTGAGCGTGTTCCATAGCCAGCTGAGCCAGTAAGTCCATCACCTGAGTTTCAAAGCCTTCGATAACGGAGCGCCGGCGCTCTGTCAATTGTTCGGCCATCCCGTGGAGCTCTTTTTTTTGTTTTTCAATATCCGCCTCCAGAGAGTCAATCTCCGTACTCAAATCGCCGATCTTATCCAGCTGGCCCTGCAGGTCTTCCTGTATTGCAATCAGGTCCTCTACCGTACTGACATTGTGCTTGCGCTCCAGGCGGTAGATCAGGTCGAGGCGCGTTTGCACTTCTGAGATGCGCTCGGGATCGTATTCGGTATCCTCGGCGACGCGTTCAAATTCCTGCGTCAGGTCTTCTATTTCCAGCAGTAGACTGTCGTAGCGCTCGTAAAGCTGAGCAAGCCGGCTATCGTAGCGACGCAGCTGGCTTAGCGAATGCCCTAATTCCTGCAACTGACTGATGACCGACTGTTCGCTCTCGTTCAAATGCTGATAAGCGCCGGCCAGGGTTTGCTTGATCTCCTCGGCGTTCTGCAGGACAGACAACTCCTCCTCGAGCTCCTCCTGCTCACCGGCGCGCAGTTCCACATTATTGAATTCTTCAAGCTGGAAATTGATGAAATCCACTTCTTTAGCCGCATTTTGGTTGCGTTCGATAAGATCGGACAAAATACGGCGATCGGCCTGGTAGGCGCGATAGGCTTCCTCGTATGCGGCTACCAGCTTTTTATTGCCGGCCAGTGCATCGATCATGCGTAACTGAAAGGAAACATTGTGGATATCCAGCGTATCGAATTGCTGATGTAAATCGATGAGCGCTGCACTGAGTTGCTGCAGCACTTTGAGATTGACCGGCGTATCGTTAACAAAGGCCCTCGATTTGCCGGAAGGCAGCAATTCCCGGCGAATGACCATATCTGTATCGTAGTCGAGATCGTGATTGCGGAAAAAAGCCTCCAAATCGTATTTACCGATATCGAAAAAGCCCTCTACGACGCATTTTTCCTCATCACTGTACAACGTTTTGGTATCCGCCCGGTTACCCATAATTAAGCCCAGAGCGCCGAGCAGGATGGACTTTCCCGCACCGGTTTCGCCGGTAATGATCGTCAGTCCTTTCGAAAAATCGATGGACAGTGATTCGATCAAGGCGTAGTTTTTTACCTGTAAGTGTTTGATCATATAGTACCCTGCGATTGGAATTAAGGAACTGTCGGTCTTAAGGTTCCTGCAAATTGGAAAAATTCCAAACCATCTCCTCTAATCGAAGCAAAAATAAAGGTTTTACCCGTGAAAAGCACTATTTTTGTGCCGCTATAAAAAATTCCATTACTTCTTTGACAACTGGTGTGGGCGGCGGAGGGCTACAAGTCCCTCCTTATTCGACCTAACCCGGCTTCCCGATACACCCTTTATCAGAGAATTACAATGACTAATATCAGAACGTATGAAGAATTGGATAGTGATGCTTGCCCTGATACTCGGTTTTTCCGCCTGTCAGCAAGATGAAATGGATCAGTGGCGTTCGACCGACCTGCTCCCCTACGGCATTCCGCTTAGTATCAAAACGCCCGACAGCATCGATGTGGAAACCAGTGATATGGGAGGATTAATGCAGGATGTGACGATCAAGGGAGACGAAAATTACTACGTCCAAATCTATGCCTCTGATGCGGAGACTACCGACATTTCCAAGGTGAAAGCCGAACAACTCTCCGAAGTAAAATCGAACCGCTATTTTTCTCAGATCGTCGAGGAGGAGGAAGCCGGTTTTATCTACCAGACTCAGATTGACTCCATCACTAATTACGGCTTCCGCTATATTCGCGTGCAAGGGGATAAAGAATATATTTTCCAGACCGGCATGACCGGCATGTACTCTCTGGAAGAGGTCAGACGCATGTACGAGGCGATGAAGCCGGAAAGCAGAAATTAGGAAATCCGGAATTTAACCCGCCGAAGGTAACCTTTCGCTCCTATTGGGCATAAAGGCTTGAAGGGTGTGGAATTAAAAAGCTTTTTTTCCGGGACAACTGACGGGGTGACTCGAAGTCACCCCGTCAGTCAACCTCGGCGCACTAGTTTAAGAACCGGACAGATCAGCGCCATGCGATGGAACACCCTCGATCCCGAAGATGAACACTACCTGGAAGCTATTTACCGGAGCGATTCCGAAATATTGCGGAAGTTGTATCGCGACTGGCATGCAGGTATTGTCAGGCACGTGCGGGCGTCGGGCGGAAATAACCAGGACGCTGATGATGTCTTCCAGGACACTATGGTGGTCCTTTACCGGAAGATCAGGTCCGGCAACCTTAGCCTGAGTAGTCGCCTGCACACTTATTTTCATGGCATCGCCAAAAAGGTGTGGTTGAAAAAGCGTAGCCGCCGAAAAAGAAATCAGTCAACAGTAGAAGAGGGCCCGGAACAGCGAAGCGAAGACGATGTCGCGACCTTGCTGGAGAAAACAGAACGATACCGTTTCTTCCGGGAAAAGCTGGCGCAACTCGGCGGCGATTGCCGGAAAGTGCTGAATCTGTTTTTCGCCGGCGAAAGCATGGAGAATATCGCCCAGGCCTTGGGCTACGCCAGCGCAGGCTACGCCAAAAAGCGAAAATTTCAATGTAAAAAGCAGCTCATCGGGCTCATCCGGGAAGACCGGCGGTATGAAGAATTGTCAGGGTAATGAACGAAACAGAAAAATACGAACGCATCGAACGATATCTGGCCGGCCGGATGGCGGCTGCGGAACGGCAAGCCTTCGAGGAGAAGCTAGCCAAAGACCCGCAGCTGCGAGAGGAGGTCTCGCTGCATAAGGAACTGGAGGAGGCCGTAGTGGAAACCGAGATCGCTGAGTTCGAAACCGCTCTGGACAAGGCCATGGAAGACTACCAGGACAATCCCGCGCACCGGCGCTGGCCGGCAATACTACTGGCAGTCATCCTTCTCTTATCACTGCTCTGGCTGGGCAGCCGCTGGCTAAAAAACCGCAAACCGGCTCCTGCCCAGATCTACGCCGAATATGTCGACCTGCCGGAGGCATTGCCGGACGCCATCCGGCTGCGATCGGCTGCCCCTGGTTCGGATTCCTCCATTCCCCACACAATAGAACATCTTCGCCAAAACTGGTCCGCCCTCAAGCAAGCTTACCAGATGGGCAATTATGCAAAAGCCCTTTCCCTGTTGGAGAACCTACGCTCCACACATCCGGATTTCGTAGAAGAAAATCCGGAACGCTACTACTATCATCGCGGACTGCTGGAACTGCAGCTGAATCGCCCCGTCGCATCCGCCGACTCCTTCGCCCGGGTCCAGAGCGGCAACTACGCCGAAGACGCCGCCTGGAAACGCGCCATGGCCCTGCTGCTGGTGGAGGGGCGCCGGGAGGAAGCCAGAGAAGCTCTGCGGCGAATCAGAAACAGCCCCCATCCCCGTCGAGCGGAAGCCAGGGCTGTATTGAAAATACTAAGCGTACAGTAGACCCTCCTCTACCCCAAGGAATCATTCCTGATCCCTGTGGTAAAACAATTCTTTTCCTTCCCGTTCCTCGAAAAGAGGCGCTATCCTCTGGCTCATAATCGCTATGCTTTCTGTCTGCCTTTTATCAAATTTGTCTGACGGGTTGAAATTGACCTCTATAATGCCTAACTTCAATAAGCATTTTTCCGGTTGCGACGGTACACTTTTCAGACGCAACGAGAGATAAGTTTAGTTCCCAAATCCTGGCCCTCCTATGCTGCTTAACCCAACTCTTCTGTGTGGAATTATCTTGTATCTGCTGACCGCCACTTCCTGCCGGCAAGCCCCTTCCGAAACGGCAACCAATACTCAACCGGATGGGGAGACGACACAGGGCGGCAATACGCCTTCTGCGGAGCACGGTGCCGCCCCGGCCGACACCACGCCGGCGCAGATGCTGCTGGATAGTGCAAAGACGCTTTTAGATTCAGGTCGTTATGACGAAGGGCTGGAAAAGAGCCGGCAGGCGCTGACCATTTACCTGCAAAGCGTTGCAGAGACGGATACTATACTCGTACAGCCACTCAATTTGAAAAGTGAGTTTTTCTGGCGGACAAACGAATTGGACTCGGCCTTGGCATCCGCAGAGCAAGCGCTGATAATTGGGCTGAATGGGCTGAGAAAGGACCATCCCTCGGTGGCCACTACCTATCACCACCTGGGGGTGGTACATCTTATGAAAGCGGATTACGAACAAGCCCTGGTCTATAATGAAAAGGCAGTGCAGATTTACCGGAAAGCGCAAGGGAGCCATCAACTCAGTTTGGCCAGCGCTTTGGATAATACCGGAATTATTCACTATTCCCAGGGCGATTACGAGCAGTCATTGACTCATTTCGAAAATGCCCTGAACCTAAGATTGCGCAGCGCAGGCAGAGACCATCCTGACATAGCGGATTCCTACCACCGTATCGGCGTTTTAAATTCCGTACAAGGGGCCTACGATCGCGGGTTGAGCTACTATAAGAAGGCGCTGGCAATAAGGTTGAAAACCCACGGCACGGAGCATCCAAGTGTTGGAGAGACTTACAACAATATGGGCATCAATTACGAAAATATCGGCGATTTTGAGCGGGCGCTGAGCTGCTATGAAAAGTCCCTGGATATACTGTTAATAACCTTGGGCCCTGATCATCCCCACTTGATGAGTATCTACGGCAATACCGGTGACCTCTATCGTGAAATGAGAGCTTATGACCTGGCGCTGAGCTCCTATCGCAAAGCAGTGGAAATCCAAATGAAGGCCCGGTCTGCAATCCATACCGACCTGGCATGGATCTACCAGGGTATGGCAGCCGTTCACCTCGATCGGGGAGCTTACCGCCAGGCTTTGGGCCTCTATGAAGAAGCCCTTAGCATTCGTTTAGCCACTCAGCCTGTGGATCACCCTAATGTGGCGGACGTTTATAATTATATCGGAAAGGTGCACCTGGCGAAAGGGGAATACCATCGGGGCTTCACCTTTTTTCAAAAGTCATGTCGTATTCTGGATTATGATTTGAGCAATCCAGGAGCTTTCGATGAAGTACCTGACCTTAAACTGCTGCATTCTGTTTTAAGCAATATTAAAGACTACTATACTTACAAAGCGGATCAAACCGACGATACTATTTACCTTGACTCTCTTTACAGCCACTATCAGCGGATGCTGTCTCTGGAAGATTACCTTCAGCAAGAATACAGCAGCGCCACCATCCGGCGGGTATACGCTGCCCGATCCCTACCCGTTTACGAAGGCGCCATTGATAATCTTTTGAAACTTAAGCAGCAGCTTCCCGAAGCTTTCCTTCTAGCCGAAAGAACCAAAAGCCGCCAATTGGTCGAAAAAATCCAAGCAGCACCACATACGGTTTCCTTCGGCATACCAGATTCCCTGCGGAAAAAAGAACACAAGCTGAGTCTGGACATCGCCAACTTTGAAAAGAAGGTCTTTCAGGAAGAATTTGAAAATGAAAGCCCCAATGACGCCCTGTTGGATGTTTATAACAATACCCTTTTCGACTTGCGAGAAGAGCGGGCGAGGCTCCTGGAAACCTTTCGAACCCATTACTCCGAATACTATCGCCTGCGTTACAGCACTCAGTTGATGGATATCGCCGGCGTCCGGAAAAAGTTGCTGCAACACGAGCGTCATGCACTGGTGGAATACTTTGTGGGCGACAGCGCCATTTACATCTTTACGGTTTTGCCCGACACTTTCCACATCCGGAAGGTCAGGCGCGACTTTCCTCTGGAGCAATGGGTGACTGAACTACGCTGCGGGCTCTTTGCTACCTACCTGTCTGATGCCGGCTGCGATTCTCTGCAGGCCCCGGCCGGGCAGGCATTATATGCCCAACGTGCGTATGAGCTCTACCAAAAGCTCTTCGCTCCGGTCGACACCCTGCTGCCTCCGGATGCAGAGGTGCTGCTGGTGCCCGATGGATTGCTTGGTTATCTGCCTTTTGAAGCTTTGCTCACCCAAAAACCGGCTGAGGGAGCTGGTTTCTACCAATATGCTTACCTGCTGCGCGAGCACCTGATCAGCTACGCCTACTCGGCCACCCTGCAGCAGGAGATGCAAAACAAAAAACACCGGCAGGTGCCTCGTAAAAAGCTGATCGCCATTGCCCCCAGCTTCTGGACGGAAGATTGCTCGGCCGACAGCGCTCTGCTCGTCAGCCGCTTCATCAACCCCCAGCTGCGACGCAACCGCCTTCCTCCACTTCATCACAACCGCGCCGAAGCGGAAGCCGTAGCCGCTATTTTCGGCGGGCAAGTCCTCTCCGGTGCGGAAGCAACGGAGGCGGCCTTCCGGCAGCGGGCCGGCGACTATCGCATCCTCCACCTGGCCACTCATAGCAAGGCCAACGACCGGGCCGGCGATTACTCCTTCCTGGCTTTCCATACACTGGACGACAGCCTGGAAAACGAATGGCTCTACAACAGCGAACTTTACAATCTGCAGCTCCATGCCGACCTAGTCGTGCTTTCCGCCTGCGAAACCGGCATCGGCGAGCTACAGCGAGGCGAGGGTATCATCTCGCTGGCGCGCGGCTTCAGCTACGCCGGCGCCAAGAGTATCGTTACCTCGATCTGGAACGTCAGCGACCGACATACCCAGGACCTTATGACCCGCTTCTATACCTACCTCAACGAGGGCCTGCCCAAACACCGGGCCCTGCGCCAGGCTAAGCTCGATTACCTCGACAAACAGGAAGGACCCGCCCGCTCGCCTTTCTTTTGGGCAGGCTTTATCCCCATCGGAGATACAGCGCCGGTGGCGAGCAGTCAAAACGGCTACTGGAAGGCCCTGACGGCATTGGGCATCCTTTTACTTGCAGGTGAGTGGCTGTGGCGCCAAAAAAACATTCCTTCAGGGTAACCTCCCCTGCCCTTTCCGGCATTAAGGAGGTGATATTTTTCTCAACCTAAAATCGCAATGTGATGAAAATGTACCTAAACCGAAGCCGGAGCTTTACCCTGTCACCGGCCCTTTGCTCAAGTATTTTTATAATAAGCCTGGTGGCCGGTTCTATGCTGCTGGCCGGCTGCCAAAAGGAAGAGACCTCCCAGCCCGCCGCATGCGAAGCCGATCAATGTGGTACCTATCCCGACTGTTTTCCCTGCTCCGACACGTTGAGTGTCACCACGAACCCTCTCGGGGATACGACGCGCACGGACAACGGATTTATTCTGAACGAAGGCGACCTGGAAGTCACCCCCGCCGATGGAGCATCTATACGGTTTGAGGATGCCGTGAATTTGAGAGTGACCTTTGATAAGGATGGTAATCTGACCAGTATTGAAGGGCGGGCCCGCATACCCTCTCCGGATGACTGCTTGGAATTCAAGGACCCCGTCCAGTTTAACATGGGATACTACACCGGAGCCTTTGTCAACGAAAATTTCTACCTGGGCTTCCCGCTGACTAACAGCAAAGAATACTTTGTTTTCCGCATCGAGGCGGGCCTGGAAATGAGCATCTGCTCCAACAAGGACCCTTCTGCCACCAAGCCTCTATCTATCGCCGCGCCGATAGGAGGACATGTCCTTTACGTGATGGAGAGCAACGATCCCTTTTTCTTTTTTGAGGGTGCCCATGACTTGCTGGGATCAACAGCCAGCGGATCTTCCGTGCAGGGTAATATCGAATACCTTCCTCTGCAGCCGGTAGAACAGGTCTCTGGGTTTTCCGGCCGGTCGGTGCGCAAGGGCAGCATCAGCTTTCCCGTTCTCAAAATACTGGAAGCCAAGGAGGTAGTATTTATCCAGAATGCCGGGTTCGATGCCGGGCTGCTGTCGGAAAGTCCCCTGGAAAACATCAGCGCCAGTTATCAGGGCGGGCTCAACGGCGCCTTAAACCTGGCCTTGTCGGCAGCCGGCTTTGTCACCTTCGAAGTGCCTCTTGGACAAGGCAGCGCCGCCATTACGGCCGAGGCCGGCAGCAGCGGCGTGCAGGCCCGCGCCTTTGTCAACGGCCTCGTGGATCCCGACCTGAGCTGGTGGCCTTCCGTCCTTCCCGTCAAACCCGGGGGGCGACTGCGCACGCGGGGTTTCCTGCAGCAGGATGGATTGTTCGACATCGGGCTCGAAGGCGCTTTCCGCATTCAGGTACCCGGCGAAACCAAGGCGGCAGAAGGCGCCGTTACGGCCAACAAGGACGGCATCAGCCTGAGCGGCGAAGTGCTTGCCAAGGGAGAAACCTGGAGTGCCACCGCTTCCTTTCGCGAGCAGGAAACGGAAATGACTGCTATGCCACCCAGCCGTCTGCTGGAAAATAAAGACCAGTGGATCATGGAACAGATCGATGACCAATTTGCTAAAATTGATTCGGCGCAGTCCGAACTGGAAGAGGCATTGGAAGACTATCAGTTCGAACTAAGCCTGCGGGGCCTGCGCAAAGACCTCCCTCCGCTTGTCGACCGCACAATCGCTTTAATTGAGGACATTCGAAGTGACACTCAAAACAAGGCCAATAGCGCGATAAACCAAGAGTTGAATAAGCAGGACGCACAGCTTTGTGACTGGATTAGCGATCCGCCTTCCAAGGTTACCAGCAATGCCGTTCAACCCTACATCAACGCCCTCAACCGTATGAAAAGAGCTCTTCAGCCGGAACTGGATGACGAACAGGCCCGCAGAGAACTAGAGTCAGCCCTGCGTGATCTGATCAACAGGAAAGTCTTTAACTTCTCTTATACCTTTAAAGTAAAAGGAACGAAAACCTGGCTTCCCTGTTCCGGGTTGACCAATATTTCCGTCAACAGAAAAATTACTGTCAACCGCTCAGTTCTCAATACCGAACAAGTCGAATTATTGCAGAAGGCAGCCGACAACATCAAGCACATTCGCCCGGTGGAGGAACGTTACCTCGAAGCGCAAATCATTGTCGATGCTCTTCCCAGCCGGGAAGACCTCAAAACGCTGAAGCGCGATATTCAAAGCGGCGTGAAAACCATTCCTGAAATCGGAGGCACCGGCTATATCAAAAACCACGAGGATGATTCTTTTACGTTCTTCCTGCTTCTGGGCGGCGAACGCCGGACGGTCGGTGAGTTCAACCCCTTTAACGCCGATGACCTGGGAAGCCTGATTCTGGACAGCTTTTTGTAAATGGGAAAGCTCCGAAGGAGACGAATCTCCTGCGGAGCTTTTTTCAACTTGATTGATTAGCCGGGGCTATCAGGTCTCGCTCATCAACTCCAGACGAAAGAGGAGCAAAATCAATAGCAATACGCTCAGGATGATCATGGGATAAGGATTTAGTTGAAAAATGATCAAGGAGTTTTATTCCTTGCCCATCGATTCCGTTATCAACGGAATACATTACATGGGGTTTAGCAGTAATCACTGCTGCGTCAAAACACTCACATGTGCCTGTTTGACTACATGAAAGCAATAACAAATTTATATAAAAAAATACAGAAAACAAAACCCGGCGCAAAATGCGCCGGGTTTTGGACCTGATCCTTAGCTTTACTGGATCTTTACTGCTTGTGATGTGGCTTGAATTGAAAGGTGAAACGAAAAAGACGAGAAGCAATACAGGTTTGATTACCTGCTGGTTTGCTTACCTTCAGATCACCCGGTTTTCCCGATACCAATCAATTTGCTTATTCCTTACAGGTCAGAAGCGCCGGGGTTAGCATCATTGAAATGCTCGGTTACCGCCTTCCAGTTGATGACGTTCCACCAGGCATTGATATACTCCGGCCGACGGTTCTGGTAATTCAGGTAGTAGGCGTGTTCCCAGACGTCGATCCCCATAATGGGCGTTCCGTCCTCGTCCACAACATCCATAAGCGGATTGTCCTGATTAGGGGTTTGAACGATCTTCAGCTTGTCATTCGGATCGACGACGAGCCAGGTCCAGCCGGAACCGAAGACCGAGCCGGCAGCACCGGAAAATTCTTCTTTGAAATCAGCGAAAGAACCGAAGTCGCGCTCAATAGCCTTGCGGATATTCATATTGGTGGAAGGTTCTCCCCCCCCGTCGGGCGACATAATTTCCCAGAACAAGCTGTGGTTGTAAAAGCCGCCTCCGTTATTCCTTACCGCAGTCGGATATTTCGACACGTTGGCCAGGATATCTTTAATCTTTTTCCCTTCCAAGTCGGTTCCCTCAATCGCATTATTCAATTTACTGGTATATCCTGCATGGTGTTTGCCGTGGTGAATTTCCATCGTACGGGCATCAATGTGTGGTTCCAAGGCATCGAATGCATAGGGTAAATCAGGAAGTTTAAAAGCCATAATTCGTTTTATTTTGTTTTAATGAAGAAATTCTCTTTGGGAAGGATGGATTTTAGATTAATATGTATAAATAACGCCATCAAAAATAATAAGTTTACGGCGTTCACAAATTCTGTGAACATAGTATACTATTTTGACGTCAAGAACCAAAATACGCCAACTAAATATTGTTCAAAAACAAGTGTTATGGAATACAGAACAGAACGAGACAGCCTGGGAGAAGTGCAGGTGCCGGCCGAACATTACTGGGGTGCTCAGACACAGCGCTCCTGGGAGAATTTTGACATTGGCGGCCAGCGGATGCCCCTGGAAATCATTCGTGCATTTGCCGAGCTGAAAAAAGCTGCCGCCCTGACCAACCGGGACCTGGGGGTATTGCCGGAAAAAAAGGCCGAGCTGATCGGCCGGGTTTGCGACGAGATCCTTGCCGGCAAACTGGATGACGAATTCCCGCTGGTGGTCTGGCAAACCGGATCGGGCACCCAGTCCAATATGAATATCAATGAGGTCATTGCCAACCGTGGGCAGGTACTGCATGGGGGGAAACTCAGCGACAAAGAGAAGTTTCTACATCCCAATGACGACGTCAACAAATCACAGTCCTCCAATGATACTTTCCCCACTGCCATGCACATAGCGGCCTACCGCATACTGATGGAAGTTACCATTCCCGGTATAGAACAACTGCGCGACACTTTACAGAAAAAAGCGGATCTGTATATGGATGTGGTCAAGATTGGCCGTACCCATTTCATGGACGCCACCCCGGTAACCGTGGGCCAGGAGCTGTCGGGCTATGTCTCCCAGCTCAAGCACGGCCTGCACGCCATCGAGCACAGCCTCAGTCACCTTTCCGAACTGGCGTTGGGCGGTACGGCTGTCGGCACCGGGCTCAACGCTCCGGAGGGCTACGCCGGGAAAGTGGCCGCCAAAATCGCCGAAATTACCGGTCTGCCTTTCCGCAGCGCGGACAATAAGTTTGAAGCGCTGGCTGCCCACGATGCTATCGTGGAAGCCCACGGCGCCCTGAAGACAGTCGCCTGTTCGCTAATGAAAATCGGCAATGACATTCGCATGCTCGCTTCAGGTCCCCGCTCGGGAATCGGCGAATTACTGATTCCGGCCAACGAGCCCGGTTCCTCGATTATGCCCGGCAAGGTCAATCCCACGCAGTGCGAAGCCCTGACCATGGCTATGGCTCAGGTCATCGGCAACGACGTAGCGGTAAACGTTGGCGGCATGAATGGTCAATTCGAACTCAATGTGTTCAAGCCGGTTATGATTTACAACTTCCTCGTTTCAGCCCGGCTCATCGGAGATGCCTGCGTAAGCTTTGATGAAAACCTGGCCCAGGGCATTGAGCCGAACCACAAACGCATTGAAGAGCATTTGCGAAATTCGCTGATGCTGGTCACTGCCCTGAATACACATATCGGCTATGACAATGCCGCCAAAATTGCCAAAAAGGCCTACGCGGAAGATAAAACACTCAAGGAGGCTGCCCTTGAGCTGGACCTGCTCACCGAAGAGGAGTTCGATGAATGGGTGCAACCCCAGGATATGGTGGGCGCGTTGAAATAATCAAGTTCCCTGCTGATTATCAACATTATGAGTCTGCTTTGCCGGATGTTTTCGGTATTAATGGTATTTTGGGGCCTATCCCAAGCCTTTTGATAATCCGATCAAGGTTTAAAAAATGACCCCATGTTATAAAAAGCAGGTCCTACTGGTATGGCTGCTGCTCCTACCCTATCTGTGTTTCCTGCAGGGAGAAGACTTATCCTTGCTGCTCGAACGGCAGATGCCCAAATGGCAGAAACAGTTCCGTGTTCCTGGAGCAAGTATAGCTTTGATCGAGGAGGCACAGCTGGTTTGGGCAGAAGGATTCGGAAAGGCCGATGCCGGGAAACCGGGTCGGGTTCGGCCTTCCTCCATTTTCAATGCCGGCCCTATCGCCACTACCGTCACCGCCTGGGGAATAATGAAACTCGTAGAACAGGGGCGCCTTGATCTCGACGCACCGGTAGAACGTTACCTCGAACGCTGGCAGTTGCCCCCCTCCCGCTTCGATCACAGTAAGGTCACCATTCGACGGCTGCTCAGCCACAGCGGCGGCTTCCCCGCTTCCGACTTTCCCGTTCGCCACGAGCCCGACGCCGTTCCGCTGCTCAAACCTCTGCTCTCCGGAATAGCCGATGACCTGCCGCCCGTTCATGTGGCTTACCCGCCCGGCACACAATTCCTGTATTCCAAACCGGGGTACAGTTTACTGGCTATGGTCATTGAAGATGTTACCGGAGACTCATTCGCAAGTTTCATCGAACGGGAAATTTTCCTGCCCTTGAAAATGCGCAACAGCTACTTCGACGCGGGCGAAGTGCCCTCATCGCGATTTGCAAGTCCCCATGATCACCACGGACAGCCTTTACCCAGGCAATACGACAATCAGCCTGCCGCGGAGGGGTTCCATACTACTGCCCTGGACCTGACCCGATTGGTAGCGGCGGGGCTGCCTAATTTGCAATTCGCAGTTCGCGGATATCCTGTAATTGAGCGGAGCACCATTCAGCAAATGCAGCGCCCCTACGTCAGCGTAAACGGCAGGCAGGGGTTCGGCGCAACCCACTACGGACTGGGTTACTTCTTGGACCTAAGCCCCGGAGAGGTTACAGTGCTTTTTAACGGTGGATACCACTCCCCGGGCTGGTACTGTTATTTCTTCGCCATTCCGGAAACGGGCGACGGGCTTGTCGTCCTGACCAACAGCCATAATGGCCTGGCCCTTACCCATTCGATCGCCAAGCAATGGGCGCGGTCTCTGCATATAGCCCCTCCCCTGCTCATCCAGAACCTTGACTCCAGCCGACGCTTTTTGTGGGGCGCTATGATCGCCGGCGCACTTCTCTGTTTTTTTATTCTGAGTATCCTGCTGAAAGATTTCCGCAGAGGGCTGCGGCGTTTAGCGCGTAAGCAGTGGCCCCTTCGTCTTACCACCTTGCTGGCTATCGGCATCATTACCATCCTGGCCTGGACCGAAGGCCGGGAACGACTACTCGACTGGCACCCTCACCTGTGGCACTGGCCTCAAGTCATCCTGAGCACCCTGCTCGGAACAATTGCCTTGCTGGTGGTGACGGAGAAAAAAAGATAGCTTTGCTCAGTTAATCCTCCAGGCCTTCGATGTATTCTTTGCCGTAAACAACCTTGACATTGGCTTCTTTGAGCGCCTCTCCGGCTTTTCCGAACTGACCGCCGAGGTAATCGTGAAGAAACCGTTCGGCGACGGTCCAAAAAGCAACCCAGCTTTTGGCGTCGGCGTAATCGTGGCCCTCCTCAGGATAATAGAAATAGACAACTTCCTTGTTTGTTTCGGCCAGCGCACGGGCGAAGGCATCCACCTGGGTTTTGGGCACGCGGTCGTCTTTGGCGCCGGTCGTCAACAAGATTGGTTTGACGATTCGATCGACATGGTGAAAGGGAGAGTGATTTTGCAGGAGTGCGGTTCCCTCCTCCGTGAGCGGATTGCCAACGGTGGCGCGCCATCGTTCATCATCGGTAAAAGGAATCCGGGAAAAAGCATCGAGGTCGGCCGGGCCGTACATTGAGATACCACAGGAAAACTGTTCCGGAGCAAAGGCCAGGGCGGCAGCAGCGGCATATCCACCGTAGGACCACCCCCATATGCCGAGTTTATCGGGATCAGCGATGCGATTTTTGACGGCCCAGTTGGCAATGTCCACTATATCGTAATGCATATTCTCCCCCCATTGCCGGTCGCCGAGGCGGGTGACGCGTTTGCCCAAACCGGTGGTTCCCCGGAACTCTGTATTGATCACGACGTAACCGCGGTCGGCCAGCAACTGAAAGTTGCGGTTATGAAACCAGCTGTTCCAGTGATTAATACCGGCCCAGGGGCCACCGTGCACGTACAAGAGCGTAGGCATCAGGGTATCAGGCACGCCGTCGTGGTTTTTGTCGCTGTCAGGGGGCAGGTAAACGTGGATAGGCAGCTCCAGGCTATCGCGGGTCATCATAGTACGTGGATAACGAAAAGCCAGCTGAAAAGTATCCAGCGCGGGCAGATCGTTGAACAGGGGAATGAGCTGCCGCTTTCCCCGGCGAAAGAGATAATATTGGGTGGGGCCGCCATCCAGCCGGCGCAGCAGCCAGGTTCGGTTATCGGCGCTGCGATCGACAAAATCTGCCTGCCCCTGCCACTGTGCGTCGAGCCACTCAAAATCACGCCGCGTCACCGCGTGCAGGTAATGCCGACGCGGAGAAGCCCATAATCCTTGCACCATCTGCGGCCAGCCATCGGCCCCGATTATAGCGCCTTCGGGCAGAATATCTACCTTGGCATCCGCCACCAGTATGCGCTGGCGGCTGCTGTCGATATCGTACTCGATCAATACCGTTTTGTCCTTGTCCAGGTTGTCCGTCAGATAGAGACGCTTGCCGTTTTCACTAACCGAAAGCACCTGCTGCAAGCCTCCGACCAGCATCCCTTCGTCGAAGGGGTAGCGAACGAGTTCTTCCCATTGACCGCCTCGCCTGACGAATACCGTCTGGCCTCCGGAAGCATTAGGCCGTCGAGCGGCGATGAGTTGAAAGTACCCATCGTAATAGCGTTGCTCGTACCCAAGACGGGGGCTTTTTCGCTCCGCCTCTCCTTCTTCCATATCGATAAGGTAAAGACCGTCTTGCTGCACATCCTGTGCGATAATCCAAACGGCCACTTTTTCAGGCAGCTGCCGGCTGAGGGCGTCAATGTTTAAATTACGCAGAGGAAAGGGCGTTAGATCCCGGAGCAGGCGGCCGTCGCGGTCCAACAAATGCAGCTTTCGGCGGTTACCCGAATCAGCAAGAAACAGAAGCAGTTGGTCACTGTGCGTCGTAGTCCAGTCCAGAATCCGGCCACGCGCCGACAAGCGGATCTCCCGGTCCGGATCGGCCTGGTCCACATAGAACAAGGCCTGGTCTCCTGCCGTATGTCGCTGAAAATATACCCGCTCCCCATTTTTAGACAACCTGATGTCATGGACATCCTTAGGTTGAAAAAACAGCGCTCTGGGAATGAGGGTAGTATCCGGCGCATCAGCGTTGCGGAGCGTATCCTGAGTGAAGACTGACGCCGTCAGCAGCAGCGCCGTTAAGGATAAGTAAAATCGTTTCATGGGTAGTTTCCTTTGATAGTCCTTCGCCCTTCCGTACCCCCTTGTTTTTAAATGTGCGAAATAGAAAAGGGGATCATAAGGCCAAAATTACCAATAACCGGAAGGGCTTGTTAAGTTATGAAAATTTCCAAGAACAGGCCGGTCTAATTTACCGCATTTGCCCTTCCCCGGTTATGCGCGTACGGCGGCTCTGCCGGCCGCCATTCAACACAGGGCTTCAGGAAGTCGAATACTTGGTTTGGCGGAAAAGCCCCTTGGGCCGGACCGGCATTACCATCATAACGGCACCGATAAGGGAAAAGTATTCGGCTGAGAAAGAGTCCCCCGGCAAACAGTTGGATTTTTCCCGGTAAGACTCTGCAAAGCAATAAGGGGCCTTATCTGCCAATCCTTACCTGGAAAATCCACTGTACTAATCCGGACACATCGCGGCAAAGGGGAAGTTGGAAGCCAGCAGCTGTTCAAAACTCAATTTCCTGAAACACTCCGCTATGATCACGTTATATCCAGGTACCTGCTGACTTCCACCAGCATTTAGATCCTTTCGCAAGTTCCCCCTGTTATTCCATCACGACTATTCGCCGGGTTTCCACTGCCCCGCCTACCTGCAGGCGCAGGATGTAGGCGCCCGGCGCCAGAGAGGCGGTAAGGGGAATATGATGAGGGCCGGGTGGCTGCAAGGCATCGATTATGCTTTGCACCCTACGGCCGAGGGCATCGTAAAGCTTAAGTTGCACCCATCCGTTTTGCTCAAGCTGATAAGTAACTGTGGTACGACCATCCGTCGGGTTGGGATAAACGTCCAGTTCGAAGCGGTCTTTCACTACTACCGGCCGGCTGGTCAGCAGCGGCAGCGGATCGGGGCGTTCGATACGCTCCGTCGTGTAGAGGCGATATTCACCAGGTTCAAGAGCGAGCGGAGCGGTCGCATCCTGCACCAGCAGACTATCGCCGCTGAAGTACTCATACCACCATCCTGTGTTAGGAAAGGGATTAGAAACGGAGCTGGCGCTGACGTCAAAGTTACCCTGCACCGCTACATTAAATTCGGAATGGCGTAGGTGGATGGTTTTCCAGTCGTCGCGATTGAGAACGAGCGAGTAGTCGCCCGTGTTAAAAACATCGAAATTAGTTTTTAGGTAAGCAAGCGAACGAACCACTTCATAGACATCGCGCCGTTCCGGATCGGCGAAGTAATCCCAGCGGATGGGTTTAGGATCAGTACGACAACCTTCGTTGACGGTTCCGTTCGGGCAGTAATTAATGGGGAAATCATACCCCAGTTCACCGAACTGCCAGAGCATCTTGGGACCTGGAACGGTGTAGAAGAAAGCACTCGCCAGTTCTATCCGGTCTAGCGCCGTAGAGAAATCTTTCACGTTATAGCCGTCGCTGCTGTTGCCGAAGTTGATGTTTTTGTACATCATCCGCTCTTCATCGTGGCTCTCCATATAGGCGATCAGGTGCGGATCTTCCCAGCCACGGGAAGCATAGTCAGCCGAAGTGAGGTTGGAGCTGTAGCCCATAGCCGCCTCCAGATAATTATCATGAACGCCAAAGCCGGCCCACAGCATCATACCGTACGCTGACAACTCTTCCTCTTCTCGGTTTTCGGCGAAGTGTTCCAGGATGACATAGGCGTCGGAGTTCGTATTCCAGACTACATCGGCGTAGTGTTTCAGAGTCGCGATGCGGTCGGTGTCGTACTGGTTCCAGGTTCCGACGTTGAAGGACTGGGTTTGAGTAAATCCTTTCGACAAGTCAAAGCGAAAGCCGTCGACCCGGAATTCCGATAGCCAGTACTTCATGGCCTGATCAACGAAAGTACGTGTTGCCTGACTTTCGTGATTGAAATCAGAGCCCACATTAAAAGGATGCCGGGCTTCCGGATTGAGCCAGGGGTTGTCGGTAGCGGGCCGGTTCTGGCTGTCATCCCAGTACAGCTGGGCCAGGGGGCTCTGGCTAAAGGCATGGTTATAGACCACGTCGAGGATGACGGCGATATCGCGGGCATGACAGGAATCCACAAAACGCTTGAATTCGTTGATCGTGCCGTAGTACTTGTCCAGCGACAGATGATAGCTGGGATTGTAGCCCCAGCTGATATTACCCTCGAATTCGTTGACGGGCATCAGTTCAATAGCGTTGACGCCCAACTCGTCCAGATAAGACAGGGTATCAATCAGGGTAGCGTAATCGTGCCGGTCGATAAAGTCGCGGATCAATAGTTCGTAAACGACCAATTCCTCCTTAGGAGGCGCCTGAAAATCATCTGTCGCCCATTCATAAACCGGAGCTCCCGGCTGGACCAGGGTGACAATGCCGGTGGTCAGGCCTTCCGGATAAGGCGGCAGGTCGGGGTAAGTGACTTGCGGAATAAAACCATCGTGCACGGGATCCAGTATGACGCGGCTGTAGGGATCGGCGATGAGTATCTCCCCGTCCACGAGATATTGGAAGCGCACATTTTCACCGGGGTTCAGACCGCCGATATCGATCCACCAGGTGGCGCCGTCCGGCGTATTGGCCAGTTGAAAATCTGTGTCGGGCATCCAATTGCTGAAATCGCCGATGGCGAAGACATGCTCCTTACCGGGGGCGTACAGCGCCAGGCGCATAGCGGTATCTCCCATGAGGGTAATCCCAAATTCCGTATCGGCCGGCAGGGGCTGCGGCGACAGGTCGAGCGGAACGGCATAATTGAAAGAAAAGGTTTGCCGCAGCTCATTGCCCGCGTCGGCGACAATTTCCACCAGGTGAGTGCCCGTCTGCTCCACCGGGAGCTCGTAATCCAGTTCTTGTCCGGTCATTTCGGTGCGGAGTACGCCGTCCTCAAATACACTGATGGTCGCTTCCGCGGAAACGGTTAGCCGGATGGGAATGCTTTCGCCAAGATCGGCGACGATATTTTGTGCGGTGGGGGACTGCAGGATGGCCGTAAACTCGAAATCGTCGGAAAAAACTTCGTAGTAGATATCCTCGCCGCCCGTAGCTTTTCCTTCGAGGTTACCGTTTGCATCGCGAAAGACGAAGGCCATCTGTTCCACCGTTTCGTTATTACCGATGTCGTAGAACTCGCGAATAGAAGGTTCAATAGTATACTGATATAAATTAGCTTCTCCGGATACGCGTTCCATCTTCCAGTCATCATTGGCGACGCCCCATTCGGTGACCACGTTTTTCCAGTCGGAAGCATTGGCGCTGGCGCTGGTGATGACGCCGGTATGCAGATAGACGTCGCAGTTGCAATCGGCCAGTCCGCCCGTGCCCTGGGTGGCGTCAAAGGTAATGGTGACAGCATCACTCACTTTAGGGAAGGCAGGATCCGCGGTGATGATTTGTGCCTGAGCAGTGATCGCAGTCCATATCCAGACCACGACTAGTAAGATTAGTCGGTTATTCATACATTACAGTTTAGCCAGAAAGAATTATAACAAAGCTAAAATAGGAAAGAAAATGGAAAGAGCATTAAATTGAAAGGAGAATGGGAGGATCCCGCTGCCCTTGCTTATCGATCCGTACCCGGAGGTGAGCCCCGGTAGTATCTTTGTTACTATTGGTTGCGGTTGTCATTAAAATTATCGCCACACAATTCTGTAGCACAGAGATCTGCTTCCGGATTCACGGGTTTAAAGTAAGGGCATGTTAAAATTTCTACCGATAGGAACGATGGTGTTGAAATTTCACCTCTTCGACAAAAAGATCACCTCTACGGAGGTAAACAGCGAAGCGTCTAAAACAGGCCTTTCAGTTTTCACTGGCTTATTTGCTGTCGATCAGCTGGTAATAGAATAGTAGCCCTGCTGCCGATTTTTCCTTAAGTTGCGTCTTTACCCAAAGCGAATAACATGAGCCGTCGATTTCGTCAATTCGGTCATTGGCTGTTTCGCCGCCACTGGCGTGTTACGCTTGGAGTAATAACGGTGCTCCTGCTGGCCTACGCCTTTTGCCTGCCCCACCCCTTGTTCCGCACGCCCTATAGTACAGTGCTGGAGGACCGGCGGGGGGAGCTGCTGGGCGCGCGGATCGCCGCCGACGGACAATGGCGTTTTCCGGCGCTCGACAGCGTGCCGGTCAAATTCCGGGAAGCTATCCTGGAATTCGAAGACCGGCGCTTTTACCAACACCCTGGCGTGGACCCGCTGGCTATCGGGCGGGCGCTGATGCAGAATCTGGAAGCCGGCGCCGTAGTCAGCGGAGGAAGCACCCTGACTATGCAGGTCATCCGCCTGGCCCGGGGCGACCGGCCGCGCAATCTTTGGCACAAACTGATTGAAGCGATCATGGCGACCCGGCTGGAGTGGAGTTACGCTAAAGAGGAAATCCTGGTATTATACGCCTCCCATGCGCCCTTCGGCGGCAACGTCGTCGGGCTGGAAGCAGCGACCTGGCGTTACTTCGCCAAGCCGCCGGCGCTTTTGTCCTGGAGCGAGGCGGCTACTCTGGCTGTACTGCCTAACAGCCCGGCGCTGATTCATCCGGGCCGCAACCGCGAAGCCTTGCTCGCCAAGCGCAACCGCCTGCTGAGGCGCCTGCACCGGTCGGGAAAGATCGACGCCCTCAGCCTCGAACTGGCCCTTGCCGAAGCCCTGCCGGAGACGCCCCATCCTCTACCCCGCACCGCTCCTCATCTACTCGACCGCGCCTTCGCTCAAAAAGGCGGCGCTGCGCGGTATCGCAGTACGCTGGACCAGCGCCTACAGCAGCAGGTAAACAGTATCCTGCAACGCCACCGGCAACAGCTCCGCCACAACGGCATACACAACATCGCTGCCCTGATCGTGGAGGTAGAGAGCGGCGCCGTGCGCGCCTACGCCGGTAATGCCCCCGGCGCTGGGAAGGACCATGCCGGAGCGGTGGACATTATTACCGCCCCGCGCAGCACCGGCTCCATTCTCAAACCCTTTCTGTATGCTCTAATGCTTCAGGAAGGACAGCTTTTACCGCAAATGCTGACCCCCGACGTACCGAGCACCATCCACGGCTTCCGGCCGGAGAACTTCAATAAATCGTTCAGCGGTGTGGTGCCTGCCCGGCAGGCATTGAGCCGGTCACTCAATGTTCCCATGGTTCACCTGCTGCGCGACTATGGGCTGGAAAAATTCCATCACCATCTGCGGCAGCTAGGTCTTAGTACAATTACGCAGACCCCTGACCACTACGGCCTTACCCTCATCCTGGGCGGCGCCGAAGGAAGCTTGTGGGACCTGGCAGGGGTGTATGCCTCGATGGCCAGAACGTTGGGGCATTTTTATCCATTTGACGGGGAATATGATCCGGTGGACTTTCGGCAAGCCGATTATTTAATCAATGACCTGGTTGCTCCCTCTCTTCAGGAAAAACGGTCCGACAATCCCGTCCAGCTCGCTGCGGCGCCGATCTGGTTCACCTTTGAGGCCATGCAACAACTGGAACGGCCGGGTAGCGAGGGTAGTTGGGAGTACTTCAGCTCCAGCCGTCAGCTGGCTTGGAAAACGGGCACCAGCTACGGTTTTCGCGATGCCTGGGCCATTGGCATAACTCCTACCCACGTCATCGCCGTTTGGGTGGGTAACGCTGATGGCGAAGGACGGCCCGGGCTGGTTGGGGTGCGCGCCGCCGCCCCCGTGCTCTTCGACCTCGCCGATCTTTTGCCGGCCACGCCATGGTTCGATCCGCCCTATGATGAAATGCGCCGCCTGGCAATATGCCGGCAGAGTGGTTTTCGGGCCTTGCCGATCTGTCCTGCCGACACCGTCTGGGCGCCACGAAACGGCACTAAGGTTGCCGGATGTCCTTTTCATCGCCTTGTACACCTCGACGACTCCGGATCTTACCAGGTAGACGCGGACTGTGAAGCCCCGGGCGACATCCGCCATGAACCCTGGTTCATTCTGCCTCCCCTGCAGGAGTTTTACTACCGCCGGCACGAACCTTCCTACCGCTCCTTGCCTCCGGTCCGGCCCGATTGCCGGGAAACCACCAGTCAACCCGGTTCCCCCATGCAACTCATTTACCCGCGCTATCCCACCCGCATCCTTGTACCCACAGACCTCGACGGAGTAACACAACGGACGGTATTCACCGTAGCCCATCGCCTGCCGGAAACCACCATTTACTGGCACCTGGATAATCAATTTATGGGAAGCACCCAGACTTTCCACGAAATGGAACTCCATCCTCCGGTGGGCAGGCACCGACTCACCCTGGTCGACGAACGGGGACACCGGCTGGAACGGGAATTTGAGATCATTGTCCGGAAGTAAGCCGAGGCAGAGGCGACGCACAAGTGGGATAAAAAAAAGGCTCCTACATCAGGGGGGAGGCTTGATCAGATGTAGGAGCATTAACATACTATGAGAAAACTACAATTGTAAATAAACAGCTTCCTTTTTATATTAAAAACTGACATTTATGTTATGGAGGGTTGATTATGCTATCTGGTTGATTTCGGTTAGAAAGTGGAAAGGGGAGAAAAAAGCAGTATCAGCAAATCCGGATCCTCGGCTTAATGGGAAGAGACCAGGATTCAGGTACAGGCAAAAAAAAACCTACACCTAGAAGGGAACAAGGTGTAGGAAAATTAAACATACTATGAGAAAACTTATCAGCAAAGTTAATCCATGATCGCTTTCAAAAAAGCGCAAATTAGGCTGTGGCGCCTCCGGACGAAAAAGTGGTGTGTATGGCTTAGAAAACGGGGATGTTATTGCCCGGACAGGAAGGGCAGCTACGGAAAGCGACAATATCTTTTTTGATCGCCTGGTGGGATCAGGCGTAGTAGCTACTTCATTTGTACTTCGACAATAGGGATTTTGATTTCCACCCGGGTGCCGAGAGCTTCCCCGGATTGCCTGTCTTTCAGGTCAATAGTTTCCACGAACACCTTCTTATCCTTGGAATTGTGCAAGATCTGGAGCCGTTTTTCCGTGATCGTAGTGCCTTTGGAACGATGGTTTAGAAACTGAGGATCAGAAGCGCGGATCTGATAGGCCCTTTCCCGGCCGATGCCGTTATCCTCTACGACACAGAGAATCGTATCCTCTTCGTAGAGGGAGAAACGCACGGAAACCATGCCGTCTTTTTTTGTTCGGAGCCCGTGTTCGATAGCATTTTCAACATAAGGTTGTACGATCATGGTAGGCACGCCGAGGATGTCCTCCTCAATGTCGTCATCCACTTTGATCTGATAACTCAGGCGGTCTTCGAAGCGAAGTTTTTCGTTGATGTACAGATAGTCGTCCAGGAATTCAATTTCTTTTTCCAGGGAGATGATCTCCAGGTCTGAATATTCCAGACTTTGCCGCATCAGTTTTGCGAATTTAGCCAGGTACTTGGTGGCCGAAGTCACCTCGTTGGAGGTAATGAAGTGTTGAATAGAGTTAAGCGCATTGTACATAAAATGCGGATTCATCTGAGCGCGCAGCGCTTTCAGCTGCAAACGGGTGGCCTGCAGTCGGAGCAGTTCGGCTTCCTGCTTTTTCTTTTCCGCTTCGTATTTCACTTCCAGTTCCCACTGTTTGCGTTTATTGACCTCTTCGAGGTATTGCTCACCGAATTTTTCCTGCAGAGACTGGTACTCGAAGGCGTTTTTGTAATCCCCGAATTCGGCATAGAAATTAGCGATATCCTTGCAGATGACCGAGAGCTGCTTGTAGTCTTCTACTTTTTTAGCCAGATCAAAAGCTTCTGCAAAATGATACGTAGCCTTTTCTGTTTCTCCATTTTCTGCAAACAGTCGACCGCGCCAGGATTCGATGATGGCGAAGTTTTTATAATCTTCTTCTGATTTTTCTTTGTAAAGTGTTTCAGCCCGGTCGAAGAGTTCCAATGCTTCTTCGAAGAGTCGCTTCTCGTAGTAGCAATAGCCGAGATTGGCGTAGGCGCTGGCGCGGGCGTACCGGCTTATGTCATCGGAGGTTTCGATTGCTTTGCGAAAATAATGCTCTGCCTTTTCCTCTTCACTGAGGGCCATAAACCCATTACCGACATTGAGATAGTGCCAGGAAAGACGGGTACGCATCCCCATGGCCTCGCACATACCGACAACTTTAAGATAAGCGGCTACACTTTTCTCCCGGTCATCATTGAGTTCGTATATTTTACCCAGGCCGCTATGGATCAGCGTCAGGAAGTAGTAATCTTTCAGTTGCAAAAGACTGCTCAGTGCGGTTTTCTTCTTGTCAGCCTCCAGCAACAGTTCGATGGCCCGCGAGAAATTGGAGTAGTGCAGATTCATAAAACCTTCCCGGCAGATGACGCGTGCGGAGAGCCGCTCATCGGGAAAGCTACGCAGCAGTTTTGTAGCCTTTTCAAGGTACTCGCCCGCTTCGTCCATCTTTTCGAGGTTCATACAGGTACCCGCATAATCGATGTATACTTCTGCAAGTTGTTTTACATTGCCGATGTCCTCAAGTAGATCAATAGCCTCCACAAAAAGCACCTCTGCTTCGATGAAGTTATACAGTTGGTTTTCAATAATGGCCAGGTTGAGGTAGCAATTGAGGCGAAAATCGGGATAGTCGTGGGTTTTGAGAATATCGAATTGCTCGGAGAGTAGTATTTTGGCCCGGCTGACGTTGGTGAAGGAGTAATGTGCGGCAAGCTTATCAATTAACAATAGTCGTTGCAGCGGCTCCTGGTGTTGCCGTAGCTTAAACTCCAGTTCATTGATCTCCTGTGATTGGGGCGCCGTGCTGGTCATTGGACATCATTTCACGAAATGACAAAAGGACTATATTATGCACGAATATAGCCCTTTTCTAATTATAAAGGAAAATAAAATATATTTTCCGGGTTGTTACTGTGGCAGAATGCCTCCGCAACCATTATTCCATTTCTTCTTTTTTTTCTTCCCACCAGTGATCTTGTTCATATCATCTTTCTTGATGGTTTTGAGATCCTTTTTCAGGTCTTTTAAATTCTTCTTGGGTTTTCCCATAGTACCTCAGTTTTATAATCCTTGGGATAAAACAGCGACGGGCGCTAGTAAAATTACGAAATAATTGCGAGTCCAAAACTTTTTCCTGCTAATACATTCATATTTTTTTTACAAAAATAAGATATGATAATCAGATGATAAATTCCCATTTTTTACTGAGCAATTCTATGATCCGGCTTATCCGCCGGTTCAGAACGGCAATACAGCGGTGTGCTCAACACGAGAAGCTTCCTTTAAAGGCCTTCCTGCAAGCGTCGCATCTGTTCCATGAATGCCGGCCGGCGCCGGCGGGAAACCTCGATGCGTATACCATCATCCATAATGAGGTATCCGCCGTCTCCCTTTACGAACATTCTCATGAAATTGAGGTTGATCACGTGGCGTTTGTGGACGCGGTAAAAGTTAAAAGGGGTTAAAAGGTCTTCGTAGGACTTGATCGTCTTCGAAGCGGTGATTCGCTCTCCGTTGTTAAGGAAAATATGGGTATAATTATCCTCTGCTTCGAAGCGAACAATATCGCGGATGTTCACGAAATAGATACCGTCCAAAGCCGAAATACTCATTTTGGTAAAGGCATTGGGATTGTTGTAAGCATTGTTGAAGATCTCCAGCCGGCGATCCATCTGCCCATCCCGGCGCTGCCGGATCCGCGCAACCGCTTCCTTGAGCAAATCGGGGTCGATGGGCTTCAGTATATAACCGATAGAACTGTACTCACAGGCCTTGATGGCGTACTGCTCGTAGGCAGTGACGAAAATGATCTCGAAACCAATAGACCCCAGCTGATTCAACAGTTGAAAGACCAGGCCATCCGGCAAACTGATATCCAAAAAGGCCACATCCAACTGCTCGGAAAAGTCAGCAATAAGCCCCAGCCCCTCTCCCACACTTCCGGCTTCGCCAATCACTTCTACATCGCCACAATGTTGAGACAGCAGGTTCTTCAAGTTGTTGCGTCCCTTAATTTCATCCTCTACAATGACAGCTTTTATCACGACATTCCCTGTTTTAGAAGCCCGCACCTCTTGTTAGAGGTAAAATTAAATTAACAATAAATATTAAAATTTTCAACAACTATTGTTGCCGTAAGTCAAATGCAATATGGAAAGTAAGTCTTTTATCCGGGTTGTGCAAAAATAGGATATTTAAATCCTTTCAGAAAAAAAAAGGATATTGTATTTTTCCTCAAACAAAGATATTTATGCCCGGAAAACAGGAGCAAGCCCTCAGCCCGCTGCGGGAAAAACTACATGAAATCATATTCGAGGCGGATACGCCCATGGGCAAAGCTTTCGATGTAGGGCTGCTGATTCTCATCCTCGCCAGCGTATTGACCGTAGTATTGGAAAGTATTCCCAGTTTGAATGACCGGTACCACACGATTTTTTTGAGCTTGGAATGGATCTTCACGATTCTTTTCACCATCGAGTATATACTCCGGCTCTACTGCGTTTACAAGCCTATAAAGTACGCCACCAGTTTTTTTGGTATAGTGGACCTGCTTGCTGTGCTGCCCACTTACCTGAGTCTGCTGTTGGCCGGCAGTCAGTATCTGCTCGTGATCCGGGCCCTGCGTCTTTTAAGGGTGTTCCGGATTTTCAAGCTTAGTCACTTTTTACGGGAGGGGTACGTACTCATAAGCGCGCTGCGAGCCAGCCGCGCCAAAATTACGGTGTTCATTTCCTTTGTACTCGTTGCCGTCACCATTATCGGTTCCATTATGTACCTGGTGGAAGGAGGGCAGGATTCTGGTTTTTCCAGCATCCCCAAAGCCATCTATTGGGCCATCGTTACCTTAACGACAGTAGGATACGGGGATATTACCCCTCTCACCAACTTTGGACAATTTCTTTCCGCTATGGTAATGATCCTCGGTTATGCCGTCATTGCAGTACCTACGGGTATTGTCTCTGCGGAGTTGATTCAATCCCAGCGGGATGCTAAAAAAATGACCAATCAGGCCTGCCGCCACTGTGGAATGGAAGGGCATACCAATGACGCCGTTTTCTGTAAATACTGCGGCGAGCGGCTGAACCCGGAGGGGAATAATAGTGGCTGAGTATCTTCCTTAATTGGAGTGGGTAAAAGTTTCTGGGCATAGCAAGGCAGTGCCGGCTCTCTCAGGCGCCCGGCACCCGGGCCGTGGCAAACAAGCGTTTGATACTGTATTTTCCGCTGCCGTTAACAAGGATAATCAGCAAGCCGCCGGTGATGGCGATATTCTTCATAAACATGATGGCTTGCAAGCGGCGTTCCGGCTCCGGGTCATTCCAGAAAGAGTGGACGATAAAGGTAACGGGGATCCAGTAAAGCAGGAGAAGCGTAACGCCAAAACCAGCGCGATAACCGATCAGCACCAGTGTTCCGCCCACCAGCAGAATAAAAATTGCGCCATATAGCAACAGGTCCTGATTCCAGATCAGACCGTATTCGGTCATTTTCACCTTTGTTTCATTAAAATAAAAGATTGAATCAAACGCATCGTAGAGGAAAATAAAGGAGACGAAAATTCGTCCTATCAGGTCAAAGAGATCTTTCATTCAGGCAACTTTAAGATAAGCGGGCAAGTTAAGAAGTCCGCTGATAAACCCTCGGAGATTCAGCTAAAAATTTTGCGACAGCTTTAGCGACGTTCTGCCCGTCCATCGCCGCAGAGATAATACCTCCAGCGTAACCGGCACCCTCACCGGCAGGAAACAACCCGCCGACGGATATATGCATATAGGATTTCCGGTCGCGGGGTATACGCACCGGAGCGCTGGTGCGGCTTTCCGTCCCTATAACCACTGCTTCTTCCGTGAAATACCCCGGCATTTTGCGACCAAAATCTTCTACACCGCGCTGCAGTCGCCGGTAGATCTCTTTGGGTAAAAGTTCATGAAGTGGCGCACTGTACAATCCTGGAATGTAGGAACTGGCAGGCACTGTATCCGACAGCTTTCCCCGCACAAAATCGGGCAATCGCTGAGCCGGCCCCCGCTGACTGCCGTCACCGTAGTTGTACATGGCCTGTTCCACCCGGCGCTGCAGCTCAAGGCCGGCGAACAGACCATACTGCTCCTGGTACTCCTTCAGATCTTCCAGCTCGATAGCCACGACGGTGCCGGAGTTGGCGTAGGCGGAATCGCGGCGCGACATGGACATGCCGTTGACAACGATTTCTCCCGGTGCGGTGGCCGCGGGCACCACCAGGCCGCCCGGACACATGCAAAACGAAAAAACGCCGCGCCCCCCCACCTGGGTCACCAACTTGTAACTGGCCGCCGGCAGATGTTCCTCCCGCGGCTCCTGATTGTATTGAATGCGATCGATCAGCGTCTGCGGGTGTTCAATGCGAACCCCCAGGGCGAATGGTTTGGCCTCCACGGTAATCCCCCGCCGATGCAACAATGCATATATATCCCGGGCGGAATGTCCGGTAGCGAGGATGACAGCCTCCCCGTAATACTCGGTTTCTCCATTGACTACCACTCCTTTCATAGCTCCCTGACGAACGATAAAATCCGTCACGGAACTACCAAAATGTATCGCCCCGCCGTAGTGACGGATGGTTTCGCGAATATTTGCCACGATTTTTGGCAACTTATTGGAGCCGATATGCGGATGGGCATCGACAAGTATGTCCGGATGGGCGCCGTGTTCCACCAACAGACGCATGGCTTTGTCGATGCGGCCACGCTTGTGGGAACGCGTGTAGAGTTTACCGTCGGAATAGGTGCCTGCTCCGCCTTCACCGAAGCAGTAATTCGAATCGGGGTTGACTTCAGAAAACTGCTGAATGGCTCTCAGGTCGCGACGGCGGGCGCGCACATCCTTGCCCCGGTCAAAAATCACCGGTTTGAGCCCCTGCTCAATGAGTTCCAGGGCAGCAAAATAGCCCGCCGGCCCGGCGCCGACGATAATCACCTCCGGGCGACCAGCTACCTCTTGCAGCTGGTCGAGCAGAGCTGCCTCCGGCTGGCATCTCTCCCCCGCATACACCGCTACCCGCATACGGACGACCGGCCGGGCTCCGCGCGCATCGATAGAGCGGCGAAGCGGAAGAATCTCCTCAATGTCAGCTGGCGGTATATGCAGCTTCTGCGCCGCTTTATTTCTGATAAAATGCTCGTCTGCTGCCTGGGCAGGCAGCAATTTTAGTTCCAGTTCCTTAATCATGGACTCAGTTTCCTGTTTTTCCCGGACCGGCGGTTCCCGTGGAATCGATGCCTGGTGAAGCCGGTTCGGGCTGCTGTACCGGGCGCTGCCAACGGTTTTCTCCTTCCGGGACAAACTCTTCGGGCAGGTACAGCAATTGCTCCACTTCCTCAAAGCACTCTCCCTTGCTGGTCTTGATAGCGGGGCGTTCCTTGTCTTTAGAAACCAATAACAACAGGCTGCCCTGTACCTGCTCTTCCAATTCATAGCGGCCGATTTTCAGCAGATGATCCAGGATGTTTTGCGAAGCATTGTACAGCCGCACCTGCGTCTCCAGCAAGATCGCATTCCCGGGCCAGGGCTCTACCTGGTAAGCCCCGTAAATATCGAGCTCTACCGCCGTGATGGAATCACTTAACTCGAAAGTCTGATGAGTAATCTGCTGCACCTGCGCAAACACACCGAAGCAGCCGCCACTCAGCAGCAATAAGAGGAAGTATTTCATAAATTCGGTTTTTCTGACCTTCCGCTATAACGCTGTATTTCCCAGGATAGTTGCATTAAGCTCCTTGCCTGATCGCCTGCCGGATGCGGACCAGCTTCTCCAGAAGCGGTTTGAGCTGATCGAGGGGCAACATATTGGCCGCATCGGATTTTGCTTCGGACGGCCGGGGATGGGTTTCCATAAATAATCCATCGACCCCAACGGCGACACCGGCCCGGGCGATCGTTTCGATCATTGCGGGGCGCCCCCCCGTGACCCCGCTCGACTGGTTGGGCTGCTGCAGTGAATGAGTGCAGTCGAGTATGACCGGAGCGCCAAGAGATTGCATCGTTGGGATTCCCCGGAAATCGACCAGCAGGTCCGTATAACCGAAGCTTACTCCGCGTTCGGTGAGCATCACTTTGTCATTACCGCTATCGATCACTTTGTTTCTGGCAAACTGCATAGCGGCGGGGCTCAGAAATTGTCCTTTTTTGATATTGACCACCTTCCCGGTTTTCGCAGCGGCAACCAGCAGGCTGGTCTGCCGGCATAGAAAGGCCGGAATTTGCAATACATCGACGTAGGCCGCAGCCATAGCTGCCTCTTCATCGGCATGGATGTCGGTCGTGGTCGGTATACCGAAACGCTCTCCTACTTTGCGAAGGATGCGCAGCGCCCGCTCGTCGCCTATCCCGGTAAAGGAATCGATGCGCGAACGGTTGGCCTTGCGATAAGAGCCTTTGAAAATATAGGGAATGTGTAGCTCTTCACAAACAGCCGCTACTCGCTCCGCAATTTCCATAGCGATGTCTTCCCCTTCGATGGCGCAGGGTCCGGCAATCAGAAAGAAGTTACCGGAATCGAAATTCTTAATATTCGGAATTTTTTCAAGCATATTAGGTTGTTCCATTGCCCCATAGCGATCCAATATCGGTCCTGATCTGCTATGGCTAAAATTAGGACATGAATTTTTTAATAAAAAAATAACGCCAAATTTACAACGTGGTGAAACTATTCAGTGCCAAATACAATTATTGATTGAATAAACCTAATGCGCCGGGAACTAGTACACCGTGTACTTAGACACTTCTCACTTAACATATCTGATTGCTCATGCGATTTTTCCTTCTGGTTGTTGTTTTGCTAGCCATTGACGTCTACGCCTTTCAGGGGTTTCGCACGCTGGCTCGTCACTGGTCCACGAACGCCAAGGTGATTTTTTACAGCTTGTTCTGGTCGGTCCCCTTGCTAACGGTGCTGTATTTCTTTGCCAGCAGCACAGCGTGGACCGATACCTGGAGCAAAAGTACGGTTACTTTTGTTCGAACATTCATCTTCATTGCCTATCTGTCGAAATTTTTGATTATTCCGCTGTTGCTCGTCGATGACGTCCGCCGCTTGGCGACCACGGCTTACCATGGGTTGACCGGTGAGCAGCCGTTTGACGCCAGTCGTTCCCGCTTTCTGACACAAATGGGCTTCTTCCTCGCCAGCATCCCCTTTTTGTCGCTGACCTACGGTGTGCTGCGAAACGCCTATCGCTACAAGGTTTTCCGCAAAACGGTGCATTTGGACGATCTTCCCGAAGCGCTGGACGGGCTGCGTATTATTCAGATATCGGATATTCACTCCGGAAGTTTCACTTTTAAAGAGCCGGTGCGCAACGCCGTCGACCTGATCAACCGGGAGATGGCCGACCTCGTCTTTTTCACCGGCGATCTGGTCAATAGCCGCGCCGATGAAATGGACAACTTTGTGGATGTTTTCGACAAAATCGAAGCTAAACACGGGGTATACTCCGTGCTGGGCAATCACGACTATGGCGACTACCACCAATGGCCCAGTGAATCCGATAAGAAAGCTAACCTGGAAAAATTAAAAGCAACCCATCGGCAGATGGGCTGGAACCTGCTGCTCAACGAACACCGGCAGCTGGCCATCAACGGAGAAAAAGTTGCGGTGCTCGGAGTGGAAAACTACTCCGCTCATCCCCGCTTTCCCAAGTACGGTGATCTGGAACGGGCTTATCAGGGCAGTGCAGAGGCCGGCCTCAAACTGCTGCTCTCCCACGATCCTTCACACTGGCGCGAACAGGTGCTGAACGGCAATTTTAAAGATATTGCGGTCACTTTCTCCGGCCACACCCACGGTATGCAATTCGGTGTGGAAATTCCCGGCTGGTTCCGTTGGAGCCCCATCAAATACGTCTACAAAGACTGGGCGGGCTTGTACAGCACCGGCCAGCAGCATTTGTATGTTAACCGCGGACTGGGCTTCCTCGGCTATCCGGGACGGGTGGGCATCCTTCCGGAAATCACTGTGATGGAGCTGCGCCGGAAAGAAGCGTGAGCATCCAGCATCCAAATCGAAGTGGGAAGTCGGAAGTCGGAATAGGCTTAGCGAGGCTTATCCAGGAATATTCCAAGGCTAGCGCCATCCAGCATCAAGCATCAAGCACCTAATCCTCCAGCAACACCTTCACCAAATCCGCTATGGGCTGCCCCGTTTCGCTGTCCACCACGCCAAATCCCCCCTTGTAGTCCCAGTTGGTCCAGCCTATATTATTACTCTCCAAACAATAGCGAACATCGCGATACCAGGCCAGCAGGTCGGGGCGTGGCACGGAGGGATAGCAGCCCCATTCGCCGCAGTAGAGCTTGAGGCCGGTTTCCCTAGCTTTTCGTAACGGCTTCTGCATGAGTACAAGAAGAGAGTCGCGATTATATACCTTAGCGTCATCCTGCAGCCGCGTGGCGAATTCCGGGGAGATGGTGCCCAGTTCTTCCGGTTTGATCAGGTAGCCCGGATAATGGACAGGCCCATCGTAATCCTCCAGCCAGGTCCAGCTGGTCTGGTAATGGGTCAGCGGGAAAGGCAGGTAGAAGTGGAAACTGAGAATAATATTGGGATCGTTCTCCGGGATGCGCAGCTCGTCAAAGGTGTGTACCGACTGCCAACGGTTGGAACCGATGACGATATAGCGCTGCGGCTCCTCCTGGCGAACGATCGCCACGCCGGCAGCCACCAGCGCGTTCCACTCTTCGGGATCGTCCGCCACGGGTTCGTTCATCAGCTCGTAGGCCACAAGAATATTGGGATACCGGCGCAGTTCGGCGGAGAGGTCCCGCCAGCACTGAAAAAAAGTTTCCCGGGCGGCCGGATCGGTCCAAAGTGGTTTTTCCTCAGCATTGAAATGGTGCGAGCGCAGAATATGCAGATCGACGATCACGCGTAAGCCGCGCTGAGCCGCCCAGCCGATAGCGTCGTGCAGCAGGTCGAAAGCCGCTGACTCTTTTTGTCCTTCCTCATCCCACATCTGTTCCTCATCGATGGGGATGCGGATGTGATCGTATCCGATGCTGTCGATGATCTCCATATCTGCTTCGGTAAAATAGCCGGCTCGCTCCTTCCCGCGCCGGCTGCTCTGGGAAAGCCAGTGACTGATGTTGACCCCGCGCTTGACGACAAAGTCGTTCTGGGTGAAAGCGAGTTCGTTGATGACTTCCGCTTCTGTTGAAGGACCGGAACAGGAGAACAGGAGAGCACTGAGTAACAAAAAAAGAAGGGAAAGACAGGTGTTTTGTTTAAAGTAATTCATCTGTGATTAGTTTAAATTGATCGGATCGCATGATGCGGGCCTCGAGTATGCCGTCCTCACCATCAATGAAGCGTACGTTAAGTGTCTGAAGATCTGCTCACCCTTTGAAAGCCCCCCTGGTATCAGCCTGTTTGCCCGGCAGCTCGTCCAGCAGGTTTTCGGCGATAGACGTATTCGGGTACAAAAAGTATACATAGAAAGGATAAGAGATACAAGGTTTTTAGGCATGGTGGAATTCTTTTAGTGAGAAACGAACGGCGGCAGTGCCTCATTACCCACACCGGTCAAAAAGTGGAAGTAAGGGGCCGGGAATACCGTTTCATGGTAGTACCCTGCGGTTTAGCACCGGGCCTGTCAGCGCGGAAACAAGGAGGCCATACTTTTACCCTTCTACTTCCAAGGCTCTTGCTTCCCTGACGATCTTCTCCCAGGCCTGTTGCACGTGATCCAGGGTGGTCTCCGTCTGTCCGGCCACCAGCCGTATCGTATACTTGCCATCGAGTTTGGTTTGGGTCAGTAGCATCTCGCCGCTGTCATTGAGCACGGCGAGCAGTTTTTCATTTAAGGCATTCAGCTGTTGTTCTGTGTATTTACCTTTTGGGCGGTAACGGAAGCAGACCAGATTGAGCGGCACCGGCGCCAGCAGCTCGAAATCAGTTTCGGCTTTTACCTGGTCTTCCAGCCACTGTCCGATGCGCAGGTGCAGGCGCAGCTTTTCCCGTATCCCTTCCACACCGAAGGATCGGATGACAAACCACAGCTTCAGTGCCCGGAAACGACGACCGAGCTGTATCCCCCAGTCGCGATAGTTATTCACTTCCCGGTCTTCCGCCGTTCTGAGGTATTCCGGCGTAATGGCAAAGGTATTGATCAGCAGGGTGGTGTCTTTCACGTAAAAGGCCGAGCAATCAAAATTGACGAACATCCATTTATGGGGGTTGAAGACAAAGCTGTCGGCCAGCTCTATACCGTCACTCATCCAGCGCATTTCGGGCAGCAGCAGTGCGGTCCCTGCGTAAGCCGCATCGATGTGAAAGAAACAATTGTATTTGCGGCAGATTTCCCCGATAGGACGAATTGGGTCCAGTGCAGTGGAGCTGGTAGTGCCCATAGCGGCTACTACGCAGGCCGGCGCATAGCCCCGGCGCACATCCTCCTGGATGGCGTGTTCCAGTGCTTCCGCGTCCATGGCGTAGCTCTCATCGGTAGGAACCAATACCAGGTTTTCCTCACCGAAGCCGGCGATGCGCACTGCTTTATTGACCGAGGAGTGAATGTGCTCAGAGGCGTACACTCTCATTTTTGGCAAGTTGTATAGTCCCTCCCGGTTGGAGCGAAAGCGGCTGAGGCGCTCGCGGGCCATCAGCAGGGCGATGAGATTGGAGGCCGAGGCCGTTTCCTGAATGGAGCCGGTAAAGGAAGCCGGCAAACCACACATCTGGCGCAGCCACTCCATACAGCGCTCTTCCAGTTCTTCCGCTGCCGGAGAAGTAAACCAGATCATACACTGCGCGCCCAGCGTTGCGGTCAGCATCTCTGCCAGCACCGAGGGGGCACTGCGGCTGGCAGGAAAATAGGCCATGAAATTCGGATGCTGCCAATGCGTCATCCCCGGCATGATGACATCCTGGAAATCCTGGAAAATGCGCTCCATCGGCTCGCCCGCGACCGGGGGAGTCTCCGGCAGTTGACGCTTAACATCACCGGGCCGCACATCCGGTTTCACCGGATAATCTTCTACGTTTTCAAAGTAATCCGCCATCCAGTCGGCCATTCGGTGAGCCCATTTGCGGAAGGATTGGTTATTCATCTTATTCGAATGTTGATATTTTCTAATCCAAAGAAACGGAAAAATAAAAAAGGCGATTGGAAGTCGGAAATCGAAAAGGGCTCATCTTCACCATACAGAAAGCCACGGAGTGCCGTGGCTTTATCTTTAAACATACCGGTGAGGCGGCCAACTTCATCGCTAAGGATAGTTCCTCCCGGTAGAGAGCGAAATTCTCCATCGATGCCGACAACGCCCATGGCCGGCGAATTGGCTGGCGCCAGATGCCCGTATAGCCGCTTGACGCCCCCATCCAAGATATACTGACGTCGAAATGGTTTGAGTGGAACCTGACGTGACTCCAGGTCGTAGTTGATCAGTACGTCTCCGTGCTCAAACCGATTTGCGTAAAGTATAATTATTTCAGTAAGGAATTATTAAAGTGACTTTGTTCACAGAAATGCGCCGCTGTGGGGGGTATTTTTGTTAAAAAGATTGAAAAACATGGGAAAGTGGACAATGATCCTTTTAGCAAGCCTGTTTTTTTCCCTGGCTGCCTTTAGTCAGGAAACAGCCCATCAGCCGGAGCAAAGCCGGGAAGGCTCCCATCAACCGGAGGTACCCCCCCAATCCGCAGCACATCACTTTCGCCCCTTCCGGGTGGCAGTTCTGATAGGCCATACTTTTATTCCGGCCAGACACAGCTCAGAGCGCCTGATCATTCCCTCCTGGGGCCTTGACCTGGAATACTGGTTTAATCCAAAATGGGGACTGGGACTGCATAACGACATTGAATTACAGTCATTTCTCATCGAAAAGGGAGAAGATGAAATCATTGAGCGGGAATACCCACTCGTGCTTACGCTGGATGCTTTGTACAGGCCCTGGAAAGGACTGGTACTGCAATTTGGACCCGGTTACGAACTGGAGACTACCGAAAGCTTTTTTCTGGTACGCACCGGTGTAGAATATGAATTCGAATTGCCGGGACACTGGGATATTTCGCCATCCTTTTTCTACGATACCCGGGACCGGCTGTACGATACCTGGTCGATTGCCCTGGGGGTAGGAAAGAGATTCTAAGGGGGCGGGCATTCATCCTCAAGTTTTCGTTTCTTCTTCCAGAACGGCTTTTCGCTGTTCGTACTCTTCCTTGGTAAGCTCGCCCCGGGCGTAGCGGTCTCTCAGGGTTTCCATTGGTTTTTTCTTATTCGGTCTGCGGCCGAAGAACTCATCTCTATTATGGCGGTTAAAGTACCAGATGGCAACGATGGCGAGGATGAGCAAAAATATCCAGAAGAACATCATCGATAATTATTTTAATTTTACAGAATTAAGGATCGCGTCCCAACCCGGCGGAACCCCGTTTAATACTAAATCAAAGACGTCGCACTTCCTTAAAAAAGCCGGTTCTGATAAGTTCACTGCTTGAAAACGATTTTGTGTTTTAAAAAATCAGTAATCCCAATATGTCTACCTGTTGCCAGCGAGCGTATGATAAAGAGTTTGACCGCAGTAAAGCCGAAAAGGAACTTCGTCAATATCAGGCTAACGGTTTAAAGAAATCTTCGCGCCCTCTCCGGGATATTCTGGAAGGACTCCCCTTACAAGGAAGCAGCCTGTTGGATATTGGCGGCGGTGTAGGGGCTCTTACTTTCGAATTGATAAAACGCGGTATCAGCCGCTCGGTTTATGTCGATATTTCCTCCCCTTACGTTCAGACCTTTCGCGAAGAAGTGGAACGGCGATTGCTGGAAACCCAGGTCAACAGCCTGCAGGGAGATTTTTTGCAGGTGCATCCACAGATAGCTCCCGTGGATCTGGTCATCCTGGACAAAGTAATCTGCTGCTACGAAAATTACGAAGATCTCATCCGCTACTCTTCCGCCAAAGCAAAACACTGGTACGCCTTCACCTTACCGCGTCACCGCTGGTGGGTTCGTTGGGGTCAGGGGATATACCAGGCGGCAAACCGTCTTCTGGGCCGGTCCTTCACCACTTATGTTCATCCCACGGCGAGGATCGAGGAAATACTTCAACAGGCGGGTTTTCAGAAAAGACGGCAGAGCGTCAGGTTTTTCTGGACAACCATGCTGTTTGAAAAAATATCCTGAAATGTTTACAGCAGACCGCCGGGTGTTCTGCGGAGTATCAAAGGGCGAAACTTTTGTCGGGATAAGAAGTCGGAAAGGAGTACTTGAGAGAAGAAAAAAGAAATCCCGAACTTCGGCCGTAGCCAAAATCCGGAATAACTCTTAATCATTGCCATTTAAAATTCGGCGGGAAAAAAGCGGTATTACTCAGGTAATACTACAGTATCGATCACGTGGATGACGCCGTTGGAGGCCTGCAGATCCACCGCGGTAATTTTCGAGGTATTCCCGTTTTCATCCTCCAGATAGACGTTGCCGTCTTTCATCATTACGGTAAGCATTCCGCCTTGCAGGGTTTCCACCGTTGCTTTGCCGTTGCCGGCTTTGATCGCCTTGACTACTTCTTTGGATCCAAGATCTGCGGGAACAACGTGGTAGGTCAGTATGGAGGCCAACTGGTTCTTATTCTCCGGCTTCAACAAGGAAGTGAGTGTGCCTTCCGGCAGTTTGTCAAAAGCGGCGTTGGTCGGGGCGAATACGGTGAAGGGGCCATCACCTTTCAATGCGCCAACCAGATCCGCAGCTTTTACTGCAGCAACAAGCGTAGAATGAGCGTCGGATCCCATCGCTACTTCCACAATGTCCTTTTTACTCATTTCGTAGGAAGCTTTCATCGCCTTCTCTTCACTTTGGTGACTTTGAGCCTGTATCGAAAAAATGCTTACAGCCAGCGCCATTAAGATTATTATTACTTTTCTCATGGTTAAAAAATGATTTAGGTTTAAAAAATAAAGAGTAACCTGTAATCTGTTTGAGTTACATCTTTATCATACCTACGAATTGAATTCAAGTTTGGATCACGCTGCCGCAAAAAAATTCCTAAACCTTTATTACAAATACTTGTTAGCCAGTAGAACACGATAAAAGCAGACTCAGCAAAATGACAATCTGGAAGGTGATGGCTGTTTACTAACCGTGGTTGTTAGTGGAAAGTGATCACCTTTTTGTTTTTCTTTTATTGAAAGTTCGCCAGGCTAGATTTACTACAAGGAAGTCATGGGTCAGAAAATTGAAAGACTGCAAAACGGGGATAGTATTGTTGTACGCGAACTCTATGACGAATACGGCCCGGCTTTATACGGGGTGATTCTTAAAATCGTCGGCTCAGAAGCCATCGCTCAGGATGTCCTGCAGGATACTTTCATCAAGATCTGGAAGAACGGATCAACTTATGACCCTGGAAAGGGCACCTTGTTCACCTGGATGCTCAATATTGCCAGGAATACAGCCATAGATCAAAGGCGATCGGCGGCTTTCCGGCATCACTCGGCGCAGGAACCGCTGGATGCAAGCCTGTACAACAGCCGGCTTCACAGCACGACACAACCGGATCCAGAACAGAACGGCGTCAGAAAAGTCGTTGAAACCCTGGAGAAGAAATATCAGGTTATCATCGAGCTGGTCTACTTTCAGGGATTCACCCAGCGGGAAGTGCAGGAATATCTGAATCTCCCACTGGGCACGGTGAAATCGAGAGCGCGCATCGCTCTTCGAAAATTACGCCGGATTTTTGAGGAACACCGGATTATATTAATTGTTATTACCCTAAATCTGCTGAATTTTTCCTGACAGTTTTCATCAATCAGGGGAATAAGATAGTAAAAGAGATATGGATAAGGAGCGTTTTTTGTCCTCAGGATTATTGGAACAGTATGTATTAGGCCTTACTTCACCGGAAGAGGATGAAGAGGTAAAGCGCTATTTAGATGCCTTCCCGGAACTGAAAGCAGAAATAAAAGCCATGCATCAGGCACTGGAAAAATATGCGTTAGAGCAATCTGTTCCTCCCCCGTCCCACCTCCGGTCACAAATATTATCCGACATTGAGAGGCAGTCCCTGAGTACAGACAAAACTAAAGCAGCTCCTTCCAGAAAAGGAGTATCGCCCTGGCTATTGACGACTGCGATCATCGCCGCTCTCTTTTTTGCCGGTCTCAGCACCTTCCTGTATCGACAACAGGTTCAAAGCCAGCATACCTTCAATCAGTTACGCTCGGAATACGCCACATTTAAGGAAGAATGCCTGGAGGAGCAACAAAACAACCAACAGTTGAAAGCGTTATACGCTTTCCTTCAGGATCCCAGCACCCAACCTGTTTCCCTTCAGGGTACGCCGGTAGCTCCCAAGGCCAAGGCTATTGTCTATTGGAATGCGAACAAACATAATGCCTACTTTAATCAGGTAAACCTGCCACGCCCTCCTGAAGGTCATCAGTATCAGATATGGGCAGATGTGGAAGGAGAAATGATCAGCATCGGGCTGTTAGACTGGCAACCCGGACAACTGCAACCTATCCGGTTCATTGAAGACGCTGAAACCCTGAATATAACCTTGGAACCGAAAGGAGGAAGTAAGAAACCAACAGTTGAACGTTTGTTTGTGAACGGGGAGGTTTAGCGGTATATCTTCACGGAAAGAACAAACATAAACTATGTGCGTCCGTTCGTAATAGCTCCATTTCAAACAGGTTTGTGCAGAAATGTTAAATTCCTCCTAAAATTTTTTATCATTTCGTTAGGAAATCAGAATAATTTTCACCAAATTAGCATTGTCCTTGATGGACAAAGCAATAAGAGAAAGTTAAGCATACTATCAATCTTCTGTTGTGCCGGCTAATCTTTCGATTTATCTCGCCGGCCTAATCCCATTACATCATCCTCAACCCCGGAGACCTTTACCATTTTTGGCAGAATTTTTGCAATCCATTACCAGGGATTGCTCCTCTCTTGCCTTTTTATTTTTAGAAAATTTGTCCCGTGAGCATCCTCTTATGTTTTTAATCACCTGCCAAATAGGTGATATCTCTTTTATTTCACTAAAAACTTAAGGATATGCTCGTTCTGTACATTGCCTTTGGAGCCTTCATTATCGGAGGTGGAATTCTTTTAGCTGCTGACCGCTTAGCAGAAAGCGAGTCAGGACGGGGATACTATTAATACCAGTTTCTCACTGGCTTTCCCGCGAACGCGGGTTTATCCCCCCGGTCTTTCTACACAAGTGTGCATCTAAAACCCTGCAGGCACTTCAAAGTAAAGACGTGCCTTTAAACGCCTGGGTCAATTCACAAGCTTCCAGATAACAGCCGTATATCACGCTGTAAATGAAATTCAATTGAGCCGATTTGTTCAATGGATGCCGGGGAAGGTGAATTGGTTCAGGTTCTTTATTTTAGGGGCAAGCAATAATTACCGCAGAGACGGGTCGCCCTCAGCGATCCGTCAAAATGCAGTAACCTGTTGTTAAAAAAGATCTTCTCACAGGCGGTTCAAGCCCTATTAATCCAGTTTTAACACTTCCAGAAATGCTTTCTGCGGCACTTCCACGTTACCGATCTGCCGCATCCGCTTCTTTCCTTCTTTCTGCTTTTCCAGCAATTTACGCTTACGGCTGATATCTCCGCCGTAACACTTGGCTGTGACATCCTTACGCAGGGCTGATATCGTCTCGCGGGCGATGATCTTGGCGCCGATAGCAGCCTGGATGGCGATGACGAACTGCTGTCTCGGAAGAAGTTCCTTCAGTTTTTTGCAAATTTTCCGGCCGAAGGATTCTGCCTTGTCCCGGTGAACCAGGGAAGACAGGGCATCCACCGGATCACCATTGAGCCGGATATCCAGCTTGACAAGGTCCGACTGCCGGTAGCCCGACATTTGATAGTCAAAAGAAGCGTAGCCCCGGGAGATTGATTTGAGCCTATCGTAGAAATCAAAGACGATCTCGGCCAGTGGAAGGTCAAAGGAGAGTTCCACCCGTTCGGGGGTGAGGTAATGTTGTTTGGTGATCATCCCCCGCTTGTCTATACACAGTTCCATAACGGGACCTATGAATTCGGGCTTGGTGATAATCTGCGCTTCAATATAAGGTTCCTCTACGTAATTGATCCTGTTGAGTTCGGGCAAGTCATTGGGGGTACGCACCTCCATCTCCTCCCCACCCTGCAAATGAGCATAATATGAAACGTTTGGAACGGTCGTAATTACATCCATATCAAATTCCCGGGCCAGCCGCTCCTGAACGATTTCCAAATGAAGCATGCCCAGAAACCCGCAGCGGAAGCCAAAGCCGAGTGCTGTCGAAGTTTCCGGTTCGAAGACCAGGGAAGCATCGTTGAGCTGCAACTTCTCCAGGCTTTCCCGCAGGTTTTCAAAATCGTCGTTATCGATAGGGAAAATACCGGCAAAGACCATGGGCTTCACATCCTCAAAACCACGGATAGCTTTTTCGCAGGGACGATCCAAATGGGTAATCGTATCCCCTACCTTCACCTCTTTGGATTCCTTGATCCCTGTGATGATATATCCTACGTTACCCGCCGAGAGTTCCTTCTTCGGCGTCATGTTCATACGTAATACGCCTACCTCATCAGCTTCGTATTCATCATCGGTATGAAAAAAGCGCACCTTATCTCCTTTGCGAAGGGTACCGTTCATAATGCGGTAGTAGGCAATCACTCCCCGGTAGGGATTGAAAACCGAATCAAAAATCAGGGCCTGCAGCGGCGCCTTGGGGTCACCTTTCGGCGCCGGAATACGGTCGACAACCGCGTTCATGATTTCCGGTACGCCCTGCCCGGTTTTGCCACTGGCCAGGATAATTTCTTCACGGGTAATGCCAATCAGGTCGATAATGGATTCGGCAACTTCTTCAATCAAAGCGCTTTCCATATCCACCTTATTCAGGATCGGGATGATCTCCAGGTCGTGCTCGATGGCCAGGTAAAGGTTGGAAATAGTCTGGGCCTGTATTCCCTGTGTCGCGTCTACCAACAACAAGGCGCCTTCACAGGCAGCGATAGAGCGTGACACTTCGTAGGAAAAGTCAACGTGGCCGGGCGTATCGATCAAATTGAAGGTATATGTTTCTCCACTTTCATGATCATAATACATCTGAATAGCATGGCTCTTGATCGTAATACCTCTTTCCCGCTCCAGATCCATATTATCCAGCGCTTGCGCCTGCATATCGCGTTCACCGATCGTTTTTGTAAACTCCAACAGGCGATCGGAAAGGGTACTTTTTCCATGATCAATATGAGCAATAACACAGAAATTTCGAATATTTTTCATAGACGGCAAATATACATCAATTTACACTTAGGGGCCGGAGAAAAATAAGTTCCTCATTGCAGGCGAGCTATTTTTTCGCCAGACAAGGCGCGAGGAGGGAGCCTAGTGCCGAAGCCACTAGCAGCGCTAAGTGACCGATCTCACAACGCCGTATGGCGGAACTCCGAGGAGCGAAGCGACGATCAGCGTAGCTAAAAATAGCCATATCAAATGGGGAAGTTATTCTTCTCCGGGCCCTCAGCTAAAGGAAAAGTTTTCGGACGATCATGTGCCGGCAAGGGCCTTCCTTCCTGGAAAAAACTCAGCATGCCTTCCCAATAATCTATCCCTGAAGGGCTGCCTGAAACCCTGCCGGAAAGTTCGGCAATGACCAGATCGTATTTTAACCTGTTTGAGCTAAAGACCTCCTTACAACAATATCCGTCGAAATAAGCTGTAATCTGAGGGTCATTTTTTCCAAAAAACCTAACTTGAGCTCATGAAGTCCATTTTATCGGCTAGTATTCTTTTGCTGTTCCTGGCGCCGGTTCGCAGCCAGTCTTCTTTGACAATCATCCAGACTGTTGATTCTTGTATTGTCCTGTTTGACTTTGGCAACGCTGCCCTGCGCCCGGAAGCCGATTCCGCTCTGCAGCGATTAGCCGCAAGCTGGCGAAAGGACAGCAGCCTGTGGGTTCGAATCACAGCTCATACCGACGCCATCGGCAGCACAGCCGATAACGAGGGATTGTCCCGTCAACGTGCCGCGGCAATCGAGGCTAAACTGCAAAGTCTCGGGTTACCTCTTAGGGTGTTTCAAACCGAAGCATTCGGCGAAAAAAAACCGCTCGCCGACAATAATACGGACAAGGGCAGACAACTCAACCGGCGGGCAACGATCGAGCTGCTCAGCGCAAAGCCTTCATTTGAACTGCGCGCGCTCATCGTCGATGAAAAAACCGGAAAGGGCGTGGAATCGAGGGTCTTAATACACATCGGCGATACTTACCTCGATACGATACAGACTAACCGGGCGGGGGGCTTTAGTTATAAGCTACCCTTGGGGACCGAAGTACAGTTTGATATCTTTACACCCGGTTATTTTGTAGAAACCAAAACCATCACCACCCAGACTGCCGTCAAACGGCTGCGTTTCCCAGTTCGCCCGGCACTGGCCGGAGAGCGGATAAACCTGAGGTATCTCTATTTCGTCACCGATGAAGCCACGCTCCTCCCCCGTTCCGAACCGGAATTACAGAAACTCCTAACCTTTATGCGTCTGAATCCCGGCATCCGCGTAGAAATCGCCGGTCACATGAGCTATACCGATGCTCCACCTGTTCCGAAAGACAGCTGGCAATTCGAGCTGTCTTACAGCCGTGCCAGGATGGTGCATGATTTTTTGATCGATAACGGCATCGCCCCGGAAAGACTGTCATTTAAGGGCTACGGCAACTGGGAAATGCGCTTTCCCAGCGCCGACAAGGAAGCGGAGCACCGGGAAAACCGACGCGTAGAGTTAAGGGTGTTGGAATGAGACTGTAACGTTAACCCGGATTATACATCTCGGCTACCAACCCGGAAAATGACGGGATGACTTGCCGACCGCAGGTCATTTCCCTTTTACTGTACCAGTACCTTCTTCGCCCAGCGGCCGTATTCCGTTCTGATCGTCAGCGTATAATAGCCGCCATGCAATCGCTCAACAGAGAATTGCAGGGTGCCCGGAGAAGTAGCCGCCGGTTCTATTATCTTGACGGCACGCCCCTGCGGATCATACAACACCACATGGCGCACGGGATGAGGAAAATCCTCCAGTTGTACATACAACTTCTGAGCTACCGGATTAGGATATATGTCTATACTTTTCCTGCCTACTAGCTGTTGAATCTCTTCGGGGTTAACTTCCCGTACAATATAGGATTCGCCTGGCCGGTAACTCGCTTCGGCTCCAAGAAAATCGGATAATTGATCGTCGACGCGGCCGGGGGCCAGGCTGCTCATCGCCTGCGTATCTCTGGTCATCGTCCACCGGTTAGGCACGAAGTGCCAGTCATACCGGTAATGGTTATATCTTGTACCCCGTTCAATTCTTCCTTCAATGGACAGCCTGCGATCTGCCTCGGGACGGCGCAACTCCTCTTCTATCCTTGTCAGTAGTTCTGCCCGGTCGGTCGCGGCGTATACCTTGACGGAGTCGGGTTTATCCCGGAAGGCAATTTCAAAATAACGGAGTTGCACACCCTGACCTAATATCTCGCCAAAGAAAATAAAAATGATGAAAACAGTATATAAAATCCTCATTATCAATATATTTTACTTCACTATAATCACTAATTAAACAATTTACTCCCGCCCGGTGTTCAGAACTTCACCCTTTTACCCGGGTCAGAAGAAGAAATTAACGTATAATAGCGTGGCGAGCCTGAAAAGAAGGAAACCGGTTTCTTTTTTCTTCCTTGAATCTTTTATCAGAACATTCGCGTAAAATGTACGGAGAGTAAGCAGCATTTGAAGTTTAACTCCGTTAATAAAGAAACCCCTTTTAGCAAGAATAAACCCAAAAATGCAATGCGATTATCCGGTTTGGCTGTTTTAGGATGGGTAGCAGTAATTCTGTGTACGAGCAGCTGTGAATTGTCAGAATTAAGTGACCCGATTGTTGTCTCAGATGTTGAGGATGAGTTCAAAATTATTCCCTGGGAGCGACTAAGTCCTGAGGGTAGGACTTTTGAGTTTCGCCTGGAAACCCTGGCTGTCCAGGATTGTAAAAGTGCCTCCATCAGTCATCAGTTGAATATCAACGGCAACCAGATCAGTTTGTCCATTCGCGAAATCGATGCTCCGAAAGATTGTGATCCCGGCACCGACCCCGCTCTGGGAGTGGCTAACGCCGGTGAGCTTTCTCCCCGCTTCTACGAATTGACGATAGACCTGAAAAACACCGTATTTAACGAGGGGCAGTTGAGCGTATTTGGTGATCGTTATGTGATTGACATGGAGTCGACCGAAGGCTTTGAAATTGCAAACCGGGAACTGCGACGAGTACCGGAACAGACTATTTGGGGATACGTCACCTATCCGAAAAACGAAGACCAAGGACTTGCGGAAGATCTTTTATCAGATATTGACTCCATTTCCCAGACTCGCGACTTCACTTCCGGCCACTACGGCTATTTCCGGATCAACGACAATTCCACGAATAAAGTTACAATCGCGGGGCATCCCAACACGTTAAATTTAAAGCAATTCATTTACCAATATGAGGAGAACCTGGATGATCTGGCAACTCTTGTAGAAGGTTACCGCAACCAATACGGCGAGCAGCTGGATATCCGACTCTATACCTGGACAGGGGAAGAGCTATAGGCAGGAAAAAATTGGGCGCGTTTTATGAATAATCCGGGTTGAACTTGCGTTTCTTTTTTCTAGACTCTTTCTTCTTGCTTTCCTTTAGCTCAAAGCTAAACCCTTCCGCTTGAAACTCCTCATACTTTTTGCGATCAAAGCGGTAGAGCCGGGCCGGTCGGTGCGCCACTCCTTCCTGGGTTTCATCCAGGTCGATGAGCAGATGCATGGACAGAATTTTCTTTCGAAAATTGCGCTTATCGAGGTCGGTCTCCAGTATGGCCTCGTACAAATGCTGCAATTCGGTGAGTGTGAATTTGGGTGGCAGCAGTTCGAAGCCTACGGGCCTTAGCCGAACCAACCATTTCAGGCGATCGAAACAGGCCTGTAGGATTTTGTTATGATCAAAAGCCAGGTCCTTTACTTTAGATATGGAGTGCCAACGCGCTTTGAGAGCAATAGAAGCCGGTTGCACATTAAAATCGCTGATTTTCACCAGGGAAAAATAAGCTACAGTGATCACCCTGCCAAAAGGGTGGCGATCCACAGCACCAAAAGTTTTCACCTGCTCCAGATAGACATTCCGCAGCCCGGTCAGTTGCTCCAGCACGCGCTTGGCAGCACTGTCAAGGTCTTCACTGGGATAAACAAAGTAACCGGGTAAAGCCCACTTGCCGGCATACGGCTCCTCTCCCCTTTTGATCAACAACACTTTCAAATCGCCTTCATCAAATCCAAATATCACGTTATCAACCGTGAAGGCAGATTTAAAAAAATTATCAAAATTCGTCATGTGCTTCTTTATGCTTCATAAGATAATCGCTAAAATAGTTAAATGCAGACGGATTCACAATGAAAGGAAGGGTATTAGTGTATTTTTTACACTAGTACACTGTGTACTAGGCCTCGGTTTCTACCAATCCATGGTAAATCAATCAATCCGGAAGGCAAAGCATTCAGCTGAAGCAGCTCCTGAAAAAAATCGGATCAAATGCCCTCAATGCCCAGCTTGGCACGCAAGTCCCGGTCCTCCGGCGCATTGTGCTTCCAGTAGGCATCCAGAATCGTTTCCTTGCGCCTGGCTACGGTAGTCCTTACCTCGCCATCAAACATCGAAGGGTAAGACTCGGTCCAGCCTGCAATGCGATAAGGAGCAGCTTTTTCAAAAACAATTTCCAGGGTGCGTCGCTGCGAAGGAAACTCCACTGAATAGGCACTCAGTTGCGCCCCCTCGAAACGTTCTCCCTCATACTCCTTCAGAGTAGCTTTGGCCATGACCGGCTCAAACGGGGTGTGGGTCAAGCGACAATAGGTGGTGCTGGGCAGCAACTGCAACTCACCGGTAGGCAAGCCGCCGGGATTGATGCGAATGCGGTTGAACAACTCGTCCTCCAGTGCTATCGCGGGTGTATTTATCACGGTATCTCCTTCCGCCTCAAAATAGGAAAACTGCTGCATGCGGTACTGGTCCCCGGTTTTATTGATTTGCATAAAAGACTGGCCACACCAGTCCTGAGAGCTGTGCGTCACCTTTAAGGTGTGAGGAAACTTCTGCACTTCCACCGGTGTAAAGACTGAGGTCATGATGGAGTATTCATAAATGCCTGTCATAAATTTTCTGACCATATTGGTCTTCAGCACCGTCGTCGAATTCGGATTGAGCTTTCGCTCGTCTTTAACCTGTTCATCCGTCAGAAAGTCTTCACTTACAAAAATCAAAACCGCTTCTCCGGGATGAATATCCTGGTAGCGGTTTTGCGAAAGCTCAAAACTGGTAATTTCGGCCTTTCCCTGATACCAGTAATCATCGAGTTGAACAGGTGATTTCCAGGTGTTACTGACCATTTTCCGCGCCGATGCATCTCCGGAAGCCGGTTGCTCCCCCTTGTTCTGACAGGCGGGAAGCAATAAAAACAGCAAGCTGAAGGACAGGAAATGCAATATTGATTTCATGGTAGAGTGTATTTTAATTTGTTATTTAACATCCGGAAGGTAATGAATTGTTTTTCAGCCCTTAGAATCGCTGGGAAATACCCAGAATCACGAAGCCGTTATCAATTCCTCCATTGGGTTCTCTCAGTCCGGCATTGGAAATATGACGGTATCGTCCTTTCAGCTCGACCATTACCTTAAATCGACTTGCATAATACCGAATCCCCAGCTCAAAATTATCTGAAAAAATAAAGCCCCTGGCCTGTCTGCTGGTTTCAACCGTAATGTAATGCGGCCCGGTTCCCAGTGATGCGCCGATATCCAAACCGGCACCCAGAGATACATAATAACTAAAGCCCAAATTCATCCCGAATTCATAATCGGTGCGGCCTAGTTGCCGACTGCTATTCGATGAAAACTGGGCTTCAGCGTACAGATCAACCGGACCAAAGCTCGTCAGGTCGAATCGCCCTAAAAAGGTGAGGGGTTGATACATCCTGCCTTCCGGTAAATATTCATTAAGTACGCCGTAGGCGATGCTCCAACTGATTCCGGAACTGTGCTGAAAACCAGGCAGATTTTGCGAATGAGCGCCCTGAGCTATAAGCGCTGCCTCAAAAGGCAAAAAAACCAAGAGGGTAGTGAGTGCTAATTTCGAAATGGGCATGTTTGGACTAATGTTTAAACATGCAAATTTCATGATTGCTTCATAGTTGAACAATTTCTCCAATACTCCACCAAAGTGTCGGGGCGGGAACGCATCAGTTAAACGTACAGTACGGCTGTAATTTTTGCCGCACCGTATCGGGCATGGCATGCATTTTTTCCAGGTCTTCAACTGATTGAAATGGTCCGTGCTGAAGGCGATAAGCGACGATAGCCCGGGCCAGCCGGTAATTAATGTAGGGATGTTCGCTCAGTCTCTTCTCATCCAGCCGGTTGATGGCCAGCGGTCTTTCAATCGGCGAAACAATCAGACGCGAACGCAATCTTTGAAAGGTGCTGTCAGGTAATCCGTAAGTTTCCCCCACCTGTTCGACGTGGGTAAACCCACCCAGCTTTTCGCGAAAGCGAACAATTCGTTCTGAGAGTACCGGTCCGACTCCGTACAGTTGCCGCCAGGTTTCGGCATCGGCCTGGTTGATATCAATCACCACCGAAGCGCTCCTTTTTTCATGGCTGACCTTAACGGCGGCTGTTTTATAGCCGGGCATATCCTTCTTTTGCGGTAGTTCCACATAGGGCCTCAGGCGTTCCACATCGGTTGTTGTCACCCCGTAAACCTTGCCGATATCTTCCGGTTTTTGGAATTGTCCGCCTTTTTCCCGGTACCGGATAAAGGTAGCGGCAGCACGATCCGACAGCCCCAGCCGTTGTAATTCTTCCTCACTCACCTCATTGGGGTTAAAGGGAAAAAGCGAAAGGGTCGCCTTTTCCTTTTTCGTGGGAGCCGATTCAGCAGCTGCATAGCCTTCTATCCTCACATAGGGGGCCAGCCGCTCGTAGTCCTGCGACTGCAGCGTGTAAATTTTTTTGAGGTCTTCCCTGCGGTGGAAGCGTCCTCCTTTTTTCCGGTAATTGATAATATTACGGGTGGTACGGGGCGGTAACCCCAGCGCCAGCAGGGTATCGGCTGGCGCCAGGTTTGGATCAAAGTAGAAAAGAGAGGAAGTCCTTTTAGCAATATTAACCTCCGTCTTCCGGCTTTCTTCTTTAATTTTTACGAGTGCTGACTGAAAAGCGGAAAAATCGACCGGTGGGGGTGTCCACATTCGGTGAAACCATTCCGGCAGCAGATAGACGGTCAAACAGATAGTGATCAATACAAGGGCGCCGTTGCGTTCGCGGCGTGTAAAATAGAAGAAGTGTTGATTTTGATGTTTCATAAGTGGATAGTTGATTTGCGATTAAGGTCGAATACGAATGCGCCGTCGCGACGCAGATCATGCACGCGTAGATGCCGGTTATCGCAATAACGACGCCAGCGCCCGGCTGTCCGAAAAGAACAGGAAGCATCAATAATGACCTGCCGGCACCGGAGACGGGAAAGCACCTGCTCCGGTCTGAATGCGGGATCTCCCCGAATCAGCACCGCGTCCACTTCCAGCTCCCGGGGCCAGTCCGTCTTCGAGTCCGGCCCCAGTATCAGGAGGCTGAAATGGTAAAACTGAAGCAGGTCCTGTTCGTACCAGCCGCTGTGGTTCTTGAAGGTCTCTCCTACCCGGTAAGTCTTCCGCTTAGTTACCTGCCGGTACCAGCGGAATTTTTCAGCAGCGTAGGCTTCCTTTTGCCGCCCGAGCAGGCTGTCGGAAATGGTGATAGCGCTATAACCATCGAGCAGGTCGATCAGGGAGTGCCCGGAAACCATGTAGACCACCAGCTGACGCTGAACCAACGCGAACCACCGACGGCCCGCACGATAGAGCAGAAGCATCAGCAAAAGGCCCAACGCCAGCACCCAGTAATTACCTCGCCGTCGATAAAAAGCCAGGACGACCGCCAGGATCAGCGCATACCATAATGCCAGCACCCAGGCGTCAATCCAAAGGCCGGAAATGCGACTGCCGGGTAAAGCACTGATCCAGCTCATACTCGCATTGACTGTGCTGATCAATAACTGCAAAGCCTGACCAATCGCTTTGCCCAGCCAAGGGGCTTCGCTCAGCAGTAAGAGACTGATCCCTCCCCCCAGAATCAGACTGGCGGCGGGCACGGCAATAAGCCCCGACAGCCAGAACAAGAGCGGGAACTGATTAAAGTAGTAAAGGCTGAGCGGAAAGGTGGCCAGCTGTGCCGCCAGAGAGACGCTGATCAGCTTCCAGAAATAATCGAATGCCGGATGCGACAGGTACAGGCTGCGGTATATACTTCCCTGCCAGCTTACTATACCTAATACGGCAGCATAGGAAAGTTGAAAGCCGACATCAAACAGCAGCCGGGGATCGATTATCAACATGCAAAAAGCAGCGGCGGCAAGTATATTGTATACACTCGCGTCACGCGAAAGCACCCTTCCGATAACGAAAAAGGAAAACATCGTTGCCGCCCGAACCGCAGAAGGAGGTAAACCGGCCAGGAGCACGAACCCCCATATCCCGGCGAGTTGTATCAGAACCTGTAACACACGCCAGACGGTACTCGTTCTGGGTAACCACCGCAGCCCTAGAGAAAAGGCCAGGTATACCAACCCCACGTGTAGCCCCGAAACCGCCAGAATATGAATGGCCCCCGACTGGGCATAGGCATCGCGCAGCTCGTCCTCCAGCGCCTCCCGGTAGCCCAACACAAGAGCAGCCCCTACTGCAAACGCATCCGGGTTGGACAGATGACGGTTCAATATCCGCAAACAACGGTGACGCAACTGCTCTGCCTGCCGGCGAATGCCCGGGCGCCCCCGGAACGGATAGAGCAACTTTTCATCCGAACGCACAAAAGCCTGGTGGAAAATGCCCCGGTTCCCCATATACCGGGCGTAATCGAAAGCCAGAGGGTTGGGAGGCGAAGTAATCCTGTTGATCCGGCAACGGAGCAACAGCGTATCGCCCTGCTTCGGCAAGGTCCCGCGCTGGTAAGTCAGCAGCCGCCCCTCTGCCGGCCTCCACTCCCCCGTTTCACTTTCTACCGCGACAATGTCCAGCAGCACCTGTTCCCAGGAATCCCCTGCAGCCGCCCCTCCGGTACGGACCGTGGCGAGTACGCCTGCTCCCGGCTTCCAGTGATGACTGAAGTGCCCGGGCTGATCCAGGACCTGCTGCCGGGACATGACCCAAAATCCTAGTCCTCCCAGTAACAGACTCAGCCCCGCGCCAAACCAAACGCGCCTTCCAAAAGCAATCCGGCGCCTTTGCCAGAAGTAAAGTAGTAGCAATCCCGTTATAAGCACTGCCGGTAAGTAGCCGGTATAAGGTGCTCCCGGCAAATACTTACCCAGCAGAACACCCGCTACATAGGGCGCCAGTATACGGACCAGTGGTATTTCTTGCCAGGTCATAGGGTAGAAACATTGCTTTTCCTGCGAGCAGATCAATCAACATGCTCGCCTGTGAATCAGGATGGGCAATGCACTCCGGTAATCCGGAAAAGCAACTAGGGGCTTCGGCACTAGGGCTTCCGAATCTATCTGTTGAACAGTGATAGCGATTGCTACAAAAGAGCAAGCCTTGAGTAGGGATAATCTTCTGGTACAATGATTGTTGGGTAAGAAAACAAGGGGGAAAGTCGTGTGGTCCTAAGATACGAAAATATGCTGTGAGAAGCAAGTTCAATATTCCTTCATCTCGTGAATGGGGGTCGGGGTCAGCAGATCGACACTTTCTTCGAAGGTATATAGCTCCACCTTTTGCCGTTTTCCCTTCAGTTCTATAATCCCCATACGTTTGGGGATAAAGGTGTGAGGTGGCAAGTTGAGGAGATCGAGCAGGTATTTGGATACCAGGATATTGACCCGGAACTTATTACAGACCGATTGTATCCGGGAAGTGGTGTTCATTACATCCCCCGAGAAAACGAGGTCTTTTTTAATGACTCCGATTTCGCCTATGGTGACCGGTCCACAGTGTAAGCCGGCCTTGAACTCGGGTACCAGACCGTACTTTTCCTGGTACCGGTCAGATAATTTCTGTATGGTTTCCCGCATACTGAAAAAGCAACGAATGCAGTTGGCATCCGCGATCCCCGTTTCCATCGTCCATGAAATGACAATTTCATCCCCGACATACTGGTAAATTTCACCGGAGGTGTAGATGATCGGATTGGTAATATCACGGTAAAAGTCGTTCAGCAAATCAAAGAAGCGGATATGCCCCAGACGCTCAGCTATTGCCGTTGAGGAACGCAGATCCACAAACATGAAGATCCGTTCCTCCTCCCGGGGCCGGTGATAGCGCCCCATCAGCAATTTGGCGAAAACCCCCGGCCCGTATTTCTCGTTCACATTGAGCATGATCAGGGTCAGCAGCACCACGGCCGCCCAGAAGAAAAGGTTTCTCAGGAAATAAATACTGGAAAGTATGTCTGCCGTCTGCTGTAATATAACCGGGTCGAATATCCCCCGGCCGGATCGCCAGCTTTGCAGCAGGTCGTAAGCAAAGGCGCTGATCACAATATTGAGGCTGACGATAACCAGTCCGTTAATCAGGAGTGACACACCAAAAGAACTACCGCGTAACCATTCCCGAAGATAAAATACCAGAAGCCCTCCTGAAACGAGGCCCGCAAAAGTCGACGAAAGTGTATTGAGCGTAAAAAACTGCCAGAAACTATAGGCTGTGGCCGGCTGCAGGTAGATCGTATTGGCCATGGCGTGGGTGTTCAGTGAATCCAGGATGCCGATCACTGTCCAGATGAGGGTAATCCACAACACCTGCCGAAATTTTAAAACAAACCTTCCGTCCTTCCATATCATGATTGAAACCTCCTTCCATCAGGAAGCAAAATTAACCGAATTTATCGGAAGGGCGCCATGTTACTTTCACGAATTGACTTATATTGTGAATAAGCCCCCCACTGAACTATTCCGGCGCGTTGGGGTTTAAAGGTCACTAAGGACCTAACTTTTACCAAACAAATCACCACCAGGACTATGCAGGCTGCGCTGCTCGATGTCGATACCGCTCTGCTCACTGACAGAACGGTCGTTCGCCGCTTCAGGGAAAACGATGGTTCAGCCTTTTTCGAATTACTCCGGGACAATCATGCCCGGCTCATCGATCACTTTCCCAAACTCATACGCCAGATCAGTGATAAAGACCAGGGGGAATTCTACATCCGCCGTAAAATAGCCAACTGGCTGCTCCAGGAAGAATTCTCCTTCGGCATATGGGAACACGAATCCGCCGCCCTCATCGGCGCGATCTACCTGCATCAAATTGAATGGCAAACGCCCAAAGCCCGGGTATCTTTTTTTATCGATCAGCATTTCGCCGGCCGCGGATTGATGACCGAATCGCTGGCCGTAGCCATCCGCTTTGCTTTCCGCCAGCTGAAAATCGAAAAGCTGTATTTGCCTACAGCGATGGACAATTACGCAGCCCAGCGCCTGGCTCGCAAATCCGGCTTTCGCCGGGAAGGCGACCTGCGCGAGGAGTTCCGCCGCGCCGGAGGGGAACTCCTCGATGTCATGCTGTTCGGACTTACCCGCTCGGAGTACAAGAGGATATAACCCCGGTTTCCAAATTACGGGCATCGGATGGAATGAATTTGAACGAGAAAAATGCTCTACAGACCGGGGAAAAAAGCATCCCGCAAGTGTTCCACCTCAGCAGTACCGTCGGGACGCAGCAGGACGCTGATCACGTCGAAGCGAATTTCCCAGCTATGATTGATTTGTTCCATAAAGACGGCGGCGGCGCGAGCCATCAGTTCCATCTTCCGGCCCGACACACTCTCCTCCGGCGGTCCGTGGCGGAGGCTGCGCCGCGTCTTCACCTCTACAAATACCAACACCTCTCCTTCCATAGCGATAATATCGATCTCGGCGCGCCCACTGCGCCAGTTTCGCTCGAGTAGTTGCCAGCCGGCATTTCCTAAATAGGTACGGGCAATCTGTTCTCCTTTTTCACCGGTATCATTATGCCTTGCCATTTTCCCTTTTGTTGGTCACTGTAACTAATTTCGAAAAAAAACGCTTAAAAAAAAAGAGACGCACCGAAGTGCGCCTCCTCACATGTTCTAACCACCTAATTCTTTAGTCAGATTTGTTTATTGAAATTCTCAAAGCTTTTCTGTCAGGAAATCCTGATCATCTTCCGGGAAGCGGATGCTTCTCCGGCTTCCACCTGATAATAGAGGATACCCGAACCGGTCAGATCAGCGGCGTAGATATCGAACTCATTATAGCCGGCCAGGAACTCGCGTTCGCGACGATAGATAATCTTACCTGAAAGATCATAGACACTCAGATGAACAGGACCGGGTTCAAGAAGCTCAAAGGCAATAACCGTGTGCGAACGGAAGGGGTTAGGCTGATTTTGCAGCAACTGCAGCCCTGCCGTTTCCTGTCGGACCGGCTTTTCGAATACCAGATTGAGTTCCAGGGGCCGTTCCTTACGATCGTAGGCTTCCGCGACGAGTTGCGCATCGTCGAGATAGATCGCATCGCGCAGCACCGTTTGCCGGCGGACTCGAAAATGCATCTTGAACAGGACGTCATCCCCACTCAAATTATTTCCCTCTATCTCGTTCCAGCTTGTCGTAATCCAGCCTTCATTAAGGCGGTGCAAGCCGAAATTGTCCAGGTTTAGCCCGGGAAGTTTTCCCGGCTCCATTTTGTCAAAGGTCAGCAAGTCGGTATCGAAGCCCATCGCAAACTGATAGCCAATGATGTCTTTCAGATCCTGAGCCCGGATATCGACCGTTACGGTTTCTCCGGCCTGCAATTCGCGATCCTCCACCCGCAGGGACAGGCTGCCGGAGCCGGCCCGGCCGGCAACTCCCGCCAAACTGTTGGGGCGCGCCGAATTGTTGACATCTCCGACTTTCAGGGCAACGAAATCCACATACATTTCCGGATCGTCAAAGTCGTTGAAGCTATGTACTTCCGGGAAATGCTCCAGCAGCGGTCTGCCGGGATCAGAAAACTGATAATCCGCTTCCACAAAACGCCAGGAAGTGTTTCCGTTAGGGAACTCCTGGCTTATGCCCAGGATGAGCTTGCGCAGGTGAATCAAATCAATCGTCGAAACGCTGCCGGAGCGGTCTATGTCGGCTGCGATAATCTTGTACGGCGAGTCGAAGCGGCGAACACCCAGAATGTGCTTGGAAATAAGAACCAGGTCAAGGGTGCTGACGCCAAGCATCGGCGAATCGTTTTTGATCGGCGCCAAGGTGTAATCACCGCCAAAAGGAACCTGGGGTATTTCATAGTATCCGTCGATTCCGGTCATCCCATAAACGGACTCACCGGCATTGAGTTCCACCATTATCCCTTCTACCTGGAATCCGTTTTCCGTAAAGATGTCGCCGGCCACCATTCCGGTTGCCCCGTTGCCGTTACCACCGGCTACGGGGTTGGTATCCGGACAAACATTGAGGTTATCCTGTACGTCTACCAAGGTTTCGCAATAGTCGCCGTTGCCCTCTTCATCGATAGCCCAAACTTCCAGCGGCACCTCTCCGAAGTCGGCGCAGGTAAAGGTGATCGACGTTGCGGAGGGAGGCGTCAGGCTATCCGGGTCCAGTCGGCGAACCGTCCAGGTAAGGATTTCTCCGCAGAGGCTAGGCGTGCCCGCGTCAAAAGTTTCTGCATTCACCGTAATCGCCGCGCCGTCATCGGTGCGGGACAGTTCAGCAGCGAGTATTTTGACACAAATCGGAGCGGGTATCAAACCGTCGACCACCGTAACGATCATCTGCTTGCGGGTGACGTTGCCACAGTTGTCCGTAGCGGTAAACAGCACTTCCGTTGTTCCTACCGGGTAGGTGCCGCTTGCATCGGCTCCGTTATTCAACGCATAAGGTGAATTATTCCGAATGGTGACGTTTTGGCTACATTCGTCAAATGCGGACGCCATCTGAAGCACGACCTTGGCCGAATCACAGGAAACGCGCGCCGTAACTACGGTATCCAGCGGAACTTTCAGGTTTGGCGCCTGATTGTCGCTGATCCTTATTTTTTGGGTGAAGGAATATATTCCACCTTCATCGGGGCGACTGGGTTCGTAGTTACATAAATCGACCACAGTCCAGCGTCGTAAAATCTCGAAACAACCGGCCGAGGAGCCGATCTCGAAACGCTGGTCTTCGTAATTGACCCCTATTCTGACACAAACACCCTCGCCGGCAACCCGGGGCCGGTCAAAACCTTCCGCCAAATCATCGGGCTCGAGGTTGGCGTCGCACTGTTCCAGCACGGTATCCAGTGGCCACTCAATGAGTTCGGCGCTAAGCCGCTCCGGATTCTCAATGCTGATCACTTGTTCGCAAACCGAAGCATTGCCAAAATTATCGGTCGCCGTCCAGCTGCGAATGACTCTGCCGGTTCCACACTGATCGATATCGCGAACTAAGGTGGAATCAAGGGTGAATCCACAACGTTCCGTCACTTCCGGGGAGCCGAAGCCTTCGTAATCGAAGAAATTATCTGTACACTGAATAGTGGTGTTCCCCGGACAGGTCAGTAAAGGTCCTTTTTTATCCTGCACGGTGACCGATACCATACATTCCGAAAAACGCCCGAATAAATCCCCTCCGCGTTCTTCCCGCGCCGGATCCACCGGGCCGGGGCCAGGGTTTATCTCGTAAACCCGCAGCACGACCATAATGTCTTCCTGGCCAACCTCCTCACAGCAAAAAGTAACAAAGTCGTCAAACCACTCCTGTACGCCTTCTGCCGGGGAGTCGTCCCCGTCGGCTCCCATACAGGCGCCGGCATCCATGCGGCGAACTTTAAAGTAAACGCTAGACCCACAATTATCGTAGCTGCCTTCATCAAAAGATTGTGCGTTGACCCGTGCAAAGCCGGTAGAAGGGATAGAAGTAACCGTCAGTTCTTCACAAACCGCGGTGGGTTCTTCTAAATCTTCTATGGTGAGCTGTATGGTGCAGCTGGCTGTATTTCCACTGGCGTCACGGACCGTATACTGCACAGAGTGAATACCGACCGGAACAAATTGGTGTTCTCCCAATCCTACCCCTCCAAAGGAAGTATTGACCGTCAATAAGGGTTTGGGATCGCAGTTATCACTGAATTCAGGGCGCGGCAGTTTCACATTGGCGTAGCAACGGTTGGCCTGGGTAGTAAGCACCAGGTTTTCCGGACAAGAAAGCACCGGCTTTTGCGAATCCTTGAAAAACAGGAGTTGCTCCCCGGTAAATACCTGATTGGTGCACGCGTCAATTACCTGCCAGGTTCTGGTAATGCGAAAGGCTGCAGAATTATTGAGGAATACCGTGTCATCGGTATAACTGTAATCCAACGCACAGAAATTATCTTGATTGAGGGGCTGTCCATCTATGCTGGGCAATCCTGTTTCCGAGGGGGGCACATCGGCATCGCTGCAGGAAAGAGTAGTATCGGGCGGAAATACAATATCCTCCATCTCGTGCCGCTGAACCGAAATCATCTGGCTACAGGTGCTGCTGTTTCCGCTGGAATCGGTAACGGTCCATTTTCGGGTAATGATAGCGGCAACCTCTCCTGCACAATCACTCTTCATCACCTGATCGCTGTAATCAAAGACCAGCTCGCTACTGCAATTATCACTCGCCACGGGCCTGCCCAAAGCTATCACACTGGTATCAGCCGTACAACTAACAGAAAGATTATTGCACTCCAGGGTGGGGGCGGTCTGATCTAGTGGAATAATAAAGCTTACGCAAAAAAGACCGCTGTTCTCATCCTCGATTGTAACACTAAGTACCTTGCCCAGCAAATTATCAGCCGAAAAGATCAGTTCATCGCGCCCTTCGCCAATCAGCCCGGCCGTCTTTTCACGTACGGTCATGATTTTGGGTCCTGGACAGGAACCCGGACTGGACAATAAAACCTCAGGGCTCAGCCGTAGTGTACAATCATTCCTGACCACCAGCGGCACGGCATTGGCCTGGTCTGCTCCGCGGCAAGTCAATACACACTGCCCTTTCAACGGCTGATACATAAACAACATTAAAAAAGCGAGGGACGCAAAAGCCATTCCGCTTCCCCGCCAGGAAATGGCTTTGCTCTTTTTCCCGACCGCTTCCCAGAAGAAGCGCACTGTAAAGTTCCTGCATTTCATATTCATGGTATTTTCATTAGCATAATTCAGGCCTCTCCGCTCGAGGCAACTGTGAGCAGGCCCGTTTTCCGTATAAAAACCTTTTGTTTGAACAGTTTGATAAGTCTGCAGGGGAAGCATCAGAGCCCCGTATCCCCTTTTCCTTAGAGAAAAGAGAAACTAAAAATACGAAGCAGCGATCTTCCACCCACTTAGAGCCTATCGGGAAACCGTATTTGATGCCGAAAAGGATCAGATTCGGGTTCTGAGGTGCCGCTTTCCTAAAAGCGGGATTGAACTTCGTAGCAGCGCTACATTCAAGAATGGGGCGCAGGGCCCCTACCTTGAATAAAGAATGGTATGGCCAGCTTACAAAGATGATCCTTTGCAGACCAAAAGATGGTTTTCGGATAGGCTCTTAATCAGGATCGAAAATGTGTATCGTTTTGGTTACTACAATACAAGAAAATATCGTGCCAAAAATGAAAGAAGAAAGGGGAAAGAGGAAATCGGGAATGGGAAGGGGATCCGCCTGGCTTAACTGAGCATCCAGCATCCAGCATCAAGAAAAAAGCCTCTCCCCCGTAAACAGGTAGAGAGGCCATCCCAAAAACCGATTTAAGTAGTTACTTGAAAACGGTTCTTGTGAATCACATACAATCCAATCGCCTTATTTATTTTCGTAAATATCTTTAGTCATAATCCCAGTTTTGACCTTTAAGTCATGAGGAAAAACGAACGAATTGATCCTATAATGCTAAAAGTACTCAGAGGAGATTTCTCGCAGCAGCGAGGGCAGACAGGTCGTGCAATAGATGCGGGCCTTTTGCTCCGGGGATGGAGTAAAACTGAGTATGTTCAGATACAGGATTATAATTCATTTGTATTTATACAAAAATAATATTTATTTTTTTAAAATAAAATACCCTTAAAGGGGTAATTTATTTTTGTTTTTATCAGCGGTAAGAGTTATTGTTACCGCCGCGTTTAAAGTTCAGCGCAATGGAGACCTCGTGGGTGCCGCTGTTATACCGCTGCACCTGTTGGAAGGAGGTGTCGTAGGTATAGTAAAGCCGGAAGTTGGACAGGCGCGTGCCCAGGGTTACGCCCAGTGATCCCAGGTTGCGATAAGAAAGGCCGCCGATGAGTTGATCTTCCAGGAAACCTGCCATGACGGTAAAATCCACCATGAAGGGCACATCCTGAATCTGACGCATCATCATGGAAGGTTCGATGGTAAACCCGAGGTCGGAGACATCAAAGCGATGACCGAGCATAAAGGTGTAATGCTGGAAAAAGGAGCGGCTTTCCTCCGGGCTCGAGATATTATCGAGGCGTTCTCCCACCAGGTTGGTAAAAGATAAGCCGGCATAAGTATTTTCACTGAAAGTTCCGAAAATCCCCACCGAGGCGTCCAGGGTATTCCGGCCGTTGAGAGCTTCGGCAGCTAATTCATCATCCGGATCGAAGAAATTATCCTCCAATACTTCGTTGTTCAGTGTCTGCCGGTAGTACTCAGTGGAAAAACCGGTTCCCAGCTTGATATTATCGCCTATGTTAAAGCGGAAGGCGTAGTTCAATATGGCCCGGGTTTCGTTGAGCTGCGCTGCCGTTTCGGTAAATACGCCCACCCCGAGTCCGAAAGTATTGCCCAGCGGGCCGTTGTACTGCGCGCCGAATGTTTGCGGAGCTCCCTCAAAGCCGGTCCACTGTGCGCGGGCGTGAAATTGGAGCTGATGCTCTTCAAAAAAACCAGCCACCGAGGGGTTGACCAGAATAGGCGAGATCGTATAATGATTAAAAACGGCCCTATACTGAGCGGAAGCCAGGGTGCAGACGGCGAGGAAAGGTATGAGTAGAATTAACTTTTTCATTTTTAAACCGGTTGTGGGTTATGCAAATACAATTTTGAAGGTTCTAAGAGGCGGCGCCCTTCGAAGAGGGCGCTCATCCTTTTTTAGTCATCCCGTAGCACTGTCAGGGAGCCTTTCAGTTGCTGGCTTTCCCCATTGCCATCAATATACTGAAGCACGAAGTAGTAAGGACCTTCCGGGAGGCGTTCTCCTCCGGCGTTGGTTCCCCTCCAGGTATTGTCGTAATTTTCTGCTTCGTGAACGATCTGTCCCCAGCGATTATATACTTCGAGTTGATTTTCGGGGAATTCCTCGATACAGTTGACTTCGAAGAGTTCGTTATCGCCATCGTCATTCAGGGTTAATACCTTGCTGGCCTCCATACAGGCGAAGCGCCGGTCACTGACCAGTGCGGATAGTTGGGTTTGATTTTCCGGCTTACAGCCGCGGCTATCTTCCACTTCCACAAAGTAGGTGTCCGGACAGAGGTTATTGATGATGGAATCTGTCGCAGAAGTGCTCCAGGTAAAGAAGTAGGGCCGGGTTCCTCCCGTCACGATGGCCCGGGCCGAGCCATTACAGCCCTCATTGGCAGGTTTGGTTTCAACCAGAACCTCCAGGGGTTCGGGGTCCTGCAATTCAAAAGAACGGACCGTTCGACATTCGTAGTCATCCGTAACGGTGACGGTATAAGTGCCGGCTCGCAGGTTCCGTATTTCCGAGCCCGTAGCTCCTGTATTCCATTTAAAGTCGTAAAAAGTAGAGCCGGCGCCACCGGCAGCCCGCGCCTCAATACGGCCGTCGTTACCTCCATGACAGCTGATCCCGCCGATATTCGGGCTGATCACCACATCGGGAGGTGCCTGTAGATTTACCTGAGTCGTCACTACGCAGCCGCTCTCATCGATGGCAGTCAGTTCGTACTGACCCGCCTGTGCATTGGAGAGCATTGCATCCACGCTGATCATTTCGCCATCGCGGACCCACTCGTACATGTAGGAGCCGATACCATTGACGCCCTGTGCGCGCAACACGCCATCGGAAGCATCGGGGCAGCTCACGCCAAAGCCGTTAAAATCGGATAGCACTTCAACTTCCACTGCCAGGTTGGAGCTGGATCCAACGGTAAATTCGCGGATCAGGTTGTTTCCCGAGCTTTCGGACACGGTAACCTTGTATTGCCCCGGCAGAACATCGTTCAGCCCGGCATCTGTGGAGATAACCTCTCCGGAAGCATTAGCCCACCGATAAGTATAGGGAGTGCTTCCTCCTGAGATGTTGAGTTGAATAGCACCGTTGGGCTCATCGGGACAGGAAGCATTGGTCATATCTCCCCTTATAGAGAAAGTAGTCACCTCAATGGCATCAAATGTTCTGGTGCAACCGTTGGCATCCGCTACCGTGGGAATGAAGGGACCGGCACAAAGGTTAATAATCTGTGATCCGGTATTCGGCGAATTCCACAGCACGCTATATCCGGGCGTGCCGCCGGTAAGAGAAAGTCGGATACTCCCCGTACAACCGGGGGCCTCCGTATCGTGAACGACGATGGCCTCCGCTATCCGGATCGGATCGGGTTCGGGAATGGTAGCCTCTCCCTGCAGGACTGTTCCGTTTTCGTCACGGACCGTAAACCGGACATTACCGCCTGGCAAGTCTGCCCGGCTGACTTGTCCGTTGTTGCTATTCACTTCCGGGCCATTCTCAAAAGCCACCACGTAGGGATCGTTGCCTCCTTCGATGCTGATGGTCAGTCGTCCGTCAGGTTCACCGGTACAGGAGGTAGGCTCCGTAGTTGTTGAAAACGATAAAGGGATGGCCTGGAAATTCACATCGTAGCATTCCTGAGCCGAACAGCCGTTGGCATCGGTAACCGTGACACAGTATTGCCCGGTGCTCAGATTATTGATCTGTGTTCCGGTAGCCCCGTTATCCCAGTTGAGGGTGTAGCCCGGGCGCCCCCCGGAAATACTGAGGGCTACCGCGCCGTTATTATTACTCATTTCTCCGGTTACCGGATCAATGGAGGCGTTGATGGTGATGGCAGGTAATTCGCTGACCTCAAAGGTACCGCTTACTACGTCGCCTTTGTCATCGGTAACTGTAAGACTGTAATTACCCGGCGCCAAGTTGTTCAGTTGCACACCGGTCGAACCGCCGTTGCTCCAGCTGTAGGAGAAGGGAGTACGCCCCCCGGCGATGTCCACCAGAATACTGCCGTTATTGTCTCCGGCACAGGCGTTGGTAATTATGACATCGGCAAAACGGAGCACCTCGTACATTTCAATACAGGATACAGTGTTGCAGCCGTTAGCATCGGTAATCGTCACACAGTACTGACCGGTACTGGTTAAGCCGGAAATATCGCCCTGGGTGGAGCTGAAATTAGCTGGCCCTGACCACTGGTAGTCAAAGGGGCCCTCCCCACTGCTAACCGTCAGATCGATCGCTCCCGGAGCATCGGGGGCGATATATGTCGGTGACAAATTGCTGACTACGCCTCCCTGCTCCTGAACCTCGATCGGTCCGGAATTGAAGGTGCATCCCCGGGCATCGGTAATGGTGAAGGCATACTCACCGGCAGCAAGACCGGTTTGTTGCATCGTGCCGTCCGGCAGGCTTCCCGACCAGTTAATCGTGTACTGAGGCGTGCCGCCGGTAATGCCCACACTGATGGCGCCGTTATCCTGGCTCGTTTGTGCTCCACAATCGGCATTCTGCACCTGAACATCCGCGCTGAGTGGTGCTGATGGCCCACCGACGCTAAAGGATTCCGATACAGTCTCATTAGTGCTGTTATCCGTTACCGTTACCGAATAGTTGCCGGCGGGAACGCCAGTGAGGTCCTCAGTAGTCACATTCTGGTAACTCCAAAGGTAGGAATAGCCGCCCGAACCACCCTGAACACTTATATTAACGGCGCCGCTGGATTCACCGAAGCAGGATACATTGGTAATACTTGCCGGGGTGCTAATTGTCAGCGCTCCTCCCACATCGATCGTAATGGTTCCGGATTTGGAATTGTAATCAATAGTCTGTTCGTTACCGTTCTGGTTTTGTACAAATTCGATGGGGGTTGGGCTATTAGACAAGGATACCACCGAAGTAGTCCCATTGGGGGCCTTGGCCAGAAAACACAACTCCATCAGCACGGCCCCGTCGGGAAGGGTCTTGCCCGTCACGTCGGGATCGAACCAGGAAACGGTCAGAACGCCGGGGGAGATATCTCCTACTCCCGCCGAATTCAAGCCATCCAGCCCAAAATTCTGAGTCGACTGAAACTCCAGGTGGTTCGGATTGTAACTGATGCTGAACTGCATACCGAGAATATCCTGAAAATCCTGGACGGTAACCGGAACGCAGAAGCTAACACCGCTTTCTACCACCTTATCGCCTATCAGTAAGCCGAACCCTTCAAAGGGCGGGCCGCCGCCATTCCCCTCACCGATCTGTACGACGCCGTTCCGGAAATTATGGTTTATAACTTGCTCCCCGCTGCCGTCAATCTGAATAAATTCGGGAGGCGTAGGCACATCCACGAAGCTGATGGTGGTAGTAGTGCCGTTGCTGCCACGGGCGATAAAACAGAGTTCGAAAAGTGTGGTGCCATCAGGCAGGCTTTTACCGCTTACATCGGGGTCAAACCAGGAGACGGTCACAACGCCCGGAGAAACATTACCGATACTACCGGCGCTCAGCCCATCCAGCCCGAACCCAGTCACCTCGCTCAATTCCAGCGCATTGGGATCGTATTCCATACTAAACTGCATACCGAGTATATCGGTAAAATCCTGCACCTTCACCGGAACGCAGAATTCCTGGCCGTTCTGAACATTAACATCTTCCAGATACAGACCAAATCCGGTAAACCCGGGGCCGCTGCCGCCGCCGCTATCTCCCTGAATGACCACGGTCCCGCTTTGCGTACTGCTGTCAATAATCTGCTCCCCATCGGATCCTACCTTCTGGGTTACTTCGATGGCTAGCGGATTGTTGGAAAAAGCTACCGTGGCTGTTCCTGCCGTCCTGGCAGTAAAACAAAGCTCAAATAAGATAGCATTATTGGGAAGATCCATCCCCGTGAAACTAATATCGTTCCAGGAAAAACGTATGCTCCCGGGAGAGGGATTGGCCAGGGCATTGGCATCCAGCCCGTCTACAGCATTGTTAAAATTACCGGCGCCGGTAAACTGCAGCAGCGTGGCATCATAATTTACGCTGAACTGCAAGCCGAGAATATCCTGAAAATCCGCTACCCGTATAGGCAGGCAGACCGATTCTCCCGGTTGGACGGTAGCGCTTCCCATAATCATTTCGAAGCCATTACCACCGGCGCTTTCCGAAATATTGATGCTGCTGTCATCTGTTTCAAAAGCCAGATTTTGTGAGCCGCCACCGGTCTGCTGGGTTACTGCGATATTCAGCGGCGTATTGGTAAAGCGGACACCTGCCGTTCCACTGGCAAGCGCATCAAAGCAAATATTGAGCAGCACAGCCCCGTTACTCAGGGTGCTGGCGCTGGCATTGCTCCAATCAAAGCGGAGGACCCCCGGCGAGGGCTGGCTAAGGGCGCTGCCGTCCAGTCCGCTGACCAGGCTATTGACATTGCGGACCTCCTTAAATTGCAGCAAACTGGCATCGTAGCTCAGGCTGAACTGCAGGGCGGTCAGATCCGTAAAATTGTTTACATTTAAACTAATGCACACTTCATCCCCCACCGTGATATTGTGATCACTCAGGGACATCCGGAAGGTAACAGCTCCGCCACTGCCCCCGTCCCCTACCGTCACGGTGCTATTCTGCGTCGTCATCCCTACCTCGTTTTCATTGGCATCGATCACTTCAATCGTAAGACCGGGATCATCTTTTATCTCCACCGGGGTGGTGCCGTCGGTCAGGGCGCGAAACGTTACAGAGAAAATGACGGTACCGTCTGGTACGCTAATTCCGGCCAGATTATTATCAAACCAGGAAAGGGTGAGTTTCCCCGGTTTATCAGGCACATAGCCAAAAAGGTTGGGCCCTAATCCTGGTACCGCATCCGAATTGACATTGGTCACCTCTTGAAATTCAAGCACCCCCGGATCCCAGATAATGGGGAACTGCATACTTAAGATATCGTTGAAATTATTGACTACGATATCTACCGAAAACTCCTGTCCCGGATCTACATCTATGGTTTGGGGACTAACGGTGAATACCGGCTGCGCGAATAACGGCAGGGAACTCATCAATAGCACCCCTATTGCCAGGCTTTTAATCAATCTATCCATCTTGCTCGGAATTTGGGATATTAGTAAATATTACTACTTAAAAATAATTTCTTGAGAAATACTACCACCGGAAGATTCAATCCGGCATACATATACACCCGGTACGGGAAAATGCCGGGCAGCAAGTACGATCTTATGATTGCCCCTGTTTAAATCAAAGGTTTCCTCATGAATTTTTTTTCCGGAAAGATCGTACAACTTTAATAATGTCAACCCATCCTGATCGAGCGTAAACGACACACTCGTAGAATTGGAAAACGGATTGGGGTAAGTATTTAAAAAGCTAATCGGTTTCTTATGATTGTTTATTTGTTCATTTACCGGTGTTGGCTTGATCGAAACTAAGGCCTCTTTGAATTGCACCTCCAACTTGCGGTACTTTTTGTCGTATACCTCAATTTTTGTTAAATCATCTTCGGTGAAAAGAATAGAGGTTGTTTCCTGACTTTTACCGATACATTCGAATCTGATTTCAAAGAGTGTAGAACCATCCGGCAAGCTTACCGGCGCCAGGGATTCCTCGAACCATAAAAAGCGTAAAATACCAGCGGAAGCAGCAGAGGCTCCAAAATGTTTTTGCGTTTGGATATCCAGAGCCGGATGCTCCACCCCTTTATAACGCAACAGGGTAGAGTCCCAAGATATGATAAATTGTAATCCGGTAATATTGTCGAATTGATTCACCTGGATGGGTACAGAGAAAGAAGCGCCATAGGCAATGGCTCTGTCTGAAGAGAATATAGCAGGAGATTGTGCGTGCACGGGGAATACACAGGGGATAAACAGGAATAGGGCAAGGAATATGCTTCCTGGCTTTTTCATATCATGGGATTATGTTGATTTTTGGCGCCTGGACATGATAAAAGGGACTTTTAAGTAGTCTTTTTGAAGTCCGATTCTTATTTCCCGGCTACCTTTTTTAAGGTTGAAACGCTTGCTTTGCCTTTCGCACCTGAAAGGTATGAAATTTAGTTTACTTTCAACAAGTTTCAATATAAAAAAAATGGGAGTGATTCTCCCCAGATATGGAGAGAATCACTCCCAAGGGTGAATGATTATTCTACGATAATCATCTTCTTGGTCGCGGTGTACTCAGCCGTTTCGACGGTGTAGCTCAGTACGCCTTTGGCGCCCAGGTCGCCGCTGTTCAGCGTGATCTGGTTGTAGCCTTTGGC
>Ga0102943_1000003_pt1 | contig 158714 bp, 114 predicted proteins | sample SalPonC_black_MG_FD_78174 | JGI IMG/M metagenome (GOLD analysis project Ga0102943, IMG submission 78174) | Salt pond soil microbial communities from South San Francisco under conditions of wetland restoration - Salt Pond MetaG... | ecosystem: Environmental > Aquatic > Marine > Intertidal zone...
CGCTTTGGCCCCGAAAACTGCTATTCTTTGCCCATAGTGCTGTGCTTCAGCCCATGGCTCCGGTTTCGTACAACACCAGAGCGTAAAGCCTAGGCTTTCAGCCGGCTTTCGCTCTTAGTTATTCTGGAAGGTTTTTTTGTTTTTTTTTAAAAAAAGTTTTCTTTTTTGCAACCATTTTTTCTCAGGGCCCGTCTTTACCATAAATGGATTCATCGAATAACTGCTTTGCTAAGTCGAAGGCAGTGGTTACCAAGCGATAAATCTGTTAAATTGATTTGTATTTACAGAGCTGGAAATCATCGAAATAAAATTTTCTCTTAATGAAAAAGCCCAATCCCCGCGCCCTCTTAATAATTGTTCTGGTGATCTCGAGTATTTGTTCTTATGTCTATTTGCGTCATGTGAGTGTTGAATTACCGGTTTCTAATCAAGAGGAGCAAGTCTCTGAATTTGAAGAAAAAGATTTAGACCAAAGTGAGATCATCCTTCCTGATATTACTCTTCTCAAAAAAGCATTTGAAGTCGGCCGCCGCTTTTTGCATTAAAGTTTCAACGGCGACTGTTCTCATTTTTTCGCCAGTACCTCAGTAACCCCGCTACGCTCATCCAGGAAGGATTGGCGTACTCATATCGTAACAACTGCTCTCCTTCGATACCATTTTCTTTCAGTTCCCGCTTTACGTATTCCTGAAATACCGGAGTGACTTCTTCTACGGTAGCTCCCTTTTCAAAGTAGGGCCGCATCCAGCCGGCCCATTCCAAAAGTCGTTTTTCCAATTGGTTCAGATGGCTGTCTATGTCCTGGACTTTCCCGAAATGAGTAAGGTACATTTCCCTGGGGCGTTGTGCCCGAAGTAATTGAATGGACTCCCGCCAGTCTTCGATTTGGATGTCCGGTGGCGGGCAAGGAGGGACGACTATTCCGCCGTCTATACGTACGCCCGCGACATCGCCGGTGAAAATGACCTTGTCCAGTTGCCAGGCAATATGGTGGGAAGCATGACCGGGCGTATGCCAGGCCTTCCAATTTAGATTGCCGGTGATGACCTGCTCTCCGTGCTCAACCGACCGGACTTGAGCCGGGGCTATCGGATGCATCGCCCCCCAGAGTTCGTCCATTTTCTCCTGATAGATGCGCCTGGCGGAGTTCATGAGTTTGGAGGGATCATGAAGGTGGGTGGCGCCAAAGGGGTGAACGTAAATGGTAGCGCCGGTTTCCGCTAATGCCCAGGCTGCTCCGGCATGGTCCAGGTGAATGTGGGTGAGCAGGACGTGCCTGATCTCTTCAAGCTGATACCCCAAACCGGTAACGCCCGCTTTAAGTTGTTCGAAACTTGAATAAGGACCGGTTTCTACCAGAGCGAGTCCGTCGCCGGTGTCAAGCAAATAAGCCGCAATCGTGTGTTCCGCACCAAGGAAGTGAAGATCTACGGTATGAATCATTTTTTGTAATTTTATTTTACTCAGTTAGTATTTTCTTGACAATTTATTTTTCTAAAATAGAATACCCGTTAAGGAAATCGGTCACTTTCATGCGGCGTTTGCCTTCCATTTTGAGCTCGTGTACCCGAACGAAACCATCACGGGTAGCAAATTTAAGCTCGATTTTATCATCGGTCACAATTTTTCCGGGAGAAAGCGAATGACCGGAGTGTTCCTTGGTTGTTCTAAGTATTTTTAACTCTTTATCGTCGAGTATGGTCCAGGCGGCGGGGTAGGGGCTAAGGCCCCGGATGAAGTTGTGCACTTGGGCGGTAGGCTGGTCAAAGTCAATTTTACAGGTATCGTGATGAATTTTGGGCGCTTTGGTAGCTTGACTTTCGTCCTGTTTTTTCAGTTCATAGTCATCGGATTCAATAGCGCGAACGGTTTTTAGTACGGTCTCCGCTCCGAGGATCATCATGCGGTCGTGGACATCGCCGGCTGTTTCATTTTCCCCGACGGGCATTTTTTCCTGGAAAAGGACATCCCCCGTATCGATTTCATGCCGGATAAAAAAGGTGGTTACGCCCGTTTCGGTTTCCCCGTTGATAATCGCCCAGTTGATGGGCGCAGCGCCGCGGTATTTGGGAAGCAGGGATCCGTGCAAATTGAAGGTTCCCTTTTCAGGCATAGCCCAGACGACTTCGGGCAGCATGCGAAAGGCGACGACGACCTGCAGGTCGGCATTGAGTTCGCGAAGGGCCTCTACAAATGCAGGATCTTTCAGGTTTTTGGGCTGGAGGATAGGAATATCTTTTCCTTTGGCAAATTTTTTAATGGCCGGCTCTAACAGTTTTTTTCTACCCCGCCCGCCGAGTTTATCCGTAGCGGTGACCACGCCGACCACGTCATAGTCATTTTCCAACAGTATTTGGAGTGAGGGGACTGCAAACTCCGGAGTTCCCATGAAAACGATGCGCAGACTCATATAATAAATTTTGAATTTTCTGAGAATGGGACCTGGACAGGAAAGTTCTTGATTTCTTTTCAAAATTCCTAACGGGCAAGTTTCAGGACTTTGGACAAGGCGGTTTTTACCTCAGCGACGTGCGATTAATAAGTGTCGGATTTCGATAGGCGAGTGATTTTTTCTTTAGCCAAGGCGAAGGTCACTGACGAGCCGGAGACTGTCAGGATGGTGACCGAAGCATCACCCATTCGCGACCTTGGCAGCGCTGATGGAGTCCCATTTTTTGAATTAAAAAGCGGGATTCAACGCCGGATAAGGGAAAAAGCGCTCCTAGAAAACTCGACAGTTATTGATGACACCTCGCTCAGTATCGCTTAACGGATTCTATAATGTACAAGGGGCGTTGTTTGATCTCGTAATAAATATTGGAGAGGTAAATCGACATGATATACAGGTTGAGAAAAGTAACGGCGAAAAATATGGAGATGAGGATGACCAGGAAAGTCCAGCCTGAAACAGCTTCCTGCGGAACCCCCAGAATATCGGATCCGGTAAATTTCACCAATAAGGCGTTGATGATGACGCCAATGAGAAACAAAAAGGATAGGATAAAAATCCAAAGCAGCAAGGAACGCAGGAAAGAGGTGAAGGAGGTGATGGCGACCAGAGAGGTCCGGAAGCGCTCGGAGAAATTTTCCTCCGGATCCATACGCAACGGTTTGTCCACTTCAATAGCACTGGTATGATAGCCGACGATGGAGTAGATCGCCTTCATATAGCGCAGGTTTTCCCGGAGCCGGAGCAATGAATTGAGTGCCCGCCGTGAAATGATACGGGTATTGTGCGCCCGGTCATCGACCTTCAGGGAGGAGTAGTGCCGGAGCAGGAAATAGAAGATGGCGTAAAAAAAGCGATAGGTCAAAGACACTTTTCGTTCCCGGGCTCGCAGGTAAACGATATCAAATCCCTGCTGGGCCTTTCGGAACAGTTCAATAACTAGCTGCGACTGATCAGCAAAGATAGGTTCAAAAATCACGGTGTAGTCCCCGTTAGCCCGGTCCAGCCCGGCGATAATAGCGTGGTTTTTATTCGTTGACGCGGCGAGGTTAAGCAGGTGAATATGTTGTTTGATGCTGCCGGGAAGCGGTTGCAGGAAGGAGTCAACCGAATGCCCCTGCGTGTTGTTTTCTAGAACAATTTCAAAATCGGAAAAATGCTGTTCCAGAACCGAGTAGAGTTGTTCCAGCAATTGCGGCAGTTGCCGGAACTCACCCGGTGTTTGAAGAACGCTGACAATAGAAAGGAAGCTGTTGTACATCATCCAGGTTCAGTTAGGGGGGAATTTAGCTATTTGCCTGTAATGATCCAATAAGGAAAACAACATTTTGCTTGCCGACCACCCACTTAAATAGATAATCTACTCGTAAGAAATGCTTAAAAAGTGACTTTGACTAAAAATTTCGTATAAAATAAGGGAGTTTACCTGAAAAGGTTGTACTTTTCATCTTTACTATCAGGAGATTACCACAATTATAACGTTTATAAAAAAGCAGCCGGTTGGAATGCCGGCAAGTTAGTTTTCTGGAGCGTTTGTGTTTAGAGATGCATCGATTCAGCAGTAAGTAGCAGGACTATATGCCAAGGAGTTTTCCATTTTATCAGCAGTTGGACGCGATGGACTGCGGAGCGACCTGCCTGCGCATGATTGCGCGTCATTTTGGCCGGTACTATTCGCTGGAATACCTGCGCGAGCTTACCTATATGGGTAAACAAGGCGTTTCATTGCTGGGTATCAGCGATGCTGCAGAGCACATCGGCTTGCAGTCCCTGGCAGTAAAGACCTCTTACGAACGGCTGGCCAGAGATATTCCGACACCTTGCATTGCCCACTGGAACCAGGATCACTTCGTGGTGCTGCACCGGGTGAATAAAAAATACGCTTGGATTGCTGATCCGGGAGCGGGGAAATTCAAATTGACCCGCGAAGAGTTTATGGAAAACTGGATCAATGATACCGAGGATGGCGAAAAACTTGGTGTGTTGCTCCTGCTGGAAACCACGCCGGAGTTTTATGAGCGCGACGGTGAACGGACCAACAAATCGGGCTTTGGATATGTCTTTTCCTATTTCAAAAAGCATAAAGGACTCATCCTGCAGCTGCTGATCGGCCTGTTTCTGGGAACCATCCTGCAGCTCGTCTTTCCCTTTCTCATTAAATCCATTGTCGATGTCGGTATCAATACGGTCGACCTGAACTTCATTGTGCTTATCCTCATCGCTCAATTCGTACTTTTCGGCACCCAGATTGGCATCGAATACTTTCGAAGCTGGATACTACTACACATCGGCGTAAGAGTCAATATCAGTCTTATTTCTGATTTTCTGATTAAGCTGACCAAACTGCCTATCCGTTTTTTCGATACGAAAATGACCGGCGATCTCATGCAGCGCATCGCCGATCACGAGCGCGTTCAGCGCTTTCTCAGTTCTACGACCCTGGTAAGCATTTTCTCTTTTATCAACTTCATCGCTTTTTCCATTATTCTGCTGTATTGGAATATCACCATTTTTTGGATTTTCTTTATCGGCACCCTGCTGAATGTTGGTTGGATTTTCTTTTTTCTGCACCGCCGGCGCGAGCTGGACTACAAGCGCTTCGATCAGTCAGCTGAGAATCAAAGTAACCTTTTCGAGCTCATTAATGGTATGCAGGAAATCAAGCTGCATAACGCTGAGAAGCAAAAGCGCTGGGCCTGGGAACGCATTCAGGCGCGTCTGTTCCGCACCAGCCTGAGCGCCTTACGCATTGAGCAGATACAGCGTTCGGGGGCGGTCTTTATCAATGAATCCAAAAACCTGCTGATTATTTTTATCGTCGCGCAGGGGGTGATTTTTGGTAACATGACGCTGGGTATGCTGGTAGCAATACAGTACATCATCGGTCAACTCAATGCCCCGCTCAATCGCCTGGTTGAATTCGTGCGCTCCATGCAGGAGGCCAAGATCAGCCTGGAGCGAATGAATGAAATTCACACCAAGGAAGACGAAGAGAATGTGGAAGAGAAAATTACCATTCTCCCGGAATATGGCGATCTTTTCTTTGAAAATATCTCTTTTCAGTACAACGGCCCGCATTCGCCGATGGTGCTGAAAAATATCAATCTGCGAATTCCCAAAGGGAAAATAACAGCGATTGTCGGAACTAGCGGCAGCGGTAAGACCACTATGCTGAAACTCTTGCTCAACTTCTATAAACCAGCGGATGGGACGATTCGGCTCGGGGATATCAGCCTCGCCAATATCAATAACCGATTGTGGCGAAATAAATGCGGGGTGGTGATGCAGGACGGCTTCATCTTCTACGACTCTATCGCCCGAAATATAGCCCTGGGAGATGAAATTATCGATAAGGAGAAATTGCTGAAGGCTGTAAAAGTAGCTAATATTCAGAATTTTATCGAATCTCTGCCGTTGGGCTATAATACCAAGATCGGGCACGAAGGGCTGGGACTCAGCCAGGGGCAAAAGCAGCGTCTGCTCATCGCCAGAGCCGTTTATAAGAATCCGGATTATATATTCTTTGACGAGGCGACGACCGCTCTGGATGCCTATAATGAAATGATCATTATGGAAAATCTGGAAGAGTTTTTCCACCGCCGTACGGTGGTCATCGTCGCTCACCGCCTCAGTACAGTGATGAATGCCGATAATATCGTCGTGCTGGAAGGAGGAGAAATTGTCGAGCAGGGAACCCACGACGAGTTGACCTATGTGCGCGGCGCCTACTATCAACTCGTCCGCAATCAATTGGAACTGGGAGCATAGACTACTTCAACTGATGTAACAGATGAGTGAACGGAAGAAAGACGATATGGAAATAAGAAGTGAGGAGGTACAGGAAATCCTGGGTACGCCTCCCCGCTGGCTGGTTCGATGGGGCGCCACGCTGGCCCTGGTCACCGTCGTGTTGCTGGGATGGGTCGGCTATTGGGTGCGCTACCCCGATGTGGTCTCAGAAAAAATTACGATTACTTCGGTGGATCCTCCCAAACGACTGATCGCCAACAACCCGGAAGCCTATATCTCGCATATCCTGGTAGAAAATGAAGACACCGTCGAAGTAGGGCAAACACTGATGGTCTTTAAAAACAAGGCAAAGTTCGAAGATGTCCTCACCCTGGAAAATCGCCTGCTGCAGGTCAAGGTAATGACCGATTCGGCGCTGCTGGCGCTAGATCCGGGCCGCGACCTGCTGCTCGGTGAATTGCAGGAGGATGTCTATGATTTTATGCGCAAACAGGAGGAATTGCGCCTCACACTCTCCCCAAAATACGAAAAGCTGAGCATCAGCCAGTTGCAGAAAGAACTGCGCAGTGTGCGCACCAGCATAGAGTACGATCGCCGGCAAAAAGAAAAACTGGCCGGCCAGCTCGACCTGGCCCATCAGCGGCTGCGGCAGGAGCAAAATCTCTTCGACGATGGTGCCCTGCCTTACGCTACTTTGCGTAAAACCAGAGAAGATATTCTTGCCCTGGAACGTGAAATGCAGGGAATCGAGTCGTCGATTAAGGCTAAGCAATTCGAGATTGAATCGGTGCGCAATAAGATTTCCGGCGTTCGGGCCGGTTCCCGCGAAAGCCGGATCACGGCTTCTACCGAGCTGAAGGACAGCTTTCACCGTCTGAAAAATCAGGTCGATGACTGGAAAAAGCAATATCTCATCACTTCACCAATCAACGGAATCGTACTCATCCCGAATGATAATGTCAGCGAACAGCAATTCGTGCCTAAAAACACCGAATTACTGGTAGTCGTCCCTTCCAAAAAAACAGAGACCATCGGTAAAATCGATCTCAATATCAACGGTTCGGGAAAGGTGCGTGAAGGGCAGAAAGTTATCGTCAAGCTGGAAAGCTATCCTTTCCAGGAGTTCGGCGCCCTCGTCGGTGTAATCGACTGGAAAGGCCGCCTGCCTACCAACAACACCATTCCCGTGGAAGTCCATTTTCCGGACGGCCTGATCACGACCACCGGCAAGCACATCGATCCTACCCGTGAGATGACGGGAACCGCCGATATTATTACCGAAGACAAACGATTTATCGAGCGCATCTTCGAGAACTTCCGGACTGTTCCGTATTGATCAGTTTGGAAGTCCTGAACCCGGTAATTTTGATCTTTTAAACGCCTCCCATTCAAATGTGAATCACTTCATCGTAGGCCGCAGCTGCAGCTTCCATCACGGCCTCACTCATGGTGGGGTGGGGATGGACAGTCTTGATGATCTCGTGGCCGGTCGTCTCCAGCTTGCGTGCCGCGACGACTTCGGCGATCATTTCCGTTACATTGTACCCGATCATATGAGCGCCCAGCCATTCGCCGTATTTCGCGTCGAAGATCACTTTGACAAAACCTTCCTTAGCACCGGCTGCACTGGCTTTCCCGGAAGCCGAGAAGGGGAATTTCCCCACCTTGATATCGTAGCCGGCATCTTTGGCCGCTTGTTCGGTGTACCCGACGGAAGCTACCTCCGGCAGACAGTAGGTACAGGCAGGCAAGTTATTGTAGTCTAGAGGCTCGGGGTTCAACCCATTGATTTTTTCAACACAGATAATGCCTTCAGCACTTGCAACGTGGGCCAGCGCGGGGCCGGGGATGACATCACCGATAGCGTAAATTCCCGATACGTTGGTCCGGTAGTATTCATCGACCTGTATGAGGCCACGCTCCGTTGGAATACCCAGGGCTTCCAAACCGATATTTTCGGTGTTGGGGGCCACGCCCGCCGCCGACAAGACAACATCACAGCTGAGTTCTTCCGTTTTACCGCTTTTGCGGTTCTTGACCGTCACTTTGCATCCCTTGCCTTTGGTGTCAACCGACTCGACAGAAGTGTTGGCCATAACTTTTATGCCGTACTTCCGGTAAGCCTTAGCCAGCTCTTTGCTGATATCCGGATCCTCGCGCGGAACAAGACCCTGCTCTAAAAACTCGACAACGGTAAGCTCCGTGCCGATAGAATTGTAGAGATAAGCAAACTCGACACCAATGGCGCCGGCGCCTACAACGATCATGCTTTTGGGTTGCTTCTCCAAACTCATGGCTTTCCGGTATTCGATCACCTTTTTACCATCGATCGGTAAGCCGGGCAATTCTTTCGCGCGCGCACCTGTAGCTACCATGATATGTTCGGCGCTGTAGCTTTTTTTATTTCCCTCCGGATCCGTCACTTCCACTTTCTTGCCGCGAAGCAATTTGCCGGTGCCGTCCAGTACAGTGATTTTATTTTTTCGGAAAAGGAAATTGATGCCCTTACTCATACCGTTAGCCACATCGCGGCTGCGCTTGATCATTCCGTTGAAGTCAACCTCTGCATCCTTTACTTTGATGCCATAGTCCTCGGCATGACGTATATAGTTGAATACCTGAGCACTTTTCAGGAGTGCTTTAGTAGGGATACAGCCCCAGTTGAGGCAGATGCCTCCCAGTGCTTCTCTTTCTACCACAGCTACTTTCATGCCGAGCTGTGAGGCGCGAATGGCGGCCACATAGCCGCCCGGGCCGCTTCCTATTACAATGAGATCAAAGTCCATAATTGTTATGTAATTTTTTTGATAATACTGGAACCCGGAAAACGGGTATTGACGTCCTCTCGGAACTGGCGCCGGCTGTAGCGCCAGGCTCTCTAAAATATAAGTAAACCGTTTTGACAGAGCGGGTCAAAGATACTCATTGCCTGCTAAGCTGCAAAACTCCCGCCGCAACAAGTACAAGGATAACGAAGCAAAAAAAAACTCCGCCGTCTGGAAGGACAGCGGAGCTCATCTAACTTACTGATACTGATATATAATAGAGTTCTGTGCTCTGCAAGCTGATTAGAAAGACCAAAAACTTTGCTTACCAATTCTTTCCAACAAAATTTTCAGGACGAAGACCTAATCGAATCAATATCTTGTACCGGAGGGTGTAGGTGGAAGTGACGTTTCGAATATTCTCCTGATTCATCTTTGCCTTTTGCGATTCGAATGGTACTGTAAATATAGTTATTCTAAGCGGTACAGACAAAAAAAACGGATGAAAAATTGGCGTCGAATTATTTTGATGATGTTATCATTTTTTTGATTAATTAATTGATTATCAAATGAAAATATACTTGATGAAAGCTTCAACTGATAGTTTGTGTTTCCAAGGAAATACTTGACAACCAAGAGCTAAGGCTTCTGGTAGCAATTGCCCCCTGATTTGGGAAATCCGGATTCAGGGAGATTCCGAGAGCGTGACGAGCAGATCAACATGATCCCGGCTGATGACGCGGTCAATACCTACAAAGAAGCCTGGTTGTATTTCCGTACTTCCCGCCAGCTTGATAAATTCCGCCCTGGCAGCGATCGATTGCGCCCAGGAGGAAAAAACCATGTACTCGGGACCCAGCGAAGCGAGAAACTCAAATTGCTCGACTGTGAGCTCTACCCATTTCAACGCACTGCCCTTTTCGTAGGAACCGGGCAGGCGAAATTGAAAAACCTGCCGTATGGAATCACACCCCGTCTGAATAATTGTCAGAGATTTACCCGATTCAAACTCTATCTCCTCTATTCCTTCCCGGTTTTTTATGCGAAAACTATGTGATTCTACGCGAGGGGTATCAGAGGAAAAAATAGCTTTTGGCTTCCCATACTTGCAGTTTTCAAAGTAAGCATCGGTATTGTCTTCGCCGCAAGCTGAAAATAAGAAAACGAGTATCGTGACGACCACCGACCGGGTACGCATAAGCTCTGGAGTTTTAGGTGAAAGATCATAGCAACAAGAGGGACCAAGTTAAACAAATTTTACCTGCTCACGTTTAGCTTCTGTTTTTATCACAGAGCAAAAATAGATAAATAAATCATCTATGAGTCAATCCAATGGTGTCCGCAAGGACTTACTCAAATTCAACGGAAATCGCTCACTACCCGAACTGGCTGAACAGCTGGGAGAGCAGCACATGGCAACTTCCATTGATACGCCGGTACGGGCCGATGCCTTTACCCTTCCCGATGAGGAAAAGATGGATCGCATTGAGGAGCATTTCCGTTCTATTATGGAAACTATGGGGCTGGACCTTCAAGACGATTCGCTGTCGGGCACCCCACGGAGGGTAGCCAAGATGTTTGTCAAGGAAATTTTCTCCGGTCTTCATCCAGCGAATAAACCCAAGATTTCCCTTTTTAAAAATAAGTTCGGCTACCGGCAGATGCTGGTGGAGAGAGATATACAGGTGACTTCCTTTTGTGAACACCACTTCCTGCCTATTTACGGGAAAGCCCATTTGGCATATTTCGCCGGCGATCGCGTGATTGGACTGTCCAAGCTCAATCGTATCGTCGAATACTACGCGCGCCGCCCGCAAGTGCAGGAACGCCTGACGATCCAGATTGCTGAAGAGTTGAAGAAGGTGCTGAACACGGAGCATGTCGCTGTTTACATCGATGCCAGGCACATGTGTGTTCAGGCCCGGGGTGTTGAACATCAGCATAGTAGCACCGTTACGAGCGAGTATAGCGGAAAATTTCTCAATGAACATATCCGCACAGAATTTTTACAAGCAATAAAAAAATAAATTGATCTAGTATGGAAGTGCTTAATAATAAGAATGTATTGATCGTGGGTGCGACCGGTGGTATCGGATCGGAAACGGTCCGCCTGGTCAAAAACAACGAAGCGAATGTCTTCATCACCGGTCGTGATACGAAAAAGCTCAAAGAGGTAGCGGAAGAAAATGACATTCCCTCCGAGCAGGTCTTTGAATTGGATATCACCGATTATGGACAAGTAGAAAAAGTGGCTGCAGCCATTCACGAAAAGGTGAAACCTCTCGATGTTTTAATTAATGCTGCCGGAATTGGTATCATCAAAAAACTGGAAAGCCTGGAGAGTGAAGAGTTTGCTGAATCACTCGATGTCAACCTCAAGGGGAGTTTCCATCTGCTCAAGGCTTTTCTGCCGCCGATGAAGGACGAAAAGGAAGGTCTTATCCTCAATATTCCCGGCGTGTTGGGCAAAACTCCCATGGCCGGAGCTGCTGCCTATGCAGCTTCCAAGTACGGCCTGAACGGTATGCTGAAGTCCGTTCGCGAAGAAATCAAGCGAACCAATATTCGCATTGTAAATCTGTACCTCGGCGGCGTTGACTCTTCTTTCTGGGATGATATCGATATGCGCGTCAATCGCGATAAGTTTATCAGCGCCAAGGAAGCTGCGCGCGCCGTCTGGTTCCTGTGTCAGCAACCTTCCACCGGAGTGGTATCGGAAATGGTAATGCAACCCTTCAATCATCAGGCTATTTGAGAAAGAATGTGGAAGAATAGGGTAGCGTAGCCTTCCATCTGAACACGGCAAGGGCTTTTGGTGATAATTAATTTGAGAGAAAAAAGCTTGCTTATTAAAATCACTAAAATGTCGGAAACAATCGCTTCAGAGAAAATCGATTTGGATGCGTTTACGGAACAACTAACTGCCCGTCACCCCGGGGAAACAGAGTATCACCAGAGGGTACGGGAACTGATGAATGATGTGCTTCCCTTTCTCAAAAAAGAGAAGAAATATCAGGGATACGCTCTTGCCGAGCGACTGACCGAACCCGATCGTTGTATTTCTTTCCGGGTTACCTGGACGGATGATCAGGGTAACATACAAGTAAACCGGGGATATCGCGTTCAATTCAGTGATGCTCTGGGGCCTTATAAAGGTGGGTTGCGGTTTCATCCATCCGTTGATCGCAGCTTGCTGAAATCCCTCGCCTTTGAACAGGTTTTCAAAAATAGTTTAACGGGCTTGCCTATCGGTGGAGCTAAAGGGGGAGCTGATTTTAACCCAAAGGGTAAAACGGATGCGGAGGTCATGCGTTTTTGCCAGGCTTTCATGAAAAAGCTCTTTCGCTACCTCGGGCCCGATACGGATGTTCCGGCGGGAGATATCGGGGTAGGAAAACGCGAAATTGGATACCTGTATGGGGTGTACAGAGAACTTCGCAATGCCGATCTCGGGGTGATCACCGGCAAGCCGCTTTCCTTCGGCGGCAGTGCACTGCGCCGGGAGGCCACCGGCTACGGAGTAGTTTACTTCGCGGAAGAAATGCTCGGCGCCGGCAACAATACGCTGGAAGGAAAAAAATGCCTGGTATCTGGTTCCGGAAACGTTGCTCAACACGTGGCGGAAAAGCTTATTCAACTGGGTGGAAAGGTGCTTTCACTTTCTGATTCAGACGGTACCGTCTATTTGGAGTCCGGAATTGATGTGGAACAACTGGCGTGGATCAAGGCATTGAAGAATGAACGCCAGGGTCGTATGCACGAATTTGCGGAAGCCTTCGGAGCTGCTTACCTGGAGGGGCAGAAACCCTGGACATTGGCTGGCGATATTGCTTTTCCCTGTGCTACCGAAAATGAAATAACCAAACAGGATGCCAGTCATCTTCTGGATAACGGCTGTTCAATGATTGTTGAGGGCGCCAATATGCCGGTAACTCCGGAAGCACTGCAGATTATACAGGAGGCAGGTATGTCCTATGCTCCGGGAAAAGCAGCAAATGCAGGTGGAGTGGCCATCTCCGCTCTGGAAATGAGTCAGAATAACCGTCGACTTTCCTGGCCGGAGGATGATATCGATGACAAACTCCGGGAAATTATGCGCCGTATGCACAATACCTGTCTGGAACACGGTAAGAAAAATAACGGCGTGACTAATTACGCCCGGGGAGCAAATATCGCTGGTTTTATCCGGGCAGCAGATGCTATTATCGCCCAGGGTGTCCTCTGAAAAATTACAGGATTTCGAGATCGAGCTTGACTTCGAATCGTTTATTCAAATGCTCTGTCAAAAAGTTCAGCCGCTCTGAGTCCGCCAGTTCCCGGTTAATTTTGTAAAGATTATCAGTGAAATGCTTTCTTTCCACAAAACGGCGTGCCGACTGTTGCTTGTAATATTTCTTGCGATGAATTTCTTCGGGGGTGGGAGCTACTTCGTTGTCAACGATTAAATGATAGCCGAGCATTTCTTCCTGGGTTTCACTATGCCACTCCTGAAGCCCGGTTTCTTCCTGTAAATAGAGAAACGCAGCAGTACCTTCAATACTGAATTCCACCCCGTAGCAGGTTCCGTGTTTTCCATCCTCGAGTGTAGCTGGAAAGTCTTCCCAGTTCATTCCTACTTTGGTATACAATTTTCCGGGCGCTGCTTTTTGCCGGTAATTTTCCTTGAACCAAACCGATACGGATGTGTACTCAAAACCGAGTCGTTCGAGCAGGGATTTATAGAAAGCGACCACTTTTGCCGGCCGGGAGCCGTATATTTTTAAAAAGCAGCGGTCCTGATCAGGGTTTAATCGCCGGAAAAGGTCCACCTTGAGCTGAAAGAAAGCTTCCCGCCAGGTTGCTATCTGGTTTGCCAAGCTGGTATTATAGGGAGCTAATTCCAGGCTTGCCAAGCTGAGCGTCATTTCGAGTTCATCGATTTCACGAGTCAGGTCCAGGTTTTTTTTCCGGGTATCGAGCAGGAGGCCGTACCGGTCTGCGAGCGCCTGGTTTTCCCAGAAGCGTTTCTTTTTGCGTTCCTTTTTTCGCTCCAGCGATTCGATCTGGTTGAGCAGATGGACGTACGAAGGGCTTTCCTGCAGACGGTAAATTTTACGTCGCAGTTCGCTCACCTCATCAGTCTGCTGGATTTTATCCAGTTCTTCAAGCAGAATTTCTATGCCCAGGGGGTCGGCTTCCAGGTGTATGACAGGCAGGCCCTTTTCGAGTGCTACCCGTAGGAGCAACTGGTCTTCGGAATCCTGTTCATTTAGTATGCGGGCCAGCGGCAATACCAGTGCTTCCCGCAGTGTGCGTTGTAAGTGGCGGGCTCCGTATTGATTATCGTATCCTTTTTCGGCGAGGTAGTCGATCACCGGATCTTCTATTTCCAGGTTCATCCGGCGAAACTTTATTCCTTCACGTTGGTACAAGTGACGGATTTCCCGGTCTATGATGTACCTTATGGTTAAGCGATCGAGTGGAGCAAAGGGAATAACCTGATCGATCCGGTTAAATAATTCCGGCCGGAAGTACCGCTGAACCGCACCGAGGAAATTGGCCTGTACTTCACTGTCCTGCTTATCACGATTCCAGCTGATGCGTTGACCGTGAGCATTTTCCGCACCTATATTGGAGGTCATAATAATGATGGTGCTGCAGAAATTGACCAGCTTACCCTGGCTGTCGGTCAATCTTCCTTCGCTGAGAATCTGGAGAAGCAGGTCGTAAAAACTGCTATGCGCCTTTTCAATTTCATCGAAAAGCAATACGGAGAATGGTTCGCGACGTACGGCAGATGTGAGTAAACCCTCCGAAAAATAATTGCTGCCGATGAGCCGCATTACCGCAAAGGGGCTGGAGAATTCACTCATATCAAAGCGTGTCAGGCGATCCCGGCGGCCAAACATAAATCCGGCCAGCACCTTAGCCAGTTCTGTTTTGCCGACACCGGTAGAGCCCGCAAAGAGCAGCGATGCGATCGGCTTGCCTGTTCGCGTGAGCGCGGCTTTGACCGAAACCAGCAGATCGACCAGGTGATTTACCGCTGCCTCCTGACCAAAAACATTGTTGTTGAAATGCCTGCGCATGGCTTCGGTATCCATGGGAATGCCGGGGTCGATCATAAAAGCGGGCAGGCCGCTGTCTTCACAAAAATAGCGAATGACTTGCGAACGGCTGACCGCTCTCTTTTTTCCTTCCCGGCGGCGTCCTCCCTCGTTGATCAGCAAGCTTTCCAAAAAGCGGATGGGCTTGCCGGGCATACCGGAGTAAGGCATAAAACGACGGCTTAGCCGGATGGTTTCCCGGATGGCCTCTTCGGAAATCTCCTCGACCTTATCCGCGGCTATGGCTTTAACCTTGTTCAATATGATTTGTTCTAGCTCTTGCTTGGGTTCCTCCAATTGAATGAGCTGAAAATAGCTCAGGTAATTGGGACTTTTTAGTTCAATGAGCGCCTTCTCCTCCTCGGTGCATTCTGAGATCAGCGTGATCTCGCCCCGGTTGAGATAGCTGCGCAGGTAATCGGCGATAGAGACTTCATTGCCTTCATATTTTCCGACCTCAAAAAGCTCCATCAGGTTTCTGATGTACAGCAGATCAGCACTTTCGGCCATTTCCCGGCAAAGGCGGGCCAGGTTGTCCTGCCAGCCCGTTTCGCGAGTGAGTTCCTTGATCAGGGTAGAGGCCGTGGTTTCCCATATTTTCCCGCTAATTCCTCTCTTTTCGAGCTGCCGGCTGATTTCCCAGACTAAAGCGGTTTTGCCCACGCCGGAGGCTCCTACGACCAACACATTCCGGCTAAACTCGTTTTTCAGCGCCCGCTCCATTTCGTCAAGCGATTTTTCGCGACCGAAGGTGACAGGCGACGTGATGTTCAGGACTTGAGCCACCTGGGGTAAAAGACGCTCGCTGGGGCGTTCTTGCTGATCTTCAACTTCCTTGGGAGTCAGGGTCTGCAAAGTCATTTCCTGTTGGAGTAACTCCACTTCTTCATACCAGATTGCTGACACGATATCCTGTAGCGCACCCAGTCGCTGATGGCGTGCAAATTCAAGTCGCAGCGCATCTTCCAGGCGTTTTTCCAGCTGTGCCGGTTTGGTAGTGAACGTTTCTATCCCCAGAGTAGGGATTATTCCCCAGGCGCCTCGTTCCTGTTCGTTAAAGAAATAATCGAATTCGAGTTCGAAGGCGGGATAACTGATCCGGTCCCGGGCAGCGGAGAAAGCGATCGTCAGGCTACCTCTCAGGAAGTTACCGCTGCGGTACTCATCCAGTAAACTATGATTGCCCCCTTTATTCAGCACGTGGCGTTGCAGCTCCTCGGCATAGCGCCCGGCGACGAGGTGAAGCGGTTCCCCTGTTCGAATAGCATTGCGATCGCTTAGCGGAGCCAGAAAGTACCGGCCGGGGGAGAGATGTAACTTAAATGCGTAAAAGGGAATGCTGATTTGATGCGCCATCCTAGCCCGCTTTATTCATGAGTGAATATCCGGGCTGACTGATGCACCGGACCCGGTATACCGACGATTTTTTGCATGTAAAGCTAAAAAAAATCTGCTTTCTACACGATGATGTACCCTTCCTCGCCTTCTCCGAATAGAAGGTGATGTTCGTTTTGATGCCGCCAGCCACTGAACAGCGCCAAAAGTGCGTCGAAATGATGCCAATCGATGACGGATGCAGGATCGGTAGCGAAGGGCAATTGCGAGCATAGCTGCCGGGAGAGAGGGTACAGGTATTTCTTGACTTTCTTATACTGCTTTTTATCGAATCCGAGCTCCGCAGCCAGGCGGCTGGGGTATACTTCCTTCGTTTCAATATTGAGTTCGTTCAATTCGGCGCTAAGTTTCATGGCCCGGGCAGTCAGCCCTCCCAGAAACATAGGAGACATGGCCGATACCGACCGGTCAGCTTTCCGGTAGAAATAGTCCCCGTACTGCTCCGGCCACCGATAAACACCCGGGAGGGACAGCGGCGCATCAATATAGAGGCGGCCGGGATGATGCTGCGCACACCAGTCCCGGATGAAGCGGTCGGCGTTCCCTTTAACCGGACTGCCGGCAAAATGAACCAGGTCGTTTTCGTCGGGAAAGGCAATCACCGTCGTGCCGGCGGTCTTGCTGCCGTAATCAATTCCTGCGAAAAACAGGGGGGCTTTCTTTTTTTTCATTATAATGAGGTGTGCTTCAGACTGGATTCGAATGCTCAGTGCCCGATGATGTCTTCCAGATGCCGGACCAGTTCTTCGGCGATAGACTCCCGGCCACTCTGCTGTTCAAAAACGACGCTGGCCTGCTCGTAGTAAGGGGCTCTTTGACGGAGCCGCTGCCGGATGAATTGACGCAATTCCTCTCTATCCAGCCCTTCCAAAAGGGGCCGGTGGGCAGTTTCCCGTTCCAGACGACGGAGTAGCAGCTCGACCGGCGCTTTCAGATAAACGGTGAGTCCGTTTTGGTTCATCCAGCTCATGTTGTTCCCAAAGCAGGGCGTTCCGCCACCGCAGGCGATTACAGCAGCTTTGTAGTGCTTCATTTCCTGCAGCGCATCGCGCTCGCGTTTTCGAAAAGCATGTTCGCCTTCCGTTTCAAAGAGCCGACTGATCGATTGCCCCGCCTGTTGTTCTATGTATTCGTCGAGATCAATAAACGGCAGATCCAGCAGGCGTGCCAGCTTTTGGCCCGTATAGCTCTTGCCACTCCCCATAAACCCGATCAGAAAAATGCGTCTCACTATTGCGATGGCTTTATCATAAAGCAGTAAAGTTAAGCGGTAAACTTGCGTTGACAAAACCTGGCTGCCTGCTATTTGTTTTACTTTGTAAGCTAAAAATTATACTTTTGGGAAAATTACAAAGAAAGCTTCTTGGTATGAAAACATGGTGTATACTGCTTTCGGCGATTGCGCTACTGGCTGCCTGCGGGCAGCAATCGTCCGGCGATATGGAAAAGTCGGTGGAGGAAATTATGCAGGAAGACGTGTGGAGCAACGCTGACATTATCCGCAACCCTGTATCTGCCGACAGCCCGGAGGATACCGTTAATGTGGCGAAAATCACGTTCGAAGAGGAAATTTATGATTTTGGTGAAGTAAAAGAAGGATTGGTGGTAGAACACGTATTTGCTTTTACCAATACCGGTAAGGCGCCATTGCTCATCAGCGGTGCGCGTTCGACTTGCGGATGCACGGTCCCGGAATGGCCGCAGGCCCCTATAGCACCGGGTGAAAAGGGGGAAATCAAAGTTCGTTTCAATACTCAAAACAAGCGAAATCAGCAAAGTAAACCCATTACCGTAACGGCTAACACTTATCCGTCGACCACTAAGGTGCTGCTCACAGGAGTTGTCCGGCCGGCAGAAGAGGCTGATCAATAATTAACAAAGTAACATGATAACGTTAACCATTATTCTACTGCAATCCGGCGGCGCCGGATTAATCAATCTTGTATTCATCGCCGCCATGTTTCTCATTTTCTGGTTGTTTCTCATCCGGCCCCAGGCCAAGAAACAGAAAGAACAGAAAGCCTTTATGGAATCTATTGAAAAAGGAGACGAGGTGGCTACAACCAGCGGTATACTCGGTAGAGTCAACAAAATCGAGGATGAAATCATTACGCTGGAAGTAGCAAATAAAACCTATATTAGAGTGGCTAAGAGTGCTATTTCCAAGGAGATGACTGAACAGGTGTATGCTTCCAACGATCAAGATAAAAAATAAAATTCTCAATTTTAAGTTACAGGAAGACAGGGCTATACTGCTGATATGCATCGGTATAGCTCTTGTTTTTTGGCTGTTGGTAAAACTCTCCCAGCGATATACTACCGTCCGGCAGGTCACTTTCGATTTTGAAATTCCCGAGGGAAAAGCCCTGGCTGATGCTCCGCCCAAAGATATGCGGGTCGAAATAGAAGGAACGGGGTGGGATCTGCTCTTTGATTACTTTTCCAACCCAGTGATAGAATTGAGCTATGATCTGAGTCAAACAGACAACTTGCTCCTAAGCCGTAGCCAGCTCCGTAGTGAAATACTCCGGCAGCTATCCTCCGGCGATATCAAGATTTCTGAGATTAACTACGAAAGCATAGATCTGGAACTGGAGGAGAAGGTCACTAAAACCGTGCCGGTGCAGTTACAGCGCAAATTATCTTTCGGTCCCGAATATCATCTGCGCGATTCGATAGAGCTGTCCCCCGACAGCGTATCGGTCACCGGGCCGGTATCCGCGGTTGAACAAATAGAGCGTTGGTCTACCGACTCGCTGATCATTCAGAATCTGAAAAGCGATATGATAAGAAAGCTTTCTCTGCAGCCTCCTCCCCAAGTCGTTTCTTTAAGTACCAGACAGATTGAGATACACATCCCGGTAGAGCAGTATACCGAAAAATCTTTGTTCGTTGAATTAGAGGTAGAAAACGTTCCCGATCAAATCGACAGCATTCGTTTCTTCCCACAACGCGTACGGGTCAACTGCGTCGTCGGCCTGGGCCAGTATAATGAGGTTACGGAAAATGATTTCAAGCTGGTCGCAGATCTGAAGGGCGCCTCACTGGAGGAAGGCCGCAACCGGGTCAGTATTGAGCTCACCACCAGGCCTGACTATGTCAAGAACATCCAGTTTAGTCCGAAAACGGCTGAATTTTTTATTGTTAAGAAACAGGAACCTTCTTCGGAGGAGTAGTGTTGAAAACACGCGCCGCATCCAGCAACTTATATGCGGGACTGCAATTTTTTTATTTTGTTGTTCGTCAATCCGGCATGCGCCGCTTCAACAAGAGGAAATGGCAACAATCTTTTATTCCTGAAAAATTAAGCGATAACGATATGGCAGGACATAACAAATGGTCAAAAATAAAGCGTAAAAAGGGAGCAGCCGATAAAAAGCGCTCTAAAATGTTCTCCCGGATTATTAAAGAAATAACCGTCGCCGTTAAAGAGGGGGGAAGCGGGGACCCGGACTTTAACCCCCGTCTGCGCCTGGCAATTTCCAATGCCAAGGGAGTTAACATGCCCAAGGATAATATAGAACGGGCAATAAAAAAGGCGCTGGATAAAGACAGCGGCGATTTTTATGAGCCCAGCTACGAAGGCTATGCCCCCGGCGGTATCGCTGTATTTGTTGAATGCACGACGGATAATCTGAACCGGACAGTCTCTAATGTACGCGCCATTTTTAGCAAATATGGCGGTAACCTGGCTACCTCCGGATCCGTAGACTACCTGTTCGAACGCAAAGGGATCTTCGTCGTTGATATTCAGGACAGAGACATCGAAGAACTACAACTGGAACTCATCGACGGCGGAGCCGAAGATATCGAGGTGGATCGCGAGGCCGGTGAAGTCACTATTACGGTTGACTTTCCCGACTTCGGCAATATGCAGGAAAAACTCGAAGAACTGGACATCGAACCCAAGAGCGCCAACCTGGAACGCATTCCTACTACCCAAACCAGCCTCGCCCTCAGCGAGGCCAGAAAAGCGCTCAACCTGATTGAAGCACTGGAAGATGACGAGGATACCCAAAATGTTTTTCACAACCTGGAAATGACCCCCGAACTGGAAGCCGTACTCGAGGAAGAAGACTGAACATGCTCTAAAACGGCTTATCATTTCCCGTTGTCGGGAAGTAATAGGTGAAACTTTTCAAGCCTTCGAGCATCCTGGTTCTACCGGGATTTGTAGAAAATTGCTAACTTGAAAGAAAAACCAATTGCGTGATAGCTGAAAAGAGTGTTCAGGAAATACTGGATACGGCAAAAGTAGAAGATGTGGTTCAGGAGTTTGTCAATCTCAAGCGCCGGGGTTCCAATCTGATCGGACTTTGCCCGTTTCACAGTGAAAAGACGCCTTCTTTCGCCGTTTCTCCCTCCAAAAATATCTATAAGTGCTTCGGTTGCGACCGGGGCGGCAATGCGGTCAACTTTTTAATGGAGCACGAGCAGATGTCTTTCCCGGAGGCGCTGCGTTATCTGGCGAAAAAATACGGCATCGAGCTTGAAGAAACCGGCGATACCGATGAGGCCCGGGAACAACGGCAATACTTCGAGAGCCTTTACCTCCTCAATCAGTTTGCACGCGATTTCTACCAGGAACAGCTCTTTGAAACAGACCGCGGTAAAAGCGTGGCTCTTCACTATTTTAAGGACAGGGGATTTCGGGAGGAAACAATTAAAAAGTTTGGACTCGGTTACGCCCCTAATCAGAAGAATGCCTTCACTCAAAAAGCAATCAGCCTGGGCTACGATATCGAGTTGCTCCGCAAACTGGGTCTGACGAGCAAGTACGACCGGGATTTTTTCCGTGACCGGGTGATGTTCGCTATTCACAACCTTTCGGGTAAAGTCATCGGGTTCGGCGGCCGCATTCTCAACAAGGACATCAAGGCACCTAAATACATCAATACCCCGGAAACGGAAGTTTACACCAAAAGCCGGGTGTTGTACGGCGCCTACTTTGCCAAACAATCCATCCGCCGGCAGGATGAATGCATCCTGGTGGAAGGCTATACGGATGTTCTTTCATTGCATCAGGCCGGTATAGAAAATGTGGTGGCTTCTTCCGGGACTTCACTGACCCAGGAACAGATCGGACTCATCAAACGCTATTCCGATAACATCAAAATTCTGTACGACGGCGATTACGCCGGCACTAAGGCTGCCTTGCGCGGGCTCGACCTGGTGCTGGCCCAGGGGCTCAACGTCAGCGTTGTAATGCTGCCGGAAGGTGAAGATCCCGATTCCTATCTGCAATCCTTAGGCGCTAAAGCCTTTAAAGCTTACATCGATCAGGAAGCCAAGGATTTTATCCTCTTCAAAGCCGATTTACTGCTTAAGGACGCCTCGGGCGACCCTGTCAAGAAAGCCCATGCTATCAAGGATATCGTCAGCAGTATCGCTCGCATCCCGGATCCGCTGAAGCGCTCTCTTTTTATTAAGGAATGCGCCAGAGTGGTTGACGTGGAGGAGCAGCTCCTGGTCAATGAAACGAATAAGGTCGTCTCTCAGGAACTGAGGAAGCGACAACGGCAGGATCAACGGCAAAACCGACGCGACACACCCGAAACCTCCACCCCCACAGTGCCGGAGGCAGAAACTAAAGCCCATCAGCAGAAAGCGCTTCCCGGCGAATCACCGAAAAATACAGGGGATGAATTTCAGGAAAAAGATATCGTCCGTATTCTGGTAAGCGGAGGGGATAAAATATTTGACGCCGAGGAGGAAATAACGGTGGCGCAGTTTATTCTAGGCAACCTCGAGGATGTTTTCAACGAGTTCGATAACCAAATGTACCAGCGCATTGTACAGGAATGCCGGCAGTTACTGCTGCATGGCAAGCCGATAAACTTTGCCCACTTTGCCAATCACCCCGAGGAGAAGATTCAGCAGCTTGCGATTAATCTCAATACCACTCCGGTTGAGTACAGTCACAACTGGGAAAAAAAGTGGGATATTTTTCTGCAAATGCAGAAGATGCCGGACGAGAATTTCTACGAGGACGCGCTCTATTCGGTCCGCCGTTTCCGGCAACGCAAAATTGAGCGCCTGTTGAGAGAAAACAGGCAAAAAATTAAAGAGGCGGCTGTGCGGGGGGATGAAGAAGAAGTAAATGATCGCATGAAAGCGCATCAGCGCCTGCAACAGGTAAGAAATGAACTGGCCGCCCAGCTCGGCACTATTATTTATAGTTGAGCGTAAAAATCTCTGGCCTGCAGCCGGGAGGTAGTTCACAGGAAGATTCCCGGTGCGCCGTTAGCCACGGCGCACCGGGAATTAAAAAAAGCTACTGATTGCGATTGATGCAGTTGAGATCTTCGAAGGCCATTTTCAGACGCTCGACAAAAGTTTCTTCAGCCGCCCTCAGCCACTTGCGGGGATCGTAATATTTTTTATTGGGTACGTCATCGCCTTCGGGGTTACCGATCTGCTGCTGCAGATAATCCCGTTTATCTTCGTAATAATCACGAACGCCTTTCCAGAATGCCCACTGCATATCCGTATCGATATTCATTTTTACGGCTCCGTATTCGATCGCTTCGCGGATTTCTTCCCGGGAAGAGCCGGATCCGCCGTGGAAGACGAAGTTGATGGGCTGCTCCTCCGTGTTGAACTTCTCTTTGATATGCTCCTGAGAGTTCTTCAGAATGACAGGTTTGAGTTCTACGTTGCCGGGCTTGTACACACCGTGGACGTTGCCGAAAGCTGCCGCTATGGTAAAGCGCTCGCTGACGGCTTTGAGCTTCTCATAGGCATAAGCCACTTCTTCCGGCTGGGTGTACAGGCGGGCATTGTCGATTTGCGTATTGTCCACACCATCTTCTTCCCCTCCGGTCACGCCGAGTTCAATTTCCAGCGTCATGCCGATTTTGGACATGCGTTCCAGGTACTCAACACAGGTTTCGACATTCTCTTCGATGGGCTCTTCCGACAAGTCGATCATGTGAGAGCTGAAGAGAGGATAGCCTCGTGACTCGTAAAACTTTTCGCCGGCCTCCAGTAGGCCGTCTATCCAGGGAAGTAACTTGCGGGCACAGTGATCGGTATGTAGAAGAACCGTCACCCCGTAAGCTTTGGCGAGGGTATGCACGTGCATGGCGCCGGAGATAGCTCCTAAAACAGCGGCTTTCTGCTTGTCGTTCGAGAGCCCCTTGCCGGCAAAAAAGCCGGCGCCGCCGTTCGAAAACTGAATGATTACCGGAGAGTTGACCTCCCGGGCGGTTTCCATCACTGCATTTATAGAGTTCGTTCCCACGACGTTGACCGCCGGAAGAGCAAAATCGTTTTCGTTGGCATAATTCAAGAGTTCCGTAACCTCATCACCGTACAGCACACCTGGACGGAAGCGGGTTTTCGTTTCAGTAGTCATAAATAGGGAATTTAGGAAGTGGTTGATTAGTTCATTGGTTGAGACCGGGTGATCGGTTGATCGGATCTACAATCAACCAATCACTCAATCCTCTAAATAACACCTTTAGCGGCCAGGTAACGCTCCGCATCCAGGGCGGCCATACAGCCCGTGCCGGCGGCGGTGACCGCCTGCCGGTAAACGTTATCCTGAGCGTCGCCACTGGCGAAAACGCCCTCTACATTCGTGTGGGTGCTCCCGTTTTTGGTGATAATGTATCCGGCGGGATCCATTTCGAGCCAGTCTTTAAAGATATCGGTATTGGGTTTGTGACCGATGGCGACAAAAAAACCACTAACGGGAATTTCTTTCTTTTCCTGTGTTTTATTGTTGAACACCCGGACCCCCGTCACTTCTTCCTCGCCCAGGATCTCTTCAGTTTCCGTGTTCCAATGTACGATGATATTTTCGGCTTTAAAAACGCGCTCCTGCATAATTCTGGATGCTCGCATTTCATCACGGCGGACAAGCAGGTGTACTTTGGGACAAAGTTTGGACAGATAAAGCGATTCTTCAGCGGCCGTATCACCGCCACCAACAACGGCGACTTCCTGCCCGCGGAAAAAGAATCCGTCACAAACGGCACAGGCCGATACGCCTTTGTTCGTCAGTCGTTTCTCTGAGTCCAGTCCCAGCCATTTGGCGCTGGCGCCCGTGGAAATGATAATACTCTCGGCTTCGATCTCATGACCGCTTTCCGTCCATATTCTATGGGTGGAGCCTTCAAAAGATACCTTCTCGATCATCTCGTAACGGATATCCGTTCCGAACCGTTCTGACTGCTTGCGAAAGTCTTCCATCATCTGAGGTCCCATGATGCCTTCCGGGTACCCGGGATAGTTTTCGACATCGGTCGTAATCATCAATTGTCCGCCTGGTTCCTTTCCTGTAAACAGTACAGGTTCCATGTTGGCGCGGGCAGCATAAACGGCGGCTGTGTAGCCGGCGGGGCCGGAACCGATTATCACACAATTTATTTTTTCTGGTGCTTCAGCCATTCGTCTTTCGTTTATTGGTCTTCGTTAATTTTTCTTGCAACAACACAAGGATGAGCGACTCATATGCGTTTTGCGCTGCAAAAATAATAATTTAAAGCGTCGTCCTCTTGTAATTTGTATCACAATAGAATCAAAATGTAAGAACACAAGACAGTTGCTTCAGGTTGAACTATCATACTTACTTTCTGCAAAGGAGCGTATTCAGGACCAGACAGCGTGTTTTCGGAACGGTAAAGTCAACTCTGGTCGATTAAATGACGTTGTTATTAATAGCTATTTGCATCTTCGTTTGCTTTAATGTAGCTTTATAAAAAAACTCGTTCCATGCTTGCTTTTCCGTTCTACGCTGCCGGCTTTCTGATAAGTACCCTCGCCCTGGTGGGCTGGTTTTACTTCCAGCGCCGGACTGATATAAGCCGTCTGTTCCGCTTCCTGCTTTTTGCAGGACTTGGTATTTACCTCATCAGCATGCTTGCCGCCGCTTTGCCTTTCGAGGTGAAAATGAGTGCGATAGTTCGCGACCTGTTGTTAATCGGTGGAACAGGACTCCTCTTTCAGGTTCTCGTGCGCAAGCGCCCGGCTTTCTTTTTCGGGCTCATGGCGCTAGGTATCGTCCTGTTCTGGTATTACAAAAATCATCTGCAACCCACCATGGCCTATACGACGCCTGCGGCTGTGGAACTGGATGAGCACGGCGAACTGCTCGTTGAAATACTGGAAGGGAAAGATATCGCTTCGCTCGATGAATTGATGGAACAGTACGATATACGCTATGCACCGGCTTTCACCTTAAGCTTTCCCGAAGCTACGGACCTCGATGATTATTATGTGCTCGACATCCCTGAGCAGCAGGCAGAGCGCTTGCAGGAAATAGAACGCGCCCTGAGCCAGTCCCCCGTCGTGGAATGGGTGGAACCCAACGAAGTTATTACGGTAGACCCTGATATTCCCGCCAAATTGCCTGACGATATTCGCGACAAGTTCGGTATTGATGATCCGGGTTTGGAGTACTTGTGGGGCTTTAAAGAAATGGGGATCGATCAGTTATATACCTATTTGGATAAGCATAAGGTAAAACCCAAGCGTCAGGCGTTGATTGCTATTCTCGATACGGGAGTTGATGCAGAACACGAGGATCTTCAGGATAATTATAAAAGCACGCAGTCTAAATACGATAATGATCCCCGTGGGCACGGAACGCATTGCGCCGGTATCGCAGCGGCTGTTTCCAATAATGGGGTAGGGGTGGCCTCCTTCTCACGCAATAACGAATTTGTACAGGTGACCAGTATCAAGGTGCTGAGCGCCCTCGGTTCGGGGACACAACGCTCCATTATTAACGGCATGCTGGAAGCAGCGGACAAAAATGCCGATGTCATCTCTATGTCCTTAGGCGGACGCTCTACCCAAAGTCGTCAGCGGGCATACGAGAAGGCCGTAAAGTACGCCAATAAGAAAGGCGCCATTGTGGTGGCCGCTGCCGGAAACTCCAATCGCAATGCAAAAGAATTCGCTCCGGTGAATGCTGCCGGCGTAATCGGCGTGAGCGCCGTTGATGAATCCGTTAACCGCGCCGTATTTTCTAACTATATTACCGATCTCGAAATGGGTATCGCTGCCCCCGGAGTGAATATTTACTCCACTATTCCCGGCAGCAAATACGCATCCTTCAGCGGCACCTCCATGGCTACCCCTTACGTTGCCGGCATGCTCGGATTGCTGAAATCCCTCGATCCGGATCTGACCACTGAAGAGGCTTACCAAATTCTCGACAAAACAGGTGCGAAAACCAAAGCGACCCGCGAAACGGGCCGCCTTATCCAACCGCAACACGCCGTTCAGTTGTTGATGGAAAAACGCTGATCGGTAAGCATACCAGAAAAAAAATCCCGGACTTTGAGGTACCTCAAAGTCCGGGATTTTTTTTGGCTTCCGCCTTCTTAAAACCGGTTGTGCTTGAATTTTTCCATTTTCCGGCGTTCTTTCTTCGTAGGCCGGCCGGCGCCTTTGCTCCTTCTTTCCGGGGCAGCTTTGCCCACAAACCAGTCGTTGTACTTGTTCAGTTCTTCTTCCGGCGTCAGATCTTCGTAACAATTCTGGGCGATAGGGGCGCCGACGCGTTTCTGCAACAGATCAACTACTTTAAAGCGCAGATTAAAGCCGTTTTTCCGCACTTCCAGAATTTCATCGCGTTGCAGGGAATAAGAGGGTTTTAGCGATACTCCGTCGATTTTGACTTTTCCCGATTTACAAGCGCTGGTAGCCAGTGTTCGGGATTTGAAAATACGTACACTCCATAACCACTTATCGACTCGTACTTTTTCCAGCATATGGTAACTTCTTTTTTTCTTATATGAGCAACGATAAACAGGGGGGTATTGGTTCAGAAAAACGGCGAAATCATCCACTCACTCTTTTGGCAGCGGCGGGTAGGCCAGATCCAGTTTTTCCAGTTCTTCGACGAGGACCTGTGACATGACGTAATCCCGGTACCAGCGCTGATCTACCGGAATAATGTGCCAGGGAATCCGGCTGCTGTTAATGACTTCCTCATAGTATCGACGATAGTCATCCCAGTATTTCCGTTCCCGCCAGTCGTTGGAATTGTGTTTCCAGTGTTTGTCCTCTTCATCAATGCGCTGCTGCAGTTCTTTTTTCTGCTGCTCTTTGGATATGTGCAGGTAGAATTTGAGAATCAGCGTGTTATTATCGTAGGCCAGCAATTCTTCGAAAGCGTTGATCGATTCGATTCGGCGTTGGGCATGTTTCTCGTCAATCCAGTTGTGCACCCGTTGTATGAGCACATCCTCGTAATGAGAACGGAGAAAAATATTGATCATTCCCTTACGAGGCGCCTGCCGGTGAATTCGCCATAGAAAGTCGTGGGCGAATTCCTCTTCAGTAGGTTTTTTGAAAGGGATGACTTTCAGCCCAACGGGGTGGCACTCTTCAAAAAGGTTGGACACAGCGCCGTCTTTACCACTGGCATCCATACCCTGTAGAACAATTAAAACGCTTTGTTTTTGCTGAGCATAAAGCATTTCCTGCAGCTCCCCGATCCGGTCTACCCGTTGTTTGGTCTGCTGCTTAGCGAGGTGTTTGCTGAGGTCCTTTGGAGCTCTGCTTGGAATGTCGGAAAGTTTGATCATTGGATGTTTAAGTCCTTAATTGTTAATGATATTACGATGATTTAGCAGCTGGTCAGGATTGCACCGCGTAACCGGGGCGCTGCCCGTCCGGGCGTTACTCAACGTTTCGGCATGACCAACCACAGAATGAGATACACCAGCAAACCGGGAAAAGCGGCGCTAAAAAGTGAAACGACTACATACAGGATGCGTACATGGCTGACTTTCCATCCAAGGTAGCCGGCCAGGCCGGCACATACGCCGGCGACCATGGCCCTGTCGGATCTTCTGATAAGTTCCTTGCTCATGAGTGTTGGTTTTAATTTGTGTGTTCCCGAAGTCCTTTCCTACTTCATCTATTTTAACCGGCTGCTGAACTGCGAAGGCGAGGGGCGAGAAACGAATAGTAATTATACCCGCATCCGGGCTCGTTTCACGAGGTAGGACTGCAGGATGTTGCGGAATCCTTTGTGAATATCGGCTTCCACGAAATCGATCTGATATTGCATGCATTTCAGGCGCAGTTTTCCTGTAAATTTGGCCATCTGCTCCACGTATTGTTCCTTGACCTGATTGGATTGCAACCGCACCTGTTCACCGGTTTCCATATCGATAAACAGATAGGGGCGGTTTTCAAATTCGAAGTCGATTTCTTTTGATTTGTCCACCACATGAAATAGAATCACTTCGTGTTTGTTGTGTTTCAGGTGCTGCAGAGCGCTAAACAACTTCTCGGTCTCTTCTCCCTCTTCGAACATATCGCTGAAGATGATGACCATGGATCTCTTGTGAATACTGTCAGCGATCTGGTGCAGCGCCTGAGAGGCCGAAGTGGAGCGGTTGCGTTCCGGATGATCGATCAGCTGTTGCAAATAGGTTAGCATTAGCCGGTAGTGGGCGGTGCTGCTTTTACAGCGGCTGTGAATGTTGACGGCTTCGTCAAAAATACTGAGCCCAAAGGCGTCGCGCTGCTTTTTCAGCAGATGCATTAAAGAGGCGGCTGCGAGTGAAGAAAAACGGATTTTATTGATGTAGGCCTCGCTTGTTTTGGTTACCTCGGGAAAGTACATGGAAGAGGAAGCGTCAAGTACGATCTGGCAGCGCAGGTTCGTCTCTTCTTCAAAACGCTTGGTAAACAGTTTATCAGTACGGGCATATACCTTCCAATCGATATTTCTGGTATCTTCTCCCTGGTTGTAAAGCCGGTGTTCGGCGAACTCGACGGAGAAACCGTGAAAAGGACTTTTATGCAAACCGATAATAAACCCCTCGACCACCTGCTTGGCGAGCAACTCCAGATTGCCGAGATCGCGTACATCGTAATTTTCTAATAATTTCATATTACATTCAATCGGGTAAAAAAAAGCCTCTGTTCCGGCAAAGCAAAACAGAGGCATAATGTAGCTAAATTTTATCTCAAATTAAAGGTGCGATTCGATTTTGTCGGCCAGCACCTGTTTGGTGGTCGTACCTACATGCTTGTCTACTACTTCGCCGTTCTTCAGAATCAGGATGGTCGGGATGCTGCGGATACCGTATTTCATAGCCACTTCCGGGTTGTCATCCACATTTACTTTCCCAATGATAGCCTTTCCTTCGTATTCTTCGGAAAGCTGCTGAATGATGGGCGTGATAATGCGACAGGGGCCACACCATTCGGCCCAGAAATCAATGACGGCGACGCCATCCGTATCAAGCGCCGTTTCCTGAAAGTTCGTATCGGTAAATTCAAATGCCATGGTTTTCTTTTTTCATTGTTAGTGAATAAATAGTCTTTTGGTAACAACACAGATATCTGTTGGGTTGCAAAAATAAACAATTGCCTCTGGAAAAAAGAAATCTGCCAGTATACAACTGTTGGAAGAGCGTATTTGTTTTTCTTCAATAGTGTATGACGTCCGCTCGTTAAGATGAAAATGAACAGGAAAAAAAAGACCAGGACCAGGTTAGTGTGGATTGCCCTCGGCATCCTGGCCGCTTTATTGCGCCTGCTGCTGGATAATCATCCCGGAATAGTCGAACAGTACTATAGCCGTGGATTCTTTCTCGGTATTCGCTGGACAATAGATTATCTGCTTGCCTGGCTGCCGGTTCCGCTCATCTATCTTTTCTTTTTGCTGATTTCCCTGCTGGCCGTTCGGCAAACCCGCCGCCTGATCCGGTCGACAGCCTCCATAAAGGAAAAGGTTTTTCAGACTTTTCTCGCTTCCCTGGCCTGTGCCGGCGGAATAGTGTTTGCCTTCTTCTTTTTATGGGGATTCAATTATGGTCGTTTGCCCATAGAAGAACAGCTGGCCTTGGAGCTTGCTCCGCTTTCTCTTAAGGAGTTAAAAAAGGAGTTGGATATTGAAACCGAAAATCTGATTCGGCTGCGGTCCGCTATTCCGGGAAGTACTGAGCAGGCTATCGGCGAGGAATCGCTTCCGGAAGATTTGGAAAATCAACTGCGCCGGCAGATCGAGGCCTGGTTAAGGCAGTACGGCTTTCCTGCCAACGGCCGGGTCCGCGCCAGGCACTTGTATCCCAAAGGGGTGTTCCTGTACTTTAGTTCTTCCGGACTTTACTTCCCCTGGACAGGGGAGGGGCATGTTGATGCGGGCATTCATCCGCTGCAGTTACCCTATACCATGACCCACGAAATGAGTCATGGTTTTGGATTTGGCGATGAAGGCACCTGCAACTTTCTGGCCTACCTGAGCTGCAGACAGTCAGCCGACCCCTTTATTGCTTACGCGGGGCATCTGGCCTACTGGCGTACTCTGGCCTCCAATTACTTGCGTTACCAGCCGGAAGAATACCGGCAATTGAGAGAGCAGCTGCCGCCTGGTATCCAGGCCGATCTCGATTCCATTAATGAAAACCTGCGGCGCTATCCCGATATCATGCCTCGCCTGCGCTACTACGCCTATGACGCCTACCTCAAATCGCAGGGTATCGAAGAGGGTATTCTCAATTACAATCGCGTCATCATGCTGGTGCACGCCTGGCGCGGGAAAAGAGCCGGATAAGTGGCGTGAAGTCGCCGCTGAGCCTTTAATTCCAATGCGTCGCCTTGATCTTCATTTCATGCGCCATCTCGTGCCCCAGGTATCCATCGATAAAGAAATGGGCCAAATAAATGGCTGGTGTGAGAATAATAGCCATCATAAATTTGTAAGTATACTGTACGGTAGCTACCGCCAACAGTTGATTCCATGACCAGGGTTCCACATTGCCCACTAGTTCCGGACCCAGCTTGAAAGCGACAAATAGCACCACAAAGCTATCCACGAGTTGGGAAATGAGGGTGGATCCCGTGGCGCGCAGCCAGATCATTTTTTCTCCCGTAGCTTCTTTTATCCGGTGAAAAGATATGACATCCACCAATTGGGCGATGAGGAAGGCGGAGATGGAGCCCATAATAATTAAGAGCCCCTGTCCGAGAATGACCGAATACGCCTTCTGCATATCCGGCACCCCCTTACTCACGTTTTGAGCGACCCACCAGTCGGCCGGCGTCAACTGCATGGCGGCGAAGATCATGAGAAAAGCGTAACCGATGAGCCCCACCGCCAGAAAGGAAAGTAAGCGAATACCTCTTTTACCATAGTATTCATTGATGACGTCGGTCATGATAAAAACGATGGGCCAAAGTAAAACACCCGCCGAAAACTGAAGCGCGCCTTCCTGTCCGAAAATGTTGAAATTAAAAGGATGAATATTCAGCGTGTCTTCCAACGCAAATATTTTTACGCCGATAAATTCGGCGACCAGGGCATTTGTTACAAAAAAACCTGCCAGGAAAATGAATAACCTGGAGGGCCGGTGGCTGACTATGTCCAGTAATTTAGGCTTTTGAACAGGAAGTTTACTAGGGTGGCTTGCATCGTCCGGCCCCTCTTCCGGCGTCATTTCATCGGTTACTCGCTTCATTAGGATGGTTGTTTGCAGCTGATTGATGAAAAAGAAATGCAATTTCAAGGGCTCTTGTTTTGGAATTCAGGAGATAATTTGGCTTACTGGTATTCTGATAATTCGGCAGGATTAAAATAATGATGCGGCAACAATGGCAAATAATCATCTGTTGCAAATGAAAATGGGTTAACTTATTCTCACCAAAAGGAAGAACGATGGGGAAAAAGAACAAGAAAAAACGGGTCGGCATAGTCTATTCCACCGATCCTGATTACGATTACAACTATGAGCAAAACCAGCAAGCCAAGGAACTTCCCGCCGGCGAACAGCGTCTGAGAGTTTTACTGGACAGAAAAAAGAGAAAAGGCAAGGAAGTTACTCTGGTCACCGGATTCGTAGGTCCGGAGGAACGCCTGGAGGAAATCGGCAAAATGCTTAAGAAAAAATGTGGCGTTGGCGGCTCTGTCAAAGACGGCGAAATTCTGATCCAGGGCGACCACCGCGACCGCGTCGTGGAATTACTGAAGAAAGAAGATTTCAGCGATACTAAAAAATCGGGCGGATAAATCGGGGACGCCTCGACCGAAGTCCATACTTTTGCGCAAAACTTCAACTATGCAGGAATCGAACACCTATCATCAAACCACGGATACCCTACTTATGGTGCGACCGGCCCGTTTCGGCTTCAATGAGGAAACGGCGCTCAACAATGTTTTTCAGCAAAGGCAGACCGATCTCTCGGATGAGGAAATCCAGGAAAAGGCGGTTCGCGAATTCGATGATTTTGTCAGCAAGCTACGCGAAAAGGGTATCGAGGTCATCGTCGTGGACGATAATGACACGCCGGTAACGCCCGACGCCGTTTTCCCCAACAACTGGATTACTTTCCATGAAGATGGTCGCGTGGTGACTTATCCCATGTTCTCCGAAATACGTCGGGAAGAAAGAAGGGAAGAAATTATAGAGCAGCTCTTCGACCAATTCCCTTTCGAGGAAAGAGTTCATCTCGAGCAATACGAAACCCGTGATCGCTTTCTGGAAGGTACCGGCAGCATGATTCTCGACCGGATCAACCGGATTGTCTATGCCTGCCTCAGCCCGCGGACGGATATCGGTTTGCTCAATGAATTTTGTGATCAGTTCGACTACGAAAAAATTGTTTTTAATGCTGTCGATGACGAGCAGGTGGAAATCTATCACACCAACGTCATGATGGCGCTTGGTGAAGACATCGTCGTCGTCTGCCTGGATACCGTACGGGACGACAAGGAGCGCAACGCCCTGGTGGCCAAACTCCGGGAAACGGGAAAGGCCCTAATCGAAATTACCATCTCCCAGATGAAAGCCTTTGCCGGTAATATGCTACAAGTGCGGAATAAAGAAGGAGAGACCTTTCTGGTGATGTCTGAACAAGCTTTTCAATCCCTCAATGAAGATCAGGTTGAAAAAATAGAAGCCCATACCAAAATACTTTCCAGTCCCATACCCACTATCGAAGCATTAGGAGGAGGCAGCACACGTTGCATGATGGCAGAAGTTTTTTATCCGGGATTATCCTGATACGGAAAAAATGTTGACAGTAACCAGTCTTAATTTGGCACTTTAATTTACCACCGGATCCGCTGCGGCTTCATAGGTTGACAAAGTAGAACTGGAAAAGAAAGCGGGCGGCGATTTTTTTATCAATCGCCGCCCGCTTTTTAGTTCAACCTGGCTAAGAGCCGGTATCGCTCATCTTAGTTGAAGATGTAACGGACACCCAACTGCATTTGCCAGATGGAGCTGCGGAAGCCGAACTCATCGATGTTGCCGGTCCAGGGATCCTCGCCTTGAAGAATTTTGGAGGAAACCGAGTACTCCGGTGTCGGCGCCTCTCCGAGCGTGTTGTTTTCCAACTCGAGAAGCGGGAAGGCCCCGAAGCTGCCTGCGAAGCGGCGGCGGCCCCAGTCGCGGTTCAGCAGGTTGGTGAAGTTGAAGATATCCACCGAAAACTGCAGCGTATTGCGCTTGCCCTTTTTCGTTTCGATGTAGAAGTCCTGCAGGAAGCGCAGGTCCATCGTGAACTCAAAAGGCTGACGGGCGCCGTTGCGCTCGGCGTATTGGCCGCGGCGCTCACTCAGGTGCGGATCGTCGTTGATGTACTGATCCAGAATAGCCCACTGTTGCTCAGGCGAGTAGGTCTGACCACCGGTTTGGGTCTCTACGAGAACGATTTCATCCCGGCTGTTGGGTACGTAGATGAGTTCGTTATCGTTGAAACCGCCGTCGTCGATAAACAGGAAGTTAGGCGCGTCAACGACGTAAGAGAAGTAGCCGCCCGTCTGCCCGTTGAAGTTCAGCGACAGCGAAGACTTCATGAAGCCGGCGTATTCCAGGCCGTAGGACACCTGACCGAAGATGCGGTGGCCGGAAGCGAAATCGGAACGCATCGGATCGTCGACCACCGAGTTACGTCCCTGAACATTGTAGTATCCTCTCCATTGCGAGTTGTTCTGCGAAGAGCCCAGGTCGAAGACGCTGTAGGCATCGTTGTAAGAGTAAGACACCTGCGCTCTGAGGCCGTTGGAGAACACCTTGCTCAGGGTGGTGGCAAAGTTCCAGGAGTAGCCTTTGCCGGTGTTGCTGGCCAGCATAATGTAGGTATAGGTCGGATCGATGACGTCATCGCCGAATTGAGCCAGCGTACCGCGGAAGAGCGGTCGGTTGTCAGCGCCGACCAGGTTGCGGTCAGAGGGCTTCAGGTTGAAGTTCTGGTAGCGGATGTTATTGATGTTCTTGGTGTAAAGACCTTCCACCGTAGCGATGATACCGCCGGGCAGTTCCTGGTCAATGGCCAGGTTGGCCTTGAATACCTGCGGCAATTTGAAGTCTTCTGCGAAGAGATCGATCTGGCCCGAGGGGTCGGGATCGTCGATTTTGATGTTGCCGGGAAGTTGATCGTTCACATCCGGGTTAAATTCTACGTCGCGGGCGCCGAACTCACCAATGTTGAAACCGTAGTTGTTGTATGCGCCGCCGGGCCATACCAGCGGGATGCGACTGGTGAAGATGCCGGCGCCGCCGCGAATCTGCGTCGTGCGATCACCCGTGACATCCCAGTTGAAACCCAGGCGTGGGGCGAAGAGCACCTGCGTGCCGATGAAGGAACCCGTTCTGGCGCCCTGCAGATTATACCCAAAAGACTCGATGGCAGGAATGGTCTGGTTATTGAAGTCTTCGTTAACCGGCTGATCCGTCGGCCAGATTGGAAAGTCGACGCGAAGACCGGCGGTCAGTTTCAGGTTGTTCGTAGCCTGGTATTCATCCTGCAGATAAATGCCGAGCAGGATCTGGCTGAACTCAGCGATGGCTTCGGATTCGTCGCCGGTGACGTTATCTACCTGTGAGAAGCTGCGGGAGAACTGATCGGCGGGTTCGCCGGCCAGGAAGCGGTCTACACCACTATCATCTGTATCGCGATCGTCAAACCATTCGTAGAAACCGAAATTATTACGGATAAACAAGTTGCCTGCATTGAAGTACTCAAAGTTGACGCCGAAGAGCAGTTCGTGACGACCCGTGAAGATGCTTAGATCATTCTTTATGGTAATGATATCCTGGTTCAGCAGGTTGGCTGTCGAGAAGCGTTCCGCACCAAAGTTGACGGAGCCTTCACCATCTTCCAGTCTGACCGTGGGGAAGGGGTCGCCGAGCGGATCGCGGTCATCCCGCACAATGGTTGCGCCGATGTTCAGCTTGTTGGAAATGTTGCTGCCGAAGATGCTGCTCAACTCCAGTGCCGAAGAGTTGGTCGTGGAGGTGAAAAACTCGGAGCCGTTGATGAAGTTGATGCTTCTGAAACCCGAATTCCGGGCCTCCAGGTTTTCTGCCTGGACGAAAGAGTGACGCAGCGAAAGTTTGTGGTTCTGGCTGATGTTCCAGTCAATTTTGGCCAGGAACTTATCACTTTCGAGAAATGCCGTATTGTCGTCGAAGGAACCGAGGTCGTAATCGTACTGTTCCTGAACCTGGCTGCCGAGTTGCTGAACCTGTTGCAGGTCGGCATCTCCCACATAATTGTCGAAGTTGAACGGCTGTGGCGTATCATCTCGCTGCAGCTCGGCATTGACAAAGAAGAAGAGTTTATCTTTGACAATAGGGCCGCCCAGGCGGAAGCCGTAAGTTTTAGCCGTGAATTCCGACAACCTTTCATCGGAGGTAATGCGCTTGCCAGCCAGCATTTCATTTCTCCAGAAGTAATAGGCAGAGCCCTTGAATTCGTTGGTGCCGCTGCGGGTTACCGCGTTGACGGAGCCGCCGGTGAAACCACTCTGGCGGACGTCGAAAGGCGCAACAGATACTGTGAATTGTTCGATGGCATCGATCGATATGGGCTGCACGCCGGTCTGTCCGCCGTTGGTGCCGGATCCGGCCAGGCCGAAGGCGTCGTTGTTAACCGCGCCGTCAATGTAAATGGTATTGAAGCGGTTGTTCTGACCGGCCAGAGAAACGGAAAAACCATCTTCTCCTTCAGAAATCGAAGCGAGCGGGTTGAAGCGAATGTAATCCTGCAGGGCGCGGGAAATCGTCGGTGTATTGTCAATTACCGCTTCTTCGATTACCGTGGTCTGGCCTGTGCGGTCGCTGTCAAAGATATCGCTTCTTCTGGCCACCACTTCCACTCCCTCAATTTCAATCGCCGTTTCTGTTAGAACAACGTTGAACTGATAGGATTGGCCGAGGGAGAGATAGACATCTTCCTTAGTCACTTCCTCAAAGCCGGTATAGGAGACCGTTACCCGGTACGGTCCACCCACTTTCATGTAGGGAATCCGATAGAGGCCGTTGACATTGGTGGAGTTTCCGTACATGGAGCCGGAAGGCACGTGGATGGCCACGACGTTGGCGCCGATTAGCGGCTCGCCATTGACGTCAGTAACCTGACCGTTCATAGACGAGGTCGTCACCCCTTGCGCCAGCAGTGTCATTCCTGAGAAAAACAGGAATAATACGGTGAACAGAGGTCTTGAGAGTAGTTTCATAACCAGTGTTTTAGATTAGTGAGTGTTGATTAGGTTATCCGATAATTTTAATAATTCCAGCATTGAAATGTTTCCGGGACGGTCCTCTAAAAAACGGAGAATAGAATTTTTGAGTAGTAGATAGCTGCGGACCACCCCATAGTTGTGTACGGTTTTGCGTTCAATTCATGCGCAAAAATACTCGCCCCATTGCCATGGTGAAGTGATTCAGCATTAATTTTTTGTAAACTTTTCCTCGTCAGCATTCTGACGATCAATAGCTTATAGTAGTAATAACTCCTTGATAACAGGATAAAAATTGGCTTCCGCGATTTCTGGCAAAAATATTAAGATTTAAGACTGTCTTTACAGAAAATTTAATTTCCATTTCAAAAATAAGAATAGGATCCTATAATTTTAAAACCTAACCACCTCTGTCAGGCATTAAATTTAAGGGCGCAGCCGTTTCTTTTCCTAAACTTATTAGGAGGCCTTTGTCTTTTCGTATGGAATCACTAAATTTTCCGAATGAACAAAGAGGAGTCAGTAAGAATTGGAATTGCCCTCTCCGGTGGAGGGGCCAGAGGAATCGCCCACATCGGCGTATTGCGGGCCTTGGAAGAACAAGGGCTCTTCCCGGAAGTGCTCTCAGGTACCAGCGCCGGTGCCATTGCGGGTGCGCTTTACGCGAGTGGTAACGGCCCGGACCGAATGATGGAATTTGTCAAGGATGCCAGTATTTTAAAAATTTTTAAGGTGTCGTTCCCTTATTCCGGGCTGGCCAAACTCACCTACCTGAAGGATCGACTCGCAAAATTTATTGAGGTAGATGGCTTCGAGGCCTTACAAAAGAAGCTCTTTGTCGCCGTCTCTAACCTGAATACCGGGGAATGTAAAATCATTGAGGAGGGGCCGCTTTTTCAGGCGATCATGGCCTCTTCCGCTATTCCACTCGTTTTCCAGCCAATAGAAATCAACGGCCAGCAGTACGTCGATGGCGGGCTGCTCGAAAATTTGCCGGTTCGGCCGTTGGTTTACGCGGATGTGGACCTCATTATTGGCGTCAATGTGATGCCCCTGGTCGACGCCCCCGGAAAATCGGTCCAAAGCGTTTTTGGTATCGCCACCCGCTGCTTCGAACTCTCCATCCAGGGCAATACCCGGCCCAATGTCGAATTCTGCGACATCTTTATCGAACCCAAAAGAGTTCACGCCTACAATATTTTCCAGTTTAATAAGTATCAGGAATTCTACGATATCGGCTATGAAACCGCAGTCGCCCAAATGCCGGAGATTCTGCGGAAAGTAGAGGAGGCGAGGGCTAGAAAAGTGGGGCTGGATGCTGGATGAGCACGGCTAAGCCAGGCAATTGGAACGAAGCGGACATCCCGATAGCGAAACGCATCGGGACTACCAACGGCCAATTATTTCAAATATACCGCTGTATTCTCCAGATCCTTCAGGTCTACATCAATATCTTCCATCAGCGTAGTAGCCAGGGACAAGCCGACATAGTCGACCTTAACGGGGAAAGACTTGTGTTTCCGGTCGACTAAAACGGCTACTTCAATCTTTCGGGGCAAGGTGTCCATGAGCGGCTTACAAGCGTAGAACATCGTGCGCCCCGTATTGGCAACATCGTCGATAATGATGATTACCTTATCGCGAATAGAGTTTATGGGCAACTCGAGTTCAATAGGGGAACTCAGCGGGTCGGCGGGGTTGATATGTAGACAGGTCAGTTTCAGTTCGATTTTGGTGATTTGCTGAAGTTGCTCGAGGAGTAGTTGGGCGAAGGCCGATCCATTTTTATTGATGCCTGCCAGAATGATCTGTGGCTCATCGTAGTTGTTCTCCAGGATCTCAATAGCCAGGCGTTTGATTTTCTGCTCGATTTGATGGTGATTCAGTATCTTCATGGATAGATGCTCGGATTTGGGGACTAATTTAGTTGGAAACGCTCATTTAGACCGGGTAATTTTTTAAAAATTTCAATTCTTTGACAATTTTAGGTCTTCAAAGCCTTCTAATGCCTGAAAATTTGTTTTACATTGTATTTTAGCGAAAATTCGCTGAATAGATTGATTTATGATACAACAAATTATATTTAGCATTGTCGCACTTTCTGCACTGGGTTTTGCCGCCTGGCAGTTTAACAAAGTGCGGCGTAATATTTTTCTCGGAAAAGAAGAAGCCGTAAGCGGGGATACGGCTCAACGCTGGCGAAATATGCTGCTGGTCGCTTTCGGACAGAAAAAGATGTTCAAGCGTTGGGTGCCGGCCGTCATGCATTTCATCTTATACGTAGCATTTCTTATTACGCAACTGGAACTGATTGAAATCTTTATTGATGGGTTTACCGGACAACACCGGATTTTTGCCGAACCGCTAGGCGCTTTTTACACCTTCGTCATCAGTTTTATCGAAGTGCTTTCGGTACTCGCTTTTATTGCCACCATTGTATTTCTGGCCCGGCGTAACTTGTTGAAGATACCGCGTTTCTTCAATCCGGAAATGAAAGGCTGGCCTTTTCTCGACGGTAATCTCATCCTTATCTTTGAAATCATTTTGCTGATCGGCATATTCAGTATGAACGGCGCCGACACATTACTGCAGCAGGTAGATCCACAACATTATCCGAATACCGGCGATCTGGCGGTCAGCAGTTGGTTGGGGCCGGCGCTGTTCGGCGGACTGGAAGCCGATACCCTGGTATTTGTGGAGCGTTTTGGCTGGTGGCTGCACCTGCTCATGGTACTGGGCTTTTTGAATTACCTGCCGATTTCCAAGCACCTGCACATTTTACTGGCTTTCCCCAGCACCTATTTTGCCCGTACCAAATCCAGGGGAGAAATGCAGAATATGCCGGAGATCATGAACGAGGTAAAGAGCATGATGGGGCTAAGTGAGGAGGGCGCCGAAGAGATGCCGATGGACGAAGAACTGCCGGAATTTGGCTCCAATGATGTTCCTTCCCTAAGCTGGATCAATATTCTACAAGCCTACTCCTGTACGGAGTGTGGTCGCTGCACCGCCGTTTGTCCGGCCAATATCACCGGTAAAAAATTGTCACCGCGAAAGATAATGATGGATATCCGGGACCGCGCCGCCGAGATTGGAAAGAACCTGGACAGTAGGGACCAGCAATTTGCCCGGGATAAAGAAAAGTCCCTCTCCCTGGACAACTACGACGATGGGAAATCGCTATTCGACTATATCAGCCGGGAGGAACTTCACGCCTGTACTACCTGTACTGCCTGTGTGGAAGCCTGTCCGGTGCTGATCAACCCGATGGATCCCATCCTGCAACTGCGCCGCTACGAGATCTTGACGGAATCAGCTGGACCTTCCGAATGGTTACCAATGTTTAACAGCATCGAAAATGGCGGCTCGGCCTGGGCCATGTCGATTGACCGAGACGGATGGGCCAAAGATCTGGAAAAAGAAAAAACAGAAGAGTAGTTTGGAAACTACTGGCTAACCTCCTAAACCGATCATCAAACCTCGATAAAAGAAAATAGACCATGTCCGATAAAAAATTATCTGTCCCCACCATGGCCGATATGGCAGCCGAAGGCAAGGAGCCCGAAATCCTGTTCTGGGTGGGTTGCGCCGGCAGCTTCGACGACCGGGCGCAGAAGGTGACGGTTGCTCTTTGCAAGATTTTGAATGAGGTGGGTATTCAGTTTGCTATCCTTGGCAAGGAGGAGTCCTGTACAGGAGATCCGGCGCGTCGGGCCGGTAACGAATTTTTATTCCAGATGCAGGCGCTGCAAAATATTCAGGTGCTCGACGGATACAATATTAAGAAGATCGTTACTGCCTGCCCCCACTGCTTCAATACACTGAAAAACGACTATCCGGCGCTGGGTGGTCATTACGAAGTCATTCACCATACACAGTTGTTACAGCAACTCATCGATGAGGGCCGACTGAAAATGAAAGAAGGAGGCGCCTTTGAAGGCAAAAAGATTACTTATCACGACAGCTGTTACCTGGGACGCGTCAACGGCGTATACGAGGCCCCGCGACGGGTACTGGAACAACTGGACAATGAGCTGGTGGAAATGAAGCGCTGCCGCTCCAATGGGCTCTGCTGCGGCGCAGGAGGCGCGCAAATGTGGAAAGAAGACGAACCCGGAAAAAAACGCATCAACATGGAGCGGACGGAAGAGGCGCTCGCAACTAAAGCCAAAATTATTGCTGCGAATTGTCCTTTCTGCCTGACCATGATGTCAGATGGTGTAAAAGCGCAGGATGAAAAGGAGGAGGTGATGGTTTACGACCTGGCTGAGCTGATCGTCAATAACAATGGATTGTAAAAAATCCAAACTTCTTTAAAACAACTAAATAAAGAGGGAAGTGTATATATTTAGAAAGCTGACGCTGTTTCTGACGAATTGCTGTTTGAGGCTGCACGCTTTGGTTCTCTAAAACACTTTCAAACTTTTATGCATAACAGACCATCCAAGGATATGAGTATAGTCGAAACAACAGCGGTGTTGCCGGACAACACCCGCGTTTGGGTTTATCAGGCCGACCAGCCCTTTGAGTCATCGGATGTTCCCGCCGTTCGTCAGTCCGTACGGGAATTCGTACAACAATGGATCAGTCATAACCGGCAGCTGAGGGCTTACGGCGATGTCTATCATGACCGTTTTATCGTTCTGATGGTTGATGAAGGACAAGCGGATGCCAGCGGATGTTCGATCGACAAATCGGTTTATTTTCTAAAAGCCCTTCAGCAGCAATATGGCGTCGATCTTTTTAACCGGATGCGCTTTTCCTATATGCAAGGAGATACGGTCCGTACCGTTGACCGTGCAACATTTGAACGGCTTTACCAGGAAGGCGATATTGATGAGGACACCCTGGTTTTTGATACGCTGGTCAATTCGAAAGCGGATTTCGATCGTCATTTTACCAAGCCGCTCCGGGAAAGTTGGCATTTTCGGTTGTTAGGATAAAGGGCTTCCTATCCGGATGACTGCTTTGCGTCTATCTTTGCCTACCTTTAGTATAATTTTACCGACAGCTATTCCGGAGCCGTTGCATATTAAACTGCGAAAATTTAAATGACTATGTTCGGAAAAGTCAAAAAATGGCTGGGGATAGAGGGTGTCAAACTCGAGTTGGACATCCCCGAAGAAATACCCGCATCGGCGGGCGTGATCGACGGTAAAATCAATTTCTACAGTATGAACCCGCAGACCGTCACTTATATCAAGGTCGTCGTGATCGAAAAGTACGCTCGCGGTCGTGGAAAAGATCGGCTAACAGATGAATACGAGCTGGGAGAAATACACTTGCAGCGCGTAATCGATATACCGGAGTACACCCCGGTAGAGGTAGATTTTTCGCTGCCTTTTCAGCTGATCAAATCAGATGTGGACGAATTCGGGGAGCGAAATGCAGTTTTCGGCGGCCTTGCCAAAGCAGCCAAGGCGCTGAACCGGGTCAAATCGGAATATCGCATTGAGGCCGAAGCGAAAGTTAAAGGGACAGCTCTCAATCCCTTTGATAAAAAAACAATCCGGATCAAACGATAATTCTCCTTTTACTGCTCCAGCTGTTTCTTTTCTTCAAAGGAGCGAATGATCTCCTCTTCATCCTTGCCCAGGTTTTCAAGTAGGAACCTGGCGTCCTTCGCGAAAACATTCTCGGGATAGCGCTCCAGAAATTGTGTATAAAAGGCACCGGCTTCGTCGAAGCGCTTGAGATCGCTGTCGAGCGTGAATCCCTGAAGAAAAAGCGCCTGCGCCGCCTTTTCGCTTTCGGGGAAAGCGTCGGAAATCCAGGCATACAGCTCAAGCGCCTTGCTGAAAGCACGAATTGTCCGCGCCGTTTCAGCTGCCTCAAAAAGCCAATCGGCCGAGCGCTCCCGGCCAGGCAACAGCATGGCGTAAATGGTAGAGGCATTGATGAAATCATTGGCTCCGCGATAATCAATACGTCCTCCCGACTCATCGAATATCGACTGCTGTATGCTGCGCAACCGCTCATCCAGTGCCAGCCATTCTCCATCCACTTTTTCCGCTAATTCCGCTGATTCCGGGAAAGCTTCATGCGCCGCCTGGTAAACGGTTCGGGAGAGAAAGTCGTTTTGAAGTTTTTCTTTGTAGATAGCGCCCAGGAACAATGCGTTTTTTACTGTATTGCTACCTCGATAGTGCTGTTTTATGGCCTTATTCAAGAGCTCGATCGCCTGAGAATAGTGATTCAGCCGGTACGACCAGGCAGCCGCCCGGTACAAATACTTGCTGTTCATCTCTTCCTCAGCGGGAAAAGTTTCCGCATATTGCAAATAATGCTTTACGAGGTCTTCGGCCTTTTGCTGATCCGCCGATTCTTCCAGTTTTTTTTCCGCCTCACCAATGAGCTGCTGCTGCTTTTTTTGCTCAGATTGGCAGCTGCCCAATAATAGAAATAGTACGGTTCCGATCAGGTAGACAGGTCGCATATGCAGGGGGCTTTTAGCTTAAAAATAAGGGTTTTTCTGAAATGTAAAGATGATTAAACAATCGGGCCTTACAATCGTTTCTCAGCATGTTTTTATCAATTAAAAAGGTTTATGGATAAAATAGCTGTTTGCTGGCTGCGTCGCGATCTGCGGCTGAACGATAATGCTGCTCTTTATCGAGCCCTCAGAAGCGGTTTTCCGGTATTGCCGCTTTTTATTTTTGACCGAGACATCCTGAGTAAACTGGATGAGCCCGCTGATGCCCGTGTCAGTTTTATTCATCGCACGCTGAGCCGGCTTAAGCAGCAACTGGAAGCCCAGGGAAATACGCTGCTTATCCGTTACGGCGAGCCTGAGCTGGTTTGGCGCGAATTGCTCGACCACTATCCCGTCGCAGCCGTTTTTACCAACCGCGATTATGAGCCTTATGCCATCCGGCGCGATCAGCTTATCCGGCAAGTAGCCGAGGCACAGGGCGTGGAATGGTGTTCCTTCAAGGACCAGGTCATTTTTGAAGAAGATGAAATACTCAAAAAAGACGGTACCCCGTACACTGTTTTTACTCCTTATAGCCGTAAGTGGAAAGCAAAGCTGGAGAGCAAGATAAGTAAAGAAGGGGAAAAGTCCGTTTCCTACTTCCTGCAATCTTATCCCACCGGTCAGTACTTTGACAATTTTTTGCAAACGCCGTCGACCCGGATGCCATCCCTTAAGGAGATGGGGTTCGTGGAAAGCAACCTGGAAATCCCTTCGGCGACGGTTTCCAGAGGACTTATTCGCCATTACGATAAGACCAGAAACATCCCCGGTATTCAGGGCACCTCACGCCTGGGGATCCACTTTCGCTTCGGCACCATAAGTATTCGTGAAAAAGCCCGGCGGGCCATAGCTTTGAATCAGACCTATCTCAATGAACTCATCTGGCGCGACTTTTACGCCCAGATACTGGCAAATTTCCCCCATGTGGCGGAAGGGGCTTTCCGCCCCGAATACGAGTATATCGAATGGCGCAATAGGGAAGATGAATTTGAACGCTGGTGTAGTGGCGCCACCGGTTTCCCTATCGTCGATGCCGGCATGCGCGAACTCAACGCCACCGGGTACATGCATAACCGCGTGCGCATGATTACTGCCAGTTTTCTGACCAAGCATTTGCTGATCGACTGGCGATGGGGAGAAGCCTACTTTGCCAAAAAACTACTCGATTTCGACTTGGCCAGCAACAACGGCGGCTGGCAATGGGCGGCCGGCAGCGGGACCGACGCAGCGCCCTATTTCCGAATCTTCAACCCTTACACGCAACAAAAGAAATTTGATCCGGAGTGGCAGTACATCAAAAAGTGGGTACCCGAGTATGACACTGCCCGGTACCCGGAACCTGTCGTAGATCACAAAGCGGCTCGTCAGCGTTGTCTGGAGGCTTATAAGACAGGAATTGAGCGAGGGAAAAAAGTGAAAAAGCGAAAATAGGAACAACTTACTTCTCTTCACAAAGCCATTGATGAATAGCCCATACCTGATGAATTAAAGAGCGCCGTCCATCGTTATAGATCACGTAATCGGCTCTTTTGACTTTTTCTTCTTCCGGCAGCTGGTTTTCCATCCGGGCGGTGACGGCTTCCCGGTCAACCTGGTCGCGGCGCATCACTCGTTCAATGCGCAACTCTTTAGGGGCGGTCACCGTAATGACCTTGTCGAGTTGGCGAAAGCTGCCGCTTTCAAAAATCAAAGCAGCTTCCCGTAAGGTATAGGGTGCATCCGTCTGTTCTTCGTGCCAGCGCCGGCTGTCGCGTCCTACGGCAGGGTGCACCAGGGCATTGAGTTGTTGCAGCTTCTCCGGATTGCTAAAAACGATATCGGCCAGGTAAGCGCGATTGAGTTGTCCCTCCTCTGTGTAGGCTTTATCTCCAAAACTGTCCCGGATTTGCCTGACAAGCGCCTCATCCTCTACCATTAACTGCTTGGCCCGCTCATCGGCGTAGTAGACGGGAATGCCCAATACTTCAAACAAACGACAGACGGTCGTCTTCCCGCTGCCGATGCCTCCGGTAATGCCGACTTGTAGCCGCTTTTTCGCCATTTCTTGATTTTGACCGGCAATTTACTATTTTTACGTTGGCTCAAAAGGAATATCTTGGCAAAGTTTAGAACCAATCATTATAAGGGAGGCAATAGCAGCGTCCAAATTATCCGGGTAGGATTATTGGCGGCTATTACAGTCGGCTTGTTTTTCCTTTTTCAGTTCTTTACCGGTATTGATCGGGATGCGGTCAAGAAGCGCAGCTCCCTGCAAACGCAGTGGAACGGTGCCGAAGAATTCGCACTTCCCACCACGAAGGAAGGAACGCTTGTTTACCATCAGTATTACGTCCTTTCCTATAGCGAGGAACATGAACAGGCCGAATGGGTAGCTTATCTCCTGAGCCGGAAACGGCTGGAACAACCATGGGTGGACCGCTATGATGAGTTTATGGAAGACAGCCTGGTGAAAAGCGGATCTGCACATTGGCGTGACTACCGGAATTCGGGATATGACCGGGGACATCTGGCGCCTGCCGCCGATATGGCATTTAATAAAGAGGCCATGCGGGAAAGCTTCTACATGAGCAATATCAGTCCGCAAGCCCGTCATTTTAACGGCGGTATTTGGCGGGAGCTGGAAGAATTGACCCGCAACTGGGCCAAAGAAAATGAAGAGCTATACGTCGTGAGCGGCCCGGTTCTTTCCGAGCCAGGAAAGGGGCGCATCGGCGATTGTAAAGTAACCATTCCCACCGCCTTTTTTAAAGTCCTGCTGGATCTCCGTGAGCCGGAACTTAAAGGTATCGCCTTTTGGCTGCCGAATGAAGTCAGTTATCAGCCCTTACAGGAGTATGCCCTCTCCATCGATGAAGTGGAAGCGCGCACTGGTATTGATTTCTTTCCGGAATTGATGACCGGAGAGCTGGAAACAAAACTGGAGCGCGATTATGAAATCGAACTTTGGCGCTTTAGTAAGAAAAAATACGAAACGCGGATCAAACACTGGAATAAACGTTAAGTATCATACCTTATGAGTAAAAAAGAACAGTTCATCGATAGTATTCAAAACGGATATACCTTCAAAGGAGAATCGATCATCATGGGCGGAGCTATGCTTGACGGTGAATGCCAGACCGGCAGCCTGGTGCGCATTCCGCTGCGAACGCTCAATCGCCACGGATTGATCGCGGGCGCTACCGGAACGGGTAAGACAAAGACGCTGCAAATCATCACGGAACAGCTGTCAGCTAAAGGTATCCCTTCCCTGCTTATGGATATTAAAGGAGACCTCAGCGGCATAGCTCAACCCAGTGAAGGACATCCGAAAATCGATGAACGTCACACCAGAATAGGCATTCCGTTTGAAGCAGGCGACAGCCCGGTGGAGTTCTTGTCTCTTTCGGAAGAAAAAGGCGCCCGGCTAAGGGCCACCGTAACGGAGTTTGGGCCGGTGCTGTTTTCCCGCATGCTCAATCTATCGGAGGCCCAGTCCGGCATCATGTCGGTGATTTTTAAATACTGTGATGATCAGGAATTGCCGCTGCTTGACCTCAATGACCTGCGCAAAACGCTGCAGTATATGATGGAGGAGGGCAAGGAGGAAATTAAAAATACTTACGGCCGTATCTCTACGGCTTCGGCGGGCGCCATTCTCCGCAAACTGGTGGAATTGGAACAGCAAGGTGCCGATAAGTTCTTTGGCGAGCGCTCCTTCGACGTCGATGATTTGCTGCGGGTCGATGAGCGGGGGAGAGGCCAGGTTTCTATCATTCGGCTGACCGATGTTCAGGATCGCCCGAAGTTATTCTCCACCTTCATGTTGCAGATCCTCGCGGAAATTTATGCCAATTTTCCGGAGGAAGGAGATCCTGAGCAGCCAAAGCTCGTGTTGTTTATCGATGAGGCCCACCTGGTCTTTGACCAGGCTTCGGATGCCCTGCTCGACCAGATTGAGCTCATCGTCAAACTGATTCGTTCCAAAGGCGTAGGCTTGTTTTTTATCACCCAAAACCCAGTGGATATACCGGATTCGGTACTCGGTCAGCTCGGGCTCAAAGTGCAGCATGCTCTGCGGGCCTTTACGGCTAAAGACCGGAAAGCGATAAAGCTGGCGGCGCAAAACTTCCCGATAAGTGAGCATTACGATGTGGCGGAATTGCTGACCACCCTTGGTATCGGAGAAGCCCTTGTTACCGCATTGAATGAAAAGGGTATTCCCACTCCACTGGTTCATACCCTGCTGCGCGCGCCACAGTCCCGCATGGACGTGCTCACTGAGCAGGAGATTGACGACATTATCATCCGCTCTCGGTTGGTTGATAAATACAACAAGGAGGTCGACCCGGAGAGTGCTTACGAAATACTGGAGAAAAAGATCGAATGGGCCAAGGAGGTTGACCGTCAGGAAGAACTGCGGGAGAGCGTAGAAAAAGCGAAACAACGCAGCTCCGGCAGCTCGAAAAGGGAAGATTCTCTCTTTGACCAGGTACTCAATAGCACTACTACCCGCCAGATGGGACGGACGGTAGCCCGGGAGTTAACCCGTGGGCTCCTCGCTGTGCTTGGCGTGAGTAGTACCCGGCGGAGGAGAAGGTAAATAAAGGAAGCCCCCTCTTCCGCCTTCCAGGCCTTCACGCTTTAATTTTACTCGGCGATCATAGATTTGAAGGAGCGTTGGTAAGTGGACCAGGGGGTCTTTTTATACTGATCGGAAGCGAAGTAAGTAGCGATTTGTTCCAGTTGCCGAGGCGACTTATACCCGACAAAAGATTGAATGACATTAAGGCCTTCGTCAAGAAAAACGATGGCTGGAAAGCTGAGCCGGCCCCGCAGTAATTCAGCTGCAAGTTCGTGGTAGCCCATTTTTCCGTTTTTCACAAAAGTGTATACTTTGTCTTTGTATTTCAGCTCTTCCTTAAGCTCAGCGTCTAGTTTTACCGGATAAAAGTTATTATTGATGTAAGCGGCAATATCCGGTTGTTGGAAAGTGGTGTTTTCCATGTGTTTACAGAATTTGCACCAATCGGTATAAATGTCCAACAGGATTTTGCGTTTGTCTTCCTGAGATTGCGCAAGCGCCTCTTCCCAGGACATCCAGTTGATCTGGCTGTTATCTTCTTGCCGGGTTGTCTGTGCTAGGGAAGAATGGGCTGACAGGATACATAGAGCTGTAATAGCGATCAATGTGGCCTTTAGCTTTTTCATCCTGATTATAGTTTTCTTTCTTAATGATCGTAAATTTAACAACTAAGAAACAAAATAAAAAAGGCCTCTGTGATGGACGAGCGGCACTTTAAAGGATGTTTAACATCTTTTAATCGGATAGAGCAGGGGAGGAGGCGCGAGAGCGCCGGTAGAAGAGAACTTCATCTCCGGCGAGCGCCAGGTGGTCATCCGGCGCCAGGCCGAGATCCGGCGCCGGACGACCACCTGGCAGGAATTTATTGCCGATCAGCACCCTGGCTTCATCCCATAAGCCGGCCCGGAGAAAGTGCTGCAGGATTTGCAGCCCACCCTCTATCATAAGGGTGCCTATCTGGCGGCGGTGCAATTCCGGAAGCAGTTTTTCGAGCGGGTTTTCCTCCGGCTGAACGTGTAATAATTCAACCTGCTCCCCGTATTTGGGCCGCTTTTGAGAAGTAAGAACCAGGGTAGGGGACGTTCCGTCAAAGATCTTTAGGTCAGCAGAGAGCCGGCCCTGCCGGTCGAGGATTATACGCAGAGGCGAGGAACCGAAATAAAGGCGGTTGGTAAGCTGCGGGTCATCAATTTCTGCGGTTCGTGATCCGACGAAAATGGCGTCAGTCTCACTGCGCCATTTATGTACCAGTCGCTTTGAATAGGCATTGGTTATCCAGAACTGCCGGTCTTCGGCCGGGCAAAATTTGCCGTCGCGGCTTTGCGCGTATTTTAAAATGATATACGGACGTTCTTCCGTGACAAAGACACTCCTGGGACGGCTGAGGCGGCGTCCTTCAGCTTCCAGTACTCCGGTGATCACTTCGATTCCTGCTTCGCGAAGCTGGCCGACGCCCTTTCCGGCTACCTGGGGGGAGTCATCTAAACAGGAGAGGACGACCCGGGGAATTTTTTGTTCGATGATCATATTGGTGCAAGGGGGGGTCTTGCCGTAAAAACAGCAAGGCTCCAGAGACACATACAAGGTGGCCTGGCGGATAAGCGCCTGGTCTGCTTTTTTCACGCTTTGGATGGCATTCACCTCCGCGTGCGCCTGACCGTAAGACCGGTGGTAACCTTCTCCGATAATCCTGTCAGCATATACCAACACGGCACCTACCATAGGATTGGGAGAAACCTTTTGCTTTCCCAACAACGCTAAGTCAAAACAACGGCGCATGAAAGAAGCATGAGTCATGAGTTTTACAGCTAATTTTTTTTATTCCTCCCGGTCAGTTTCGTCCCTTTGCTCCCCGACGGATAATACTTTCTTCAACAAAAAACAATTGAATTGAATTTTTAAACTAACAACAATTTTGGCCAAAGACTAATTTGTCCTACATTTAGATTTTAATTTGAATTCTAGGTAAAATTAAGTATATTAGTTGTTAATCTAGCCTGAGTGTGATAAAATCCTGGAAATTTTCAAAGTTCCGGAAGAAAAAGCTAAAAGTTTAGCATTTATTAATCACATAAACCTGAGAGAGCGTGTTATACAAAGTAAAACTCAAGAACGCCGAAGATGAGGTGTTGTTGGATGATGAGGTATATGATTACCTCACAACCGACCCTTATCTCATGAAAGTTGATTTCATTAACAATCTTCGTAAGCACTCTAGCGGTTGTGCCGTTTTTCAGAAAACCTGGAAAAAGGCCGATGGAGGGTACAAGACCGAAACCATTTACCTCCACAAACTCATTGCGGAGAAATTCCTTGCCGACACCAAGACCAAGGAAAAGAACCTGGTAGGAGCAAAAAACGGAAACAAACTGGATTGCCGTCTGGAAAATCTGGTTTATCGTTCCCGTTCTGTTGCCAGCCGAAAACGCAAGACGAGTAGTAAAGTAGGCTACACGGGGGTATATAAGGAAAATAATCGCTACCGGGCGGTTATCTCAGTCGATCGCAAAAGCGTCCACATCGGCATGTTTTCCACCGCCGAAGAAGCGGCTTTGGCTTACAACAAAAAGTCGAGGGAACTCTACGGCGACGATGGCAAAATCAACGTCATCAAGCCTAGAAAGAATGCTGAAAACGGAGAAGAATCCTGATCTTTCCCGTCCGTATGAGCGCTGAGGCGGTTTTTTTCCAAATGATGCTCCCTCGGCGCTCATTGATTCCACTGTCTGGTTAATATACTTCCTAAACCTTTGTGCACCGGATCATCTCCCGTTTACCGGGTGGTCCCTTCATCGTTTTTACTTCAAATCCCAGTGCCTTAAAGCGGCGCTTTACGATGCCCTTGGCACAGTAAGTAACCAGCATGCCTCCTTTTCGGAGGGAACGGTACATGCGCTCCAGAACCGGAGACTCCCACAGTTCTGGTTGCGCATTCGGGGCAAAGGCATCGAAGTAAAGCAGGTCAAAGGCTTCCTGGAAGTCAACCTGTTCAAATGGCTGCTGAAGCTTCAGAAAGGAGAAGTGCTCATCTAACTGGTGCTTTTTGTTCCATTCGGCACGGTGCAAAAACAGAAACTCCTTCGTTTTTGGAGGTTCTCCCAGCAATTGAGGATAATTCAGTTGGCGGGCTTGCTCTATATCGACAGGAAATGCTTCGATAGCGACATATTCGATGCTCAGTTCCCGCTGTTTCCCCTCCAGGAAGGTTAAAAAAGCATTTAAACCGGTGCCAAAGCCAACTTCCAGCACCTGGATCTGCTTTTTTGAAAGTGCCTGCAGAAAAAGACCAGCCTCAATAAATACGTGCCGGGATTCCTGTATGGCTCCGTATCTGGAGTGGTAAGAAACACCAAACCGCTCTGAGTAAATAGAGTGGGAGCCGTCCTGTGTTTCAATTATTTGCTTCTCTGCCATCAAAACTGAATTATATAAATACACCGCATAAACCGGGTTCCTGTAACTAACAACGCAGAATTAGTACGGTTTATCTCTGCCTTGAAGTACGGCCGGATAAGAATACCAAGGGAAAATAGAGAAGCTTCATTTCCCGGAAAAAGAATGGGAGATTAAAACATGGACACCAGCCCTTGCACCATTTCCGCTACTGTGTCAAGCGAAAAATTGTTGGGACAGCCATACCCCCGGTTGCAGGAGGAAAAGGCGACAGCGGCGACGAAGATCAAGAGGAGAGTGAGAAATCTGCTTAGTTTACTGGAGTTCATCACAGTTGAAAATTTTGGATATGTTATGGAATAATAATTTCTACTACGGGTTCTGAGAGCAAAACGCAGAGATGATCCGCTTTATTTTACCGGACAAATATAAAGAAAATCTTATTCAAGCCGACAAGTCCTTTTGTTTTTGTTTATTCTCGTCCGTCAAAAAGCAAACGATAATCTTGCAAAATAGTTTCAACGCCTGGAACTGGACGGTAAGGATAATTCGCACTCCGAGAACAAGGTTTAGCGGAGATTGTTAATACGTACAGTTTTATTATTTTTGCCACCTACAGAGAGTGTCAGAAAATAAATCATTAAAAGACTCAATATACACCGATGGCAAGAGAGATAGCACTTAGAGACGCCCTTAACGAGGCAATGTCCGAAGAAATGCGCCGAGACGAAAATGTATTCCTGATGGGAGAGGAGGTAGGCGAATACAACGGCGCCTACAAAGTAAGTAAGGGGATGCTCGATGAATTTGGCCCTAAAAGAGTAGTCGATACCCCTATTTCAGAACTCGGTTTCGCCGGTATTGGAGTTGGCGCGGCAATGAACGGCCTGCGGCCTATTGTTGAATTTATGACCTGGAACTTCGCGGTACTGGCCTTTGATCAAATTGTTAACAATGCTGCCAAAACGCTCTCTCAGTCGGCCGGACAATTTAAATCCCCAGTAGTGTTTCGCGGCCCCTCAGGAGCAGCCGGGCAACTGGCCCAACAACACTCCCAAACTTTTGAGAGCTGGCTGGCGAATGTACCGGGATTGAAAGTGATTTCCTGTATCGAACCGGCCGATGCCAAAGGCTTGCTCAAATCCGCTATTCGCGATGATGATCCTATCTGCATGATGGAATCGGAAATCATGTACGGATACAAAGGAGAAGTGCCGGAAGATGAAGAGTTACTGGTTCCCATTGGTAAAGCCCGCGTCCGCCGGGAAGGAACAGATGTGACCATCGTTTCTTTTAACAAGATGATACTCGAAGCGCTGAAGGCCGCGGAAGAACTGGAAAAAGACGGGGTTTCCGCCGAAGTAATCGATTTGCGCACCATCCGGCCCCTGGATTACCAAACTATCGTAGACTCGGTAAAGAAAACCAACCGGCTTGTCGTGGTCGATGAGTCCTGGCCTCTTGCCGGAATCTCCGCCGAGGTGGCCTATGAAATCCAAAAATATGCCTTCGATTATCTCGATGCGCCCGTGACCCGCGTCAATTCGGCTGATACTTCATTGCCTTATGCGCCAACCTTGGTTGACGAATATCTGCCTAATCCTGAGAAGATCATCAAAGCTATTGGAGAGGTTATGTACTACCAGTTCTAGTAAGCAGCACCTCCTTAAGTAAAAAAGGCCGGATGAGAAATCCGGCCTTTTTTTGTAAATGCTACTGTATCGATTTTTTATTTTACTCATCCAGTATTTTCTTTAATTTTTAAAATTAAAAAAGCCGAAAATTAAAAGAAATGAACCCGTAAAATACCTTATATTTGAAATCGCCCTCTTTGAGTAAAAAATGAAAACCATACATTGAACGTGTGCACCACCAGCCTTTGAGACCGGATCATCCGGATATTCGCTATCTCTTATTTCCGCTTACTGATTATCCCGCTTCCTGTAAATACTTTACAGCTGCCAGGCGGATCACTAATGCCTAAAATCCTCCTTTTTTATGACCACTCAATTTACGGCAGAAGCCATTCTGTTCACTATTCAATCCGCCCTGAAATTGGAAGGGGCGATACGGCGTGCTTATGCCGACAGCATTAAGAGAAAGGAACTGGTTCTTCCACTACCGGATATGGATACCCGGCCTATTAACCGGACTATCCGGAATTTTTTCAGAGATGAAGACCCGGTAGAGGGAGGCGCCCAGTTTTTGGAATTATTTTCCGAACTAAAGGCACTGCAAGAGGACTATGAAAATATAAAGGAAGATGAATCCGATCCCAGGCGGAAAAAGTATCTGGCCTACTATCAGAAACTCAAGCCATTAACGGGAACCAAAGAAGCAGGAGGGGATGGGCTCCTGACGGCAAGCAGCCCCAAGGCGCTGGCCAGCTTAATGGTGGTGAGACAGTGGGAAGCAGAGGATCCCTCGGCCCTGTCACCTTTACAGCTACTCGCTGCTACGATTGTCGAAATTGGGATAGACTATTACACTCAGGTGCCGACACACTTCTCGAGTAACAACCCTTACGGCAGAGCACTCAAAAGTTTTCTGGCCGGCTTTGATGATCTGGAACTGGATGACAAGGAGGATTTTAAACGTCTGGCTAAGACTTTCGTCCCCCGGCTGTTTATTTCCGCATCGACTATTCTTGGTGAGCTCAGTAACGAAATAACGGATGATGAAAAATTTCAGACCTTCATCCGGGCCAGTAGCTCAAAAATCACCGGCGATATTTACCGGCAAATTAAAAAAGGGACCGCTAGCGTAGAGGATGCCCTTCGTTTCGACCAGCAATCCGTTGTCGAATGGGGACAGTTTCTTTTCCGCAGTACCGTGAAAAATGCCGGCGACGAATTTCTCGGTAATCCCGGCGGCTTTTTGGGGACTAACGAGGGCGCTTCCAAAATTATTCAATCTACGGGCACCGTCCTCCTCGACCTGCTTATCGAAAACCCCGGAGAAAAAATCAATTTCCGCAAGGCCTTCACCAACGAAACGCTGGATCTGCTGATGCAGCAGAGCTTCGGCGTGATCGCCGAGCATCCGGAATTACTCTCCGGAAAACAGGGCATCCGGAATATCGTCGTCGGGGTCAGCGAATCACTGGAAGCCACCCTTGCCGGAACGGATACCGTCTTTTCTGTAGCCGACCTGGTCCCGGAATTAGCACGCCTGGTACTGGAACACACGGCGGGTAACCTGGACCAGCTTTGGAATATTGAAGAGGAAGATGGCGAGCACCTGTTATTACTCACTGTCCGGCAACTCCTGGAAGTGTTGGCCTTACCACCCGCCGGCGCCGATCGCTGGCGCCCCCGCCTTACCAAACCTCAGCTCCTGGATATTGCCGGTAATCTGCTCGGCGAAGTGGTACATAATCCCGGCTGGATCCTGGCTAAAGTGAACGACAAACCGCTGCTGACCGAAGTATTGGAAGCCGTTTTCGGAGCCTTGCGACAGCTTCCGGCCGAAGCACGAATAAATTTCGATACCGTCGAAATGATCATCCGGCTAAGCCTGCGCACCGTCGCCGCCAGCGAATTGGTGCTTCAACGCATTGAGTTTGGCGATACTCCCTCTCCGGGTGAACAGGAGGACCTGAAAACAATCTTGCAACACGCACTGGACATTGTCTTTGCTTATACCTTCGACAAAAAGGAAACCGACCGCAGCGGCCGGATTCAGAAAATCGTGGATCTGGTTGAATTTTCGCTCGACTTTATCCTGGAATATCAGGCAGAAGGGGACCGGGGATTATTATTACTTCAGCTCATTCTCTTTGCCGACGGCGGAGTCGACTTCACCGCTGGATTTAATCGCCGGCTGGCTAATGAAATCATCGAATCCGGACTGAAAGTGCTGGCCTCGCATCCCGAGCTGGTCTCCCGGAAAACCGTGCTGCAAAACATCGTCGGGGAAGTGTCGCAAAGCCTGCACGAACAGAACATCCGGCAACCGGGACTGGTCCTGGAGCTCGTTCGGCTCGTTATGAACAGTACGGCTAAAAATGCGGCACTTATCCTGCCGGTAGAAGAGGAGGATCCCAAATTTTTGCTGGTACAAGCCTTCCGGGAAATTATTAGTGTGATGACGGAGCGCGAAGGTGAGGCCCCCTGGAAACCCCGACTAACCGGCCCTCAACTCCTGGTCCTCACGGAAAGCTTGTTGGATACCGTCATCTTCCATCCCGAATGGATACTCCCTCACGAAGATGATAGAAGTGACCTTGGAGAGCTAATGGGTGTCATTTTTGAAGCCTTGCAGCAAATTCCCGAAGGGCAGCGCCTGAGTGTCGATACCCTTGAGCTTATTCTCAGCCTTAGTATTCGTACCGCGATCGACAATCAAGCGGGGGATGAGGAGGTAAAGGTGATCATCAAGGAAGTAATCGATCTCATCCTAAACGGCATCTTTCGGGCCGGCCGTCCTGTCCCGCCCGACTGGGAGGTTCGACTCGTTGATCTTCTGGAGTTTTTTATGGAACGTATCATCGCCGAACATCCAAATGCCCGGGGATTGCTGCTGGTCGACCTGATTTTGGAGGAAAGCACCTTTTTTGATAGCCCCCGGCCATTCGACCGTGACAGCGCCGAGCGACTGAAAGAAGCTGCCCTGACCGTTATCAGTTATCACCCCGATCTGGTTAGCAGAAAACCCTTCCTGCAGTCAATGATACGGGGCATGGCAGGCATTTTAAAGGATGCCGGCCGTACGGCCCTCATACCAGAGGTCATCCGCTTTAGCCTGGAAATCGCCGCCGGACGGCTTGAAATGCTGGTCGCAGTAAAAGAAGGCCGGCCGCTGAGCCTGCTGGCGCTCGCCGTACGGGAGGTCTTACTGGCGCTGGCAGCCGCTCCCGAAGAGGAGGGCCGCTGGAGCCCCCGTCTATCGGATGAACAATTGCTGGACGTCTTGCAACTGGTTCTGCAAAGTGTCGCTGAAAACCCACGCTGGGTAAGCGGTGACGAAGAAGCGGTGCAGACCGTATTCACCCTGGTTATCGAAGCGCTGGAGGCCGCTCCTCCTTCCCTTTCCTTTGATACTTTCCTCACCGTCGTCGAGGCTGCATTACGGGCCGTCAACAGCAGCAAGCAATGGATCATTCAAAGCAGTAGCGGAGGACAAATTATCCTTCAGTTTTCCCTGCAGCAATTGATTCTCAAACTTTACGACGAAGAAAACCACCCCGTCGCTACCTGGACGCTTACGCAAATCCCCAATCTCAACGCCATCATCGAAGCTTTTTTCTCCGGATTGAGCGAGCGGTCTATCGTCGAGGCTTTTGTTGAAGAGGCTCTGGCTACTGTGGAAGAGGCCATCGAAATGCTGGAAAACAATAAAGGTTTCTTAATAGAGGACTTGTTGGCCAGACTCGAAAGCGGCGTTGATATAGAAGACTCAATTTGAATTAAGCCATATTTGCATGGAAAAAACGAATCAGATGAAAATTCCAACATTTAGAACATACCTCTTAGGACTGCTTTTCCTGATTTTAATGAGCAGTTGTAAGCACCTCATTCACCTGGACCGGGCCCAGGATGCCTTTAACCAAGGGGCGACCCTGGAGAATGCGCAACAGTTCAATCCTTCCGCCACCCTCCAACGAGCCGCCAACCCCGCTGCTATCAGCCAATTATCCGAACAGAATCTGGTCAGTGGCTCTCCGGAAGGCTATTATAACCTGGCCTACAGCGAACTGAATAAAGCCCTGCAGAATAAGAATAGCCTGGAAAAAGACTCCGTGCTCCCCAGCGCATTATCCTTGCGGGCGCTCACCGAGTGGAAACTGGGTAAACCCCGGGAGGCCATCGCCACAGCCGACGAGGCGTTAAGCTCCATGGAAGCCACAGGTATCGAACTACCCCGCGACAAAGCCGTAATGACCGCCATGCGGGGCCTGGTCGCCATAGACCTAGCCTTTCAGGCTTCACAGGAGTTGGAAAACATGAAAAACAAACAAATTGACGGGGAAGGTGCGGATACCCCAAGCGCCGTTTACCAAAATGCCAAAAACCTCTACCAGGAGCGCCTTTGGGGCGAACAGGAGAATGAGGGCAATATCCGGCTGGCGCTGATCCGGATCGATGAGGCCAAAGCCATACCCGGCAAAAATCACCCGGTGCAAGGCTACCTGGTCCTTTCACAGATGTCTGGCCTCAAGACCTGGGGCGATAGTATTGCCCTGCTTTTTGATTTATCTGATCAGGCCGGCGAAACGGACAGCAACTGGCTTCGGGAACAATATTGCACCTACGAGATTTGGAAAGAGAAACTGAGCCTTCAACTCAATGATATTGCCGGAAATAACGAAAGCCCCCAGCTTGTCAGGAGAATGAATTTCTATGAGGATTCCAGTATTAGATGTAATTGAACGGCGTCCGGGCATTTGGAGTTTAGGGGGTAGAAGATCTGACAACAGCCATCTCTTTTCAGATCTCACCCCCTATTGCCGGAGCCACTAGTGGCTCCGGCAATAGCAGCCGCTGCGGAGGTGCTCTAAAATTTAAACTTCATCGTATTGCTGTAGTCCCAGCGCCTCAATGATTCCGATGAGTTTCTCCGCATAGCGATTATCCGTCGCGTAACCGGCCTTTTCCAATCCTCTTGCCCAGGCACGATAATCATTGCCCAGCTTAAACAGATGGGCATAACGCTCTCCCTGCAACAGCTGGCTGTGGCTGCGAAAACTCTCCCAGGCGGAATCGTAATTGCGGAAGAAATCTTTGTGCGTATCATCCGAGAAATTACTGCAGTGGCCTTTTTGGCATTTTTTGCTAAAGCATTTAATTCCAAAATGATTGTTGTTGCGGGTAGCTAGGGAACTGGCGCCGGCATTGGTCTCCAGCAGGGCCTGCCCCAGCTTGATGCTGGCGGGAATGCCGTATTTACGCATCTCCACCTTTGCCACCTCCGCAAAGCGATCTACGTAGGACTGTTGCTGACTGGGAGAAGCCTCGATAGAGGCAGGGGCTTCCAGAGCGGTATTGATGACCTGCGCCCCGGTACCGGGAGCAATTCCCTGGCGACTGGCTGCGGCCAGCGGACGGGGATGGCCGTTTTTCAAGGTCAATTGCAGGGTAATGTCTTTTTCAAGAAAAATGACGAGTAGGACGGCAATGAGCATCAGCCGAAACCAGTTAGCGGAAAGCCAATACCGGAAATCCTGAATCCTGGCCTGAACGGCATGGGCAGCGCCCATCCTTAGTCGCCGTAGCTGATCGGGGAAGGAACGGTGTAGAAATTTAGTCATAGCGTGAGTGTTGTAGTGTTTGATGAAATAGGCGTTTTCATCCATTACAACACCGGGGAAAAGCAGAAAATTTGGAATGGGTCCCGCTTTTTATCCACGTTTTTCCCACAATCAAGCTGGAAAATACGTGGAAAATTGCCCCTCGCTGTGGAGAAAATATTGACCTGAACTTTCCTTGTTCATCCTTCTTCCAGGTATTCCAGCGGCAGCTCCAGGTGCTCCATCTTCAACATCGGCAGGCTGCTCCTGCTGTCGGGATCGAGTTTGGAGAATAGGCTTACGCCAAAAATATAGGAAGCGCCCTTCTCCCGGAAGGGTTGCTGCTGATCGAACCATTGATTGACTTCCCGTGCCAACTCCGATAAATAGGCTTCAAAATCATCAACAGGAAGCCTTAATCGCAGTCCAAGCAGAACGGGGATGGCCGAGTAGAGATCCGCATTCAGGCCTGCTCCTTTAGCGAAAGTAAAAGAGTAGCGTACGTTTAGCCGCAGCTCAAAGGGCGGAGCTTCAGTTGAGGTGCTTTCCGCAAAAAGTTCAGGGAGAAGTACCTGGAACAAATGTTTGAGGTGGGACTCAAGACTGCGCGTATGGGGTGTTTTCCCATCTCCCCCCAACAGGCTGATATCCCAGCGTTCGTCATTGACGAGGAAGGGGGTTGCCCAGTTGTTGAAACGTACCAGTGGCGTCTGGAATTCGAAGACAGGGTTGGTACGCACCGCTTCGTCTTTAATTAGCTCCTTGTTACGGGTGAGCCAGATAGCAGCCCAGGCATTTTGTTGCCGAAGGATATCCAGATCAGGGAGTATCAGCGTTCGGTCGGGAATGTCGGACTCGCCGAAAACGGGATCCATGGCGGCTTCGGCAGTGCTCTTCTTCTCAAAGTGATATTTGATCATCCTGCCGCCTTCTACCTGCTTAAGGTCGAGGTCTGTTTCACGCCGGAAGGCCGATTCCTCTTTCCTCCATTGCAATAATTTACCGTCCCAAGCGGCGGCCGCGAGACGGTCTCCGGAGGTATTAAAGGTCAGGCTGGAAATGGGCGCTTCGTGCCGGGCGAGAAGAATGGCCGGAGATTGAATAGGCTGGCCTTCCGTGCCTTCACTAGGCAGGAGCTGTACTTTGACCGCCCCGTTCCAGTCACCGAAAGCCAGCGTTTGTCCATTAGGATGAAGGGCCATGTCGTTTACCCGGTTATCCGCATCACCCAGGAAACTAGCGTTGAGGGTCGAGCCCAACGTCCAAAGGTAGATATTCCCGTCCTGGCTGGCGCTGGCGGCCCGATAGCCTGTCGTGCTGAAAACCAGACTGCTGATACGGCCTGGATGGTGATTGCGGTTCTGTTCGTCGTACAGGCGGGCGGGATTCGCATCGGCGGTATCCCAATAGTAAAGATCACCATCGTGGCCCCCGGCCAGTACCTTCGTAGCGCCATTGGAAACGGCCAGCGCCGAAATCTGACTTTCGGCAGTAATGAGCGTCTGGAAATGCGGATCCTGCACAGACGCAAAAGCTTCCCGCCGGTAAATGCGGATTTCGGTGTCGCCGGCCAGGGCCAGCCACTGGCTATCCGGGCTGAAGGCCATGGCCTTTACCGGTCTACCCATCGATATTTTCCGGGCGGGTTCTTCATCGAAGGGGGAGAGGAACCAGATACGGACTTCTCCGTCTTCGTAGCCCCGGGCCTGCCATTGTGCATCCGGACTCAGGGCGGAGGCGACCTGAATTTCTTCGGGAAGATCAAAAACGGCGGGAGCCTCATCAGCCTGAAGGATATCCCATTTATAGAGGTTACCGCTACAACGAGACAGCAGCAGGTAATTACCTTTTTCGTATCGAATCGCCTGGGGAGCATTTTGCAAGCTGTACCCGGGAAGAGCGGCCTGTGGAAAGCTGAGCAGTACTGCATCGTCCACCGTCGCGGTCTCATCCAGGCGGATCGTCATATTTTTCAAACTTCCCGTCGTAACTTCGTTGATCTCATAACCTGCTTCTTCATCGGAAATAGCCCGGGGCAGCACTTCGGGCTCCCACTTTTCCCATTCGACCGCCACTTCGTCGACCAGGAATTGCAGGGTGGTCAGGGAAGCGCTCAGTCCGGCTTCCGCCGAAGGCCCCTCGGCGGCCAGGGTGGCTTTCAGGTCCGCCATCAGCTGCGGATATAGCTTTTTGAAATTGAGCAGCGCGCTGAAGAGATCCTTCCGGACCGGGGCCAGCCGCCGGGCGAGCGTGATCAGCGAATCACCTTCTTTAATATTTTGATCGAGAATTTTAATGGCCGGATTGAGCAGGTCATCCCGTTCATCAATGGCATCCACCAGGGTATTGAGATCCATCTTTAAGGCGGCGGCAATGCTGTTGAGTGTGTCATCCGCTTTGACTGTATATTCCTGACCGTTTGCAACCACCTTCGCACCGATCAGCAGGAGATTGGCCGTATTTTTGTGTTTTTCTACGATCTCTGTAAGTTTCGCCGCTACCCGCTTGTCCAGGAACACGTCGGCCTGGGAGGAGCGCCGCACATTGAAGCTTACGCTACCCTCTATGGTATCCTGCGCAGTATCTGGATGCTCATAGGTGAAGGCATATTGCCATTCCCGTATTTTCTCCAGCTGTTTCTGGCTGTCCGGATCGGCTTCGGCCCGGTGCAAAATAAAGGAGGGCGGAATAGGGTAGGTGCGCAGCGGAATAGGAATTTTGACATTGCCAATGAAGTTGGGGTCGTTTTCCCGCGGCGAAGTACCCTCCCCATCTCCAGAATTCTCCGGATTGATAAAGCTCAGCCAGGAAGAAGCCTGGTAATTTTTGATGCCCTGTACATCTACGATGTTATACTCCAGATCGGTGATCCGGTAGTCGAGCCGCAGTTCCAGGTCCTCGAAGCGTTCCGGCGTTTTAGTGTCCAGCGAGAAGGTCAGAAAAGCGCTCTGCTCGTCAATGGGTAATTTGCCGGAGGACAAGGTGATGTCAATGGCATTCGGATCGATATTGCTGGAGGTCGTAATATCTTCTATGACCGGCTTGCCGGAAAGCCTGGGGGCGTGACCATTTGGCCAGCTATACCCATTGGGTAATTTGACATCCACCTGATACTGTACGAGGGTTTCCAACTTGTAAGCATCAGCCAGATCGACCAGCAGCCGTTGATACAGTCCTTCCCGCGCCGCCTGCAGTCGTTTATCGGCTACCGCTACATCCAGGATGGTGGTCAGTTGCCGGTCACGGATAGCCCGGGCGAGCCGGTTTTTATTTTCGAGAAGGGAGGCGATAATCGCTTCGGAATCGAGGTTCTCACCCTGCTTATTGAGCACCGGGATCATCACATCCGGAGATAGAAAATCTTCCAGGTTTTCCAGGAAATCCTGAGCCAGGGTATTCAGGTCAATACCCTCGTAGTTCTTTTCCTCGGTAACAGGTGGGGCATCTGGTGTCGAGCTGATCCCTGTTCCGGGAGTATACTGGTATTCTGCAATAGTCCCCAATTGCAGGGTGTTCGACAAGGGCGCCAGGGCAAAGAAAAGCGGCCGGTCTTCATGGATATTGTAAAAGATGCCTTTCGGTTGCAGGGTGCTCAGGTCTATATCATTGAGGTTGATACCTTCCTCCGGTACTTCAAAATGAACGGCCCAGAGTGAGCGTTCGAATTGCAGTTCGCTGTCCGGATTCTCCGGGTTGTGGCGGGAGCGTTCCGTACCGGCGGCCAGGCGAAGGCCTGGCAAGGCTTCTTCAAAATGCCGGGCAAAAGGCCGAAGCGAGGCAGTCTGAGCTGCTGCTGCCGATCCGGCCTCAGGGCCGTCCGGCGTCATAAGTGGCGACAGGTAAGCGGATACCGCTTGTATCTCCGGTACCGACGCTGTCAGATCGGCATCGACGTAATCCATGCTTCGATGCATATTTATTTTGGCCCAAACCGGAAATATCAGATCGGCCGGGTAGTTCAACGTACCGCTTTCTTCACGTTGATATATGGCCCTGATACCGGCAGCAAAGGGCGGGCAAATTAAGCGGGCACCGGATTTGAGCAAGCCTGTCTGATCGCTTATGGCCGCACTCAGCTCGGCGAATCCGATTTCTGCCCCGACGGTCGCCCGAAAACGGGAAACAAGGCTTGCAAAAGTTTCAAAGGGCATAGTATTTAACACGATGCCTTTCAATGAAATAGGCACCCCAGCTTCAAGTAGATTATGAAGCCCCTGATTCGCGATTACCAGGTCCATCACACTGACGCGGTCTGTACTTCCGGAACCATTCAGTTCAGTGACAATATCCCTGAGGCTACCCGCTGCATCCAGCAGCTGCTGCTCCGGAAACTCAGCCCCCGTAAGCACCCGGCCGGGGATCCGGACGGCTTTCCCCGGGTTCAGGCGATGTGCAGGATTGGCCCCGGCGATATCAGCGGGCCGGAGATTGACCTGCTCAAATGGCTCCATCGAGAGGACTTTTTGCTGTATCGTTTCCAGGCTATCGGATCCCCGGATTTTATAATCCAGCCTTGTCAGGAGCAGAATACCACTGCGCAGAACATCGCTGCGGTCCTGATTTTCCAGCGCCACTTCGGCAACGCTCAGCCCTCTTTGTGCTGCAATGGTGCGAAGTGTATCCTCGTTTTGCACAGTATATTCAGTTCCACCAAGAGCGATATTGGCACCCGGAATAAAGAGATTGACCAGATCCTGGTTTTGCGCTGCGGTTTGTGCCACCCAATCCTGAATCCTGTTGGGCGGCAACACCATATCCGAAGCGATACCGGTCAGAGAATCGCCGGGCTGAATCTCGTAGTTTACCGGTATTTTCAGGGGAGTAGCGGCATTCATGGAGAATATTCCCGCCAGGTCCCGGTTTTCTTCCGCCAGGGCCGCCACCGGTACCTGGTAGGCGTTGCTCAGGGAACCAAAAGTATTGGTGGCAGTAACCTTATGCCGGAAGGGTTCCAGGTGTTCCAGCGCCGCGAAGTATAAATAAGCCTGATCGGCGAATAATCGCAATTCGGTTTTGACCAGTTCGGAAACATCGGCCTTGAGCGCCGTTTGAGGTAATACGGAATTGATGATGTCAAAATCGATATCTGCCTGCCGGATCTGATAGTACACTTTCTGATAGGTAGCCCGGGCAACCCGGATTCGTTCCATTACCTCGTCGAAGAGTTGCTCAGAGCCGGGCAGGTAGGGCCGTTGATCCTGGTACAGGCGAAGGATCAATGCCACTTCTTCTTCCCGACCACTCAGCGGCACGAATTCGAAGCTTTCGATAACCGAAGGCCATTGGTTAATACCGATCAGCTGATCAAAATACCGGATGGGATACTGTCGGATGGAATTGGCCGTCACCTCTTCGCTAAGCCGGTTGCCGTACAGGTCCTGCCAGAAGAACTGCAGAGCCAGTTTCCCGTTCTCTCCGCTGCCGGTACCGGCGTAGGGATCCTGATCCGCCGGCGGCAATCCGGGCGCTGTACCTGCTTCCAGCCGGCTCCCTTTGGCAAAGTAATGGGCCGGAATAACTTTCTCATAGATCCACCGGCTGCTTTCGCTACTGCGTTCCCTTGGTCCTGCCGGCAATCCTTCCTGATTATCCTTTTTGGGTGCAAAACTTTCGTTACCCATTAAGCGGTAGCCGAGTAACTGATAGAGGTTGTCCAGCTCTTTGTCTTCGGTGAAAAAAGGATTTTCCCGTTCCAGCTGAAAGCCTATATTTCCCGGCGGGATACGCAGTACCCGCTCCAGCGGCGCCGTTTCCAACGACCAGCTCTCGAATTCCCTAAAGCGCGCCCGGTCTATCAGCAGGCAATTGTGGAAACGCTCTAAGCGGTTGTCGGAAGCCGTATCGGCCGTAGGGGTAAATACCAGGAGCAGCGTTACAGTAGCCTCGGTTTGGCCGGCGAAAAGGTGCTCGGGAATACTGCGGTAGTTTCCATCCTCATCCAGGTATTCGTAGTAGAGATAGTAGCCTCCGGTATTTACGGTAGCTCCTTCCCAGAGCAGCTGGACAAAGCCGGGGCCTTCCTCCAGCGCTGCCAGGTAAGTGTCAGACGCGTCAGTATCCGGCTGACCGGTGTTGGTGGATAAATTGGATTTGACGAGGTAGCAACGAGGATCGGCCTGGCTACTTAGCACTCCGTTGGTTTTCTCCAGATCCTGTTCCCCTGCGTTTTTGGAAGGAGCATGCAGCAGATATAAACGCACCGCATAATCTGGCCGCTCCCCGCTAATCCTGGGAAAAAGATCCTCCAGCGAGTCCTTGTCCCGCTCTTTGAGCCCGACCAGGGCGTAGCTGTGATCCAGAACGGGCGAAGCAGCTTCGCCGGAAGGCGCCTCACGGGGAATCAGTCTCAGCTGTACCTCCATCTTGGTCGCCCAAACCAGGTTACTCTCTGAGCTTCTCTCTAGTTCCATACTGCCGCCCAGCGTCTTTTCTCCAAACAGGGATAGCTCCAGGGCTGACTGTGACAGCTCTGTCCGCAGCGTTTCCGGAAATTCAAGCAGCGTAAACAAGCCTGCGGCAGACAACTCACTGATTCTTTCATCCAGGGCCTGACCTTCGCTCAGTTTTGCCGACCAGCTGACCTCTTTCGTCAGCGCGAAGCGGCGGGGCACCAATTCATAGGGCGTCATCGGGACCGGCTGCGGCGGGGTATCGCCCAGCGTTTCGCTATACAATTTGCCGATCAGTTCCACGACAGGGTCGGGATACCTATAATCCAGAGCGTTCAGGGCTTTTCTTTCCGGTGCTTCCTCAGGTGTTTCTGGAGACACAAACTCGATGAAGCTCAACCAGGACAGATCGCCACCGCTCGCCTTCTTCAGGCGGATGAGGGAAGGGCTGGCCTCTTCCTCCTTGCCGCCGGGCAAAGTGATGGCGTATTGCTGTCCTGTTTCCACAAAGACCGGCGAAGTCCGGTTCTCGTCGTCGGGCAGCCGCAGGCCGTGCAGCATAAACCGGGAAGTCATGCCGGCAATATGATTGTACTGGCCGCTAATATTGAGTGCGGAGAGCAGCTCGGCCTGCCGTATCACCTCCCGTTCCTCTTTTTCCAGGTAATCAATGGCGCTTTGAATCCCCGTCCGGATCAGTAGGGCGAAGTAGTCCAGGAAGACAAAAGTAGCAGCAGTGAAAGCGCCGTCCGTATTATCCAGGATGATTCCGGCGCTGCTGCCGTTCGACTCTACAGTGTGACCGTGTTGCACCTGCAGATCCCGGAAATAGGCCCGGTACCGGTTCAGATCGGTTTTGGTCAGTTTAAAGGCATCGCCGTCAAAATCAATTTCTTCCCCATCAATTTCCATCAGCAGTTGGGGGAACATTGGGAATAGGGTGCCGCCTATTTGACCTTTAATAATGTCCAGCCGGGCAGCATCGGAAATATGGAAATCGTAATTTTCGGCCAGGAAGGCAATTAAAGCTTCAAAATTGAAAGGGCGGGCAGGGTCTTCCCGGTCTTCGACGAAAAAGTCATAGAGGTTTCCCAGTTCTTCCCTGCTGATGTCTTTTTCCTTCAGGGAAAAGCTACTCCCTCCGGTCGCTTCTCCTGCCGGCGGGAGGTAATAAGCGTAAAGCGCCCAGGAGAGTAGGCCGTGCATAAGCATATCAAAATCGGAATCGGCCGCATCCTCTGCTTTCGCATAATTTTCGTGATCCAGCTCTCCGGGGTCGATGGCATTTTCGATAAAGAGCTGTGCTATGCCTTTTACACCCTCATGATCCTTGGTGAATGCCGGTTGCAAGAAGAGGTCGATGACTTTCTTTTCACTGCCTTCCCATACCCGGACGGGCTGCCAGCTCAGGGGCGTCGGAGCGGGGGTCTCTTCAATTTCCAGCGCGGCCAGCTGCTGTGCCAGGGTTCCGGCAGAGAGGCTGCGGGAAGCGATGGTAAAGGCAGCAGTGCGAGACTGCAGGCTGCGGGTGGCGGTTTCACGCGCTCCCAGGACCCACGGGGTAGGCTGGGCTTTTCCGACTGTGAAATTGAAGGAAGCCTCCAGGTGGAAAGAGAATTTTACGGTGATGAAAAGGATCTTCACTGAAGCTTTTACCGAGACCTCCGCAATAAGCATAATGGGGATCGGCTGATAGACTTCTACGACAAAAAGCACAGCAGCGCGGATAATGACCTCGATATCTACCCGGATAACTTTAAAATCCACCGCACCATAGATGCGGCCTACCAGGGCTACGCTGCCTTTAATGCGGTAATACTGCTCCTTGCTAAGCGCAGCATCGTCGGGATTGAACCAGGAGATGACGCCCTCCAGGATGCCTTGAATACTGACGCTGAGCTCGGCCCGCAGTACGCCTTTGTTGAAGCTTTTTCCCAGCCCGATTTTCAATCCGAAACCAAATTCGATAACGGGGTCGAATTCGCCGTTGGATATCTGAGGGGGGTAGGGGCCGGTGGCGGTTTCGGCGCTGAGCTTGTTGAAGTAAATTCCCGCCGCTCCGATAAAGGGAAAGATCTGCACACCGAAGGAGCGGGCAAAGTTGTTTCTCCACGGGAAGCCTACATCGATTTTGAAATCGCCATTGGTGAAAATGTCGAGGACGATCACCGGAATGGTGATCGAGACGGCGCCGAACTGCAGATAGCGCAGTGCATCCGGCAGCGTAAGATCGATATGGTAAACACCGATGTTGTCAGTGACCCGCCGGTACAGGATTTCGAACTTGAGCCCCTTTAGCTGTTTGGCTGCCGGGCCGGAGAGTTCAATGCGCAGGCCGTATAGCAACGGATCGTTAAAGATAATACGCAGATCGAAAGCGCCCAGCAGCACCAGGGAGGCGCCCAGCAGGAACCCGCTGTCGGCATTGAAGCGGATGACCTCGCGGCCCTCGGCGGCAGCCACTGCAAGGGGGTTGAAACGGGTCTTGGCCGGCGGCAGCGGAGTCAGGCTGCTGCGCAATAGGGTCATTACAGAAGTGATGTCCTGCAGCTTGGCCACATCTTCCGGATTGAGGGACACCCGCTGACCAATGCCCAGGTAGCGTAGGTCAAAGACGGTATTTCCTTTACCAGGGACGGCTGGCGGGGCGTCATTGACTGCATCCCAGGCCAGGGTGCGTTCGCTCCCCAGAAAGCTGCCCTCCAGAACAATATTGACGCCTTTGGGGCGGCCGGGTTTCGGTGGCACGTAAGCCAATCCCAGTTTGGTGATGGTCATAAAGCCCAGCGATATCTCCGAGGCGAAAGAAACGGTGACGGCCTTGGTCGTCATATTTACCTTCAGGCTAAAGCCGGAAAGGTTCACTTCGTTGAGTAAATCCCAGGGTGGATCAAGCTGGAAATAGACCGTATCGGGATCGATCAGGCCGACGAGGAAGCTGATGATATCGCCGAAAGTGAGCCCCTCCTCACTGCCGTTGGCCGATCCGGTGGCCAGGCTGAGGATGGTTTGTTTCCTTGGCGGCGGTCCGGGGGATACTGTCCTCGTCTCGTAATCCAGCTTCAGGAGGATATTACCGATGGGTAGCTCAAAGCCCAGCCTGCGCTGGTTGGGACTGAAATCGTAAACGACGGTTAGGGGAAAATGCTCAAAGAAAGCGATATCCGTAGATAGCTGCCCCCTGATATTGCCGGAGAGCCCGCCATTGACCACCTTCTTGATCAGCAATTCCGCATCGATTTGAATAAGGTGATCGTCACCGGTAAAAGGAATATTGGTGGTCCAGCTGGCGGCGCCGTCGAAGGTGTAGGTCTTCCTAACCGTTGTGTTGACCTTTACCGACTCCATCAGAAATCCGATGCTATGGATTTTGAGCTGAGTAAGGCCCTTACTGTCGTCTCCAAAACTCAATTCGTGAGAAGAAGATACCTCGTCGAGCAGGGATATGGGATTGAGCTCAAATCCGTCGGTATCCTCAAACCGCGCCAGGAGGCGAGACCGGGTGGGGCTTTTGCCGAATTCCACCAGGAACAGTTTCTCCTGAATGATCGTAGTGCCGGTGAAGCGCTTGGTGTAGCCACGGAGTGTTTTGGTCACCTCCAGGTTCATGCTGAGCATCAGTTCTTTTCCATCTACCGGAAAATGCAGGCTCATGTTAAAGAAAAAGTTCTTTTCAGCTGTATCGAACTGCACGCTCAGTTCTTCCACTTCCAGTCCTGCAAGAGCGGGGGGAAGTTGTACGCGCCCAAAGGTATCGGACAGGTTAGTGAATAGAGTCTCAATCGTCAGTGTGCCTTCATCGGCCAGCCCTCCGGTGAAAGTCCAGCCGCTCGCGCCCTCTTCCAGTCGGGCGGTAACCGCGAAGGGCACTTCTCCAAAAAGAACGCTCCCGTTAATCCAGCCGCTCACGGAGCGCTGTCCGCCGGGCTGTTCCGGGGTGACCAGCGTAAAGGCAGTAGAAAGCGTTTCCAGCCGCAGCGTGGAGATTCCTAAATCCAGCTCCAGGAGATCTTCAATCGTCGCTTCCAGGGAATAGGTTCGTTCCTCGGGAACTCCCTCTATTAAAAAAGCCGTACAGGTGACGGCGCTCATGGGAAGCGGCACGCCGGTAAGTTCTTCCAGCAGGGCCTTGATTTCGATCCTGGCGCCTTCCTCCAGAAAACAGGCGAAGGACAGAGAGGGTAGTTCAATCTGCCCCTCAATGGCCACCCCTGCCACCACGGCTGTTCCGTTTACCACAGCGGAGAGCGCCTTGGTTCCCAGTGGGTCATCCAATGTAAAACCGGCTCGTAAATCGCGGAAAACAACAAAATCGCCGAAGGTGCTCCAGGTTCCGTTACCGTTGCTCAGCGCCACTTCCATATCCAGAGCCGCCAGCCGAAGCGGATCGAGACCGGCCGACAGCTGGAAAAGCGAAAGGGACAAGCCGGTATTAAAGGAAGGGAAACCATCGGTGGGGAACTGCTCGACCACGTCCACGCCCTGCAGGTACTGCGGTACAGTCTCGAGAGCCAGCGCCAGCGCCGGTTCCACCGCAATCGAAAACTGGAAGGACTCGCTGTCCAGTTCAATGCTACTGACCGGAAAAGCCAGTTTTTTGACGGCCTCACCGCTGAGATCGCCGCTGAGGCCTCCTAATCCTTCCTCCGCCAGGGCGCTTACCAGGGTCCAGGGCTGTTCAAAGTTCAACCTGATGGATACCCTTGGCGTTTCGGCTTCCGTGAGCGCGAAAACGGCGAAAATATGCACCTCAATATCTTCCAGGGTGACGGCGCCCAAAAATGTATTGCGCAGGATACCGGTAACGCTTACCGTTTCACTTTCTTCGTCTTCGACCATCTCGCCGTCGATGACCAGTCCTTCCAGAAACACCGTTTCCCCTTCATCATTTTCGAAGGCATAGGCGTCAAAAAAACGACGGAAGAGGCGTTCCACTTCCGTTCCTTCGAAGTCTTTGAAGAGGATCTCGTGGCGGCCTTCGCCTTCCGGAATAATCGCTGTCAGGTCTTCGTAATTCATGATCGGTGATGAGGTGTTTCTTTCTTGAATTGCGTGGAGTCGTATAGCGCAGGAAGCACCTGTGTGCTTCTTGACAGTGCGCTTTTCACTCTTTTTTACTGTACGCCGCGTACCAGCCCACCGACCGCTTTTCCGGATTGGCGCTCAGTGCTTCAGCCGTAGCATCCGGATCGCCAAAGATGATGATTTCGGTCGCCGCATTGGGAGGGAATGAAAGGACGAAGAATTTCAGGATAATATTTTTGAGTTTGAGCAGATAGCTAGTCCGTTCGGGATTGCTTTCATCAACGACAAACTGAATGCGTTTGAAAACGATTTTCAGGACCCCTTGTATGACGATTTCCTTCTTGCCGCCGCTGGAACCAGGCAGTTTGAGTCCTATGTATACGCCATTGCCTTTACCGCCTGGCGTCCAGGCCAGAAGGATGCTCGCCGTCAGGGTGCCGCCGGTGAGTGCGCCCAGGGTGCCTAGCTCCAGGTCGTAGGTCATGGCGTACCAGGTTGATTCCGGTTTCTTGCTCCGCAGTGGGGTGATGGCGGGCATAAAGCCAAGTTCATCGATGGCTTTTTCGCCCTGAGAGTAGATGAAGCGTTTGAATATCAGCGGGAATTTGGCGTACAGGCTCTGTTCCCGCACCCTGCTGCGTTTGAGATCGAAGATCAAGCCGCGGGGTTCGAAAATGAAATTCCGGCAGTCCTTTACTTCATCGGATTCATTTTGAGAAAAAGCAGGCAGGGTGAAGTTGATGAGCAGTTGCAGACCGGAAAAGCTCAGATACTTATCATTTCCCGTCAGTGGAGGCTCGTCCTCTTGCCCGAAAGAGAGCGCATCGAAGCCCTGCAGGCGCCGGAAATTCAGGTGTCCCCAGAAGAAGAAGCGGCCGCTGATGGGGGTGCCGTCGCAATTTCCGGAACTAGAATACCGGATATCGCCGGCCGGCAGCGGGTCGGTGACCAGCTGTGCGCGCAGGATCTGCACTTCGTTCAATACATCGCTTTCCGGACACTGAAAGTGGTTGTCGCCGGCGAAGTTGAAAGCGTAAGTCGTTTTGCCGTTATGGGTTTCGGCAGTCCCTTTCAGCAAAACGGTGTTGGCACCGTCAAAGCTTGTCTGCAGCTGTGTCCATTCATCGAAAAGGCGATCCAGCGTCACGATCACCTCGGCAGCAAAATCTTTTACCAGGGAGTTCTGAAAAACGACGCTCAGGTTGGGCACATGGAAGTTGTATCCCGACTCGTGGGGCGGCGGTTCTTTATCGTTACGGTAATCTATTAAACCAAATAGTGAGGATTGCCCCGGGATGAGATCATCCGTGGTGGGCTCTACCGGCGTCAATTCCACCCCTACGTATTGTGCGTAGAACTTATCCGGATCGATACCGGCTGCCAGCACCATCAAGGCCGGAGGAAGTTCACCCAGCGGGACATGCACATTCAGGGCAATGATACCCGACCATTCCTCGTAGAGCGCGGCCCGCGCCAGCGAAGCCCATTTTAGACGTTCCTTGGGTTCCTCACTCTGGCTGCTGCGGATAGCCTCTTGCAAAATATGGTGCAGACGCTTGCCGGTCTCGGCGGGGTCCTTGTTGAACTGCCCGGGAAGCGACCACATTTTGGTGTCTGTTACCAGATCGATCAGAGGTTTGTCGTGAAATTTAAAAAGCAGGATCGTTCCTTGTCTATCCCAAAATTCAGGTCCCCACTCAAACCCCCAATCCTGAATCGTCATTTTATTATCGGCGCCAGGAAATTCCTTCAGCACTTCCTTGGAAAAATAGGCCTGCAGGACAGCCGGATCAGAAGCCACCAGAAATAGCTGGTTCGACTGCAGAGCGGTTTTCAGCGGGGAGGGATGCCCGATTTTTGCGAAAGCAATCTCCCGGTCATCGGTATCGACAGCAAGAAGTAATTTCTTAATTTCCCTGAAATCGGCGGCAAAGGTCGCCATCAGGCCCTGAGGGGTGGTCCCTTCCACTGTTTCGGCAGTGGGCGCGGTGGCGAGCAGCGGAGTATCCGGATTTTCCTGGTTGACCTGAGCGATCAGGGTCCGGCGAAGGTTACTGATCAGCCGCAGTTCCAGTTCCCGCAAATCAGTAAGCACCGATCCGTCCACCTGGCCATAGGGGAGGAGGGGGAAGGCTACATGATCGATATTGGGTAACCCTACTGAGGGCACTTCCAGGTATTCGAGAAATTTGGTTGCCATGCCCGTTCCTCCGGATGCGGGCGCATCTCCTTGATGCATGACGGCCTGTTCCGGCTGAGCATAATAGACGGCCGTATCTTCTTTAGATTTTCCCCGTACGTAGGCCCAGGAGGTACTTGGGAATGCGTGAAGTGGGTCATCAGCTCTGATGCCTGGATGTTGCAGGGCCTGCAAATTGATCCGGAACCAGTCTATGAGGTCCTCCACGGTTTTCAGCAATTGGTATTCGGTGCGGGCTTTTGGCGAAAACTGAAACCCAGGTGGGAAGTAATTCAATCGAACGTGATCAAGGATTTCCTGTAAGTCTGCAGAGGTCAATCCCTGCTCGTCGTAGAGATTGATATCCAGGTCGGCAGTCTCCTCATCGGGGAGTTCCTGCGAATAGGATTCGATGATCCTGGCCAGATTCCGCAGTAAAGCAGTTGCTGAAACGAAGCTGGAGGCAAACGCCGGCCGGCCGGGATTGAAAGAAATCAGCATCGGCTTATCCCGGGGTATCTTGATGTATTCCAGGCCGGAAATGCCACATACGAGATTGTCCGCAGTGGGTGCGGAAGTACGTTCTATGTAATCCGGGACTTGTATCTCAAAGTCGCCGGCGGGTGTCAGGTAGAGGGGGGTGTCAAAAGATTCGGCAGGGAACACGGGGCGCTGTGCGAAGACGAGCTTACTCTGTTTGTCCTCAGGCAGCAGGTGCACGGTATAGCCCAGGTTGGTCCGGAAAGCCGAGGGAATGCCAGTGTCAATGCCGGCCGGAGCTTTGGCAATAAAACAGGATCGATCGGCCGATAAAGGTTGCACCGGATCGAGACACACCTCAAAACTGAGGCGGTCGGGATAGAATGCAAATGCCCGGGAATTATCACAGTATTCATCCCATAGCGGATAGCGATGGCTGCTGATGTAGTAATGCGCTTCCGTTCCCGGAAAATCCGGATCCCGCATAAACAGCCGGATACCGGCATCGAGTTGCGCCAGTCCAGGGTAGCCGAAACCTTCCCGGGCAGTTCCTTTTTTTTCGATAGCCAGTTCAAATTCCAGACAGCCGGCGTGCGCGCCCTGCATGGGAAGCGCAATATCCTGTTCACCTCTCAAACGGTGCTGTCCGTAGGCCGTGGTGAGCTGGGGCCGGCGCTTCTGGTCTTTGTGTCTGATCAGAAAACCGTTCTTTTCTCCGTTGAGCTCGATCTTTGCATTTCGGGGAATGGCCAGGCTATAGTTGCGAAAATCGATGTAAGTCAAGTGTTTAACAAAGGTGCCATCCGGTCCATTGACCACAGGGATGAACTGGCTGCGCCAACGAGATAAAGGATCTGCCGGATTCTCCACCCATAAAAACCGGGTCCTTTGGTGAAGGGGTGCAGCCAGGAATTGCTGCAGGGCACGAAGCAGCACTCCCTGATCCAGGGCATCTGCTGCCGCCCCCAGAAAAAGGTAGACCAGCGCTTCGGTTTGCCAGCTGTTCTCCAGGGAAGCAGGGCGCTCAGAGGCCAAATAGGCCATGGTGTAATCACCATCGGGAAAACCGGCATCAATAAAAAACAGGTCACTATTGGAATGCAGCATTTGGAATGAGATTCATAGTCAACTTAGAAATAAAAACGATCTCCTTTCACCAGGGGCAAGTCGAGTACATCGCTGCCCTCACTGGCAGGCGGATAGTGCTCCAGGTTGATAAAGACGTAAGTGGGCTTACTGTCTTTCCCTTCATGTATCAGGCGCAGCGGTCGTGCGGCGCCCAGGTAGGGGGAGAGGTCCTGTCCCGGTAAGCCCGCAGGAGGAATATCCTGGTAACGCTCGATGAGCTGGCGAAGCGTGGTGCCGACCGCCACATATACGGGGCGTTCGTGCACAAAAACCTGGAATTCAGGCACCAGGGTGGCTTTGTCCCGGAAGTAAAAATAGGTGCGGTCGTCCGCAGCAGAGAAGGCGTCTTCATCCAGCCAGTCAGCGGTCACTTCCCCCAGCGCCGTAAGTGAATCGGCACCGATAAGGACGGGGACGCGCGCCGGGCCGTTACCGGAAGAAAAAGAGCGCGGATAGAATAGCCGGTAATGCCGCTTGCGGCGGGCGGGGCTGAGCAACTCGTAAAGCCCGCCGATGCCGCTGTCCACCCCGCCCTCATGGCTTTGTGCCGGTGTTTGCAGCTGCAGGATCGAAGAAAAGGCATCGAAGCCGATCAGTTGGCGCCCATCTGGCTGGGTATAACTGTTGACGTAAAGGCTGGCGCTGCCGCTACCGGCAAAGCCTGTGCGTGCACGTTGTTCGGAGGGCTGAACAAACTGATAATTCTGAAAATCAATACGGAGCCGCATGCCGGGATGCAGGTCGAGGTAATTGTTTTCGGTATGAAAGCCGTAATAGAATTTGAGCAGGCGGCGGTAGGAGAGGGGCAGGCGCTCGGCGATTCGGCGCTGCAGAACAGCCTCACCACCAGGTAAAAAAGCCTGCTGGTTGAGGATTTCATCCCAGAAATTCTGATAGGAGGAGCTCAGATCGTCCTGTGATTGATCTTTCAGATTCAGCGTAAGCTCTGAACCTTCCCCGGATTGGCGAATGGTGAATACTGGATTACCCGTTCCTATTTCAACCGTCTGGCTGGTTTGGAAAATTCTGGGCAGGGTAGTGCGAATCGTTTCTTCACGGTTGCCGGAAGCACTGAGGTGAATCAGCGGCCCTTCGGTGCCGGTACTGAGGAAGTAATCCCGCTTGTGGCGTCCCTGATCGGCAAAGAGCTGGTTGGCCTGAGCGCGCAATTCCCGGATGACGTGGCCCAGCAATGCGTTTTTAGTCGGTGGGGAGGTGTACAAGGAAAATGCCGGAATGATCAACCGCTGCAGAGTCTCCGATTCATCCACCCATTCGAAGCCGCTGCTTACTTCGGTCAGGAAGCCCGGTTCGCCAATTTCCAATGAAAGTTGGATTTCCATATCGCGGCGATCCAGCCGGATAATTTCTGTCAGCCGGGCGCCGGTGCGAGGATCGTGGATGGGGGGCAGGTTAAGACTGAAAGGCAGGACGAAATCGGTTTCGGAAAGCAGGAAGAGCTGTTCCTCCCGGCGAATGCCATGGAGTGACAGGCGTTCACCGATCCATGTTCCCTGTAGAACGAGGTGATCATCCGTAAGTGCCAGCTGTGGGCTGTACAGCATCATATCCACCAGGCTGTCTACGCTGCGATGAGCCGCCGCGGGGAGCAGGAAAAAGTTGGCATCAGTCTGGGTGCTGAGCGCCCAGCTTAGTTTGTTCCCACTTTTGCGGGCCTTCAGTTGCAGGGAGGAAAAAGACAGGTCGCCCCAGCCATCGAGCGATAATTCCACCGGTTTTTCGGCATTGACGAAAGTTACAAACGGATTGTTCTTTCTGCCGGAAAGGGATGCCTTAGTTAGGACCTCGTTTTTCCATTGAAGTACCATCGCGGTCCCGTTAAGCGTCCAATCGTCGCCTTCTTGCTGTGTCCATTTGAGCGCCAATTGTTTCAGTTGTAATTCGGGACGCAGTTCCAGAGCTTCCTCCTCGAATTGTACCGAAATACTGGCCGGCTCGGAAAAAAAGGAGAGAAGGGCAGAAAATTCCCGGTCTAGCGGCGCCGGTGCATTCGCGATGCGGAATAACCCTTCGAGCAGGATAGATTGAAAATAGTGGTGTAGTACTTCTTCCTCGGGAACGGCGCGATCGTAGAAGGCCAGTTCGTAGAATTCGCCTTGCCAGGGGTTAGTCCCATCGAAGGAATTACCAAGCGTCAGTAGATAATTCGGATCCTCCCAGTTGCTTTCATCGCGAAGACTGCCAGGGCGGGTGCGGTTGTTCAGTTCCCTGCCATTGATGAACAAGCGTTCCAGTCCTTCACCGTTTCGTGTGAATACGAGGTGCAATCGCTCTGCGAGCTTGATCTTGCGAGCTTCCGCGAAAAACAACCCGGTCACGACAATGCCCTTATGTTGCGGATGGTGGCCCAGGGAGAGAAAATTACCGCCTTTGGAAGTGCTTAAACTGAAAAAGGTGCTGGGCTGATCGGGGAGGGCTGCGGAGGGTTTGATCCAGGCCTCTACGGTCAGCTCATTGGTCGACCAGATGGCTTCCATCAGCCGGTTGGCTGTTTCCGACTGAATGAGGGCATTGCCTTCGATAGACAAGCCGTTTTCCAGCCATTTCACCGCATTGGCGCCTTTTTTGACTTTCAGGTCAAGCGGTGCTTCCACGGTAGACTTATCACCGATGCTTTCTCCATTTCCTTCATTGAAAGAGTAGAGGCTCTTCAGGTCCCGCCAGCGATCAAATTCCGCACTTATTTCGAGCCTGGTGAGATTAACCGTACCGATAGAGGAGACGGCGACTTCCTGTTCTCCACTGCTGTTCTCTGGATCAGTTAGAACAAGGCCGCGCGCTTCCTCCAGCTTCGCACTCAGGGATAGGACCGTTTCAAAGAGCACCATCTTTACACCACCGGAGACGCTGAGGCTGTTTTCGGCTTTGTCCTCCCAAAAGCGAATGTCGAGTTCCTGAAAATGTGCATTTCGGGATAAGGAAAAGGCGTCAGCATGAGTTATCCTGATTGATACGGCGCCATTTTTGAACTCCAGGGCCGCGTCGAAGGCGCCGTCCTGATGCGATTGAGGGAGAGCAGTGAGCAGGGCGTGACCGTTACCTTCCACGGAAGCATCGGCGCCATAGTTCTCCCCGAGCCATTCTGCCAGGGGACGGCCTTCTAATTTATCACCGGGAGGAAAGCACCATATTGTTCCTTTTTGAAGATGAAAAGGCAGGCGGAGGGTAGGGCGGGTTTGGTTGGCTTTGGGTAATACAACAAGACCCTTTCCGATAAGGTCGGTGTTTTCGGGCATTATGATCAATGGGTTTTAGGTTATTGTTTTCGAATACTTTCCAAAATAAGTCTTTTTAAAATGCAAAACCCGAAAAAAATGATAGTTGTATAATTTTTTTCAAAAAAGAATATTCGGAAAGGAGAGGCCGATGGAGGGAGACTCTTCGACATTACTTAACATAATATAAATTATAGGCAAAACAATATAGAATTGAAAGATGGAGGGATTCGAGGATTGAGATTACCGTCTCACCCAAGTCGGAAAAATCTTATCTTTAGGAAAAAGGAAATATGGATGCATCCGCGCCTACCGGTCGCCATATCAGTTTTAAGGAATACCTGGAATTGGAGCGTTCCAGTGAAATTCGTCATGAGTACTATCAGGGCGAAATATTCGCGATGTCGGGCGGCAGTAAGAATCACAACCGCTTGGTGCGTAATATGGCGCGCATCCTGGAGGATAAATTTTTGCCGCAAGGCTGTGACGTATTCGCCGAGAATGTAAAGCTGGAGGTCATCTCCAAGGTTTATTATCCTTATCCCGATATAATGCTCGTATGTGAGCGCGAGGAAACCGAAGACGCGTATATCGCCAGGAATCCGCGTTTGCTGGTGGAAGTTACCTCGCCAAATACGGAGGCCAACGATCGCGGATTCAAACTGCGGCGTTATCAAAAAATCCCTTCCTTGCAATATTATCTCATCGTTTCGCAGTCAGACTACCTGGTCGACGTCTATGGCCGGCAAAGTCGCAATCACCTGTGGACGTATCGTTTATACGAAGGCGAAGATACGGAAATTGACCTGCAATGGCTGGATTTGCGTTTTGATTTGCATACCCTGTACCAGTATGTAGATTTTGGTCAGCCGGATGAGAAATGAGGAATAGTCCCCTATTTATTCGTGAAATTTCCTTTAAAACCTACTTAACATAATTATATAAGCCAACGTTTTATCGTTAGCTCCTATTCAATCCTCCAATCCCTCCATCCTTCAATCCTTAGTTTATTCTGACAATTATCATTGCCGCAATTATTATATTACGCCAACTTACTGTAATTCGAAGAACCTTCTAAACGCAACGACCATGATAACCGACCTCCCTGTTTCCGAGATCATGTCCAAAGAGCTAATTCTATTGGATGCCGAAGATTCTATTCTGGAAGCGGAGAAGACCTTTCGCATCCACCATTTGCGGCACGCACCGGTGATATCGGACGGCGAACTGTCCGGCATGCTGAGCCTTACCGATCTGCGTGGTCTGACGGACAATAAAACCCGCCAATCGCTTAAAGTGGAAGACTTCATGACGCCCGATCCGGTAGGTTTGCAGAAAGATGCGCCGATCGGCGAACTGGCGAATATACTGGTGGAGAATGAGTTCCATGCGGTTCCCATTCTGGATGGCCCTCAAATCGTCGGTATTGTGTCTACAACGGATTTGATCCGCTATTTGATGGAAGCGGTTCAAAGCGAAGATTAATGCGCCGGGAATTTGCCTCAGCAACAACAAAAAATCTCCCCTTTTCATGAGGATTATCATTGTCTTTTTGTGTGGTAGTCGTTAATTATAAAATTAAACCTGCCAAATTTCAAACCCAACCGCTATGACTACAAAAAAGACGACATCGGATAAGAAGAAAAAGGAAAACCCCACTTTTGTCCCCCTACCCGAGCACCTAGCCCACTTGGGGGAAGAGGCCCTGCACCAGCCCGCCTGGGCCAATCGCTTGCTGAAGCAATTGTTCGAGGCTACTTTCCAGAATGTGACGATCAAAACGCGGTTATACGACTACCCCGGCGACAGTTTGGACGTCGGTGAATCCGCCCGCTTCCGGGTGGAAGTAATCAATGACACAGGGTTCGACCTGCGAGACATCAAGGTAAGCGTAGAGATCGCGCACGGTTTCGGGGTGGAGTTTGTGCCCAAACCTAAGGGACCTGATTCGTACAGAGACACCCATTCATTGGGCAATATCGAAAACGGTTCTTCACGAAAAGCTATCTTCATCCTAAGCGCCGTGGAAGCCGGACGAACGGATCTGCGCATCTACCTGGAAGGGGAAATCGGGCCGTTAAAGGAAAAAATTACTTACAGCGGTACGTACTGGGTTTGTGAAGAGAACCAGGAATGGAAGGAAAAGGTGCATCCGGTGTATTTCAAGGCGGTGCACATTAAATGAGTTTAGAAGTTTAGGACTTCGCCCTTCCTACGGACCCGTCCGGTCGGGCTCGCTGTTTAGAAGATTAGTAGGTCTGAAACCGAGAATCTCATTTTCAGCCCTGCTAAACTTCTAAACCAGCCGCTACGAAGTGGCCGGCGACTAAACTTCTAAACTTTTCATTGCCGCTTTCTAAAACTTTCCTGGTTGGTAATCTCAGCCACACGGATTACCTCGCGTACATTATCGAGGATAGTACCCGGCGATTCACCGTCGCGACTGGGTTGATACCACATCGGATCGGAGCCGGAATAGCGCTCGTGGACGATGTAGACGCCGCCGTAGGGTTTCAGTTCATTAACCAATTAATATAGATTGATGGCAATGCAAAAAACCACTGCTTCAAAACAATTTTAACTGAGGCGTCTTAAAGTCCTGATGCAGCGAGAGATTGTATTCAAACTTCGGCCGTTCCGGGAAGTACAGTTTTTTCGCCAGTTTAATTTGCTGCTGAATGATTTCCGCGATTTTACCCTCTCCCGTCATGCGGGTTCCGAAGCGGGAGTCGCTAAGGCGGCCACCGTGGCATTCGCGGATTTTGTTGAGCACTTTATCAGCGCGGTCGGGCATGTTCTTGCGGATCCAGTCTTCGAAAATGCGGCCCACGTCGCCATTGAGTCGCACCATGGTGTATCCGATGGACCCGGCGCCGAGCCCGGCCACAGTTTTAGCCATATCCATAATTTCGTGTTCGTTCAGACCGGGGATGATAGGCGCCAGCATGACGTTGACGGGGATATCGTTCTTGGCCAGCGTCTCAATCGTCTTCAGTCGGGCCTTGACGGAAGCGGTGCGGGGTTCCAGAAAGCGGCGCAGTTCTTCCTGCAGCGTGGTGACGGATATCGACACCTTAATCAAGCGCTCCTCATTGAGTTGCCGAAGCAAGTCTAAATCGCGCAGCACCAGGCTGTTTTTGGTGATGATGCCCACCGGATGGCGGTATTTCCACAGGACTTCCAGAATCTGCCGGGTGATTTTAAATTTCTGCTCCGCGGGCTGGTAGCAATCGGTGTTGCCGGCCAGCATGATCGGTGTAGCTTTCCAGGAAGGCTTTTTCAGCGTCGCCTCCAGAATCTTCGGGGCATCTTTTTTCACCAGAATTTTCTGCTCGAACTCTACCCCCGCGCTATAGCCCCAGTAGGTGTGCGTGTTACGGGCATAGCAGTATACGCAGCCATGTTCGCACCCCTGATAGGGATTCATAGACCATGCCGGTCCGATATCCGGGCTGTCCACCTTATTCAGCATGGTCTTTGGATAGACCGGAATGTATTCCGTACGCAAGTCCGTCTCCCCGTCGGGCTCGAACAGCAAAGGATCTTCTTCGTATCGCAGATTGTGATAGGGATTGGCGGGATTGATCTGCGCTCCCCTACCCTTCAGATATCGTTCCGGTTTCGACATACAAACATTTTATGCAAATATAGGAATAAAAAACACAAAATGTTTTTTTTATTACTCTTAGTTGCTTGTCTATGTGCTTGGTATTTTGTTTTGAAACTATAATTCTAAGAAATTTTTAGATGAGTAAAATAACTTAACATTAAACCACAATCTTGAACTCTTGAAGCTCAAGTAACTACGTGCGTCTCTGCGCCTCCTCCGTGTATCTCTGTGTAATTCTGCTTTTCAGAGTAAACTCAACCTTGAACCTTTAAACCTTTGAACCTTTCCCCCACGCCCCCATATCTCCGATTTTTCTTACTTTTCGGAGGCACCAGAAGAAAGACACATGAAAATCACGCGAAAAGACTTTTTCAAGGGCGTCGCCATCGGCACCATTTCCCTTCCCGTAGCTCTGCGGGTGTTTCTCGGCAAGAATTTTGCGCAAAGCAAAACCAACGGCTCGACGGCAATCGTCAGCGGACAGCAGTACAAGTGGAAGATGGTGACCACCTGGCCGCCCAACTTTCCGATCCTCGGAGAGGCTTGTCAGTTGTACGCCGATTTGCTTGAGCAGATGTCCGGCGGGCGCATACAGGTGCGCGTATACGGGGGCGGTGAGCTTGTCCCTGCCCTGGAGGCCTTCGATGCGGTGCAGAGCGGCGCCGCCGAACTGGGCAGCGGCGCGGCTTACTACTGGGCAGGCAAATCGCCGGCCGCACAGTTCTTCGCCTCGGTGCCCTTCGGCATGAACGCCCAACAGCTCAATTCCTGGATTATCAGCGGCGGCGGCATGGAGCTGTGGGAAGAATTGTACAGAGACTTCGGCCTGGTGCCCCTGCTCGGGGGCAATACCGGTGTACAGATGGGCGGCTGGTTCAACCGTGAGATCAACAGCATCGCCGATCTGAAGGGATTGAAGATGCGCATACCCGGCCTGGGAGGAAAAGTGCTGGAAAAAGCGGGCGGCGCCCCGGTCCTGCTCGCCGGCGGCGAAATCTACACTGGCCTGGAACGCGGCGTTATCGACGCCACCGAGTGGCTGGGGCCCTTTCACGATACCCTGATGGGCTTTCATGAAATTGCCAAGTACTATTACACCCCCGGCTGGCACGAGCCCGGCACTGCGCTTGAGTTTTTTGTCAATAAAGGCATTTACGATGCTCTGCCCTCCGATCTGCAAGCCATCGTCCGCGGAGCATCGCTCTACGTCAACAACTGGTGTTTGTCGACTATGGAGGCTAAAAACAGCGCGGCGCTGCAGAAGATCCTGAACAGCGAGGCTGAGATCCGCCCCTTCCCACAGGAGGTCCTGCGCCAACTGCGCCTTTACACGGACGAAGTCATCCGGGAGGTCGTCGATAGTGAACCCTTCGCCAAGCGGGTGTATGAATCTTACGATAAGTTCCGGCGGCAGGCCTCGGACTACTCGGCGATTACAGAACGGATGTTTTACGAGCAAATTCAAGAAACATGAGTTTAGAAGTATAGTCGCCGCCTCAGCAGGGGCGACTGGTTTAGGAGTTTAGAAGGTCTGAAAACGAGCTTTTCGTTTTCAGACCTTCTAAACTCCTAAACAGCGAGCCTGACCGGACGGTCCGTAGGAAGGGCGAAGCGCTAAACTTCTAAACTCTATTCTTCTATCGCATCAGCACAAAGTCCCCTTTCACCATTACCTCTTTCCCGTTAGCCAGTTCCACTACGGTAAAGTAGACAAAGACTGCAGCATTCATCGCCTGGCCCTGGAAATTGCCGTCCCATCCGAATTGCGGGTCGTTGGGTGGAAAATTTTCTTCGAAATAGACCATTTCGCCCCAGCGGGTGAAAATGCGTAGTTCCCGGATCCGGGCCACCCGCTCGCCGGCGAAGATGGTGAAGCGGTCATTGTTGCCGTCGCCGTTGGGAGAAAAGGCGTCGGGGATATATACCGGCGTACGGTCATCCACGAGGATGGCGATCTCGTCTTCTCCACTGCAGCCGTTGATATCGATGATTTCCAAGCGGTAAGTGGTGGAAGCCTCCGGGCTGGCAACCGGATCGAGGCAATCGGTACAACTTAGCCATTGTGCCGGCGTCCAGATGATGTCGGCGATTTGCGATTGCGAGATGTTTACACTCGGTAAGAGGTAAATCGAATCGCCCTGCTCCATATCCAGATCGACCCCTAGATCGATATTCAGTGGGTCGAGTTCGGGGATGACCAGCAGGGTGTCCCAAAGGCAGCCATTTGCATCTTCGATGAGAAACTCGTATTCACCGCCTTGCAAATTTCTGATTTCAGTCAAATCGCTGTAAGGACGGCCGTTCAGGCTGAAGACAAAAGGTGCGGTTCCACCCTTCACTTCATTGATGAGCAGGCGGCCCTGTTCCTCACCGGCGCAGGTCGGTTCCGCGGCTATTTCCGCCCCGCTGGGCGCCTCGGAGGGCAGGACGCGTACAGAGTCGAGGGCTGAGCAACCATTTGTTTCGTCGATGACTTCCACTCCATAATAACCGGGTTCGGTGACCGTAATTTCCGCTGTAACCGGATCGACCGGCAGGCTGCCTTCAATGGCAAACCAACGATACATAAAGAGGTCTCCTTGCGAGGAAGCGGTAAGTTGAGCCTCTCCGGTTTGGCAATCCAGGCCGGTGCTATCGGCCAGTACCGTCGGCGGCGGCTCCCGTTCATCCGCTACCAGGACACTATTGGTCACAGAACAGCCGCTCTGCTCATCGACAGCCTCCACCCGGTATCGGCCGGGGGCATTAATCCGGGGCGTCAGCGTGTTAATGCCGGCCATAATACCGGGGCCGCTCCAGACAACGGTGGTATTGGAGGACTCTCCCTGCAAGGTTGCCTCCAGGTTGATAGCGTCCTCTATACAATCTATCGCTGTGGGCCCCTGCACGGAAAGGTCGGGAAAAGTACGTCCGTCGCTAACCTCTATTTGATCCGTAGCCTGGCACCCCGTTTCCGGTACTTCAAGCAACAAGCTGTAAACACCTGGTTCAGATACATTTAAGCTGTCCGAACTGCCAATCAACTGCCGGTCGCTGTTCCACCAGCTAATCTGCCATCCGGAAGCCGGGTCATAACCGGAAGCTTCCAGCGTGATCAGGGATTGGGTGCAGGTTACGGTACTGTCTCCAAGAACACGTGCCGCTGGGGTTACATTTTTCGTTACTTCGTATTGCGTGGTCTTAATACAGCCATTGGCGTCAGTAGCCGTTACGGAGAACAGCCCCCCTTCCATAAGGTAGATTTCAGCTCCGCTTTTTCCATTACTCCATTCAAAGGTGGTAAAGTCGCCCCCTGCCTGCAGCTGTATACTATCGCCTTCGCAAAAGGCCTCGGGGCCACGGACCAGCGGCGTATCCACTGAAAAAACTTCCAGCTCAAGAGTCACCACGCTGTCGCAAGTGACACTATCGGGAACAACGAAAGTGTAGAGCCCGGCTTCAGTGAAGGTCTGCCCGGCCACATCGAAGGTTTCTCCTTCGCAAATGCCGACCTGCAGGTTGACCTGTTTGGATGGGTTGACCCTTAGATCGAGAATAGAAAGGCTGTCACAGCCGTTGTAGGCGCCCAGGGTATCGATATACATACCGGTTTGTGTATAGACGGTTCCCTTCCACTCGTAGCTCAGCCCTTCGCATATATCGACGCGCTCAACGACCTGGGGCACCGGTAGTTCTTCTATCTGGTGAACGGTCATCAGGTTACAGCCTTCCGAATCGATAATTTCCAGGTTATACACTCCGGCGCTCAGACGGGTATAAGCACCTGCACTGTCGAGCGGCCCTCCATTGAATACATAGGTAAAAGGCGGTTTCCCTCCGTCGATACGATCGACGATGACCTTACCCTCCTCGGCATTCTCACAGGTGGGCAAGGCCCGCACCGCTGCTTCCCGGGGGCCGTCGGGAAAGCCGACGAAGACCTGGGCCGTTTGCGTACACCCCGTTTCGGCGTCGGTGACCAGCAGGTCATACCAGCCGATGGCCGATACTGTAATCTCCGCCTGTCCCGGCGGACTGTCGATCACCCCATCTTCCGACGACCAACGGTAGCTGACCGTCATATCGGGGCTGCTTCCCCGCAGCGTCGTTTCTCCGGTCTCACAATCCAGGTAGGTTTGGCCTGTTACGGCGACGACTGGCGGTTGCCGGTTTTCGGTCACCCGGATGGAAGCCGAAGCATAACAGCCGGTCAGCGTATCGGTGACGATCACCCGGTACCGGCCGCTGCGGTTAACCAGCGGCGTATAGCTCGTCTCGCCGGCTTCCAGTCCGGGACCGTACCAGCGCACGGCGTAAGCCGCCGGATCGCCCGTTACATTTACCGAAAGGGTAACTTCCGTACTGCTACAGGTAATCTGCGGCGCGGCATCCAGTGAAATGACCGGTAGGTTCTGTCCTATGCTCAGCTGCAGGCTGTCGGTTGTTACACAGGTTCCGGAGGCGTCTGATACTTCCAGATAATACCAACCCGGTTCCGTAGCCAATTGGGTGAAGCTGCTTCCGATAAATTCTTTCTTATCGTTGAGCCAACGCAGTGGAATTCCCATGAGGGAAGAATCGGCGCGTAATCGAAGGTAGGGATCGAGGCAAGTTAATAAGGTGTCGCCGACAATAGCCGCCTGCGGGACGGCAGTCTCCTCCAGAGAATAGCCGGTCGATGCCGTACAGCCGTTACCGTCTGTCACGGTCACCAGGTAATCGCCGGGACTACTGACGGTCAATTGCCCCAAGGTATCACCCGTCGACCACAGGAAAGCGGCGTAATTGCCGTCCACATTCAGCTGTGCCGTCCCGCCCTGGCAGAGCACTGCTGGCCCTTCTATGGAAGGCGTATCCACTGCTACAACTTCCAGCGTAAGCTGCACGATACTGTCACAGGCTACTGTTCCTGCGAGCTCAATAGTGTAAACGCCGCTTTCGCTAAAAGTCCTTCCGCCTACTTCCACCGATTCGCCGGGACAAATACGTTCCTGACGATTAACTACTACATTGGACGTACTGAATTGCAGATTCAGGGTGGCGATACTGTCACATCCACTGATACCGGTCAGGGTATCGGTATAGGTTCCGGCCTGGGACAGTTCCTGCCCGTTCCAGGAGTAGATTTGCCCCTGGCAAAGCTCTACATTTTCCATAGAGGAGACGATCTCTATGGCCTCGATGGTCAGGGTCGTATCCCAAAGGCACCCTCTGGTATCAGCGACCGATAGTTGATAGGTTCCCGGCGACAGCCCTTCGAACAACCCGTTGCTGTTCTGCTGACCGTCGTTCCGGCTGAAGGTATAAGGTGAAGCTCCGCCCTGTACCTGGCTGACATTGATGACGCCGCCCGGATCGTTGGAACAGGAGGCACGCGAGGAGACCTCGGCAGATCGGATGATGTTCGCCGGATTGACAAATACCGAATCGGTAGAGGTACAGCCGTTTCCGCGATCGCTGACCGTAAGCCGGTACCAGCCACCGGCATCCACTGTAATACTGGCGTTGGTGGAATTGCCCAGGATATTGCCCTCTGTCGTTTGCCATTGGTAATTAAAGTCTCCGCTCTCCTGCACCTGAGCTTCCAGCGTAACCGTTCCGGGGTCACATTCCAGTTGGACTTCATCCGTCAGGTTCAGGGCTGGTATTTGCCGGTCTTCCCGTACCCGGAGGCTATCCGTCGACACGCAACCATTATCATTGTCCGTCACATCGATGAAATACCAGCCGGGTTCGCTAACCGGCAAATTCGGGTTACCGGAAATGATGCCCGGCCCCGTCCAGCGAATCGTAAAGTTCTGGCTCGTATCGTAATTGACGGACAGGGTTACTTCCGGTGTTTCGCAGTCCAGTATTCCAGGTTGAGAAAGGGTAAAGCTGGGCACGTCGCCGCCCTGCGTTACCCGTAAGCTGTCAATTGCCGTACAGCCTCCGGTGGCGTCCGATACACTTAAGTAATACCAGCCTTCCTGTCCTACGCGAAGCAGGTTGCCGCTGCCGACTTCAAGACCTTGTTCATCCAACCAGGTTAAGCGTATGCTGGAAGGAACCGATCCGGTATAAGCCTGTGCTTCCAGGGTGACCTCCGGGGCCGAGCAGGTGATGGTTCCGCCCCCTCCTATCGACGCATCGAGGTCGGGCGCCTGCGCCACGTTTTTGCTGATCACCGCCGTACAACCGGAGGCCGAGGTAACCGTCACCCGGTATTCGCCGGGAGCACTTACCTGAATAGCTTTACCACTCGCACCGTTAGCCCATTGGTAGGACAGGAAATCACCCTCCACCCGCAGTTCGACGGTACCGCCTGAACAAATGACATCCGGACCGCTAATGGCAGGTGTGGGTCCGGGAAGTACGTCCAGGGCCAGGGTGACGACACTGTCACAGTCAATGCTGTCGGTGAGCGTTACCATATAAGTACCAGCTTCCGAAAATTGCTGACCGGCGATTTCGTAGGTTTCCCCCGGACAGATGGTAGCACTGAGGCTGCCTCGCCGGGCGGGATTAACCTTAAGTTCCAGCGAAACAAGACTGTCACAGCCACGAGCATTGACAAGCGTATCGGTATACAAACCGGCTTCGGTAAATACTCTTCCCCTCCATTCATAAGAAAAACCCTCACAGATATCCGTACGGAAAGTCGTTTGTGGGGTTGGAAGAATTTCCAGAACGACTGTATCGCAAACCTCAAAAGTCAGCGGGCAGTTCTCCGCAGATACTACCCCACAAACCTCGTAGCGGATAAACTGCTCCGCCTCTTCGTCGGGCGTAGCGATCACCCGGTCGCAGCCGGCCGTGCAACTGAGATAGCGGTTAAAGACCGCGGCGCTCGTATTGACATCACGCCAGCGCAAAGTACTGGCTTCCAGACCAGAGACGGCGATCTCTACCGGGCAGTTCACCTGAGTCCTTACGGTATCCGGGAACAAGGCGCCCGGAATGGATTCAATAGAATAAGCGTTTGGGTTGTTACCCGGCTTACAAAAAGTCAGGATGTAGTCTTTTCCCCCTTCCAGACAAATTGGTTCGCCTACCTTGATTACCGGTCCGCAGTCAATTTGATAGAAAAGAGAACCTGATGGTATAGCCCCCTCAATGATATCAAACTTAAGCCCCCGCGCATTCTCATCTAAACGAATAAAAAATTGTACACAACGGTCAGGAAACTGAGCGCCGCAACATAACCCCACACGGGATTCAAGCGGGGATTGATAAATGCCCGCCGGCTGACCGGTGAAGTCAACCGAGTACGTGGGCACTTCCGGATCGCAGGTGCTTTCTTTTGTCTGGGCAGACAATTCCGGTCCTGAAATCAAATGAATTCCCCATAACAACAAACAGATTAATGGGTGAAGAAATCTTCTCTCTGTTTTTTCGAACATAGTAAATAGGCGTTAAGTCGATCCGGCGGGCCGAATCGTTAATCGATAATCGGGAATACAGAGACAGGCGAAACCGAAAACCATACTTGATGTATACCTTTCTCACTCGCATCATGTCTCCCAAGTCTAACTGGGGAAAATGTTTGGGGAAATGGGAAAAGAGTTAACAAAAACCCTTTAACGGAGGGAGCCTTTCTGCTATCCGGTGAAGGGTTTTCATTATAATAGGAAACCCTTGTTACCTGAGCAGGAATGCTTAAATATAACGAACGCTAATATAAATAAATTTTTAATTAATGCAGATTAAATAGAATAATTTAATCGAAGGGAAAAAGAAAGCGTAAAAATTTCGATTACACCTGTTTGCTGATTATCGTATCAAGGTCACATCGCCTTTAAAAACCACCTCTTCTCCATCGAGGAATTCAATGAGAAGGTAGTAAACATAAACTCCGGTATTGGCGATCCTGCCTCTTACTTTTCCGTCCCATCCGGTCAGGGGATCGTTAGGGATAAAATCCTCCATTTGAAAAACCGTTTCACCCCAGCGGTTGAAGATCAGTAATTCTTTTATTCGCCGGATACTGGAGTAGGTGAATACCGTAAAGTAATCATTAATGCCGTCGCCGTTTGGAGAGAAGGCGTCCGGAATATAAACAGGTACGCGACTGTCTACATTGATACGCAGGGAGACCTTAGTGTTACAGCCGTACTGATCGATTAGCTCCAACCGGTAGGTCGTGGAAGTAACAGGTGCGGCGTAGGGGTTCAGACAATCAGTGCAACTCAACCCTGCCGGAGGTGACCAGGAGAGCCCGGCAATATTTTCAGCCGGCAAGCTCAGAAGCGGATCCAGCCGGATGGAGTCGCCCAGGAAAATTCGCTGGTCGTCTCCCAGGCTGACGTCGAACACCGGCGCCAATGAGACGATCACGGTAGTATCCCAGACACAGCCTTCTGCATCCTCCACTGCAAGATTGTAGGTTCCTTCCTTCAGGTTTAGAAAGTCGTCATTATTCGTAAAAGCAGCGCCGTTCAGGGAAAACAAATAGGGAGCTGTTCCTCCTTCAACAGCGGTAACGGCCACCCGGCCGTCTTCCGCCTGCAGGCAGCTGGGTTTAATCTCTACCAGGGCCTGCTCAGGACCAGTCAAAGTAAATACCGATACGGAATCGAGGGCCACACAGCCGTTTGCCTGATTGGCTACTTCCAGGACGTATAGCCCCGGTGAATCCACGACGATTTGCGGAGCCTGACTACCTTCATCAATCTGCCCCCCGCGGGTAGTCCATTGATACCGGAGGCTGTCACCACCAGCATTAGCGCTCAGGAATGCTTCACCGGTAATACAGTCGAGGCCGATGCTATCAGGAAGCATAAGTATGGGGGGCTGACGATCATCCAATACGAGAAGGCTGTCGGAAGCTGAACACCGGGAAGAGGTGTCAAGCGCCGTAATCCGGTAGAGCCCGGGCTGATCCACCATCGGGGAGGAAGTTTGGCCTCCGTCGACAATCCCGGGGCCACTCCAGTCCAGTTCCGTGCCCGAAGATCCACTTGCGATGGTTATTTCCAAATTGATGACCGGTGCGCGGCAGGTGAGCGCGTAGGTACCAGAGGTGGAAATTTCCGGTATCGCCCTACCCTCTCGCACGAAAATACTGTCGAGCGACGTACAGCCGGAAGAAGGATCACTAACTTCCAGGTAATACCAGCCGGGATCACTAATATCCAGCACTTCCGTTCCGGCCAGGGTTTGCCGGCTACTGTCCTGCCAGTTCAGAGACCAACCTGAGGCAGGTTCTAAAGCCTGTGCCTGCAATGAAAAAATCGTATCGCGGCAGGTAATCAGGCTGTCGCCAAAAATGACTGCGGTGGGCGATTCCAGTTCCCGGAGTTCAAATTCGGTGGTCCGTTCACAGCCCTCAGCCGTAGTGGCCGTTAGTGTATACATGCCACCGGCGCCTACTTCGAGGGTGGAATCGGTGCCCCCCGTATTCCACTCGTAGACGGCAAAATTGCCTGTAGCCCGCAACTGTACGCGTTGGCCGGCGCAGAATTCAACGGGCCCCAGAATAGTGAGAGAATCCACCGGCAAGACGTTGACATCCACCTGGATAAGGCTGTCACAGCCCCCCGGATTGGGCAGAAAAAGCATGTAAGTCCCGGCTTCGGTCAGAACCGAATCCCCTATTTGGAATAGTTCTCCCTCACAGAGGGTTACCTGTATATCGCGACGTGGCGCCGGCTGCACCTGCAGCTCCAGCACATCCAGGCTGTCGCAGCCGTTTGCGGCCATCAGGGTATCGACGTAGCGGCCGGAAGCTGAATATACGCTGTCTTTCCAAACAAAAGTTTCCCCCTCACAAATCCGGATTTCTTCAACAGTTTCCGGAACCGGCAAGCTGTCCACCTCCAGGAAATTGGGAAAGATACAGCCCCGGGAATCAATAAGATCCAACTGGTAAGTCCCTGGTGACAGCCCGGAGTAGGAACCCTGCTCGTCAGGGATATCATTAAGGGAATAAGTGAACAAGGGTGTTCCGTCGATGATGCGGTCGACAATAATATAACCCGCCATTTCATTCGCGCAAGTGGCTATCGTTCTGACTTCAACATCAGTAGGCCCTTCCGGATAATCGACGTAAATTCGGTCGAGCGCTGTGCAGCCGGTGGCTCCATTCGTCGTAATCAGTTCATACCATCCGGTATCGGCAACGACGACTTCGGCCTGGTTAGTTGCGCCTGTGATCAGCCCTGATTCAGTCTGCCACTCAAAGGTCACCCCGGGATCAGGACTGGAGGCCTGCAGGCGGGCCTCACCGGTGCTGCAATCCAGCCTGGTTTGTCCGCCGACTTCCACGGTTGGATTATCGCGGTCGGCGCTCACCTGCACCGTCGCCGAAATGGTACATCGTGTATCCTCGTCCGTTACCACGATGCGGTACAGGCCCGTGCGATCCACGCTCGGCGAAAAGGTGTTCCTCCCGCTGAGGATGCCGGGACCACTCCATGCTACCTGGTAATTACCGGTTCCGGCTTCAGCTGACAGGTTTATTTCCAGCCGTTGACAGGTAAGCGATTCTGGCGAAGATACCGTCAACGGAGGGAGCTCATTGCCGGCTTCCACCAGGAAGGAATCGGTGGCGGTACAGGTTCCGCTGGGATCCGCCACCCGGAGCAGGTGATTGCCCGGTTCTGTCGCTTGCACGGAGGGTTCTCCTCCTATTTCATCCCCCCTCGGATTAAACCAGGTCAGCCCGTAACCCTCCGGTATTGGGCCGGATTGTAAGGTGGCAATGGGCTGCTCGCAGGTGATCAGGGTGTCGCCCGTAATTGAGGCGACGGGAATATCACCTACCTCCAGGCGGTAAATCGTTTGGGTCTTGCACCCCTGGACATCCGTCACCGTAACCGAATAGTTCCCTTCCTGCCGGACTACAATAGCATCGGTGGTAGAGCCATCGGACCACTCATAGTTGCTAAAGCTGCCATTGATTCTCAACTCCGCTGAATCCCCCTCGCACAGCACCGAAGGTCCGGAAATTTCCGGTGTATCCACCGGCAGATGGCTCAGGCTAAGCGTAATAACTGTATCACAGCCCGTAGTTCCGGGGATGGGAATCTGGTAAGTTCCCGGCCGGGTGAAGCGCTGTCCCTGAAAATCATACGTTCCTCCGGGACAAAAAGCTGCTTCCCGACTTACCTGGTTCAGGGTGGTGTTCACGCGCAGATCGAGCGTAGCGATGCTGTCGCAGCCGGTAGAAGCCGTCAGTGTATCGGTGTAAACTCCCGTCTCGCCATAATCCTTTCTGTTCCAGGAATACGTCATACCTTCGCAGATTTCAACCATTTCCATTGAGCTGTCTATTTCAATGGTCTGAATAGTCACGGTCGTATCCCAACGGCATCCGAAACCGTCGACTAGTAGTACCTGGTAGGTACCCGGATTCAGATTGGTGAACATATTTTTCGTTGGCTTCTGGCCGGTATCAAGTTCAAATTGGTAAGGGGTTTTTCCTCCGTATACCTCATTAATTTTGATTCTTCCCTCCGGGTCATTGGAGCAGGAAGCTTTGACACTTAAGTCAACCCCTTGAATCAGGGAAGGATTGAGCACCCGTACGGAGTCTGTAGCCGAACAACCATTATTTTCATTGAGCACATCAACGAAGTACCACCCGGTACGCGTTGCTTTGACTTGTGAAGCGTTCAGGTCACCTTCCAATTGCCCGTCCGAAGTTCGCCAGTTGTAAAGGACCTTACCTTTTACCCTGGCTTTTAATGTCACCTCAGCAGGATCGCATCGCAAAACCGCCTTGTCTGCAAGTCTGATATCAGGCGCCTGCCTGGAACGGGTCACCCGGATACTGTCCTTCACCGTACATCCAAGATCCAGGTTGGTAACTTCCATAATGTACCAGCCCGGTTCGCTAACATTCAGGCTTGGGCTTCCGGAAATGACGCCCGGCCCGGTCCAGCGAATGAGTTGATTGGACAAGTTGCTTTGGAGTTCTATGGTCAGCAGAACTTCCTCGCTGCGGCAATCGAGCGCTCCGGAACTAGACAAGGTAAATTTGGGCAGCCCCTCGCTTTCTCTCACCAGAACGCTGTCTTTATCACTGCAGAATCCACTGGCATCGGTTACCTCCAGGTAATACCAGCCGGGTTGGGTAGTTTCAAAAGTAGCTGCCTCACTCAGCAATCGTTCCTCTCGGTTTCGCCATTCCGTTTTGACCCCCGGAGCAGCTGGATCGGGAAAAAACTCTGAACGAAGGGAGGCCATCTGATCAAAACAATTAATGGAGGAGGTACCGGTGATAGAAGCGTCCAGGGCAGGGGCACCCTCAAGGGAATAGGAAACGGGTGTGGCGCAGCCATTAGCCGCGCTCACTGTTACGGAATAGGTTCCGGGATCCGTGACCTCGATTGATGAAGTGGCGCCGCCGTTGGACCAGCGAAAAGCAGTGAAGGAGCCGGCCGCCGGAACCAGTAACGTAGCCGTAGCGCCGTTGCAGAGAATTGGAGGGCCTTCTATGCTGGGAGCAGGACCGGGAAGCACTTCCAGGCTAAGGATAACGATACTATCGCAATTGATACTGTCGGTCAAGGTAACTTCGTAGGCGCCGGATTCATTAAAGCGCTCTCCGCCCAGTTCAAAGTATTCTCCCGGGCAAATCGTGGCGCTCAGCGTTCCTTTGCGGGAAGGATTCACTTTGAGATCCAGGGAAACCAGGCTGTCACAACCCAGGGAACTGGCTAAAGTATCAGTATAAAAGCCTTCCTCAGTGAAGAGTCGATCCTGCCATTCGTACGCAAAACCCTCGCAAATATCTATCCGCGAGGTCGTACGGGGCGTGGGGATCACTTCCAGAACAATCGTGTCACAAATGCTGTAGTTCTGCGGACATTGCCCGGCAGAAATATTCCCGCAGACTTCGTAACGAATAAAGCGCTCCGCTGTGGAGTCGGTAGAAAACGTAACTTTTCCACATCCCTGCGCACAATCCAGGTATCGAAGATAGGCGCCGCGACTGGTATTCAGATCTTTCCAGGTTATGGAAGAAGGCTCAAGTCCCTCCAGGCTGACCGTTATGGAGCAATTGATCTGAGTGCGAACCGTATCAGGTATTTGTACACTCCCGTCACAGGGACCATTTTGAGCACTTGTCGTAAAGGACAAGCAAGACAAATAGACAATAATAAAAAACCTCCAACTTAGCAAGGTAGTCAGATTACGCATAATAGCCTCGGGATTGTAGTCATCTCAAGAGGGAACAAAGCCGGCCGTAGTCCAGCATTGCTTTTCCGACATTGGCCATCCTTTTAAGAAACGTCAAATATTTGCGATCCTATCTTATCGCGTTTTTTTCTGAAAGGTGTAACTGGGAAATGAATCAGGATTTATATCAAATGGGGCGCAGCTTCCTCATTTTTCCAAGAACCGTTTATATTACAATCGATAAAAGGAAAGTTAAAATTGCACACGAAGTAAAATAAGTGAATTCTGAAAGCATTTTTGTTAATAATCAGCAAATCCCGCGGAGAGAATAGTCATTGACCGTCAAAAAGAAACAATACCTCTGGAAATAATATCACGATCGCTAAAAAGACCATTTGAATGACCACGAAAGGTGCGATTCCCCGGTACAAATGCTGAGTAGTAACCGCCGGCGGCGCCACGCCTTTCAGATAGAAGAGGGAAAATCCGAAGGGGGGAGAGAGAAAAGAGGTCTGCAGATTTAGCCCCAGCAAAACCCCGATCCAGATCAGGTCGACGCCATATTCCACAAAGATGGGCGCCACTATAGGCACGATGATAAAAATGATTTCAATGAAATCGATAAAAAAGCCCGCGATGAATACAACGATCATGACAAGAAAAAGGAAAACCTGTGGAGAAAGGTCCGATTGCTGAATCAGGGTAATCAGATACTCGTCGCCGTTCATTTCGCGAAAAACAAAGGAAAAAGTCGTCGCACCCAGTAAAATCAGGAAAACCATACTGGTAAGGTGAGTGGTTTCCCGCATGACGCCGCGCAGCACTTCCAGGTTAAACTTCCCCTGTACGATGGTCAGTATAGTAGCTCCCATGGCTCCGACGGCAGCCGCTTCGGTTGGGGAAGCCAGGCCGGCAAAGATGGACCCCAGCACGGCAATGATGAGTAACATGGGCAGAAAGAAAGCATTGAAAACTTTTCGCGTGAACCCTTCTGCTTTAAAAGCTTTAATTTCTTCTTCTGGAATTCCGGGGGCCGATTGGGGATGCACCGTCGCTTTGATAATGATATAAGCGATGTAGCAGAATACCAGGAGCACTCCTGGAAGTAAGGCGGCGGCGAATAATTTTCCAACGGAAACATTGAGCACGCTACCCAGCAGGACCAGCACCACAGAGGGGGGGATAATTTGCCCCAGGGTGCCGGAAGCGGCAATTGTTCCCGTAGCCAGTTCGGGGCGGTACCCGCGCTTAAGCATGGTAGGCAGGCTGATCAGTCCCATCGTAATGACCGTAGCCCCGACAATTCCGGTGGAAGCCGCCAGCAAGGCACCTACAATGACAACTGAAATGGCCAGCCCTCCATTTACCCGTCCGAACAGGATTGCCATCGTTTCCAGCAAGCTTTCAGCCAGACCGGAGCGCTCCAGCATAATCCCCATATAAATAAACAGGGGGACGGCCAATAAAACATAATTACTCATGACGCCCATGATCCGTGGCGGCAGCGCCGTAAAAGCTACGGGATCCAGAAAACAGAAAGCATAGATGAGGGATATCCCTCCCAGTGTAAACGCCACCGGATAACCGTAAAGGATGAGTATGAATATGCTTGCGAAAAGAATGATGGCCAATATTTCCATGCTGGATTTTTTACTGCTCGCCGGTTTTTTTCCCGGTACGGGAAATTACAATAGCAGCATCGATAATGCTGGCAACGCCCTGTAAGAAAAGAAAGCCCATTCCGAGAGCTATGGAAAACTTGATTAGATAACGGGCCGGCAATCCACCCGGATCCGGAGAGGTTTCTCCAATCTGATAGGAACTCCAGGCATAGATGGTGGAAAAGTACATGAGGAGCAGGCTCCAGGGGAGCAGGAAAACAATTCCGCCGATGAGATCTACATATGCCCGGTTTTTTGCTGATATTTTGGCGTAAAACAAGTCAACCCGTACATGCCGGTCATGTTTGAAGGCAAAGCCGGCCCCCAGTAGAAAAATAAGCGCGAACAAATGCCATTCCAACTCCATGATCCAGGCCTGGGTACTATTAGCCAGATACCGGGTAATGACATCAAAGCAAACGAGCAGCACTAAGACCGTCGTCAGCCAGGACACCGAACGTCCTACCCATTCATTCAGGAGACTGATTCTGCGGGCAAGATTTATCCAGAAGATTTTTTTCATTTTATTTTGCTAATTTCCGCAACAAAATACAAAAAGTGTCCTGATCCAAAGTTTGTCAAAGAAAGAATTTCATTTTAGTTAGTGTAGAAATTACACTACATTTGCGCATTGATCAGTCAAAGATAAAGCATTGTTCTCGTTGACAGCGGCTCTGAAAAACCGATTGGAAGGTCGATCATCTAAAAAATTTGGATGAACAATAATATATGAGTAAGGAATCTGAAATCAAAAGAATTGCTGTCTTTACCTCCGGTGGCGATGCACCGGGTATGAACGCCTCCCTTCGGGCAGTAGTACGCTCTGCTTCTTTTCACAATCTGCATGTTTATGGGATCTATCGTGGTTACGAGGGGCTGATCGACGGAGATCTCAAACGACTGGAAAGGCGCGATGTCGGAAATATTATCCATCGTGGCGGCACCATTCTCAAGACTGCCCGCAGTGAACGTTTTCGCACTCCTGAGGGACGAAAGATGGCTTATGAATCCCTGCAAGCTTTTGACATTGACGCCCTGATCGGCGTTGGCGGGGACGGGACCTTCACGGGGGCTGACATCTTTTCCAAAGAATACGAAATACCCATGATCGGCATACCCGGCACGATCGACAATGATCTTTACGGCACCGATTATACCATTGGCTTCGATACGGCAATCAATACGGCAATCGAAGCAGTTGACCGCATTCGGGACACCGCTGATTCCCACAACCGCATTTTCTTTGTGGAAGTTATGGGTCGCAACTCCGGCTTTATAGCGCTTAATACAGGCATTGGCAGCGGTGCGGAAAGCGTACTTATTCCCGAGGTCGACACCCCTATTGAGGCAGTGATTGAGCGGCTTCGGCTCAATACGCGCCGAAAGAAGCTGTTCAATGTAGTTATCGTCGCCGAGGGAAACAAATACGGCGGTGCCTCTCAAATTGCCGAAAAGGTAAAGGAACAATTCGAGTACGATACCAAGGTTACCATAATCGGGCACTTACAGCGCGGCGGCTCCCCTACTTGTCTGGACCGGGTATTGGCCAGCCGCTTCGGTTTTCACGCCGTGGAGGGCCTGATGAAAGGGGAGAAAAATGTAATGGTGGGTATCATCAACGATCGCATCCGCTATACCCCCTTTGAAGAAGCCATCGGCAAAGATAAGAAAATCAAAAACGAACTGGTGCGCATGGCGGAAATACTAGCCATGTAAAAACAAGTCATTCCAAATTAATGCTGAACTCATTTAATCAAAATATCGGGATGACTTATGCTCCCTCCGCCATTCCTTCCAGAGCAACAGCAACAGGAACAGCGGCACCAGAAAATGCGGCAGACGCATAATGCTTTCGTGCAACCAGCGCAGAAGCAGGTCGTCCCATCCCATGACGTAGCTATAAGACCATACGCGGGCCGCGGTTGTTGCAAGTCCCCAAAATACAGCGTAGGCCAGGGCGGATAGTACGGACCAGCGCCAGGGCAAAAAAAGCATCACGCTTAGTACAATGTCAAGTATGCCGGCGATTTTCAAAAAAGCAAGCGACTGGCTTTGATCCAATCCCGTAATATTCATGACCATTTCCACGAAATAGCCCGGGGTCGGAACCCAGCCTAAGGCAAACAGCCCATGGCAGGTAAAGGTAAGGGCAATCGCAACCTTCATCCAGAAGCGATAAGAAGGGCCAACTACTCCCTTCTGGCGATAGAATACCAAAAGAAAAAAAGGACTGCCAAATTGCAGTGCGTATTCAAAAAATTGCGGCAAGAGATAGAATTTCTCTTTGGTATATAAAAAAGCCAGCAACAGCAGTGCGGCGCCTCCGGTCAGCAACAGTGGTCTGGCAATACGAGGAAAACGTTCAATCGAAAGTGCGGCGAGCCCACAAATCAGGTAAAACACTCCTACGAACTGGATGAAAACCTGTATGCCCGCGTCAGTTTGTCCCACATAGGTTCCCCAATCCGTTTTCAGTAAGATTTCGACCGGCCGGCGCATCCAGCGTTCATCCCACAGCAGGGCCCGGTACGGGGCATCCCAGTACCAGTGCTGCCAGGCTCTTCCAAGGAATACACCGGCAGCAGAAAACTGCAACAGACGCAGTAATTGATGGTAGGAAAACTCCGGTAACCGGCCTAAATTGCGGGTCGGCATAATTTCGTATTTTACGATAAGTACTTGGACACAAGGGTAAAAATAAAACTAATTATGAGTTTTGCGATTATTTATATCACGCATGAATCGGAATCGGCAGCCAAACAACTCACCAATCAACTGCTACAGGAAAAACACATTGCCTGCGCCAATATTTTTCCCATCACCAGCGCCTACTGGTGGCAAGGAGCGGTAGCCAATGAGGGAGAATGGGTGTCTATCGTTAAAACCACCCTGGAGCGTTGGCCGGAAGTCAGGAACCGGGTGGAAGAACTGCACCCTTACGAGATTCCCTGTATCATGAAAATTACGGTGGAAGCCAATGAGGCTTACGAGGAATGGATAAGGGAGAGCGTAGGTGATCAGTAAGAAATAGACGGAAATAGACCGGGAGCATGATTTCCATTTACCTTACTCCCGGCCTTCCTATCTTTAGCTTTCCACACTTTCGTGCATTAGGAAAGCCTTGAGAAACTCGTCGATATCGCCATCGAGCACCGCTTCTACCTGGCTGGTCTGGTAATTGGTGCGGTGATCTTTAACGCGGCGGTCATCGAGTACGTAACTGCGAATCTGGGAGCCCCATTCGTTGGCCATTTTCTGGGCTTCCATTTTATCGCGTTCGGAGCGTTTGCGTTCCAGCTCTTGCTCGTACAGTCTGGACTTGAGCATCTGCATCGCTTTTTCGCGATTCATATGCTGGGAACGTTCCTGCTGGCACTCTACCGTGATGCCGGAAGGGATGTGCCTCAGGCGCACCGCCGACTCTGTTTTGTTGACGTGCTGTCCGCCCGCTCCACTGGCGCGGAAGGTATCCCACTCGATATCGGCGGGATTGACCTCCACTTCGATACGGTCATCGATCATGGGGTGAACAAATACGGAAGCGAAGGAAGTCATGCGTTTGCCTTGTGCATTAAAAGGGCTGACGCGTACCAGACGATGGACGCCGTTTTCACCTTTTAACATTCCGTAGACAAAATCGCCGTTGATTTCAATTGAAGCCGATTTGATTCCGGCTACTTCACCGGCCTGGTAGTTGAGCTCGCGGACCTTATATCCGTTGGATTCGGCCCACATGGTATACATGCGCAGCAGCATCTCCGACCAGTCACAACTTTCCGTACCGCCGGCCCCGGCGTTGATTTCCAGAATAGCGGCCAGTTCGTCTTCTTCCTGGTTGAGCGTGGAACGGAATTCCAGATCTTCCACCGCTTTGAGAGCTTCCTCATAGCGGGCGTCGACCGATTCTTCGGTGCCCTCTCCTTCCTTGAGGAATTCGTAGAGCACTTCGACATCCTCGACGGACGTTTCCACTGTTTCGTACTGATCGACCCAGTGTTTCTGGCTGTTGATGTCCTTCATGATCTTTTCCGCCTCGGCAGGGTCATCCCAGAAGTTGGGATTCAAGGTTTGTTGTTGCTTATCTTCGATAAGTATTTTTCGCTTATCGACGTCAAAGATACCTCCTAAGAGCAATGAGGCGATCTCTGAGATCTTGCAATTGATCCGTAGTCATATTTTACCTCTTTAGTCGCTTCCCGGCCTCGCTGGCCGGGTTTAAGTTTGAGAAATGTTATAATTAGAATATACACCGCAAATGAGAGAAAAGTTTAGGAGTTTAGTCACTTGCTCTTCGAGCTTCGCTGGTTTAGAAGTTTAGCAGGTCTGAAACCGGAAGTCTCGTTTTCAGATCTGCTAACTTCTAAACCAGCCCCGACACGTAGTGTGGCGGGCGACTAAACTCCTAAACTCCACTATTGCATTTCCTGTACTTCGTTGAGTTCTACGTAGAAGACCAGATCGGCGCCGCCCGGAATGGCGGGTGGAGAACCTGCTTCACCGTAGCCTAGTTCCGAAGGAATGATGAACAGCGCCTCACTTCCCTCTTTCAACAAGGTAAGACCTTCGTCCCATCCGGGAATAACTCTGCCCTGCCCTACCGGAAAAGTAAAAGCCTGGCCGCGCTTGTAGCTATTGTCAAACTCCTGACCGCTTTCCTCCAAGATACCGAAGTAATCAACGGTAGCCAGCATCCCGGGATTGGCTTGCGGACCTGTCCCCTCTTCCAGGATGACGTATTTCAATCCCGACTCGGTGGTCTGGATTTGATCATCGAGTTCACCGGCCTGGTACTGGGTGTACAGCTGGGTAACTTTATCCTGAATTTCGGAAGCAGCAGCTTCGGCCTCCTGACGCAGCTGATCCTGCTCAGCCTGAAAGGCCTCCGCTGATTTAATTTCCATCAGCACGATATCATAAATAATCTCTTGTGCGTCTTCAAATCCACGGGGCGGGCCCTGAGGAATGGAATCCAGCGGGTAGAAAAGCGTTGCGCTATCCCCGACGGACATGACGCTGAGCACATCTTCAATAGGTGAAGGCTGGCGGCTGGGCGCGTCGGGAGGCGAGATCTGCATAAAAGGCATTTGCTCGCTTTGTTCTCGGGTGTTGTACACCACGCTGTCGACTTTGCGAATCTGAGAATGAAAATAGGCGTATTCCCCCGGAACGGGTGTTTCGCCTTCTTCATCTACATGCAGGATATATTCATATCCGCTTGGGGTCGTCTGCTTAACCGGTTCCTGGTTACAGGAAGCAAGCAGCAGCGACGAGGCGGCTATTATGGCCGAAAAAATTAATAATCTCATAAATGTGTAATTGTAAATTAACTGGTTAATTGTTCTTTGTATTGGGGAAGAATCGCTTTAAACCGCCGTACGGTAGAACGAAGGCTCTGGAAAGAAGCGCCGCCGGCTGCGTTTTTATGCCCACCTCCTTTAAAGTGTTTGCGGGCAATATCTTGAACCGAAAAATCCCCTTTAGAACGTAGGGAGAGTTTCACTATTGTCGGCTGTTCGGTAATAAAAGCTGCTAATTTTACTTCCTTGATTTTCAACAGATAATTGACGATACCTTCTGTATCGCCCCTTTTTATATCAAAGTTGGTGTAATCTTGTTTAGTCAATGTAATAATTCCGGTATTATACTCCTCCAGTATTTCCATCCGCTTGTAGAGGCAATGCCCCAGCAGGCGCAGGTTCTTTTCTTCCAAACTATTGAAAATGAGATCCTGCAGTTTATAATCATCAACCCCCAGCTCCATCAGTTCAGCTACGATCCGGAAAAGCTTGGGAGAAGTACTGTATTTGAAGGAGCCGGTATCCGTCAGGATACCCGTAAACAGGCATTCCCCGATACGGCGGTCAATTTTCGACCGGTCTCCCAGGCGCTCAATGAAATCATAAACGAGTTCACAGGTAGAGCTGGCCATGGTATCCGACAGCATGAAATCCACAAAGGGCTCCGGATACAGGTGATGATCGATCATCACCTTCGGAACGTTGCGGTCAGCTACCAGGTCGCCTACCTTATCTATTCGCTCGAGAGAGTTGAAATCCAGGCAGAAAATGAGTCCGGCGCGATCGATAACTTCCGCTGCCCGTTCGGGTTCTATATCGTAGATGATGATTCGATCCGCATCCGGCATCCAGCTCAGGAATTCCGGGTATTCGGAAGGGGTGATCATTCGTACGGTATGGCCTAGCTGGTTGAGATAATGGTACAATCCCAAGGACGAGCCTATAGCGTCCCCATCAGGGTTCCGATGCGTGGTAATCACGATATCCTCGGGGATGGCCAGAATAGATTTTAATTCGTGAATGTTTTCCATGTATCCGTTCAAAATCAGGATGCGAAGTTGACAAAAATAAGTTACTTAACCAAAATATCATCAGCGCTGTTTAGAGCTATAGCACACTTTACTTACTTTTGCAGCCGATTTAAAAAATGCTGCTATTACGATTGCTCTATTTTCCAGACAATTGTAAGGGCAGCGGTAAAACGCAAAAATCAAATAAAATGGCTGGAAACAGAACCTTTACCATGATCAAGCCCGACGCAGTGAAAGCGGGGCATATCGGCGCTATTCTCAACAAGATCAATGAGGCCGGTTTTCGCATCGTCGCGATGAAGCTGACCAAATTGTCTCCTGAAAAGGCAGGCGAGTTTTACGAGGTCCACAAAGAGCGGCCCTTTTATGGCGAGCTGGTTGAATTCATGAGCTCTGGCCCTATTGTGGCTGCTGTTCTCGAAAAAGAAAACGCGGTTGAAGACTTCCGCAAGCTGATCGGAGCCACCAACCCTGCCGAAGCTGCGGAAGGAACGATCCGCGCGCTTTACGCCAAGAGCATCGGCGAAAACGCCGTCCACGGTGCCGACTCTGACGAAAACGCCGAGCGGGAAGCCGGCTTCCACTTTGCACAGACGGAAATGTTCTAAGTACAAGGAACGAAGTTTTGACGATCGGATACTCCCTATTGGAAGGGTCTGGCGTCTGATATCTGGTTTCTGACATCTTTTTGATCCGACAAGATTAAATTCCTTGCACTTAGAGGCTGTTTCACTTAATTCTTCAGTTTTCTTATGCCTCTTAGTGCGCTGGGAATTCAGAATCAAAGTTCAAGGTTGGGCTCAACCTTGAACTTTTCAACCTTCGAACGCTATCAGGGTTACGCCGTCTCCTCCCTGTTCCGGTTCCGGATGCCGGACGTTCATCTTCACATCGTATTCCCTCAACTTTTTCTGTACCGCTTTGCGCAGCACGCCGTTGCCTTTGCCGTGGACGATTTTGAGGTTGCCGGCGCTGGAGATCAGGGCCCGGTCGACAAAGTCTTCCACGATGCGCAGGGCTTCCTCCATGCGCATGCCGCGGATATCGATTTTAGACTGAAAATCCGCGCTGCGTTCTACCGTATCGGTTTGCACGCTTTTGGAGGACTGCACCTCCAGCGGTGCTTTGGCGTGTTGCAGATCGCGAAGTTTGACCGTCATCCGCATAAGGCCCATTTGCACGACGGCTTTGCCTTTGTCTATCGACTCCACCGTTCCGGTGGCGCCGCCGGTGCGGAGCCTGACATGGTCACCCACCTGGATTTCCTGTTCCTCAATTTCCTTTTTATAGGGTTTGTAATACACCTCTTCTTTCAGATCAGAAACCTCTTCACTGAGTTGTTGACGCTCTTCCTTCACCCTGGCGGCCGTTTCTTTAGCTTTTTCCAGGTTGCGTTGTTCGCGCAGTTCCCGCACTAGGCGTTCCAACTCCTTGTTGTCCTTTGCCGTTTGTTGCAGCGCTTGTTGTTTGCTTTCCAGCTTGAACTTCTTACGCCGGAATTCCAGTTCGCGGTGGAGCTGATCGTAGTTTTTGATCAGCTTTTCCAACTGTGCTTCGCGCGTCTGCATAGAAGTGAGTTTTTGCTCCAGCTCCTGCTTTTCGCGCTGCAGGTCGACCAGCAACTGGTCTACTGCTTTCTCGCTCTTTCCGGTGCGGTGCTTGGCATAGCCGAGAATTTTTTTATCTAACCCGCTTTTTTCAGCGATCTCAAAAGCGTAGGAACTGCCCGGGCGGCCTACCTTGAACTCGTAGGTCGGGGAAAGAGTATCTTTGTCAAAGGTCATGGATGCATTGACAATCCCTTTATTTTTGAAAGCAAAAATTTTCAGATTGGAATAGTGAGTCGTGATAAGCCCGAATATTTTCCTGCCGTTCATTTCTCTGAGGATAGACTCGGCAATTGCTCCTCCAATCTTGGGATCTGTTCCCGAACCAAATTCATCGATCAGCACCAGTGTCTTTGCGTTCGCTTTCTGCACGAAGTGCCGCATATTCTGAAGGTGGGAACTATAGGTACTAAGATCATCTTCAATAGACTGCTGATCGCCGATATCGGCAAATAGCTGCTCGAAGATGCCCATTTGCGATTCTTCATTTACCGGTATCAGCATTCCCGACTGCATCATCAGCTGCATCAATCCCAGTGATTTGAGCGTAATGGATTTGCCGCCGGCGTTAGGGCCGCTGAGCACCACAATCCGGTTGGGTGCCTGAAGCGTCAGATCAAAGGGAACGGTCTTTTTCCCCAGCTGCTTATTTTTCAAAAACAGCAACGGATGGTAGCCATTTAAAATACCGAGATGAGGTTGCGACTTAATTTTCGGAAGGCCGGCCTCCATATTCAGCGCTACCCGGGCCTTGGCCTGGATCAGGTCCAGGCGCACCAGAATATCCTGGTATTGGCGCATAGCCGGCACGTAGGGTCTGAGCTTGGCGCTCAACTCTTTGAGAATTCGATAGATTTCACGTTTTTCCTCCTGCTGCAGATCGAAGATATCGTTATTGATACCGATGACGCCTTCCGGTTCGATGAAAGCGGTTTTACCTGTGGACGACTCATCGTGGATAATCCCGCGGATTTTTCTTTTGTGCTCTGCCGGAACACTGAGTACACGACGGCCGTTGCGAAAGCTTTCTACGCTATCGGACAGCCATCCTTTCTGGCGGTAATCCTGCGCCAGGGAGCGGAACTGCTTGTTGAGCTCCTGCTGCTTGCTGAGTGTCTGCTTACGAATAATCAGTAACTCGGGCGAGGCATCGGGGCGAATATTGCCTTCCTCGTCAATGACCTTTTCAATCGCCTTGATCAGTTCTTCCTCAAATGTGACATTGCGTATGATGTCGTACAGCCGGCCGTAAGCAGCCCGGCGCTGGGAAGTGAAAAACTTTAAAATACCACGGAGCAGGCGCAGAATACCGTTGATCTTCTGCAGGCCCTCCTCGGGCAAAACGTAATTCTCAACTTCCAGGTGTTTGAGCTCCTCCGAGATATCCCGGTAACTGGCCATAGGAAGACCGCTGTCTTCCTCTTCAACATTTAATTTATACTCAGCGACTTCTTCCAGTTTGGCCTGAATAAGCACCATATTGCTTTCCGGGCGGATTGTTTTAACCGCATCGACCCCCAATGCACCCAGGCAGGCTTTGCGCACCAGTTCCAGCACTTTATCAAATTCAAGCTTTTCAAATGTATCCTTCGGTAACAGTAACATATAGTGTAGTCCGTCAAAAAATTTCCAGTAGTTGATCTCTTGTCAAAAAACAAAGATCTATGCGCTTTCTTCAGAAAGAAAAAAGCGAAAGTATCGAATTACAAACAATTCTGAAACGCTTAAGTTCCATTTAACGGGGCAGGAAAAGAGAAGCGCTCCCCTATCCGCTTCACTCATCAGGATTTTACTATTTTAGCCGCCGGTAAATCAACGCAATAACACTCGCTTTATGGCAGGTAACGCATTCGGTAATATATTTCGCATTTCAACTTTTGGAGAATCTCATGGCGAAGCCATAGGTGTCATCATCGACGGCTGCCCGGCGGGCCTTGATATTGATGAGGCGTTTATACAGAAGGAACTCGCCCGGCGCCGCCCGGGGCAATCCAAGATTGTAACGCAACGCAAAGAAAGTGATACGGCGCAAATTCTATCCGGTGTTTTCAAAGGTAAAAGTACGGGAACGCCCATTGCCATTATCATCTACAATGCTGACGCGCGTTCGAAAGACTACAGCCACATCGCTGACAAATTCCGGCCTTCCCACGCCGATTATACCTATCACGAAAAGTACGGTTTCCGGGACTACCGGGGGGGCGGCCGTTCCTCCGCCCGTGAAACGGCTGCCCGCGTAGCAGCCGGCGCTATCGCCAAAAGGCTGCTGAGCCGCTACGGCATCCAAATACAGGCCTACGTTAGTCAGGTAGGCGCCTTGAAAACGGAAAAATCATACCGGGACTTAGACCTTGACCGTACGGAGGAGACACCGGTTCGCTGCCCCGATCCCGGGCTGGCAGAACAAATGATCGCCCATATCAAGGAAGTCCGCAAGGCAGGCGATACCATCGGTGGTGTGGTGACAGGGGTAGTCCAAAACTGCCCGGCTGGTCTGGGTGAACCGGCTTTTGACAAATTGCACGCCGACCTGGCCAAAGCGATGCTTTCTATCAATGCCTGCAAAGGGTTCGAGTACGGTTCCGGATTTGCCGGTGTGACTATGCGCGGCTCGGAACACAACGATCGTTTTTACGAGGAGGGGGGTGAAATCAAGACGAATACAAATCATTCCGGAGGTATACAGGGCGGCATATCCAACGGGATGGATATCTATTTCCGCGCGGCTTTCAAGCCGGTAGCCACCATTGTTCCGGCCCAGGAATCGGTCAACGAAGCCGGCGAAACGGTAACCGTGGAAGGAAAAGGAAGGCATGATCCCTGCGTAGTACCCCGGGCCGTGCCCATCGTCGAAGCAATGACCGCTCTGGTGCTGGCCGATCACTTGCTGCGGCACCGAAGCGCGAGGGTTTGAAGTTTCGTCTCCGTTGTATAGGCTCTGCCTACTGATTCCCCTTCCCAGTAAACACCAGAGCGCGTTTGAGGCTGTTGAGGAAGTCGCCGAGTGATTCAAACTCCTTTCGGAAACTCAGCCCGGTGCCGATTTCCAGGCGCCGGCCGCCGCCAATGTCGGGTTCTAGTAGCTGATAGACGCGCAATTTCAGGGAGCGGTCTTTATTGAGCACGTATTCGATGACCAAATCGTTACCGACGAAGGCGCCCGTCGCTTCCGGCACGGTAGGAATATTACTTCCGATGGCGATATTGCCGCCTACCAGGATGGAGAGCCGGTCGTTGAAGAAGTTCTGGCGAAGACGCACCTGCAGTTCATCCCCGCGGTTGATATCCTGCCCGTCGCCCAGATCCACACGTTGATACTGGTTGTAGGCGATGTCAAAATCGATGCCGGAGAGCACATCGCCATCTTTGATAAATTCTGAAAAGAGTTCCGTCAGCAGCAGGGAAAGCTGATTGGAGACAAATTCACTCACCGTATTATAAATGATCCCACTACCCGAGAAAGTATTGATATCGGAAGGAATGAACTGCCCGGCAACGATCAGGCCGAATACCTGTTTGTTCAGTTCATTTTGATCTTGCTTGAGCAGCCGCAGTTTGCTGTCTGTATAATTTTGCAAGGCGCCCCGGAGCTCGGGGAAGTTGATGTCAAAATTGATGATGGGCTGCAGCAGTTCACCGCGGAGATTCATGGTTAGATTGACATCGGTTGGATTACCGGCTTCGCTTCTAAGGCCGGGATTGGCGTTGACCAGGTATTCCGGAATGAAATTGGCTACCGATGCATTGAGTCCTTTATATTCAGCGGTCAGGTCGATGTTGGCTCCGAAAGGATCGCCCGACCAGCGAATGGTTCCGCCTTTGCGAATGCGGAAATTCTTGTTCACCACATTGTAGAGGGTAAAGAGATAATCCCCCCGTTCAATGGCATAGTCGCCATACATTTGAAACTCGTCCTCACTGCGGGGCACAATAATGCGGATATTGCCGCGGCCGGAGCCCTCAATGACATCGCCCGCCTGCTCGTCGAAAACAATTTTGACAACAGCTTCCTCCTCAATTCTCAGATCCATCTCCAAAGAGACGCCGCGCAGCTCGCGGGCGTTGACGCTTTCGGGCTTTGATTGAGGTCGATTTTTTTCTACAAAGCGAATGAAGCTCAGTTCCGAAGCTTCCGCTTCGGGGCTCACCGGGATGACGAGTTCGGTACTATCACCCACCGTGGCGTTGATATAAATATCGGGCTGTTTGAAGCTTCCGCTGAACCAGATCTCCCCCTGTCCCAGGGCATGGCCGTAAAAGGAGTTATCCCCGCCTTTTTTGGTATCGATAGCAAGAAACCTGTCGGTACTCAATCGGGCGGAAAACCCCAGGTCCTGCAGGTGATTGTGGCGTACGCCCCCGTGCACCATAGCCGTATTGCCGTTTTTATCATACAACACAGTTCCCGTTGCATCAAACAGATGATTGTCGACAGCGATATTTGAAACGTCAAAAGTGTAGCGGGTTTGCAGGTATTCAATGGTCACCCCTCCGTCGTAAGCCCTGATATTACCTTCGATATTGGGTTCTCGGGGCAACCCGAAAAGCCGGAGATCAGCATTGAAGTACCCAATCGTGTTAGAAACAGTTTCCCCGATAAAATATTCGGAAATAGCAGTGGGGAAACCCGAAATATCGAGGTTGAAATCAAAGTAATTAGCCTGTTTTTCCAGTGGAGCGTCTTCTTCCTCCGGGCGTTTGGGGTTAAATGTTCCTTCTGCAATCAGCTGGGCGGTATCCCGGGTGATCGACAGGTAGGTGGAGAAAGGCGTTTGCAAGTCTTCCGCCAGCGCATCGAGCCGGAAACGTCCCCAATCATCATTGTTGACGAACAAAGTATCGGACACAGCCGTCAGGCTAATGCTCTGCATGTCAAAGACATTTCGAACCAGGGCATACATATCGTATTGTCCGGCAAAATCGAGCGGATCGTAATCCCAGATCTCATCGATATAACCGAAGTCGAGGTTGTTCAGCGATAGTTTTAAGCCTTTATTTCCCACGCTCTCCAGGGCGATACGCTGATCCCCCTTTACCAGTTGAAAATTTTGGGTTTCTATTTCATTGTTGCCGAAGCGGATATAGTTGCGCGCATTGATATTCCACAGTGACTGGAGAATAACCAGTCGGGACTGATCGAATTCCACCTGCATATAATTGGAATCCAGTACGAGCAGAGATCCGTCCAGATACAGATTTTCCAAATAAGGGTTGTCAGAGGAATAGGTAATCCCGAAGTTGAGCGTATCGCGGTTGAGAATACTGACCAGCGCGATGGGTGAAAACCCGGTTTTGCCGTTGATGGTGGTAGAGTCTATGCCCAGGTCGAGATCTCCCTGGCTACCCTGCCCGTCGAGCAGCACGACGATGTCCTCAAAGGCCAGGTTACCTATGCTCAGCCGGGGAATTTCCAGGTCGGCGACCAGAGAATCCCGCCCGCTGTTATAGTAGCCCTGCAGCCGGGTTGCTTCAATCTGCCCCAATTCTTCATTGAAAACCCGGTTGATGCCTTTTGAGTCGATAATTTCGATATCGTAATTAAAGGCATAGGGCGGTATTTCTTTATCAGAGGGCCGCAATCCCAGGTGGTAGGAAAATTCGGGAAAGTTGCGGTGGAAATAACGGATAAGCGCCTCCGGCACCTGTTGAATATCGAAGCGGCCGTCGAGATCGGCTCTCATTACATCCGATCGAATGGTGAATTCCTTATTACCCAGGCTATCCAGGAAGCGGGAAGAAAGCACAATGGAATCGACTTCGTAACGCTGTTTCTGATTGTGGAGTATACTAAAACGGGTGACTCTGGCCTGTCCTTCGAGGTCGGCCAGGGTGCTATTGCGGAGATCCAGGGTGATATCGCCACTAAGAATAAGGTCTTTTTCCGCCAGGTTGAGATCTTTAAGGTCGATCTTATTAATGGAGGCGCTGAACTCATAAGTCGGAACGCCACCACTCAGGTTGATTTCCCCGCGGAAGCCGAAGTCAATATTCTCGTCACCGATGGTAAAAGCGCCGTTGAAGCGATTCCAGCGCAGGTCTCCTTCCAGGAAGGCATTTTTGTACTCGTAGCCTTTGAAGTTGAATTGTTCGATATTGGCGATCAGGATAGCATTGACGGTTTCTCCGGTGAGGCCGCTGCCGTTGATCACTTCCGAGGTAAAGGTCACTTTGCCGAAATCAGGGTTGCCGGTCCATTTGCCCAGTTCGAAATCATGCAAGGTGAGGTTACCCGAGTAATTGGCGCGTTCCTTTCCCTGTTTGAGGTTCATGCGCATATCCAGCTCAGCGCGTCCCAGGTCTGTTCTCAGATCCCCGTAAGCAACAAAGTCGACGAAAAATCCGTCGAAGTAGCCACTGAAGTCAATAGTTCCAAGCTTGTTGAAATTCTCTGGCGGGTTGAATTTCGGAATCAGCTGGCGCAAGGTACTGATACGCGTTTTGAAACGCTCTAACCGCAGGTTGAGAATTTCTTCATTCCGGACAGTGAGGTTGCGGGAGCTGAAGTTACCGGCCAATCGCGATCCGTCGGCAAATTCGATATTGAGATCCCGGCCGCGCAGGTTATTGATCCGGCCGCTGATGCGCCCGTCGATACGCAACACTTCGGACTGATTGCTCCGGAAAAAGGCATTGCTTTCAAGTTTTGGAGCGAAAACGATAATATCGCTAATGGCTATGGCCGCATTATTGAGACGAAGGTCCAGTCGGACCTCGTCCGGGAATGCCTTGAAGTCAGCGTATTCACGATATTTAAACACCAGGGTGTCCCCCAAGTGACTTTTCGGCGTAATCAGATCCAGCCCCAGGAGTTCAACGCCTTCGGAAGAAACTACTGCCTGGCGGGCGGCGAGCTTGTTGAGTATAAAACCACTGCTGTCGAAAAAGTCGATCTGATTTACCCGGCCGCGGAAGACCAGGTCCTGCATGGAAAAATCCTGAAGATCGATATTGATGTCAAAAACCTGAAGATGATCATAATCCAGGACTTCCTGCGGGGTTTGTTTTTCCGGTGATTTGCGAAAGTTATCGAGTTGGAAGGCGCCCTCATTAAATTGAAATTCTCCGATGAGCAAGCGCAGAGAGCTGGAATCTTCGGTTCTTACACTGGTATCCCTGCTGTGTACGGCTGTAGAGATTACTTTAGGTAAAGGCTTGCCTTTGAAATTTTCCACCAAAACAGAAGAGCGGTCCAGGCGAACGGAGGCGATATCGATTAGTTTTTCCGGTATATTCAATTCGTTCAGCTGAATGTTTCCCTTCTCTGCTTCAATGCGGAGATGACTGCCATTGACCTCATCTTTTTTATCAAAAATCACATCTGAGAGCTGCACAGCCCCCAGCCTTAAGTGAAAGGGTTTGCGCGCTCGCTGTGCCGTGTCGGGAGGGAAAAGGCGCTGCAAAATGCGCTGCAGGTTGTCTACGCGTTCCTCCTCTCCCCGTCGAATGTTCAGCCGGGCTCCGTACAAACCGATTGCTTCCACTTCCAGCCCCTTGCGTAGAAAAGCGATGGGGTTAAGACTGATATCCGCTTCCAGGTTGCGGCTGTAAAGCAGCGTATCACCGGTATGATCTTCGACGTAGAACCCGCGCAGGGTAAATTCATCAAAGAAAGTCAAGCTGATATAATCCAGGGAAACAGTGGTATTCAGTGTGCTGGAAAGAGAAGCGGCTACTTTTTTGACCACCCAGTTTTGAACGGGAGGGATTTGCAGGATCAGTACGAGAGCAAGCAGGAGAACAATCGAATAAAGCAAGGCTTTTTGCAACCATCGCAGTATCCTGGAAAAGAGGTGTCTCTTTTCCGGTTCCGAAGCTCCTTCTTGTGTTTTTTCTCTTTGATCCTCGTTCATCCCTTTAGGATAGCCTTGTGCTTTAATAGACTTGTCGCTACTAGTAAAACCAAAATAGCGTTAAAAATATCTATTCCCAGGTACTTTTAACTTCATTTTAAATCAAATCCGGTGCACTAATACCTGGAGATAAAATTAAATGCCCTTTTTTCCGACCAGATGGCCATTCCATCGTTCCGGGAATAAAATCCTACATGGCCACCCCATCTGGGTATTTCCAAGTGAAGGTACCGGTGTGCGGCAGCCAGCTCTTGCGGGTAACACCGCTCACTCAGAAAAGTATCATCCGCCGCGTTCACGAGAAGTGCCGGCACCCGGATACCGGGCAGGTAATACAAGCTACTGGACGACTCCCAGTAATGCTGCGCTCCCTCAAAGCCATGCAGGGGAGCAGTATAGCGATCATCGAAGACACTGAAGGTCTTCGGCATGGGATGCGCCATAGATACGGCTTGCGGATAACGTCTGGCTTTTTCTTTCATCTTGGTATTCAGTGAAGACAAAAACCGGTATAAGTACAAGCGGTTGTGCCAGCGATCGATCTCAGAATTGGCCGAAGCAATATGACAGGGAACCGAAAAAGCGACTGCCGCCCTCAGTAGCTCAGAGACCTGCCCGCCCTGCTCTCCGAGATATTTCAAAATGACATTTCCTCCCAGGCTGAAGCCGACAAGAGCGATACGACTGTATTTTCCTTGTTCTTTCACCCACCGGATCAGAAAGTCCAGGTCGGTGGTTTCTCCCATGTGATAAGAACGCAGCGCCCGGTTCATCTCTCCACTGCAACTACGGAAATTGAGTCCTAGTGCATCCCATCCCTGCCGGTTAAAATAGCGGATCATTCCCTTCAGATAAGGCCGGTCAGCCGATCCTTCCAGACCGTGTAATGCAATGAGGAGATGCTCGCTGCCAACCTCGGACCAGTCGAGGTCGAGAAAATCCCCGTCGGGAGTAGCCAGGCGCTGCCGGTGGTAATGAACGCCTTCCACTTTCCGGAAAAGGGCGGAATAAATTGTGTTGACGTGCGGATTGCGAAAAATTCCCCGGGCTTTGTACTCAGAATGATCAATTACGGGCATATAAACACCATTATTTTCTTAGGGAGAGGATCTCCAGTTTGGCCGACATTCCTTCCCGGTCAATGCGATCTTGTAAACCGGGCAGGTCTCTTTCCGCTTCGCTGCGGGCCCCGTACAATTGCTGCAAAAATAACACATAATCGTCCTCGAGGGTCGAAAAACAGCCCAACCAAAGTCCCATGGCCTCCAGCCCACGCTCCTTAAATTGCTGAACGAGTTGTCGCACCGAGGCTTCCGTGTCAAAGATTTCCACCGCAATCACATATCTGACGGCATCCCCACTGTACAAACGCTCACAATCGTAGTCAAAAAAACCGGCTCCCGGTTCGTAAATAATCAGGCCCGGACGGCGTTCCAAAGGCCCGACACCCGGCGGCAGAGATTTTTCTTTAATTTCCAGGTAAGGCCGCACGCTCTCCTGAAAAGGCTGCAGGAAGGAAGAATCGATCAGGTATCCGGGGGGTTCCAGCTCCGTACTTTTTTTTCTTTTTTCCATCCTTTCCGTGTAGGCTTCTTCATTGACATAAGCTTCCGGTCGCTCCTGCATTTCCCGGTAAAAGATATTGACCAACAACAGGGCGGAGAGAACGGCTACACCGATCTGCTTCACATAGGATTTGCGGTACCGCAGTAGCTTCTGTCCCTGTTTCCCCCCGCTTGCAATCCAGCGGGGCACCCAACGCAGCCTTTTACCTTCGTGCTCTTCCTTCAGGCGGCGTTCCAGTCTGCGGGTAAACTCTTCCAGGGAAAACAATTCCAGCCGTTTTCTGTCCTGATTGAAAAGATCTACCCGGGAGGGTGTGATATGAAGATGGGGACGCAGCTTTTCATCAACGACGATCATTCCAAAACCATTGTAAATACATTGCTCCCTCAATTCCCGGAAATAGCGATCTTCCTTGCTGGGGAACACATCGGCTCCAATGGCGATCCATTGCTCATCGGCAGCGTATTTTTTAAACTGCTCGACTGCGTAAATATACCGGTATCGCCGCAACCCCCAAAACAGGGCAGCATACAACATCCCCCCCAGCAATAGGGCAATCAAGGCAATAACAGCCCAAACGCCCCACCCCCTCTCGTAAACCTCGATCCAGTCCTGTTGGTGTGCCACTGCAAAAAGGATAAGCGTCAGTATACTTCCTACCGCAACCCCATCCCAGAACAACAAACGGCGCTGAATCCTGTAGCGCACCTCGTCCCTTGTCATGTAGGAAGTTGCCTCTACTGTTGCCAGAAACCGTTTTCCTTCAGTTTCCTGATAGCTGATCATCCCATCAATAATTATTCCGCCCTCAGCCCGCATATTGAGTTGCAGCTCACTCTGCCCGATCCGGGGGCGGTACCGGTAATGCGCTTTTAAGAAACTCAGCGCGATACGTTTGATGTTATTTTCGGAAAGTATAGCCAAAAATGATCTTTTTTACTCGTTGTCTACCTGTTCCAGTTGCTGCCAGCACTTAATAACCTCGACGGCTTCTTTGACATCGTGCACCCGTATGATGGCGGCTCCCTGCTGCAGGCATACCATATGTAGAGCCGTTGTCGCATTGAGGGCCTCCGCAGGGGAAATCTTCAGTAAACGGTGAATCATTCCCTTTCGGGAAATACCCGCCAGGACCGGTAGATCCAAGATCTGAAACAAGTGCAAATTTTTCAATAGCTTGTAGTTGTGTTTCAGGCTTTTACCGAATCCGAATCCCGGATCCAGAATAAGGTCCTTGACCCCCAGTTCCCTCAGCCGCCCGATTGATGCGATGAAAAAATCCAGAATATCGCCGGCCACCTCTTTGTACGTGGGTTCTTTCTGCATGGTTTCGGGTCTGCCCTGCATATGCATCAAAATATAAGGCACTTCCAGGTCGGCTACTGTATCAAACATCGCTTCGTCCATTTTTCCGGCGGAGACATCGTTGATGATATGAGCACCCGCCCCGACCGTCTCCCTGGCTACCCTGGCGTGAACGGTATCGATGGAAAGTATCGCCTCGGGGAACCGTTGGGCAAGGGTCTGCACCACCGGCATCACGCGCCGGAGTTCTTCTTCTTCACCGATGCTGACCGATCCGGGTCTCGTTGACATGCCTCCGACATCGATGATGGAAGCCCCCTCTTCCAGCATCTGTTCTACCTGTTCCAGAATCTTCCGTTCCTCCTGGTAAAAAGCTCCATCGTAAAATGAATCGGGGGTGACATTGAGAATACCCATAACCCGGGGTTGGTCGAGCATTAACAGTCGGCCTTTGCAATTTATTGTTCGATGTGGACTAAACATAATCATCTGTTAAACCGCGCCAAAGTTATTAATTTTAGGCCAGAGTAAGGAGGTTGTATATTTTACGGCCTCTATGCTGCTTCTCCTTTTCCGGAAACTGCAAGGCCCTGAACGGTGTTAACAAAGCAGAAATTAAAAAGCAACTACAATGGCAAAAGAACCTACCCCTTCCAATCCGAATTTAGTTATCGGCCGACTGATACTCTTCATACTTTTACTCAGCCTGGGGGGGATCATTTTATACAAATATTATTCCACTCAGGGAGGACGGTACACGACCATACCCAAGGAGATGCAAATTAATTACCTGCCTTCGGATTATCAGGTTAATATCGACGAGGAGCGCGCCCTGGAAATACTGTCTAACCCTCAGCGAAAGCGCCGGGAATTCAACGAGCTGGTCTACGATCTGAACCTGTCTATCCTCAATCATGTCGCCAATCGAATGGGACTCAATGAAGCACAGCAGGAACAGGTGCGCGAGGAATACGAAAAACATCATTCTTACCTGCGTAACCTTTATTACCAGGACTTCACCGCCCTGAAAGACACGACCTCTAACCTCTATCAAACCTGGTATGAAAATGAAAGCACCAATGCTACCGCTGTGCTCCGGGAAGTAGCTTCGAAATATACCTGCTTTTTTGTCAATCATATCTTTACCACCGTACTGGAGACAGAAGGTGGCAGTATTTACGCCAAAGGCATGGATGTGGAAACCCCTTGTGGCGTCGCCTTGGCGGAAGCCCTGCAACCCGTCATCAAGCGCATGGAAGAACGCGCCGCCATTCGCGACTTCAGCCGCTCCAAAGGGCTAATGCAGGAAAAAGTGGAACGCGTCATCGCAGAACTGGCCACCATGGAAGTACGCGACAAAAAAGGACTGAACAAAACACTACAAACAAAAATATGGGGATTTTCCGTATCCTCTACCGATATTGAAGTTTCTGCAATCAGCATTTTAAAGGTCGGCTTCAAACTAGATCAGTTTTTTAATATAGAGCTCGACACCAGGAGTAATGTTATCACCATCACCCTACCCGAACCCATTATCCTCTCTCACGAGGTATACCCAAAGTTCGACAAACTCGACATCGGCTGGCTGCGGGAAGTAAAGGACGCCGATATCAATAAAGCCTTCAACGCCTTGCGGCATGAATTCCGGCGCGAAGCACTAGAGAGCGATATCAGGGAAAACGCCCGGAAACAGGCGGTAGAACTTATGAACACCATGTTTACCCCACTGGTCAAATCACTTGACCAGCGCTATCAATTAAAGGTTACTTTCAAAGAGGTGGACTCGGTTGCCGAGGAACCCGATATTACCGCCCAGGGTTTTCAAAACTAAGCTTATTTAATCTAATTCTAAATTAATTTGCATAAACACGGGCTTTGAATTATTTTCGCAACTAACCATTTCAGTATACGACACATGCAAGTTCATTCCGTTTTGCTGGCCGATATCGATACACTCACCCGCTTCGGGTTGAAGACGCTCATTGACCAACTTCCCGGTTTCGAAGTAATCGGAGAGGCCGAAGACGGTGCAGTACTTCACTCAATACTAACCCGGCTGCAGCCCGAAATGGTCATTATAGACTATCAGGCGCCGGAAGCCTTCGGACTGAAATCCGTGTACACCATAAAATCGCTGCTGCCGGAAACCAAAATTCTGGTCATCAGTTCCGATCACGAAAAAGAGAGCATCTACAAAGTGCTGGAAAGCGGAGTGCAAAGCTTTGTAACGAAAAGTTGCGGTCTGGAAGAGATACAGGATGCGATTAAAGCAACGGCAAGGGGAGAAAAGTTTTTTTGTACCAAAGTTATCGATTATTTATTGGAAAAGAGTTTTGCCAAGGAAGAGGACAAGGACTGTGCGCCCAGCCCCCTGACGCCAAGAGAAATAGAAGTAGTGCAATTGATTGCCAAGGGACTTATCGCCAAAGAAATTGCCGGCCGGCTCAATCTGAGCACCCACACTATATATACCCACCGGAAAAACATCATGAAAAAATTGAATCTCAACACTTCCTCAGAACTGGTGCTCTACGCCGTGAGCAACGGGTTTATTGAAAAGGTTTGAAATAAAAATGAAACCCTTGCTTGGCTCATTGCGTTAATACTAAGGAGATTAAAGCTTTTTTGCATCGGCCTACAGCTACCCCGTACGGAACCTGGACTTCGGCTTTTTTTCCTCCGTACCTTTCAGGCCCTCGCCTGCCATAGCTGGCCGGCTACGCCCTGCGGAGGCAGATACGCAGTCGAAAAAGCGCCTCGCCAGAATCCACAAGGGGTCACCATCGGCGGAATAAAAAAAGTTTAAAACACTTCAGTATGATGATTACCCTCCTATCAGCTATTTTTAAGTTGAAATAAGATGACACTGGATACAATGCTTTTTTAATTATGAGCGTTAATGAATTGTCATATCCCCTTGTAAAATATTCTGATTTCCATTACCTTACATTTTTGTATCCCATGTTCAAAAAAATATCAAACGCAACGCTATGAAAATCAGTTTTCAAGCTACATTGCTGCTTTTACTGGCGAGTCTTTTCCACCGTACCGCCTTTGCGGAGGATCATTACATCATGTATGATCCTTCCTGTATGGACAGGCTGGAATACGCCTACGGGTTCACACCTGATGACCAGCACTACGTAAAATACCATATTAAAATTAACGCTACAGAGGTAATCGTATTGGAAATTGGATTGGAAAGTGAATCTCCCACCCAAAGCTATCTCAACTCCTCTACAGTGGGTTGTTCGGACGAAGTACTGAATAGTGAGCTGGCTGACAGGATACGCAATAACCTCGATCGGGTTTTCATGGTGCGGCAAAAAGGAAATCAATACCAGATTTCCCGGGTCAACATGGCCAGCTATTTTCGCCGTGACGACCGTGGGGTCGTTTACGATTCCTGGCAATTCAGCTTTAAACACAGCGGAAGTTTGAACCCCGGTGATGTCCTTACAGATGACCCGGCGAAAATGCTCAAGGTGACCTACCAGGGAACCACGGAATACAAATGTACCGATGCTTACCGGTTCCGGATGGAGTTTTCAAATAGTTCCAATTATCGCGACCTCTTTTTTCTGCCGGGGGTCGGCATAGTGGAAGAAAGGCCTAATTCCGGTAGTTCCGGTGACGTCTACCAACTGAAAAATTACAACGACACGCCTTTTGACACCTACTTAGAAAAAGTATGTCAGCAGGGAGCGGGAAATCTATCCTCCAATTTCCTCCCCGGCGCTAACTCCTTTACCGGAAATTCGACGAATAACAGCGGCGCCAATAGCACTCAGTACCATGAGGTAGAAAAAGGAGAAACCGCTTTTTCCATCAGCCGCAAATACGATGTAAGCCTCGATGAACTACGCGCCTGGAACCCGGAAATCAAGAATGCCAGCCTGGTTAAGGTTGGCGACCGCGTACGGGTATCCCCTCCCAACGGCATGGCCAGTTCCCCTCCTGCCTCTCCACAAAACGGCGGGTTTTCCTGGACCGGAACCTCATCCGGCAATGCCGGCGCCAATGACAGTTATAACAGTGCAAACAACTTCCCCGACAATATGACCGCTAAAGGCCAACAGGTCTTTGCGTGGGATACCACCAATGGAAAACACACCGTTCGACCCGGCGAAACCGTAGCCCTTCTGGCCCTCAAGTACGGTTATACCGAGCAGCGTTTTCGAAATATGAATAATCTTGGTCCTAATGATATCGTCAAAATCGGCCAGGAGGTAAAAACTACTGACTGCTCCTCATCTTCAGGTGGTATGTCAGGCAGTACGGATGCCGGTTCTGTTCCCGGATCGACCAATCTATTTAATACCAACTCCTCCGCCAATCAGTGGTCGTCTTCCAACTATCAGAACAATAACTCCGTTACTACCTCAAATAATTCTAATCAAAATAATTCAAGCTCAAATACTACGCAGCAAAGTCTGCCAAGCAGCTCTACCCTTCCTACTTATAATAACCCCACAGAGAACAATAACGGCCTGGGAACAGCACTCAGTCCGCGTTCTCCCAATAGCACAATGCCTGGTCCGGGAACAGCCGCTAATGCGCCATCAAGCGCTTCGTCTTCCTCTTTTGAACCTTATGGAACAAACGGTCCGGATTTCAGCAGCCTCCCGTCACCTTCCACCGACAACAATACTAACTATTACCACTCTGAGTCCAACACCTCAGGCCGGGGCTATTATCCCAATACGGACAGCGCCGTCAGGTCCCCTGAGAATACCCTCCCCACTTACAATGATAGCCGGAGTATTCCGGACAGTCAGCCTTCCTCCCAGGGAACCTCCTCTGGTTTTGGCACGCCTATTCCACGGAACAACGGAACTATCCCCAATACCAATAGAAATGAGGCTGTGACAACAGGAAACAGCGATCCTTTTTCATCCTCTTCCTATTATTCCCCTGATGACAACCGGAACAGCCCCGCGAATACTTCCCAGACAGTGCACATCGTCCGGGAAGGAGATACCCTGGAAAGCATCGCTCGTAAATACAATACCACGACCGAACGCCTGCGGCAGGTCAATAATCTGGACCGTACTGAAGTGTTGATCCCCTATCAAAAATTATCCATCAATTGACAGGCAACACTTTGAGTATAGCCCGGAATTTTTGAATTCGCTCTTTGACAACTTTAGTATTTTCAATCGAGTTACGAGGATAAGCATCTTCATATTTGTCAAAGAAGTTAAAGCATTTTGTTCGAATTCCGGGCTATTCTGTATTTTAGCCTTAATAATTGTTGCCTACGCGTATGTCTACCGACTTGATATTGTTACTTGTTTTCTTCTTTACCTCTATTATCTTTTCTTTTCTGTGTTCTATTTGGGAAGCGGCTTTTCTCAGTATTCCCCCCTCCTTCGTCGAGCTACAACAAAAAGAGGGCACGCGGGTAGGAAAGCTGCTCAAACAGTTTAAGGAAAATATAGACCGCCCCCTTTCCGCCATCCTGACACTCAATACCATCGCTCATACGGTGGGTGCTATCGGCGTTGGTATTCAGGCAGAGAAGCTGTTTAAAGGAAGTGAAATGATGTTATTTGGCGTAGCACTTCCTTTTTCTTCCGAAGCATTGATCGGAGCGCTGATGACGCTGGCGATTCTCATCCTCTCGGAAATTATTCCCAAAACGCTGGGCGCCAATTACTGGAAAGGACTTACTCCCTTTACCGTCAACTCCCTGAATATCATCATCTATGTTCTGTACCCCTTGGTATGGTTAAGCCAGTTTATCACCAAAATGCTGAAAAAGGACAAGGATCGCAGCGTTTTCAGCCGGGCGGAATTTACGGTCATGGCTGAACTGGGAGAAAGGGAAGGCATTTTCAAACAGGATGAATCAAAGATCATCCGTAACCTTTTGCGTTTCAATACCATTCAGGCAAAAGATATCATGACGCCGCGTACGGTAGTAAAAGTTGCCGACCGGGAAACCTCTATCGAAGAATTTTACGAAGAAAACCAGGACTTGCGTTTTTCCAGAATTCCCATCTATACAGAGAGCAAGGATAATATTACCGGCTTTGTACTCAAGGACGAAATTCTATCCAATATCATCAAAGGACACCAGGATATTCCTATGCATTCCATCAGCCGGGATATCATGATCGTTAACGAACAGATTCCCCTGCCCGACCTTTTTAATAAGCTGATGGAAAAAAGAGAGCATATCGCATTGGTGGTCGATGAGTTCGGTGGAATGGCCGGTATCGTGACAATGGAAGACGTCATCGAAACCCTGCTCGGTATGGAAATCGTTGATGAATTGGATAACATAGAAGATATGCAGCTCCTCGCCCGCAGAAATTGGGAAAAGCGGGCAAGAAATCTCGGCCTGATCCAGGTTGATGAAGAAAAAACAGAATAAAAGAGCTGAATGCCGGAAAACTGCTCACTGATCAAATCGACCGGTCATAATTCGTCATAAAATATCGTAAATGCGGGGAAGCATCATCCTTGTTTTATGAACAATAAAGAGCCCTTCTTTATTTAATTTACTGGTGGGCTCTTTGAAATAGCGCCACTTCATCTTTTGACTGAAACAGGGGATTTTTTCAACTACAAACACAGTTTCATGAAAATGCTTTCCTCGCTTAACCGGACGGAAACAATCGATCAGCTCCAACAAAACACTTTTGACCTTATCGTAATCGGCGGTGGCATTACCGGAGCGGGCATCGCTCTCGACGGCGCTTCCCGCGGCATGCAGGTAGCTCTTATTGAAAAAGAGGACTTCGCCTCCGGAACGAGCAGCAAGTCGACAAAGCTCATCCACGGTGGACTGCGCTACCTCAAACAGTTCGAAATCGGATTAGTGCGGGAAGTGGGCAGAGAACGCGCTATTGTACACCGCCTGGCGCCACACCTGGTGACCGCCGAAAAAATGTTACTCCCGCTGGTTAAAGGAGGCACCTACGGAGAGCTCTCTACCTCCTTGGGCCTTTGGGTATATGATGTACTGGCGGGGGTAGAAGGGGAAGATAAAAGAACCATGCTCAGTAAAAAAGAGACGCTGGAAAAAGAACCTATGTTGCGCGAGGACATTCTTAGGGGAGGTGGATACTACGCCGAATACCGCACCGATGATGCCCGCCTGACCATCGAAAATATAAAAACTGCAGCGGATTACGGCGCAATTAGTATTAACTATGTCAAAGCCACCGATTTTACTTATGACGATGCCGGAAAAGTGAACGGTGTATCCTGCGTGGACAGACAAAGCGGTAATACTTTCAACATCCGTGCGCGCTATATCATCAGCGCCGCCGGCCCCTGGGTGGATGAGCTTCGCAGAAAGACCGGCTCTATAGAAGGAAAGCGCCTTTTCCTGTCCAAAGGCGTACATATCGTAGTTCCCCACGAACGCTTTCCGGTAAGACAATCCGTTTATTTCGACAACGATGACGGAAGAATGATTTTTGCTATCCCCCGGCACCGGGTGACCTATATTGGAACCACGGATACGACTTACGAAGGTGATCTTGATCAGATCCCCATCAACCAGGAAGATGTAGACTACTTGCTGGAAGCGACCAACCGAATGTTTCCCGATGCCAACCTGAGCACGGAAGATGTGGAAAGCAGTTGGGCGGGCCTGCGCCCCCTCATTTACGAGGAAGGCAAGTCTGCTTCTGAAATGTCGCGCAAGGATGAAATATTCGAGTCCGATACCGGGCTGATCTCCATCGCCGGTGGTAAGCTTACCGGTTACCGCAAGATGGCAGAACGCGTGGTCGATCTGGTCGTAAAAAAGTATGTAGCGGCCAACGGTGAAGCAGCCTCCTTTAAGGATACGCATACTAAAAAGATTCCCCTGAGCGGCGGACCTTTCAAAAATACTGCGGAAGTGCGCCGATACCGGCAAGAAATTGAAGGTATGATTATCCCCATGGGGCTGGACAGCTATTACGCCACCTACCTGGTAGCTAATTACGGCCGTCAATCAGAAGAGATACTCGACAAATTCGGTCATTATGATCAGCGAGCAGAAGCGGCGCTAGCCAGGGCAGAAGCCTGGTTCTGCGTGCGACAAGAGCTGGCGCTGACCTTACTCGACTTCTTTGACCGCCGCACCGGAAGGCTCTACTTCCACCTGCCCAGCATTCTTCCCCTACTCGATATTATAGGTGAGGATTTCGCCGCCTATTTCAACTGGAGTGACGAGAAGCTCGCCGGAGAAAAAGAACAGGTTTTAGCCGCCATCCGGCATGTGACTGACTTTGAATACGCTTCCGAAGTTGCCGGCGAAGAGAAGGTTTAAAAGCCGTTTCATTATTAAGAAATGATTTGAAGTGGTCTAACTCTTCTTTCCTTTCTTCTTCTCCCGTTCAGCCTGAGATTTTTGCTGTTCTTTCATCGCCTTTTCGAGTCGCTGCTGGAAGCCGCCTTTCTTTTTCGGTTTTTTCCGATAAGCTTCCAGTTCCTTTTTGATCTTCTCCTGGTCGATGATCACATTCTTGGTAACGATCGTTTGCGTAATATTGAATAGGTTGCTGAACAGCAGATAAGCGGTCAACCCCGAAGCAAAGCTGTTAAAAAATCCAACGAAAAAGATAGGCATCAGATACTGCATATACTTCATAGCCGGATTAGCCGACATATCCATATGCCGGGTATTATAGTAGGTATAAATCAAGGTAGTGATCGCCCAAAGAATGGTGAACAGGCTGATGTGCGCACCAAAGCCAAACGGAATCTCGAATGGAAGCTTGAAGAAAGCATCGTAAGACGACAGGTCGTTGGCCCAGAGGAAACCTTCCTGCCGGAATTCGATGGAAGCGGGAAAGAACCGGTACAGGGCGAACCAGATTGGCATTTGCAGCACCATCGGCAAGCACCCCCCTAGCGGATTAACGCCGAACTCCCGGTAGATCTTCATCTGTTCCATCTGCTGCTTCTGTTGGTCGTCCTTAAACTTATTACGCATGCTGTCAAGCTGCGGTTTCAGGGCCCCCATTTTCGACTGAGAGTACAGCATGCGGTAGGTCAAAGGGAATAAGACCAATTTGACGATAAGCGTCAGCGCGAGAATAACTAGTCCTGCACTACCGATAAAGCCCGAAAGAAAACTAAAGATAGGACGAATCACCCATCGGTTGATGGTCCCGAAAATACTCCATCCAAAAGGAACAATATCCTGTAAGTCTTCCCCTACTGCCAGCAAACGTTCAAATTCATTAGGTCCGATATATAGATGCATATCGAAACTTTCGCTGCCGGAGTGAGTATAAGGAATATCCAGTTCGGAGGACAGTTTTTTGAGATCGGAAGCCGATTCATCGAGGTTCTGAATCTCAAAGTTGGCAGATTCGAAACCGTTGGCGGCTATGATCGTGCTGTTAAAAAACTGGTTGGAACTGGTCACCCACTTGATACTGCGATCCACTGTCTCTTCATCATCTCTCGACCAGGAGAGATAATCGGGATCATCCCCTAGTGGTTTAAAATGAATCGTTGAGTACTGTCTTTCGTATTGTGTATTTTTCTCAATCTTGTCCAGGAAGTTAACCCAGGTGAGTTTGATTTTATCCGTATTAGCCGGGATGATGCCGTTCATACCTTCCAGCCGTATGCTGTAATCGATTTCATAAGACCCCGGTTCGATGGCATAGCGCTGTTCAAAATAACGGCCGTTTCCGGCATCGGCTCGAAAGACAATCTCATCGCCGCTGTCGGAAGTAGTGAAAAACAAGTCACCGGTACTGACCCCTCCGCCGGCCATATTGGCTGCCGGCAGAAAATATTCGAAACGATTTTTTTCATCGGCCAGCAGATAGAGCGGAACTTTAACGTCTTTACGCTCTTCGTTCTCCACTATTTTCTTGTGGTTTTTCAGCTCTACCTTGACAATTCGCCCTCCCTTATTGCTGAAAGTAATGATAAAGAGATCGTTTTCCAGCGTATACTGCTCTTCACTGCCTTGAGCGGCAAGCGCAAAGGGACCGTAAGCCCCTTCCAGACGGGCTGATTGAACCGAGTCCGGAATTTGGGTATCCGCCGTAACAATTGTATCCTCCTGGACATCACTAAGCCTGGCCAGGCTATCCAGGCGTTCTTGTTCGACCATAGCCAGGGAATCCTGTTGCCGTTGTTCCGCCTCTATTTCTTCTGCTGTAGGACTAACAAACTGTTGCCAGACAATAAAAAGAATGAAAATCAGCGTTAATCCTATGATCGTATTTCTATCCATTCAGTATGCTCATTTTATACAAAAAACAACCGGTAAGTTGAAAAAGGACGGCCTTTTTTAAAGCACCGCAAAGGTACAATAATGTATTGGGTTGAAGTAACCCAAATAGATGTTTCTCGACAGATTATCGATGAGTCCATCCTGTGAGGGGACCTGGTTTTATAAACTTTCTTGATTGAACCTCACCGTTTCGCTTTCTACGGGTGCTCGCCCTGGATAAACGCGAAGGGCGACTTCCAGGCAATCCATCGCTGCTTCCAGGTCTTTTTCATTGAGAATATAGGCGATGCGCACCTCGTCCACACCGAGACCTGGTGTAGCGTAAAACCCTTCCCCCGGCGACAGCATTACTGTGGCACCTTTGTAATCGAAAAACTCCAGTAGCCAGCGGCAAAAGTGTTCCGCATTGTCAACAGGAAACCTGGCGAAACAGTAAAAGGCACCACCGGGAAAGTAACTAATGACACCCGGCATTTGTTGAAGGCGGCGATAAACAGTTTGCCGCCGAAGCTTATATTCTTTTTTTACGCCCTGAAGATAAGCCGGCTCTACATCCAGCAAGGCTTCTGCCAGCAGTTGCCCCAGCACCGGAGGGCTGAGACGAAGCTTGACATAGCGAGTCAAAGCTTCCAGCAGCGCTTCGCTCCTGGTGGCGACTGCCCCTACGCGAGCACCGCAGGCGCTGTATCGTTTAGACACGGAATCGACCATCACGACGTGGTCTTCCAATCCTTCCAGGCGCAATGCAGAAAAGAAAGGCGATTCCTCTTCGTAACAAAATTCGCGGTAAACCTCATCGACAAAGAGGTAAAGATCGTATTTCTTCACCAGAACGGCCAGCGATTCCAGTACCTCCTTCGAATAAAAACGACCGGTAGGATTGCTGGGATTCGTAATGAAAACAGCCTTAGTTCTCGGCCCTATCAGGCGTTCGAAATCAGCAGTTTGAGGAAGTGCAAAAGCATTGTCAATCGAACAGGTAATGGGTTTGATTTGCACATCGGCAATCCGGGCAAACCCGTTGTAATTGGCGTAGAAGGGTTCGGGAACGATAATCTCTTCGCCGGGATTGAGACAAGCCAGGAAGATAAGCTGAATCGCTTCCGAGGCGCCCGTCGTGATAAGTATTTGGTCTGCCGTCAGCTCTATATCGAAGCTGCGATAGTATTCAACGAGTTTACGCCGGTAGGAAGGCAATCCTTCAGCAGGGCTATAGGCCAGCACTGGAATATCTGCGGCCTTGAGCTGCTGAAGGGCAGCAGGCGGTGTCTCGATATCGGGTTGTCCGATATTGAGATGATAAACATGCTTGCCTTCCGCTTTAGCCCGGTCGGCAAAGGGAGTCAGTTTACGAAAAGGTGACGTGGGAACCAGACCTGCCCGCTTAGAAATCGTCGGCATAAACGTGGCTTTTACAACGCCTTGCGACGCTGATGAATAAAAAGGCTTAAAGATAAGACAAGAATGCCACTTTGTGAACCGCGTCGTTTAATCAGTTGGCGGCCAGGGCATCTAAATCCACTGGTTCAAAGGAATGAAAAACACGATCGGGCACCGATTCATATACGTGGATATTGGTAATTTGCCGCTGTCCACGATCTCCCGACAGTAAAATATCATCGTGTTTTTGATAATCTTTCCAGGGCGTGGTAAAGGCCGGTTCTTCGTCGGCAGCATCGCGATAGAATTGCCATTGTTTTACGAGGTGATCGTCCTGGTCCACAAATACCCGATACTTATTCTGAGGGGTATCCCCTACCCCGTCGAAGGTCAGCTGAAGCACCTGTGCGGCTTGTCCGCCCTGGATGGTATCCTGCCCTTGATATTTGAGCGTCACCCCTGAGTCCTTAAGTTTAAAAGGCATCAGCAACCAGTAGGAGTCATTGATCCAGATACTCTCGCCGCGCTGCACGTATTTGGCCAAAGAGTCTTGATTTTCCAGGCGTTTTCCGTCGAGCATCACCCTACCGGTATCGGTTTTGACATTGATGAGAAATACCGTGCTATCGTTTGGCATTTGTATGCGCACCAGGCCGCTTTTCTTATCCCAGAGCAATTCGCGGGCCCCGAAGAAGTTCCAGCCGATATAGCGCGTATTGTCCCAGGCCCGCCTTCCCCCCATCGCCTTCATGACGGAGTCGGCGATAGCGATAGCTCGCTCATCGCTGGCGGCGGCGTTGAATCCCTCAGCAGGCGGGTTGTTTTCCAGTGATGTTGTTTCGGTGGTCCCGGTATTTTCTGCCGGTTCACAGGCAAAACAGATAACTAAAACCGACAGGGAGAAGAAAAGTGTGCGGTGATTCATAAATGGATAATTTGATGTGCGGCTAAAATAAAACTTCCCCGCCCAAAATTCAATTTGGCGGGGAAGTTTGTACTAACAGGCCAGTAGTGAAGGGACAAAGTACCTGATCCTTATGTCAGATTGTGCCTCATCGGTCATCAATTCGAATAGATGCACCAGGAATAAGTAGTCAGCTATTCGTGTTCTTCACCACTAATATTTCGGGAACCTGGGAAGATCACTATTCCGGAGTTTTACCTCCCTGAAGAAAGTCCTGGTAATCTTTAAGTTCCTTCCACTTTCCTTCGGCAGCCAGTAGCGCCTGTTGGGGCCAGGATGAAGGATCGGCCAGGCGGAAATTTTTCCCGGAGGCGGCCAGCAGATCCTGGATCTCATCGGTTGTCGTGAAGGCCAGCTCCTGCCAGTTCCGGATCCCGTTATTCTTGAGCAGTTCCTCAATTTTAGGTCCGATGCCCTCGATGATTTTCAAATCCTCCGGATTGGCCCCGGCGAATCCCATAATCTTGGCGGCAAGCTTTTCTACCTTGGACGGGGTTTCAAAGTCACCCTTTTTTTCTTCTCCGGTATCCAGGAATTTCTGGTATTCCACTAATTCGTCCCATTTACCTTCCGCCGCTAGCTCGGCCTGTCGCGGCCAGGTCTCGGGATTGTGAATCCGGTATTTGGGATCTGCTTTTTCCAGGGTTTCGGAAAGTTCCTCCGGACTAGCCTTGGCAATTGCGGCCCAATTGGCATATCCGCCTTTTTTCAAGACCTCTTCCAGCTTTGGCCCGATGCCTTCAATTATTTTCAGATCGCTGGTTTGGAAAATCGCAGCGTACCCCACCGCGAGGGGGCCTCTGGAAGCCACTTTCGGGATATCGTCCATGCGGCGTAAGGCCAGGGTTTCGATTTTCGCCGGTGTTACGAAATCACCCTGATCTTCCCTTCCCGTATCGAGGAATTTTTGATACTTTACCAGTTCGTCCCACTTGCCTTCACTAGCCAGTCTTGCCTGCTGCGGCCAGCTCTTGGGCTCCATCATTTTATACGCCGGTCCGGCGGCAGCCAGCAAAGATTTGAGATCCTCCTGGGATTGACCGGCCAGTTCAGCCCAGGTATTTATTCCAGCGTTCTTGAGCACCTCTTCAACTTTAGGACCAATGCCTTCTACAATTTGCAATTCGCCAGGAGCAAAGAGCGAGGCGTAATCAATATCCGCTCCTTCGAGCGAGGCGATACCCAGGCCTCGTCCGGCGACATCGGCGTCCTGCTCAGTTTCTCCGGCGCTTTCCCGCTGCTGGCGTTCAAGCCTGCCCCGCATTACGGCCAGATCGGCTTCCAGGGAATTAATGGAAGCGTGAAGTGCAGTATTATCTTTTTCGAGCTCGTCTTTTTTATATTTCAGCTCGGCATTACTTCTTTCGAGCTCATTGTTGCGGTCATGCAGCTGGTCTCGCTCCATTTCCAGTTCGGCAGACTGCTTTTTATACTGATACCATAGCCAATAGCCCAGCAATAAACCCAGCAGCAAAGGAAGGAGCATAGCGAGCAAAAGCCACCACAGGCAATCCAGCCCGGGAATGTGAAGAAACAGTGTATTAGATGACATGTGGTTTTATTTTTACTTTTCAAGGATAAGTTGAGGTTTATAGAAAGGTTGCGGTCACCAATCACTCCATGACCCGGATTTCCACGCGCCGGTTTTCGTGCCGGCCTTCAGGGGTATCATTGGAAGCAATAGGTTGGGTTTCCCCTTTCGACTCCACCTGAATCTGATCGGCGGGCACCCCGTATCCGGTCAGCACATCGCGGATAGCCTGAGCGCGTTCCAGGCCTAGTTGCTCATTATAATCCGGTGGACCGGTATTATCAGCATGGCCGGTCAGCCGCACGCGGCGCCCTGTCTGCACAAGGTTCTCTGCAAGACGCTGCAAGTATTGTTCAACCTCTTCAGCATAATCTTTCTCCACCGAGTTGTAAGGGAAACGAATATTGACCCGGTCGGGCAGCTCTTCCACCGTCTCCGCCACCTTTTCCTCAGTTGCGATCCAATCAAAAATCACGCCTTGAAAGAAGCCCTCCCGTGCTCCGGCCGGCGCCTCAACCAGGCGGGCGCGTATGCGAGTGCGTTCCGCAGGAATGTCATCCAAAAATAACTGCCGGACCTGTTCGGCCCGTGCAAACCCCATATTCTGAAAACCTTCCGGAGCCGGTTCTTCTTCAAAATACAGCCCGGTTATCTCCAGGATGTTGTCTTCGTCCTGGAGCGCAAGCAGAGAATCCCGAAAAGCCCGGTATCCGGCATTGGTGAAAGCCTCGGCTTCCGACCAGCGAAAATCAATGGGGTACCGCCGAAATTCAGCCGGTTCCGCAGGTGTAAGGGGCGGCGCCGCGGCCTCCATAGCACCTCCGCCAGCACCACAGCCCAGACACAGCGTGTCCGAAGCCAACCAGTACAATGCAAAAGTGTACAGAAACCATAGCGCCAGGATAGTGAGGACCTTGTATAGCGCGGTCATAAATTTGGGAATTGATTATCGAATAAATCTATTGTTATCTTGGAATGATCACTGAATTATTCGAACAGGCTGGATAGGCGTGTCACGAGCTCGATTATCATAAAACTCAAAAGCCACAATCAAATATATGGTAATAAGCCAATAAAAAGAAATGTAATGCTTCTTTTTTTAACATTCTGTTAAGAACTTCCGGAAAGGAGCTGGCAGGGACCACATATTCAAGGCTTAGGAACCAAAAGGCAACTTTCTTTACTTTGATTTCATTATATTTGCAGAACTTTTCTGTAAATCGCCCTGATGACGAAAAAGAAGGGAAAAACCATAAATTGTATAGCACATGTTTGAAAGTCTGAGCGATAGATTAGAAGGCGCTTTCAAAACCCTGAAAGGAGAAAGTAAGTTAACGGAGGTGAATATTGCCCAATCGATCAAAGAAATCCGGCGGGCCCTTGTTGCAGCGGATGTCAATTATAAGATCGCCAAGGAATTTACCGATAAGGTCAAGGAAAAGGCACTCGGCCAGCAGAACCTGCTGAAGTCGGTCAAGCCGGGAGAACTAATGGTCAAAATCGTCCAAGATGAGCTCATCGAACTCATGGGGGGTGAAGCAGCAGATTTTGATATCAAAGGCAAGCCTAGTGTGATCCTGATCGCCGGTCTGCAAGGCTCAGGGAAAACGACTTTTTCGGGAAAGTTGGCCAACTTCCTGAAATCCAAGCGAAAGAAAAGCCCGCTGCTCGTCGCCTGCGACGTCTACAGGCCGGCTGCTATCAATCAGCTTTCGGTCATCGGCAACCAGGTCAAGGTGCCGGTTTACAAAGAAGAAGACAACAAGGATCCTGTGGAGATCGCTCTGCGCGCTATCAAACACGCACAGGACCACAGCTTCGATACGGTCATCGTCGATACCGCCGGCCGCCTCAGCGTAGATCAGGAGATGATGAATGAAATCTCCAGCCTCAAAGAGGCTTTGCAACCCAACGAAACACTTTTCGTTGTGGACTCCATGACGGGACAGGATGCCGTCAACACCGCTAAAGCCTTTAACGAGGTGATCGACTACGACGGCGTCGTGCTCACCAAGCTCGACGGTGATACCCGCGGCGGCGCCGCTCTTTCGATCAAGTACACGGTCGGCAAACCCATCAAATTCGTCAGCACCGGAGAGAAAATGGATACGCTCGACGTATTCCACCCCGACCGCATGGCCCAGCGTATTATGGGGATGGGGGATATTGTCTCTTTTGTTGAAAAGGCCCAGGAGCAATTTGATGAAAAGGAGGCCAAACGGCTGGAAAAGAAAATCAAACGCAACAAGTTTGATTTCAATGACTTTCTCAGCCAGATCAACCAGATCCGGAAAATGGGCGATATCAAATCCTTGATGGGCATGATTCCCGGTATGAACAAACTCACTAAAAACCTGGATATCGACGATTCGGCCTTCAATAAGGTGGAAGCTATTATCTTCTCCATGACTCCAGAGGAACGTGGCAACCCTGAAATTCTCAACGCCAGTCGAAAACGACGCATCGCGAAAGGCTGCGGCAACGAAGTACACGACATCAATGCCTTCATCAAGCAGTTCGATCAAATGCGGAAAATGATGCACAAGATGAGTAAAATGCCGGGGATGGGTAGCGGCCCAACCGGTACGCCGGGCAGTAAGGGAGGCACTCGCCGCCGCCGGTCTAAACGTCGCCCGCGAAGAAGAGGGATGTGAGAAATAAGAAATAGGAAAGAAAAGGGTTAGTCCGCCTATATGGGAATCCTATTCTCCCCGAAGAGACCTTATTTCCTTTGTTGTTCGTTCTATTAAGTAAATATTCACATTGATGAGAACGATAACTTCTGTCCTATTTATCCTTTCTTTCTTTTTGGTGCTTCCAGCCCAGGAATCAGATCTCCCCCTCAGCCGGGCAGTCCCTACTGATCCCGCTATAAAAACAGGAGAACTTCCCAACGGAATGCTTTATTTCATCCGGCACAATGAAAAGCCGGAAGACCGCGCCGAGTTGAGGCTCGTAGTTCGCGCCGGATCTCTGCAGGAAGACCCCGATCAACTGGGCATCGCGCACTTCGTCGAACACATGGCCTTTAACGGCAGCACCCACTTCGAGAAAAACGAACTGATCGACTACCTGGAAAGTGTCGGGTCGCGCTTTGGTCCCGACCTGAACGCTTATACCAGCTTTGGCGAAACGGTATACATGCTACAGGCCCGGACCGATAGCCTGCCGCTACTGGAAAAGGGGCTGCTCATCCTGGAAGACTGGGCCGGGGGCGTCAGTTTTGAACCGGAAGAAATTGACAAGGAAAGAGGAGTCGTTATTTCAGAATGGCGGACTAACCTGAGCCCCGATCAGCGCCTGCAGCAGCAATACTTCCCCGTACTTTACCAGGACTCCCGCTATGCCAAACGCCTGCCCATCGGCGACCCCGAAATTATCGACACGGCAGATCACAGTACTATCCGCCGGTTTTACCGCGACTGGTACCGCCCCGACCTCATGGCTATCGTCGCCGTGGGAGACTTTGAGGTGGAATGGATGGAGAAAGAATTAATCAGGCGTTTCAGTGATCTGAAAAACCCGGATAATCCAAGGACCCGCAAAACTTATGATATCCCCGGACACCCGGAAACCCGGGTGGCACGTTGTACGGACGAAGAAGCGGCCTTTACGCGTATTCAGGTAGTCTACAAACATCCGGAACACAAGGTAGAGGATCTCTCTGCGTATCGGGAGCAACTGGCACACTCTCTCTACAACCGGATGCTCAATGCGCGTCTCTTTGAAGTACAGCAAGGGCAAAGCGATCCCGACTTCACCTTTGCCTATTCCGGGTACGGCGGTGATGTCGGCAGCCAGGATATCTATTACGTATCGGCCTTTACCGCCGAAGGTAAAGCCCTCGCAGGACTACGCGCTGTGTTGATAGAAACTTACCGTGCTATGCAACACGGTTTTGTCGATAGTGAACTGGAACGGCACAAGGCCGAAATGCTCAGCAGCGCCGAACAATCTGCCAAGGAAAAAGACAAACAGCGATCCGGCAGCCTTGCCGCTCGCCTGGTCAATTACTTTACAGATGCCCGGCCGGCCCCGGATCCCGAGCAGACGCTGAAACTTTATCGACAATTATTGCCCACCCTTACCCTTCCCGATATCAATCCGCTTCCGCGAAAATGGCTCAACCAGGCCAACAGAGTCATCGTAGTAACCGGGCCGGAGAAAGAGGAGACGCCCCTGCCCTCCGAATCCGAGCTCACCGGACTGCTGGAAGAGGTGGAAAACATTGACCTGGAACCCTGGGTGGATGAAGTTTCCGACGCGCCCCTGCTTTCAGCTACCCTCCATCCCGTTGCTGTGGCTTCAACTACTGCGTTTACCGAACTAAGCGTAACGGAACTTACCCTGGAAAACGGCGTAAAAGTCGTTCTCAAACCCACGGATTTTCAAAATGATCAGATTTTGATGGGTTCTTTTAGCCCCGGCGGCCATTCTCTTTACGAAGACGACGTTTACCAAAGCGCTTCCAACGCCAGCGCCCTCATCAATCTGGCGGGACTCGCCGAATTCAGCCTGCCCGAACTGGAGAAAAAGCTGGCGGGAAAGAATGTATCCGCAGGCCCGTATATCAGTGAGCTTTACGAGGGCCTCAACGGAAGCTGCGCGGCCGAGGACCTGGAAACCATGCTGCAGCTGACCTATCTTTATTTTACTCAGCCGCGCAAAGACAGCATCGCCCTCGCTTCTTTTTTGAGCCGACAACGGTCTATCGTAGAAAATATGTTTTCCAACCCCTATTACTATTTTGCCGAGGCTAAAAATCAAATCAAATACAATAATCACCCCCGGCGACAGATGACCCGAATGAAAGATCTGGAGGAAATATCTCTCGACCAGGCCTATCAGATTTATAAAGACCGCTTTGCCGATGCCAGTGACTTCACCTTTGTATTTACTGGCAACTTTGAACTCAGCGAGATTTTGCCCCTGCTGCAAATCTACCTCGGTAATCTACCGGCTACAGCCCGTCGGGAAAGCTGGCAGGATGTGGGCGCCGACCTGACGCCGGGTAAGATCGATACGACGATTTTCCGCGGAAAGGCGCCCAAATCACTGGTGGAACTGACTTTTCACGGCGATTTCGATTACCAGGACAGTCAGAAACGATACGATTTCTATTCCATGGTGGAGCTGGTCCGCATTAAGCTTCGGGAATCCATGCGGGAAGAGAAAGGGGGGGTCTACGGCGTGCGCGTATCCGGAATCGCCCAGCAATTTCCCGATCCGCGATACCGGATCACCCTCAGCTTCAATGCCGATCCGGAAGAAACGGATATGCTGATTGAAACAGCTATGAGCACCCTGGATCAGATCCGGCAAAATGGCGCTTCGCAAGAGGATTTGGACAAAATCAGAAACACTCAACGGCAATCCCGCATCAAAAATCTGAAAGAAAACGGATTTTGGCATGGACAGCTGCTGGCACGCTACCGGCAAAATATCCCTCTCGATGGAATTAAATTAGAGCGATACGAAAAGTACGTCAATGGATTGAGCTCCGTTGCTATCCAGCAAGCTGCCCAACACTATTTCACCGAGGATAATTTTATGCAGATCCTGCTGATGCCGGAAAAGGAGTAAAGATGGACACAGCAGTCATCCCGGGGTGCGGGATGACTATTGTTTTCGGTTTACAGAAAAGCATCTGCGACCATGAGTTCTTTAGTTGCGTGACCATAGGTATAGAACCCTTCGTCAGATTTCATGCCTAATTTGCCGGCCGTTACCATATTGACGAGCAGCGGGCAGGGAGCGTATTTGGGATTACCAAATCCATCGTGCAGTACATTGAGGATAGACAAACACACGTCCAGCCCGATAAAATCAGCCAATTGCAAGGGGCCCATAGGGTGCGCCATCCCCAGTTTCATGACGGTATCGATTTCTTCCACACCGGCAACGCCCTCGAAGAGTGCGTGGATAGCTTCATTGATCATGGGCATCAGAATGCGATTGGATATGAAGCCGGGATAGTCGTTAACCTCAACCGGAATTTTGCCCAGTTCTTTTGCCAACTCCATGACCGTACTGCTTACCTCATTCGTGGTAGCGTAACCCCGGATCACTTCGACGAGTTTCATGATGGGTACGGGGTTCATAAAATGCATTCCAATCACCCGCTCCGGCCGGCTGGTGACGGCGCCGATCTTAGTAATCGAAATAGAGGAAGTATTGGAAGCCAGGATAGCTTCCGGCGGGGCGCTTTGATCCAGCTCCCGGAAAATATTCAGTTTGAGTTCCGTTTTTTCAGAAGCGGCCTCCACAACCAGCTCAGCCCGATGGCTTCCGGCTCCAACTTCTGTGAAGGTTGTAATCCGGTCTAAGGTAGCTTTCTTGTCCTTTTCACTGATCTTCTCCTTTTTCAACATCCGGTCGAGATTCCGTTCAATGGTCGCCAGGCCTTTCTCCAAGGCCCGTTCAGACACATCGACCAGCGAAACCTCGTAGCCGTTCATGGCAAAAACATGGGCAATTCCGTTTCCCATCGTTCCGGCTCCTATTACCGTTATATTTTTCATAGTTGCAAGGTTTTATTTGAGCAGTGATTCTGATACCGGCGAAAATATAGAATTTTTAAGGTTTGATAAAGTTGGGGCACCAATAAAAAAGGCAACCCCAAGATGGGATTGCCCTTTTCCAGAACCTGCTGATTATACTGACCTTTAATGATCGAGCAAAAAAGCAGTCTGAAGAGGATGGTTTACTTCTGATTCGTCTTAAAATAAGAAGACTCAACCGTTCCACCGCCCTGAACTGTTTCCAGACGATCCTTAAATTCGTTGGAAATTTCCAACTGATCCTTTCTCGCATAGATTTCCTTAAGAGCGATAAGGGTATTGACGTCGTTCGGATTCAGCTTTTCACAGCGCTGAAAATAAGGCAGGGCCTTATCAAACTGGCTGAAGATCTTTTCCTTTAGCGCTTCGTATTTTTCAACACCTTCTTTGGAGTAGTCATCGGCCAGCTTCTGCAGTTCTGTGGTCATCGAAGCAGCCTTGTTGTAATACAAAGTTCCGATGCTGTAAATGGCGTCGAAGTTATTTTCCTCTATTTCCAGCGCCTGCTCGTAGTATTTCAGTGCACCGTTGAAGTATTCTTCGGCTTTTTCATCATTACCGGCCTCAATTGCTTTCTGGTACAGCTGGTCATAGACGTTTCCGGTAGTGGTGTACAGTGTTACGTTTTCCGGTTCCTGCTGGATAGCTGCCTGCAGTTTAGTCAGCAACTTATCCAGTTGATTGGTGCGCAGAGCGTGGTTAATGTCAGAAAAGAGCAGCGACAAATCATCCGGATACTTTTCACGACCGGTCTCCAGATACTTGTAAGCCGCTTCCGGGCTTTCCTCCTGAGCATAAATTTTGTACATGGCTTCATAGATCGTCGCCTTGTCGTAATTCATGTCATAAAGTTTCTGGAAGAAGGGCTTTGCTTCGTTGAGCAAGTTAGCATTCAACGCGGCGAGGCCGGTGATATACAGCTGATTGTTGTAATCAGCTTCTACGTCCAGGGCACTGTCTTCTCCCTTTTCTTTGAGAAGATCGTGAGCGTCAAGGGCTGATTTGAATGAGAGGTAAGCCTGAGAGTATTTCTGATCCTCATAGTTAAAAACACCCAGGTTACTCAGGTTAGCCTGTACCGCCTGAATACCTTCAATAGCATCCTTCTCTTCAAATCTTTTGTCGGCGTTTTCCAATCCTTTTTCGTAAGCGCTGTAGGCGATGATGGCCGGATTGTCTACCTGTGGCAGCTTGGAAGCATCACCGAAGCCCAGTTGGCGAACGGTAACTACCTGCGTAGCGATTTCGTTATAGATCTCGCCCATCGTATTCCAGGCCTTCCCCCATACTTTACCTTCCGGCATTTCCACGGCTTTATCGATGGCCGCTTTGGCCTCCTTGAGTTCCGCCATGTTATTCTCAGGATCCAGGTTATAGCGATTGAATGCTTTCTGTGCGTCCTTCACCAGGTCTTTAGCATCCTGTGCCTGCACAGATACGGCAACTATTAACAGGGCTAGAAGACCTAAAACTAATTTCTTCATAATGAATTTGTGTTTTAGTTTAAATACTTTTTTTTGACGCTCAATCGATTAAAAGATACTAAAAAAACCTTTAAATCTGAGCAACATAATGTTAAAAATAGTTAACAGAGTACCGGGTTTAATTTTTCCGACCCGGAAGTAACTTAGTCTTCCGATTCTGTCGATTCCTCATTTTTCTCTACGGTCTCCTCCCCTTCCACTTCTTCTCCGTTATCTCTCACTACGGCTACGTCGGCTATTTTATCACCGTTCTCTATTCTGATAACGCGCACGCCCTGGGTAGCACGGCCCATGACCCGGATATCGGAAACGGCAATGCGAATCACGATTCCAGAGCGATTGGTAATCATGAGATCATCCTCCTCCCAGACCGATTTAATAGCCACGACAGGACCAGTTTTTTCTGTCACCCGCAGTGTTTTAACTCCTTTACCGCCACGATTGGTCAGTCGGTATTCTTCAAAGCGGGTACGTTTTCCGTTTCCTTTTTCCGATACGACCAGAATAGTCTGTTCTTTATCTGCCGGATCGATGCATACCATACCAACGGCGGCATCGTCATTTTCTTCGTCGAGCGTAATGCCCCTGACCCCGGCGGCGGTGCGGCCCATTGCTCTGACTGCCGATTCGTGGAAACGAATACAACTGCCGGAGCGGGAAGCGATGAACACTTCTTTATTGCCGTTGGTCAGTTTGGCTTCCAGCAATTGATCGCCTTCGTTAATCGTAATGGCGATGATGCCGCCGGCTCTTGGTCGGGAGAAAGCCTCTACTGCCGTTTTCTTAACGAGCCCCTTTAAGGTGGCGAACACAATAAAGTGGTTGTTGAGAAACTCTTCATCTGTCAGATCCTGAATCTTGATATAGGCCTTAACCTTATCATCTTTAGAAATCTGAAGTATATTTTGAATGACCCGGCCACTAGCTGTACGCGTTGCCTCAGGAATTTCAAATACCCGGAGCCAGTAGCATTTTCCCTGTTCGGTAAAGAGTAAAAGGTAGTTATGGGTACTGGCCACAAACATATGTTCAACGAAGTCAGCATCACGGGTCTTACTACCCCGAGAACCACGACCGCCTCTGCCTTGTGTTCTAAATTCACTGATCGGCGTCCGTTTGATGTATCCCAGATGAGAGATGGTAATAACCACGTCCTCTTCTTTGATCAAATCCTCTATACTGATCTCTCCCTCGGAATAACTGATATCCGTCCGGCGTTCATCGCCGTATTGTTCTCTGACTTCCTCCAGTTCCTCCTTAACAATATCACGCTGCATTTGCTCACTGGCGAGCACAGCTTTGTAATGAGCGATTTTTTCCTGGAGTTCCTGGTATTCACTTTTGACTTTATCGCGTTCCAGGCCGGTCAGTTTTTGCAGACGCATATCGAGGATGGCTCTGGCCTGTACCTCGCTCAGTTCGAAGGTGCTCATCAGCCCTTCGCGCGCTTCTTCCACCGTGGAGGATGCCCGGATAAGAGCAATCACCTCATCGAGGTGATCCAGTGCAATGAGCAGCCCTTCCAGAATATGCGCACGTTCTTCGGCTTTGCGCAGCTCGTAACGGGTGCGCCGCACCACCACCTCAATGCGAAATTTGATAAATTCCTCGATAATGTCCTTGAGGTTCAACAGTATAGGACGGCCGTTGACCAGTGCGACATTGTTGACGCCGTAGGAGGTCTGCAGGGGGGTAAACTTATACAGCTTGCTGAGTACGACCTTGGCCATAGCATCGCGCTTGACCTCCACGACGATGCGCAATCCCTGCCGGTCCGATTCATCCCGGATATCGCTGATCCCCTCAATTTTCTTTTCATTGACCAGATCGGCTATTTTGGCAACCAGACTGGCCTTGTTGACCTGATAAGGAATTTCGGTAACGATGATACGTTCTTTCCCGGTATGGCTGGTCTCGATATCGGCTCGCCCGCGCACCACTACTCTTCCCCGGCCTGTTTCGAAGGCCTCCTTCACCCCCTGATAGCCATGGATGATTCCTCCGGTGGGAAAATCAGGCGCAGTAATATGCTTCATCAATTCTTCGATGCTAATATCAGGATCGGCAATCGTGGCGATAATGCCGTTGATCACTTCGGTCAGGTTGTGCGGCAACATGTTAGTAGCCATGCCTACCGCGATACCTGAAGCACCGTTAATTAACAAATTCGGCAAACGGGCCGGTAGAACGGAAGGCTCCTCCAGGGTGTCGTCGAAGTTCAGTTGGAAATCGACGGTTTCCTTTTTGATATCGGCCAGCATTTCCTCGGATATACGCTGAAGACGGGCTTCTGTATAACGCATAGCCGCCGGGCTGTCGCCGTCCATAGAGCCGAAGTTCCCCTGGCCGTCAACCAATGGATACCGCAGCGACCAGGTTTGCGCCATGCGAACCATGGTGTCATAGACGGAAGAGTCGCCGTGGGGGTGGTATTTACCTAATACCTCCCCGACTATACGCGCTGATTTTTTATGTGATTTATTGTAGGTAAGGCCCAGATCGGACATACCGTACAGGACGCGGCGGTGAACGGGTTTCAAGCCGTCGCGAACATCGGGCAACGCCCGGGAAACGATCACCGACATCGAGTAGTCGATGTAGGCGGACTTCATTTCCTCCTCTATATTAATAGGAATTATACGCTGATTCGGAGACATGTAAGCGAATTGTACTATTTCAATTAATCCCGGTTCTGCAAACCGGGGTTTTCTCTTTCAATATCAGTGAGTTAACAACATTCAACAAAATCCAGCCATCAATGATTCCTTTGACAGCCGAATAAGGTTTTCTCTTTACGCCACTCAATCGGCGCTGAATGACAGGCAAAGATACAAAATTTCAGTTTCATATCCGTCTATGATTTGATTTTTGTTGTCCTGGAATACGCGCTGTACGAAGCCGGTCAAACAGCGGGCCACCCAGCCTGAAAGCCAGAGAACTATTCCCTCCTTTTTATGTTGCCAAGAAAAACAGCAATTTATGTTCTCTCCCTACCTGGATGGCGCTTTACTGATCTGGTTGTATATGAGTATGCTTTTTGTGGTCGCGCAAGGATTAAAAGACAATAGCATTGCCGATATAGGCTGGGGTGCCGGCTTTGTGCTGGTAGGCTGGTGGACGCACTTCTTCTTTCCGCATGAGTTCAGCTGGTTGCCGGCGCTGCTCGCTACCCTGTGGGGGCTTCGCCTGAGTTTATATCTGTTACTGCGAAAGTGGAGAGAAGGGAAAGAAGACTGGCGTTACGCCCGCTGGCGTGAACAGTGGGGACGATGGGCCGTCCTGCGGGCTTACTTTCAGGTGTTCCTGCTCCAAGGAGTCTTTATGTGGATCATTGCCCTGCCGCTTATGCAAAGCCCTGCCGAAAGCCACTTTCACCTATTTCAAATTCCGGGTATCGCGCTATGGCTCTTCGGGTTTTGCTGGGAGTCGGTTGCTGACTGGCAGTTGCTTCGTTTTAAATCAAAGCCGGAAAACAAAGGGGCTGTTCTCCGCGAAGGATTGTGGAAACTCTCCCGTCATCCCAATTATTTTGGGGAAATCGTACTCTGGTGGGGTATTTTTCTCGTCAGCTTGCCCTATGGCTCCTGGTGGCTCCTGCTACTTAGCCCGCTTACCATTACCTGGTTACTGCTACGCGTTTCCGGGATACCTCTTTTGGAAGAAAAACAACAAAAAGATCCGGCTTATCAAAAATACGTAGCCGAAACTAATGCGCTCCTTCCCGATTTTAGCAAAATAGATAAGGAGACATTTTTCTAACTTTGTGGCCCTTTTGCACTAAAATTTAATTATGTCCGAAGAAGTCAAACCATATGACAGCCAGTCCGGCAGCAAGAAGAATCAGGTTTCCCGCATGTTCAACCGGATTGCCCCCTATTACGATTTTCTCAACCGCCTGCTCTCGCTGGGCATTGACAGCATCTGGAGGCGCCGTGCTATCGCACAGCTCAAAGAGGGACAACCCCGGCTTATTCTCGACGTAGCCACCGGCACCGCGGATCTGGCCATCGAATCGGCCCGGCAATTAGATCCCGAGCGAATTGTCGGGGTTGATATTGCCATCGACATGCTGGAAATAGGACGCAGCAAACTACGTAAACAAGGACTCGATACCATCATCGAGCTAAAGCAGGGTGACTCTGAAAATCTCCCTTTTCCGGACAATACCTTCGACGCCATAACCGTTGCTTTTGGTGTCAGAAATTTTGAAAATCTTGAGAAGGGCCTGGCCGAAATGCGGCGGGTATTAAAGAAAGACGGGCAAGTGGTCGTCCTGGAGTTTTCAAAACCTCGCTTATTTCCCTTCCGGCAACTTTTTAATGCCTATTTCAAATACATTTTACCCCAAATCGGTCGTTTAACCTCCAAGGATCCCAAAGCCTACCGTTATTTGTACGAATCGGTTCAGGCTTTCCCCGACGGAGAAGCTTTTCTCCGGATTTTGCAAAAAACAGGATTTAAATCAAATCAATGCATACCGCTAACACTCGGAATCTGTTCCATATACTCGGGGGTCAAGTAGTACTCCTTACTTTTTTGACGTTCGTCTTCTGTATGCCGGCACAAGCACAGAAGTTTTATGGACCTGGCAACTACAACTTCCTAGACTTCCAACAAAAGCCTTACTATTTTGGTATTACCCTCGGGTATAATACCTCCCGGTTTAAACCTTTCCGTTCTTCCGACTTCATCCGTAATGACTCCATTATGGGGGTGGAATCGGTGAGTGGACCGGGCTTTAACCTGGGCATTGTGACCAATATCAAAATTGGAAACTATTTCGATTTCCGTTTCCTGCCTACGCTTTCCTTCGGAGAACGCAATATAGAATACAACAACACCCGGGGCGAGATTCCCAGAAGCATTCGCCGTGTAGAATCCGTATTTGTGGAAATGCCTTTCCACATGCGTTATAAATCAGTTCCCTTCAACGATATTCGCCTGTTTGTCATCGCCGGCGTGAAGTACTCCTTTGATGTAGCCAGTGATTCCCGGAGCCGGCAGGCAGAGGAACTTGTCAAGATCGCACCCAGCGATTTCCATGTGGAATACGGCGCCGGTATACAGTTTTTCTTCCCTTTCTTTATCTTTTCTCCCGAGTTCAAGATTTCCCACGGGCTGGGCAACACCCTAATCATCAATCCCAATCTGGAAGAGTCCAATGTACTGGAAAAACTGCTGTCCAGAACCTTTACCATCTCCCTGCATTTTGAGGGGTAAGCACCGGGACGCGCAAAGGAGCTATTCCAGCTGGTTGTTCTCGCCGGACGATCAGTCCTGGCAAGCCTTATCCACGAAGGCGATTATGTCTGGGAAAAAAAGATTGAATTCAGCGTTGAACTCATCGTAATCGCGGATCAGGCTTTTCACTGCTTCATTGAGCAGCTGCGGCTTGGAGGCGCGTCCTTTCATTCGTTCAATAGTGAAAGCTACCCCGTCGAAGGAAGCGTAGCGAATCAGCCAGTTGTCGGCAACCATCCTGGGCAGGCGCTTTTGGAGAACCGGAGGCATGAAACCAATGTTCTTATTCAATTTCCTGTACATCTGTTCAGCAAAATCGACCAGGCGCTTGTCGCTGTAGGCTTCCCAGTTGATGGCCAGCAAATGATCGTAAAAGACATCGACAATAACTGAAGCGTATTTGCTATGGGCCGCGTACAAGCGCCGCACACTGCGCAGCACCACCGGATGGGTATCGGTATAGCTGTCGATCCGGCGGTGCAACAAGATACCTCTACGGATGCCCTCAGGGTAAGAATTCACTTCCCGGTTCTTGACGAAATCGGCGATAAAGTTACCGATCAGCAGATCTTCCTGGTCACAGGATAAATACATATGGGCTAAAAAATTCATCAGGGGCTCCCTTCCATTTTATATACAAACCGCTATCTTTGCGCCGATTTTAAATTTGTGTTCTGTATTGGTTATCAAAAAGAATGCAAAGATAGTGAATATCAGCGACCGTCCTCGTTTCGGTCACCGATCAAAATAGACCTTTTATTTATGGGATTAAGATGTGGAATTGTAGGATTGCCTAACGTAGGCAAATCGACGCTTTTCAATGCGCTCACCTCAGCAAAGGCACTGGCCGCCAATTACCCTTTCGCAACTAAAGATCCGAATGTGGGCATCATTACCGTTCCCGACCAACGGCTCGACCGGCTGGCGGAACTTGTTAAACCTCAAAAGATACTGCCAACCACGGTTGAGATCGTCGATATTGCCGGCTTGATCAAGGGTGCCAGTAAAGGAGAAGGCCTCGGTAATCAGTTTCTGGCCAACATCCGGGAGGTAGACGCCATCATCCATGTGGTTCGCTGTTTCGAGGATGAGAATGTCGTGCACGTCGATGGCAGCGTCGACCCCGTGCGGGATAAGGAAATCATTGATACGGAGCTCATCCTCAAGGATATCGACACGATGGAAAAGCGGCTCGATAAACTGCGCAAGGCAGCCAAAAGTGCTAAAAAAGAAGATAAGCTGGCACTGGAACTGGCCGAGCGCGTACTGACGCATCTGGAAGAAGGACTGCCCGCCCGAAGCCTGCATCTTGAAAAAGCATTCGAACAGGAACTCGCCGCCAGCTGGTTCCTGCTGACGGCCAAACCTATTCTCTACGTTTGTAATGTCGACGAAGATGCCCTCGACAGTGGTAACGATTTCACCAGCGCATTTCAGGAGGCCGTAAAAGACGAACCCGCAGAAATCATCTTCATCTGCGCTGAAATCGAAGCCCAGATTGCCGAGCTGGAAAGTAAGGAGGAACGGACGGAATTTCTGGAAGCTATGGGCCTGGAGGAACCAGGCGTCAATAAAGTGATCCGCGCTTCCTATGATTTGCTCAACCTCATCACCTATTTTACCGCCGGGGAAAAAGAAGTGCGTGCCTGGACCATCGAAAAGGGCACCAAGGCGCCGGGAGCCGCGGGGGTTATCCATACAGATTTTGAAAAGGGTTTCATCCGCGCCGAAGTCATCAAGTACAATGATTACGTCGAACTGAAATCGGAACAAGCCGTCAAAGAAGCCGGAAAAATGGCCGTCGAAGGTAAGGAATACGTCGTCCTCGATGGGGATGTGATGCTTTTCCGGTTCAATGTCTAAAAGCATGTTTAAATGAAAGTCATTGAAAAGGACTCAATCATGATTTTTTGAAGCTGAACCTTCTTAAACTTTCTTGAACCATCCCGAACCACCGCTACTACATCATCAACAAACCCTACGGTGTTCTCAGCCAGTTCACCAGGGAGATTCCGGAGCACCGGACGCTGGCTGACCTGTACGATTTCCCTAAGGATGTTTACCCGGTAGGGCGTTTGGATAAAGACAGTGAGGGGCTGCTCATTCTCACCAACGATGCCCGGCTGAACAGCCGTCTGCTCGATCCGGCGCGGGAACACGAGCGTACCTATCTGGTGCAGGTGGAACGCCTCCCCGGGCAAGAAGCCATCAAACATCTGCGAAGCGGCGTTGACATTCGTATTCAAAAAAAGACCTACCATACCCGACCTGCCGGCATCAGGCTTCTCGCCCGGCCTCCCGCCGTCCCGGAGCGGGATCCGCCCGTACGCTATCGCAAAACGGTACCTGATGCCTGGCTGGAGATCAAGCTCACCGAAGGAAAGAACCGGCAGGTACGCCGGATGTGTGCCGCCGTGGGACATCCCGTATTGCGCCTGATTCGCGTTCGTATAGAAAGCCTTGAATTACGCAACTGGGAGCCGGGCAGCGTCCGGGAAATTAAAGGAAAGAAGCTGTATCAGCTATTGAATATCAAGTAGGGCAAACGAAAAGTGCGGCTCGGCCCTTTTTATCTAAATGCTTTCGTTTTTCCGTTTTAAAAGCGCCACTCGTCCAGGTGGCTCCGGAAAATCTTGACCAGGTTTTCGGCGTCGTCAATGGCACGGTGGTGGGTGCCGGTAAATTCATAGCCTTCCCGTGCCAGCACTTTTTTTAATCCTTTCGGACGGCGAAGCCGACAGATTTCATGGTACTGCCGCTTGAGGTTGATGTGCGGCTCGACCCAATCCTCTTCCATATCGTGCAGCCGGCAGTCCTGTATGAGCATCCTTTTATCAAAACCACCCCAGGAACACAGCAGGTATTCCTCTTCAAAGATGAGGGCCCAATCCTGAAAGACTTCAATAACTTCCGGAAAGGGATCGGCCCGGTCGACCTGCGCCTGTTCAATAGAGGTGAGCTCCTGACAGAAAGGAGACAAGAAGGGGTTCAGGACGGGGCGTACAAAGCGGTTAAATTCTCCTTTCACCTCTCCGTAACGGTTCAGGCGATAAGCCCCGATTTCAATGATTTCCTGAATGGTGCCGGGTGGGCGTCCTTCCCAGCAGGTGGCCTCTAAGTCAAATACGATGAAGTTCAATGTTCTGGATTTAATGCTATCCCTTCTCCGGCCGCCTACGCGCTGTAGCGTCAAGAGCCCAGGATCAAAAAGGTTCAGTGGGCTATGAATTGGTGTTTTCCTGAAGCAGGCTTTTCAGCTCGCCGATTTGCTCCTGTAGCTCATCAATTTTTTCTTCGAGCAAGCGGTTGTTGTCGATGGTCATTTCATCGACAAAAACTGCGTTGGCCAGCGATAGGCCGAATATGCCTCCCGTGAGGACAATGAGCACGAAATAAACCCGCGTGATCCCCTTAGCCACCGGATGATCGAGATTGGCAATTACATCGGCGGCCACCTCATTCCATCCTTCTACCGTAAAAAGCTGAAAGATGGAATAAGCAGCGATCAGCGGGTTACCAAAGTAGTCGCCGGCTACCTGACCATAGAAGTGGCAGGTTATCAGGGCCAGTATAAAATCAATGACCAGCAAAGCGCCCAACACGAAGACGGAAGCTTTTAGCGCTCTGCCCAGCCCTTCCATCACCTGGCTCAGATTGGGAATAAAGCGAATAAACCGCACTAAGCGCACCAACCGGAACATCCGAAGCAGAATCAGCATCGAAGTATCCGGCACGTTGACCACGTTAACCAGCAAAGTAGGCAGACTAAGCATAATGATGGTAAAATCAAAACGATTCCACCCTAAACTGAAATATCCTTCTGGCTTAAGGTAGTAAATTTTCACAATCGCCTCTATTAGGAAGAAGACGATAAAAGCCTGGTCCAGCAAGTCCAGCCACAGGTTTTCCCGGTAGCCCGGAAAATACATCGTAAACAGCAGCGCGGCGTTGACCATGATCGCCACCATGATATTCCGTTCGGAAAGAAAAAGCTTTTTTAACATATGCGGGCGTTGCTTTTTTCGCGATCAAATTTCCATCATAGCGTATTGTTTCCAGCGAATTTTCTGTCCCAATCCGTAACCGACCATCCGGTTGTGGTAGAAGTAAAGCAGCTTGAAACTGTCACTGACGATTTGCCCTTCCTTGTTGTAGCGCAGTGGCTTAGCGACGTGAAAATTGCCCAGGCGGGTGACCCCGTCTTCAATCAGCTTTTCTACCGGCCAGTGCATTTGCTCTGACAACTTGATTTCGCCGCGTTCCTCCAGGAGTACCAGTTCCCTGCGCAACTGTTGAATGACTTCCTGCATTACGTTTTCAGAGAATACGTAGTCTTCTGTCGGCAAACGCAGCAAACCATAGAGGTCGAGCTTAGCGTTCTGATGTTTAAGCAATTCGAAAGCCGCAAAAGCAACCAAATGGCTGGTCAAAACAATATTGTCCTTTTGGTAGCGCTCCACAATCTTATCGGCCAGCAGCTTGGTATATTCTGATTCCCGCTGAAGATTGGCCTTCACTTCTCCTCCTATAACAAAATAATCCTTCACGTCAATCCGGTTGCCCCAGGAGTCAGTGGAATTCCCTTCGGCATCGACCGGATTGCCGATCACATCCAGGGGCTGACCAAAAGAGAGGGTAATGTCATTCCCTTCGGAAAAAACCTGCCAGGCAAACTTGAGAATTTTGCGCAGGCTCGTGAATTCATCGCGTCGTTCGATGTAGCGCTCCTTTCCCATCTGCCGGAGATGCTGTTCAATCAGAAACTGTGCTTCCAGCACAAAATGATAACTCAGCACCAGAGGAACCACGAATACTTTTTCATCGGATCCCTTTTCAAAAATGGCCCGCTGGGCTTCTACTATTGTACCCAGCAATCCCAGTTTCAACCTGGATTCCAGGGCGCCCGAGCGGGAGCGTGTTCCCCCGGGAAAAAAGAGGGAATTCACACCGCGCTGAATCGACAGATTACTCATCGCCTTTAGCGTTTCCAGGTAAATGGGATTTTTCTTTCGGCGGTCGACCCGGTAGGCCCCCAGGCGGTTCATAAAGTAGGCGGTGTAGCCGGTGTTGTACAAATTGAGTCCGGCACCATAAGAGAAGGACGGCAGCCCGGCAAAGGTATCCAGGGCATAACCGATCAGTATGGAATCGAGATTGCTGAAATGAGTGGGAACGATGATTACCGTCCCCTTAGTCATCAGGGAACGCACCTCTTCTACTTTGCCCTTCACGATCAGCCGGTCCTGCAAATGCAGTTTTCCGCCTTTGGCCTTCCAGAATTTCAAGCTCAACGATGTATTCAGCAACCGGTTGAAAAAAAAGGTCAAAAAGCGCCGGGCGAACAAAAAAGAAGGGATCCGGAAAGTACCTACGATTTCTTCGGAGTACCGGTGAATGATCTGCTGCAGGATCTCTTCGTTGATCTTTGCCGCTTCCAACTCATCCCGGTCCAGGGATTCTACTACAAGCCGCTTCCGGATTTTTCGCCAGAACTGCCGCTCATTCGGAGGGTCTACTTTCCAGGGTTCTTCCTTAATCCGTATACGCTCCAGATAGATGGTCTTGGCGATGATATCCGCCAGCTGAGTATGGCTGTGCTGTTTCTTGAGTTGCTCGAGTGTAAACTCTTCAATCTCCCGGACGAAATTACGCCGGTCTTCACTCAATTGGTAAATAGGCCACTCCTCTATATCGGGAATAACGTGGGGGTATATTTTTCGATCTTCACTCATAGGAGTATTTTAAAGCCTGATTTTCAGTACCCTTTCCGGCATCTGATCACCGGTAACACTGTAATTATGTGGTTCGAGTCAGCTGTCCTGCCCCAGGGTCCGGTCATTGACCTCTTTTATAAAAGATAAAATTTCCTCTTTGCCGGTTCTTTCCCTGGCCGAAGTGAGGAACTGTTGCGGCAACTCGGCCCAGTGCTCTTTTAGCGCCTGCTGAAAAGCCTGAATATTGGCTTCCAGTTGTTTCTTCTTAGGACGGTCCGTTTTCGTGTATACGATGACAAAGGGGATGCGCATTTCCCCAAGCCAGTTAATGAATTCAATATCGATAGGCTGAGGTGGTATTTTAGCATCGATCAGGACGAAGGCGCACTGCAGGGCCGTTCTTTTAACAAGATAATCCTGGATCATTTTTTCCCACTCCCGACGCTTCTTCTTGGAAATTTTAGCGTAGCCGTAGCCCGGAAGGTCTACGAGATACCAGTTGCTGTCGACCAGAAAATAGTTAATCAGCTGTGTTTTTCCCGGTTTTTTGGAAGTGTGTGCAATTTCTTTTCGCCCGCACAACATATTGATGAGGGATGATTTTCCCACATTAGAACGTCCGATAAAGGCAAATTCGGGCTTCCCGTCCTGAGGGCACTGCGTTTCCGTCGGATAACTACCGGCAAAAGCCACGTGATTGATTTTCATAATAAAACACTATATTTTAATATTCAGGTCGTTTTCCTGGAAGAAAGAAAAGCCGCTGGCCTCTAATCCTCCTAGTGCATTTGCAAAAGTAATAAATTGGGGCCTGAAAAATTTCCTTGATTTGGGAGGGAAAAATAATAGCGTTCCTTTTTATTTTTTGCTGCGAAGTTTTCTATTAATAATTTGTCTAGTTGAAAAGTAACCTTCACAACATTTTACCATGATGAAAAAGAAATTTCTCTTGTTGTTGTTCACTATCGGCCTGCTCCAAGTAACGGTGGCCCAGGTCCGGTTTGGCATCCGGGGCGGAATTAATGATATCCGCGAAGATGCAAGCCCGCTGACCATCATTAATCAAATCGGTGAAGAGGTAGCGGAAGTTGGGCTGAATAATACAAAACTGGGCTTGGTCGGCGGTTTGATTTTACAGGCGCAATTTGGCATATTCGTAGTTCAACCCGAATTACTTCTCAGTTCCAACACTTATGAGTACCAGGTCGTTGACCTGAGCAGTCCTAACCTGGAATCCGAGCTGGCGGAAGAGCGATTCCGTTATTTCGATATCCCCCTGCTGCTCGGCTTCAAATTTGGGCCCTTGCGTCTTCAGGCGGGCCCGGAAGCGCACATCTACGTCAGCAGCACCTCCGATCTAATTGATCTTGACTTTTACAGGGAAAGTATTGATGACTTCACCTTTGGCTGGCTGGGCAATGTAGGACTCGATATTTGGAACCTCATGATTGATTTGCGTTACGAGGGCAACCTGACCGAGCTGGGTAATTCCTTTGTCATCGGCGATCAGGAATTTCGATTTGACGAACGGCCCGCACGCTGGGTATTCTCTGTTGGTTTTCTCTTTTGAACCAGCTCTAAATTTCAAACCTTATATTGGCACATACAACCCTTTTTTCTTTCGAGGCCTCTATACTTATAAAAGCGGCTGAGAAGATATGCCTTACGCCCCCAGCATGAGTGAAGCGGAATTAATTACTGCCTGCCTTGCCAATGATCGGTTGGCTCAGAAGAACTTGTACGAGCGGTACAAGCGGGCGATGTATACCCTTGCTTACCGGATCACAAACGACTTCGAGTTGGCCAATGATGCTTTGCAGGAGGCTTTTGTAAAGGTCTTCCGGAATCTCGACAGTTTCCGCGGAGAATCAACCCTGGGAGCCTGGATCAAAACGATCGTCATCCGTACGGCACTGAGTAAGGTGCGCCGCGAACCTTCTTTCGAACCGCTTGAAAATCATCACTATCGCCAAAGCGTCGATTGGGGGCATCGCATTGATACAGAGTACCTGGAAAAAGCCATTCAGGCATTACCGGAAGGTTACCGGGCTGTATTTGTCCTCATCGAAGTGGAAGGCTACAGCCACAAAGAAGTTGCTGACATGCTGGGCATATCGGTAGGCACTTCCAAATCGCAACTCTTTTACGCCAAAAAACGGCTGCGGGAAATGCTGGAAAATATTTTGGGTTGAAATTTATTCAATAATGCTAGAGGAAAAAAATAGAAGCACCCTTCAACGGGCGCTCCGGCAGCTGCCGGAACACGAGCCGGAGGCATCTGTCTGGGAAAGCATCAGTCAAGAGCTGAAAGAAGCCGAAAGAGAAGCTGGGCTTCGGCAATCCCTGCCTCATTTGTCTACCTACACCCCTCCTGATCTCGTCTGGGAGAATATTGTTTCGGAACTTGAATTAGAGGAAGAAAAGCAGGAGGCAAAGATACGTCCGCTCTTCCCTCGCACCGCGCTGACCGCCGCCGCAACTATTGCGTTGTTACTGGCAGGCCTTGCCTGGCTGCTACTCCCCGATTCCAACAACACCCGGGTGACGATCATCAAGCGTGAAGTAAGGCTGCCGGATACTCAAATGGTGAGAGACTGGGACAAAGACGAACCCGCCTTCGAAACCGTACGGACGCAATTCGTCGAGCACCCCTTACTGCGCAGTCATCCCAAAATGCAACGACTGAACCAGGAACTGGAAGAGCTAAATGCCGCCAAAGCGGAAATCGAGACCGTAATGGACAGTTACGGCCGGGATGCCGACCTGATCAACCGGATCGGACAAATTGAACGGGAACGCAGCGATGTACTCAAACGAATGGTGGCACTGAATTAGATCACAAAGAAACTCCACAGATGAAGCGCATTCATTCCTCCCTGTTATGGCTTTTCCTGTCGCTGCTAGTTAGTTCCGGGCTGACAGCCCAGACTACCTACCAAATGGTTACCAAAAAGGTGGAGCGTAGCTTCTCCTATCGCGATGGGTACGAGGTGAACATCGAAGGGGAAAAAGCCGAAGTAGTAATAGAGACCTGGAACCGCAACGAAGTACAGGTCATCATAGAGCTGAGCGCCAAACATCCCGACCAGCGCCGTGCTGAAACGGACCTGAAGGCCATGCAATATCAAAGCGAACGGGTCAAAAATCAGATTTACATCCGCAATTACCTCAGCGTGCCGGAAGGCGCCCGGAAGCCGGAATCCCTGTTCGACACCCGCTACACAATACGGCTGCCCAAGGATTGCCCCGTGTACCTTAAAAATCATTACGGCGTAGCCCGCGTAAGCAACCTCGCCAATCGTCTGCGGGTCAACAGCGCATTCACCAAACTTGGCCTGGACAATATACAGGGCCTCATCGATGTGCGCACCCGTTTCGGTGATCTGGAAGGCTCTCACCTTGACGGCACCGTGACCATCAACTCGCGACGCTCCAATATCATCCTGCGGGAAATCAAGGGGCAATACGATATCTCAGCCCAATACGGTATACTGGAAATATTCGCCGATCAAGACCTCATCGATCTGAAAATCGATGCTGAAAATTCGGATGTCTCGCTATACAATTCAAAACTGGGCCTGTTTACCTACAACATTCAGGCTCAGGAAAGCGACCTGCGCCTGCCCAACGAACTAGAATTCCGGCTTTTTGAAGAGGGGGTCGGCATCAAGCGGGCTACCTTTAAACCGGAACAGGAGTACTCGGCCAATATCACCATTACCATCCGTTTTGGTGAACTGCGATTGCAAAAACAATAAGGGTAATGACAAGGCGGTCATCAGACCACCCGCACCAGGTAGTCTTCCCGTTCGACCATTTTGCCGAAAGGCTGCAGATCCATCCCCTGCTGGCGGGCGATGGCGCGGAAATCTTCCGCCGAATCCGCTTCTACAGCGACGAGCAGCCCGCCGCTGGTTTGTGGATCGCACAGCAGAAAGCGACGTTCATCGGACAGGGGGGCAATGCCCTCTCCGTAACTCTCCCAGTTGCGGTGGGTGCCGCCCGGAATGCAATTTTCCGAAAGGTAATGATCAATAATATCCGGATCGAGGGTAGGCACTTTATCGTATTCTACTACGGCGCTCGTGCCGCTGGCCGCACACATCTCGGTCAGATGCCCGAAAAGGCCAAAGCCGGTCACATCCGTCATGGCCTGAACAAAAGGCAATTTGGCAAAAACCTCTCCTGCTTTATTCAATACGACCATGCTGTCGCGCGCCATCGTGCTGTGTTCTGCACGTAGTTTTTCCTTTTTCTGAGCCGTAGTCAGTATGCCTACTCCCAGCGGTTTGGTGAGAAACAAGTGGTTACCGACAGCCGCGCCGTCGTTCTTCTTCAGGTGTTCTTTCGCTACCCGGCCGGTGACTGCCAGCCCGAAGATGGGCTCAGGGCTATCGATGGAGTGCCCGCCGGCGAGAGGAATCCCCGCTTCCACGCAGGCTGAACGGCTTCCCTCGATCACCTCATTGGCTACTTCCGGCGGCAGCTTGTCTATCGGCCAGCCAAGGATCGCAATGGCCACCAGCGGCGTCGCCCCCATGGCGTATATATCGCTAATGGCATTTACCGAAGCGATACGGCCAAAGTCCCGGGCATCATCGACGATGGGCATGAAAAAGTCAGTGGTCGATACGATGGCGGTGCCGTCGCCGAGGTCGTACACGGCCGCATCATCCCGTTGCTCGTTACCAACCAGCAAATTGGGGAAGTGAAACTGCTCCGATCCGTGTTTCAGTATATTATCCAGTACTTTCGGCGCTATTTTGCATCCGCATCCGGCGCCGTGACTGTACTGTGTCAATCGATAAGTTGGCTGTTCTATGTCCATCGCTGTTTAATTTGATTGTGTGTAGTGGTAAAAATTGGCCGTAAATGGGAAAAGAGAACCATGGCTCATTCCTTAACCGGTGCTTGCGCCCGCCACCGTTTCACCGCCTTCCTGGCGGCGAGGGCAGGATCGTCCCGGTCCATTTCCAGCCGGCTGACCTTCGCGGCTGGTCGTTGTTCCAGGCCGTAGTTATAGGTTTTGTCATAATAGTGCAGGCCGATAGTCACCGCCTTTTCATAATCGCCCCTTTCCAGCGCTTCCAGGGCCGCCTTGAGGTGCTGCCCGCCCAGTCGTTTTTTGATTTTTTCAAAAGAAGCCGCCAGCTCTTCCCTATCGTAACCGGCGTAATCGGCCAGCAAGCGTTCGACGCGCACTTGCTGCGGCGCCTCAATATGAATAAGCGGTGCCTGGCGCATCTGACGCCAAAGCCCATCCGGCAGGTATACGCGCCCGATGGCCCGGCTTTCGTTTTCCAGCCATATTCTCTGCCGGCGATCCTGTCTGGAGAACTCGTGAAAGAGTAAGTTTTCGAAGTGCTCAACGGAAGGCTGCGGCGCTTCGCCCAGGGCGCCAAAAGCTGAACCCTTGTGGTTGGCCAGCCCCTCCAGGTCAATCACCTGCTCCCCCATTTCCCGGATACGCTGCAAAATTTCCGTTTTTCCAGTACCGGTATATCCGCCGAGAATGACCAGGTTGAAAGTTTCCTGCTCAAACCATTCGAGTACGTGCCGGCGAAATGCCTTGTACCCTCCTTCCAGGACGAGGACGTCGAAACCGGCAAATTCCAGCAGCCAACTCAGGCTGTCACTACGCTTGCCGCCGCGCCAGCAATGCACAGCCACTTTCCCTTCCGGCGCCTGACGCCTGGCCTCTTCAACGAAATGACGCATCTTGGGGCCGACAAAATCCAGCCCCTCCAGCATTGCTGCGTCCGGCCCCACCTGCTTGTAGGCCGTCCCCACCACAGCCCGCTCTTCATTGCTGAACAATGGCAGGTTACAAGCGCCGGGTACATGCCCCTGCGCAAATTCCGCAGGTGTACGAACATCAAATAAGGGCCGCTCTTCCATCGCCACCAGTAACTCCTCTATGCCTACTCGCTTTGCCATTTCTTATTTCCTCTTTCTTATTTCTTCTTTCATTCCTCCTTCTCCCAGGCCATCGTCCGCTTCACCGCTTTCTGCCAGCCCCGGTATAGACGCGACTGATCAGCTTCCTCCATTTCCGGCTCGAAGGCCCGGTCCAGATGCCATTTTTTCTCAATATCTTCCATCGACCAGTAATCTACAGCCAACCCGGCGAGGTAAGCCGCGCCCAGGGCAGTGGTTTCAATGATCTTGGGCCGTTCTACTTTTACGCCCAGGATATCGGCCTGAAACTGCATGAGCAGATTGTTGGCGCTGGCGCCGCCGTCGACACGCAGTATTTCCAGGTCTAGTTCGGCATCCTTGCGCATGGCGTCCAGGACGTCCTTGGTCTGGTAAGCCAGCGATTCCAGGGTTGCGCGAACGAGGTGAGCTTTAGTCGTACCCCGCGTCAGTCCGAAGATAGCTCCGCGGGCGTACATATCCCAGTACGGAGCACCGAGGCCTGCAAAGGCCGGTACGACGTAAACGCCGTCGGGATGCGGCACTTTCATGGCGTAGTACTCCGAATCGGGTGCTTCATCGATTACTTTCAGGCCGTCGCGCAGCCACTGAATGGCGGCGCCGGCAATAAAGATACTGCCCTCCAAAGCATAGTGCACCTCGCCGTTGAGTCCCCAGGCGATCGTGGTCACTAATCCTGCTTCGGAATGAATGAGCTCGGATCCGGTGTTCATCAGCAGGAAGCAACCGGTGCCATAGGTGTTTTTGGCCATTCCCGGCTTCGTGCAGGCCTGGCCGAACAGGGCCGCCTGCTGATCCCCGGCAATACCGGCGATGGGAACCGAGGCACCAAAAAAACGTTCGTTAGTATAACCGTATACTTCGCTGGAAGATTTTACCTCGGGCAACATAGCCCGTGGAACCCGCAACACCTCCAGCAGGTGATCGTCCCAGTCGAGCTGCTGAATATTATACATCAGGGTGCGGGAAGCATTGGTGTAATCCGTGATGTGTACATCGTCGCCGGTCAGCTTCCAGATCAGCCAGCTGTCAACGGTTCCAAATAGCAATTCCCCTCGTTCGGCCCGTTCGCGGGCGCCTTCCACGTGGTCCAGGATCCAGCTCACTTTGGTCCCGGAAAAGTAGGAGTCGATGACCAACCCTGTATTTTCGCGGACGTAAGGTTCCTCACCGGCCTCCTTAAGCTGGTCGCAAATTTCGGCTGTACGACGATCCTGCCAGACGATCGCATTGTGTATGGGTTGTCCGGTTTCCTTCTCCCAAACGATAGCCGTTTCCCGTTGATTGGTGATGCCGATAGCTGCAATTTGGCCGGCCTCCACCTTGTTCTTGGTGAGTACATCACGGGCTACCTTTAGTTGGGTAGCCCATATTTCGCTGGGGTTGTGCTCCACCCAGCCGGGGCGCGGATAAATCTGCGTAAACTCCTGTTGCTCGACCGCAAGGATCTCTCCTTCCTGATCGAAAAGAATAGCGCGGGAACTGGTCGTCCCCTGGTCCAGTGCTAAAATGTACTTTTGCATAAAGACAGATAAATAGGGTTTGGTGTAAAATGCAGCGAAGTCTTGGGCGAAAGCCGGTCGCTTCAGTGCAGCTAAAGTAAAAGTATACTCGACGCAAATTGGTATGAGAAAATTCTCAAACCAGTAAGGTCGGTATATGCTGACTCGAAGATGGTTTGAATTTTTAACCCATTTCGACGTGTGTTTATTTGCGTAACGATGATATTCCTTACCTTTGACCGTCGCGTTTCGGACAGATAGAGAATCATCAGTTTCCGGGCTTTTACAACTCGGTAAAACGGCTTAATATCCGGATTGTTCTCCAGTTTGATCCTGAGCGAACAGAAACATTAGCTCCGCTCGGAGCGTTTCCAAATATATTATTTCAAAACCGAAATTTAAAACGCGAAAACCAGCCAATGGAGATCTGTACCATCCCCTTTGATCAAGTTCCTCAACTTTCCGAAAAAGATATTGCTTACACCACCAGCCATCAGGCGCTACAACCTTTCTACAAATACAAGGTCGACCTGGACAGCTTCAAGAAGGTGATCAACGATAAAAAAGACGATGATACGGATCGCGAGCTACTCCACGAGGTACTCGAGCAGCAATATGAGAAGCTGAATACCACCCAGGCCGTACTCGATAACATCGAAGCCCTGCGCCATCCCGATACCTTCACCGTAACGACCGCTCATCAACCCAGCTTGTTTACCGGGCCGCTCTATTACATCTACAAGATCATTTCTACCATCAACCTCGCTGAATCGCTCCGCGGGCAGTATCCGGATTACCGCTTCGTTCCCCTCTTCATCAGCGGCGGCGAAGACCACGATTTCGAGGAGGTCAACCATACCTATCTGTTTGGAAAAGAGATCACCTGGGAAAATGACGAATCGGGCGCTGTGGGCAAAATGAAAACGGAAAGCCTGCAACCCGCTTTGGAACAGCTTAGAGAAATTCTCGGCAGCTCCGACCGGGCCGATAAGGTGTACAACATGATTCACGAGGCTTATACCTCTCATGAATACTATGGTGAAGCCACCATGCACCTGGTGAACGAACTTTTTAAGGCCTACGGGCTGGTCATTATCAACATGACCAATGCCCCGCTCAAGAGGCGATTTATCCCCATCATGCGGGAGGAACTGATCGAACAACCTTCCAAAGCGCTCGTGGAAGCCACCACGGCCCAGCTGGAAGCGGCCGGCTTTTCAGGACAGGCGCACGCCCGCGAGATCAACCTGTTCTACCTCCGCGATCAGCTGCGCAACCGTATCGTGGAAGAAAACGGACACTACGAAGTCATCGATACCGATTACCGCTTCTCTAAAGAGGAAATACTGGAAGAACTGGAACAACATCCGGAACGCTTCAGCCCTAACGTGGTCATGCGGCCCTTATACCAGGAGCTGATCCTGCCCAACCTGGCCTATATCGGTGGCGGCGGCGAAATATCCTACTGGCTGGAACGGCAGACCCAGTTCGAACACTTCGGCATCAACTTCCCCATGCTGGTCCGGCGCAACTCCGCCCTCTGGATCGATAAAGGCTCTTCTAAAAGAATGGACAAACTGGAACTCTCCATCGAAGACCTTTTTGAAGATGTGGAGGTACTGGTTAAACGCTACGTCAAAAAACACACCGAAAACGAACTGAGCCTGTCGGAAGAGAAGCGCCAACTCAAGGAGATCTTCGATCAGATTATCGAAAAGGCGAAAGAGATCGATAAAACACTGGTCAAAAGCACCAAGTCGGAACACGCCAAGGTGATCAACAGCATGGAAACCCTGGAAGGCAAGCTCATCCGCGCCGAGAAAAACCGCCACGATATCGCCATCAACCAGATTCGCTCCCTCAAGGACAAACTATTCCCCGAAGGCGGTCTGCAGGAACGCTACGAGAACTTCATGAATTTCTATCTCCGATACGGAGACGAATTCTTCCAGGTGCTCAAAGAAAACCTATACCCGCTGGAGCCTGGCTTTGTAATCATCAGGGATCAGTGAGGCATGGTTTCATGGCTTGATGATCAAGCCATGAAACCATGAACCCATGGAACAGTGAAACCATCATCTATAGTCCTCCCGGGCCGGCTGGAACACATCCACCAGGTGGCAATCCGTCAGGGCACGAGCTGAATGGGGGACGTTGGAAGGAATGACGATGACCTCTCCCGCTTTGCAGACATGCGTCTTGCCGCCCACCGTCATCTCCAATTCGCCGCTGAGTATGTTGGTGACTTGTTCGTGGACGTGATGGTGCTCGGGCAATTCACTGCCGGCGAGCACGCGGAAGTGGGCGACGGTCATGTTATCCGTGTGGATCATCTTGCCGAAGAAACCTTTGATGATTTCTTTTTCTTCGACGCCGGAGAGAGGAACGAAAGGATTCATGTTCTATGGTTGTTTTGAAAAAAAAAGAAAAATTTCCGGCGTCGAAAATAAAAAGGATTTCCAGTAAATGAAACCGGAAGTGATTATAATCGGAGCAGGCCTCTCCGGGCTAACCGCAGCCTACCGGCTCCGGCAAAGAGGAAAAGAAATTTTGATCCTGGAAGCAGCGCCCCGAATCGGTGGTCGCCTGCATTCGGCCCCCAGCCTGAATGGCGAGGGTTATTTCGAACTCGGCGCCACCTGGTTCGGCGACAAACACATTCATTTAAACCAACTGCTTGAGGAAGTGGGTGTTCCGCGATTCGAACAATACGAAGAAGGCAAGGGTTGCTACGAAGTGATGTCCTTTCTGCCCGTACAGCATTTTGATATTCCGCAGGAAAAGGAGCCGTATTATCGCATCCAGGGGAGTTCGGAGGCGCTGATCCAGCGGCTGGCCGACCTGGTGGGACGCGACCGCATTCTCAGCGGCCGGCACCTCACGCGAATCGAAGAAAAGAAGGACGGAATATCGGTCCAAACGGCGGGAGGAGACCGGTTCGAGGCGTCTTTTGTCATCACCACCCTGCCCCCGAAATTACTGGAACATACGATCGACTTCTCCCCTGCCCTTCCTCCCGAACTCCGGCAATTGCTGCGCCGCACCCATACCTGGATGAGCCAGTCCATCAAGTTTTATGTGGAGTACAAACGTCCGGAGTGGCGCGAGCGCGGCTTTGCCGGTTTCGCAATGAGCCAGAACGGTCTGATCCAGGAACTGCACGATCATACTTCCTACGATGAGAAGGCCTTCTCCCTGATGGGTTTTCTGTCACAAAAGGCGCACCTGCTCACGCCGGCGCAACGGGAGCAGTCTGTAAAAGAACAACTGCAGCGCCTCTTCGGCGACTGGGCCGGCGATTACCTGCAATATGTGGAAAAGGTGTGGCCGGAAGAATCGCTAACCTCTGCCCCGGAAGTAGAATTCATCAATGTCACCCCCGGTTACGGCCATCCACTGATGCAGGAGCCGCTGATGGGCGGACGGCTGCTGCTTTCGGGTACGGAAACCTCCTCTGTATTCGGAGGATATATGGACGGGGCGGTGTACGCGGGGACGCGGGCGGCGGCGTACGTTTACGAAACCTCGAAGGTGTGTTGATTACCAGGGGCCACTAAGAATAGAGCATGGACAAAAGATTCATTTATTACTGACCCAGGCGCTGAATCCGAAATTTCCAGTTGCAGGAAAGGATTCCCCTTTATTTCAATCCGGTCGGTAACTTTTTCCAAAAGATATGGAAGCTGCATACGACGTATCCGACAATCTTCGAAAAGCAATAAAACCGGGAGAGCCTGGGAAAGGTCCTCCTGGTGGCTGTTCAAAACCCCGGCAGCAACATCACTGCGTTCTGCATCAGCCGGGTAGGTCCGCGCCAGAACATGCGGTACTGGGTATTGTCGATCAGGAAAACGACTTTCCCCTCTCCTACCGGCATGACGGCCGCGAAGGTATTGCCGGTAAGGTGCTCCAGGTTTTCCTGGTTGGCATAGCCGGCTGCCAGTAGTTTTTCCGGATCCTGATAGTAATAGCCGACCGTTTCGAGTTCGGGCGAAGGCGCCAGCACGTCCGTGTCGAACTTGAGGCTGTAGAGTTCCTCATCCGCACCGAAGGCCAGCGGATGCGTGGTGTCGATGTGCGCATTCAGCGCGCTTCCCGGGATGCGCTTTTTGCCAAAGTAATCGCGCCTTTCGGCAAAATTGAGGTACTTGACCGTCTCGCTGCTGTCCTTTTCCTGTTCGATCAACTTGGCTTCGGTGAATTTCGATTCC